>Ga0209427_10002658_pt1 | contig 20996 bp, 18 predicted proteins | sample DeeMarSWOR136_30_FD_187465 | JGI IMG/M metagenome (GOLD analysis project Ga0209427, IMG submission 187465) | Marine sediment microbial communities from White Oak River estuary, North Carolina - WOR-1-36_30 (SPAdes) (version 2) | ecosystem: Environmental > Aquatic > Marine > Intertidal zone >...
CTCTGAGCCTGTGTTTTAGCTGGTAATCCCCAGATGTGAATAAAACCGGGCGAGGCATCCTGGTCGAACTCGTCGCCCTCATCATAGGTGGCAAGACCGTAGCTATATAGTGAAAACGGTGATTTCCGTCCCACAACACGATAACTCCCCTTGAATAGCTTAAGGCACACTTCTCCGGTAACGAAGCGCTGTGAAGACTGAATATAGGCAGCTAAGTCACGGCGCAGGGCGGTAAACCACAAACCGTTATAGATCAGGTCAGCATACTCCTGAGCCACCATCTGTTTAAAATGTAGCTGGTCTCTGGTCAGGACTAGTGTCTCTAGCGCCCGGTGAGCCGTAAGCAACACAACTGCCGCCGGGGCTTCGTAAACCTCACGGGATTTTATACCTACTACTCTACTCTCCAGGTGGTCAATTCTGCCTACTCCGTGTTCCCCGGCTAACTCGTTTAGCCGCTGAATCAGGCTAACGCCATCCATCTTTTGCCCATCAAGGGTGACTGGGGTGCCCCTTTCGAAACCGATCTCAACATAGCCCGGTGCCTTGGGTGCCGCATCAGCTGATTTTGTCCAGGTAAATACTTCCTCGGGCGGTTCAACCCAGGGGTCCTCAAGTACACCGCACTCAATACTCTTCCCCCAGAGGTTTTCATCGATGGAATAGGGGCTGGCAATGGTGATGGGTACAGGAATACCGTAACGCCGGGCATAGTTAATGGTTTCCTGACGGGTCATGCCCCATTCCCGGGCGGGAGCAATGACCTTAAGCTCTGGTGCCAGAGCGCTAACGCTTACCTCAATCCTTACCTGGTCGTTTCCCTTACCAGTACAGCCATGAGCCACTGTGGAAGCCTTTTCCTTTTGGGCTATATCTACCAGTAGCTTGGCTATCAGAGGCCGGGATAGGGCCGTTGCCAGGGGATACTCCTCTTCATAAAGAGCATCTGCCTTAAGAGCCGGGAAAACGTAGTCGTTAACGAAGGTATCCTTGGTATCTACTACCAGTGCCTTTATGGCACCGGTGTTTAGTGCTTTTTCCCGGATAGCTGATAAGTCCCGTTCATTGCCTACATCAGCAGTAACCGTAATGACATCTAGGTCATACCTCTCCTTGAGCCACCTGATGGCAACTGATGTATCTAACCCTCCGCTGTAGGCTAAGATAACTTTATCCGACATGACGAACCTCCCCAAGATGAGTAACAAATCTCAATTAGTTTCCAAGAATTCTATTACCGCTTCATTAAATTCGGCAGCCTTTTCGACGTGGGGACAGTGCCCACAATAACTGAGTATCTTCAACCGGGCATTAGGAATAAGCCTCCAGGCATTCCGGGAAAGCTTGGTGGGATGAATTTTATCCTGCTCACAGTGGAGAACTAGGGTGGGTGCTTTAATCAGAGGTAGGCGATCCATGAGGATTGCCTCGGGCCGCAGGCCATGAGCATCTACCCAGTTGTGCATGATATTCAGCATCACACGCCTTGCCTCAGGCATCTGCATAAACAGGTAACTCCGCCCCACTATTTCCTGGGCAACAAAGTCAGGCTTATAGAACTCCAGATTTATTCTCTCTTTCAAGGCAGTCCTTTTCCCTTGGCTATTAGGCTTGGCTAGAACTGGGACACTGCATAGCTTATGGAGTAGAGATACGTCGTTACCCAAACCAAAACTGGATTCTAGGATAAGCCGATCAACCTTCTCGGGAAAGCTGGTGGCGATATTTATACCGATGGCCCCACCAAAGGAATGCCCAATTAAACTGGCCTGGTCAATACCTAGAGCCTCCATAAAGCTGATGGTGAAGTCGGTGAAGAAGGCAATAGTGTAATCTAGATAAGGTTTATCCGATAGCCCGTGTCCCGGTAGGTCCATAGCATACACCCGGTAGTGCTCACCCAAGGGACGTAAATTAAAGTCCCAGGTCTCTAGAAACTCACAAAAGCCGTGAAGGAGGAGCAGGGGACGACCGGAACCCCTCACCGCGTAGCGGATATTCATCCCATTTATGGTGATATATCTTTCAGATCCATATTCCATCGGGTATTCTAACTCGCTAAATTTCATTCCCGGTTCTCTCATTATAGCTCACACTGCTAACTAAGGTATAGATAGCCTCAGTTACCATCTAAGAATTCCAGCGCTACCTCGTTGAACTCTACAGCCTTCTCGATATGTGGGCAATGACCGCACCGGTCAAATATCTTTACCCTGGAGTTAGGTGCCATACTGAATGAGTCCCCAATGTGCTCAAGGGGGAAGAGTCTATCCTGCGCTCCGTGAACAAAGAGGGTGGGTACCTTAAGCTGAGGGAGCCTCTCAATCAGAAGTGCTTCGGGGTGTGGTCCCCTGAGCCCTACGTTTTGTCGTATTATCCTTATTAGGGTTTCCCTTACTCCAGGCTGAGATGAATTTTTTAGGATAATATCTATCATCTCCTGGGACAGCACTGGCGAACTATAGAACAACCTCTTGATGCTGCGTTCCAGGGTTGGTTTCACTGCTAGCCACATTAGAATATTACCTAAAACTGGTAAGGAACTCAGCCGATAGAGCCAGGGTAAAGTTCGTGACAGACCGGCACAGTCTATCAGGATGAGCTTGCTAACCCGTTCTGGAAGGCTCAGGGCGATATTTACACTTACGGCTCCACCTAAGGAATGCCCTATCAGGGCAGCTTGGTTAACTCCTAAGGCTTCCAGAATGTCGCTAGCGGACTCAATAGCGAAGGCAGTAGTATAGCAGTTTTTGAGTTTATCCGATAACCCGTGCCCCGGTAGATCAATGGCATAGACCCGGTAGCGTTTACTTAGCGCTGGCAGATTAAATGCCCACGTCTCCAGAAAGCCGCCAAAGCCGTGAAGTAGTAGCACCTGAGGTCCGGAGCCCATGACGAGATAGCGAATCTTGATTCCCCCTGCAGTGACGTATTCCCCATACCCCCGCTTTCTTACCTCTTCTATCTCGCCGATAATCTCGTCGATATCCATGTCCCACCCGATTCAATTATCGATGCTGGCTAATGCTGTCTCTAGGATGCCCAGTGCTTCATCAACCTCGCTATTACTGATAATTAGCGGGGGCATAAAGCGCAGGGCATTGGGTTTAAGTTCGTTCACCAGTAAACCATGCTCAAGACAGGCGTTTACCACCGATTGAGCGATATCACGCTTAAACTCCATGGCCGCCAGAAGCCCACGCCCTCGGACGTCGCTAACGAAAGTGAACCTTTGCCCTAGCTTTTTAAGTCCAGAAGCCAGATACGCTCCTATACGGCTAACATTTCCAGTAACATTGTTCTCAATGATGAACTTCAGCGTGGCATAGCCGGCAGCACAGGCTAGCGGGTTACCACCGAAGGTGGAGCCGTGCTCCCCAAACGAGAATACTGAGGCTCTATCCTTAGCCAAGACAGCAGCGATAGGGAAGCCGCTAGCCAAACCCTTAGCTAGGGTCATGATGTCAGGTTCAATTCCATACTGTTCGTAGGCGAAGAGTGTTCCGGTACGCCCTAGGCCAGTTTGAATTTCATCCAGAATAAGCAGTATGCCCTTCTGGTGGCACCAGTCCCGCACTGCTGCCAGGTAACCCTCATCCGGGATATTGACCCCACCCTCACCCTGAAGTGGCTCTAACATCACGGCACAGGTCTGGTTGGAAGTGGCGGCTTTTATAGCCTCAACATTGTTGTACTCCACATTAATAAAACCAGTTGGTAACGGGGTAAATGGCTCCTGAAATTTAGCCTGTCCCGTAGCTGCTATCATAGCCAGGGTACGACCGTGGAAGGAATGATGAGCAGTAATGACTTCATAGGCTCCATTAAGGTGGAGTTTCCCGTAGCGCCGAGCCAGTTTCACGGCGCCCTCATTAGCCTCAGCCCCACTATTACAGAAGAAGACCCTATCTGAGCAGCTATTCTGTACCAGAAGCTCAGCCAGCTGGACTTGGGGGATGGTATAGAACTGGTTTGAGGTATGAATGAGGGTCTTTACCTGCTCGGTTACCGCTTCGGTTACCGCCGGGTGGCAGTGCCCCAGGCTATCAACTGCCCAGCCAGCCACGAAATCTAGGTACTCTCTACCCTCTTCATCCCATACCCTAGCCCCCTGCCCTCTTAACAGGGTGATCGGGGTACGCTTCACGGTCTGCATATAATACTTGCCTTCAAGCTCCTGCCAGTGACTCATTTTGCCCCCATAATTACCTTTTAGTTACCCTCTATGGTCGTGCCCACACTAACCTCCTCAATCTCTCTGAGCAGCGCGTGTGGCTTTCGTCCGTCGATAATGCGTGCCACTGTGCCATGAGATAGTGCCCTGAGGCAAGCCCTAATCTTGGGGATCATCCCCCCTGAAACAGTACTGGAGGCTATTAGCGCCTCAGCTTCGCTGGGCGATAGCTCAGCTATCAACTTCCCGGACTGGTCCTTGATACCAGCCACATCAGTGAGAAAGATAAGCCTTTTTGCCTTAGTAGCCGCGGCAATCTCACCAGCTACCGTGTCACCATTGACGTTAAGCATCAGGGGCGCCCCATCCGGCTTATCACCTGAGTGCATACTAAGTGGTGCCACCACCGGGATGAAGCCAGCCGATAGCAATGCCTCGAGGAGGGCAGTGTTTACCGCAACTATGCGGGCTACATAGCCCAACTCCTTACCCCTAATCTTGCCCTGGAGCAGGGTTCCGTCAATGCCAGTGATACCTACTGCTTGGCCTCCCAGGCTATTAATATTGGCGACAATCTCCTTATTGACCAAGCCACCCAGCACCGCAGTCACCATCTCAAGCGCGGCTAGGTCAGTTACCCGGTCGCCATGGATAAATCTGGTGGGAGTCCCCTGCCGCCTTAGCCATTCGGTGACTACTTTGGCTCCACCATGGACGATGACCAGTGACTCGCCCTGCTTTTGCAGTTTAACTACGTCCGTAATGACGGTGTCATGACTACCTAGGGTAGCACCACCAATCTTGACAACGGTAACTTTACTCAATACCCGCCCCCTTCTCAGAAAAACACGCTAGGTCGTATATGCACTGTTAATAGTGACATATTCCTCAGACAGGTCACAACCCCAGGCAGTAGCCGATGCCGTACCTAGGTTGAGCTCTAGGCGCACCGGTACCTCGCTACTAGCTAGCACTCTTATCACCTCTTCCGGATTGTAAGCTAGTGGTAGGCCAGCCGCTAGTAGGCAAGTGCTACCAATATAGAGGTCAATCTTTGACTCCACTACCTCCACGCCACTCCGCCCCACCGCCGCGATAATTCGCCCCCAATTAGGGTCGTTGCCATGCACCGCTGCCTTCACCAGAGGTGAGGCTACGATTGTCCTAGCTGCCAGCCTAGCCGTCTCTGGGCTGGATACGCCGTTAACCGTAACCTCAATAAGCTTGGTCGCCCCTTCGCCATCGCGGGCGATGCCCTTAGCCAGATAGACGCAGAGCTCGCTGAGGGCTCTTTGAAAGCTATCAGCTAATGTCCCACTCTCTGAAATAAGTTTACTCCCCGCCTGCCCGTTAGCCAAAAGTAGCACCATATCATTAGGGCTGGTATCCCCGTCAATGGACACCATGTTGAAGGAAGCCGCCACTGCCTTTTTAAGCGAGTGCCTCAGGAAGTCTAAGCCAACAACGGCATCGGTAGCTAAAAAGCAGAGCAGGGTGGCCAGATTAGGATGAATCATCCCTGAGCCTTTGGCGATGCCGCCAATGGTGAACTCGCTACTGCCAGCCGTGACGGTAACTGCCCCCTCTTTGGGAACGGTGTCCGTAGTCATTATGGCTCTTGCCAGCTCATGCCCACCTTCCCGGGAAAGACTAATCTGCCCGATATTTCCTTCTATAAGCTCCATCGGTAGCCTCTTTCCGATTACCCCGGTACTGGCTACCAGCACACTCTCCGCTGGCACTCCTAGCCTCCGAGCAACTAGTTCTGATATCTTTATGGCGTCGTTAAGCCCCGGCTTACCAACCGAGGCATTGGCACAGCCACTATTTACTACTACCGCCCTGGCTTTCTCCGACGGCAATCGCCCTTGTGCCAGAACCACCGGTGCTGCCTTAATCTGATTAGCTGTGAATAAACCCACCGCCCGGCAGGGGGTTTCTGAATAGAGAAGACCAAGGTCTGGGACACCAGTTTTCTTTATGCCAGCATCGGTAGCACCAGCCAAAAACCCATGAGGTGAGGTAACTGTGCCCGAGCTGGTAAATGAAACTCTAGCTTCCACCATGCATAAAATATACCATAGGTGGCTTGAGCTAAACAACGAGTTTTTAGGCGCTGGGTGCTGATGTATATGACAGTGTTCGCCCTTCAATGGTAGAATAAATTAACTACTAAGAGGGAGGTTTGAGACCAGAAGTGGAATCGAGAACTGTCTACTTTGAGCATCTAGGCGTTGAGACCACGGAAAACACGCTCCAGATTGCTAAACGTCGTGCCGAGGAACTGGGTATCAAGAAGGTGATAGTGGCCTCCACAACCGGCGATACTGCGGTCAGGGCGATGGATATCCTTAAGGGACTTAGGGTTGTCGTAGTCACCCACGTTGCTGGTATGCGTGAACCCAATGTTCAGGAATTTACCGAGAAAAACCGACAAATGGTGGAAAGCAAAGGGGGTATCATGGTGACTGCCGCCCATGCCTTCAGTGGGCTGAGCTCAGCCATGCGCCACAAGTTTAATACCTATGTTATCGGGGACATCGTTGCCAATACCCTGCGTATCTTTGGTCAGGGGGTGAAGGTTGCCTGTGAGGTTACTCTGATGGCGGCTGATAGTGGGCTGGTGCTCACCGGTGAGGATGTTATTTCAGTTGCCGGTACTGGGCACGGTGCCGATACTGCTCTCCTATTGACCCCGGTCATTAGCCGTAACTTCTTTGACCTCAAGGTTAAGGAGATTCTGTGTAAACCGCACCACTGAAGCGCTTTTTCCGCAGATAGGTGAGGTGATTTGTGACTTTTCTCCCTGTGTACCCCTCTCTTTAGAGTAAGGGAAGGGGGTTTTGTTTTAAGGGGGGGCTAGCTTTACTCGAAATCCTCCAGGCATTAAGGAAGAGCACCCCGGAAACGAGAAACGGTAGCCCGACCATTGCCCAGGCCAGGGCGTGGTTTCTGCCGGCGTAGACGGCGATGTGGGCACCCATGGCTGCTGCCACCGCAACCAGCATTGCGCCCGCCAGTTTCTCCCACCGCCAGGACAGAATCAAGCCAACCAGGGCTACCAGTCCAATCACTACCAGGAGAACCCCGGCTAGCTCAGGCGGAAAAAATTCCCCTTACAGAAGGCGATAACTGCCTCCCCAATCAACATAGCCCTCCCCAAACCTGACCATGACAAACCCGATTATCCGTGCCGCTAGCCTTAAACGACCGGCCGATTGATATTTTCTGCTGTTTAACACTAGTTTCGCCTAGCCTTCCCTGGCTTTTTTCTGTAGCTCATAGAGCTTGGTGAGCGCTTCCAGCGGCGTTATTGAGTTTATGTCAAGTTTCTCCAGTTCGTCTAAAACTGGCGGTTTCTGCCCGAAGAATGATATCTGCTGAGCTTCTTTCTTCCGCTGGCGGGTTTTTACCTTCTCCCCCCTCCGGCTATCCCACTCCAGTTCTTCCAGCACTTCGCTAGCCCGGTGCACCACTGATTTGGGTAACCCAGCCAGCTGCGCCACATGGATGCCGTAGCTTCGGTCAACTCCACCCGGCACAATCTTGTAGAGGAAGACTACCTTGCCAGCTTCCTCGGTGACCACCACGTTAAAGTTCTTTACCCGGGGCAGGACGCTGGCCAGTTCAATCAGTTCATGGTAGTGGGTGGCAAAGAGGGTCTTTGACCCCAGCCCAGCGGCATTGTGAATATACTCAGCCACCGCCCGGGCAATAGACAGCCCATCATAGGTGCTGGTGCCCCGCCCGATCTCATCCAGGATAATCAGGGAGCGTGGGGTGGCATTATTCAGGATATTGGCGCTCTCCACCATCTCTACCATAAAGGTTGACTGCCCGGCGGCGATATCCTCCCCGGCACCGATCCGGGTAAAAATGCGGTCCACCAGACCAATAGTCGCCGCATCAGCGGGAACAAAGCTGCCTATCTGTGCCAGAAGTACGATTAAGGCTACCTGCCTCAGGTAGGTTGACTTACCCGACATATTGGGCCCGGTGAGAATGATAATCTGGTTATCATCATTGGAGAGATGGGTATCGTTAGGTACAAAGCCCCTCTCCGGTAAACTCCGCTCGACTACCGGGTGGCGCCCCTGAGTAATGATGATTTCATCACCGTTAGTTAGCTTGGGGCGAACATATCCGTAGCGTACGGCTACCTCAGCCAGCGAGGAGAAAACGTCGATGTTAGCCAGGGTGTTAGCTACCGCCAGAATTGGCTCACTGGCAGTGGCTATCTGTTGGCATACCCGCCGGAAAATATCAGTTTCCAGCTCGTTAATCCGATCCCGGGCATTCAGAATCAGGGATTCGTATTCCTTGAGTTCTGGAGTGAAGAAGCGCTCGCCACCCACCAGTGTCTGCTTTCTGATGTAGCTTTCCGGCACCTGACCGAGGTTGGCTTTGGATACCTCAATGTAGTAACCGAAGACCTTATTAAAGCCCACCCTCAACGATTTTATGCCCGTTTTATCTCGCTCCTGGCGCTCCAAATTGGCTAGGTACTGCTTAGCATTCTTAGCCATCAAGCACAGGTTATCCAGCTCCTCGGAGAACCCCTGCCGGATGACACCACCATCGCCCAGGGACGATGACGGCGATTCGGCGATTGCTTCAGAAATCAGACTAACGACGTTCTGACGGGGTTTGAGCTCTTCCTTAAGCCAGCTAGTGGCTTCACTTACCTGACCATTTTCGATGGCGGCTCTAATCTTGGGGATAACTTCCAGGCTACGTTTCAGGCTCATGAGCTCTCGGGGGCTAGCCACACCACTCCGCACTCGGTTAATCAGCCGCTCTAGGTCAGCAACATCATTAAGCAGGACGATTACTTCCTTTCGTGCCAAGGTGCTGCTGTAGAACCAACTAACGGCGTCTTGCCTTTTACTTAGTAACTTTATGTCAAGCAAAGGCTGCCCTAGCCAGCGCCGCAACAGCCGGCTGCCCATCGGGGTCTGGGTCAGGTCAATCACCGAAAGCAGTGAGCCCTCGCTGGTTCTCAGGCGGCTGGAGTGGAATAGCTCCAGATTTCTCTGGGTCTGCATATCTAGCGCCATAAAGGAATCAGTGGCGTATGTCGAGAGGCGCGTTAGCTGTCCTAAAGCCCCCTTCTGCGTCTCCTGAAGATAGTGAACGCTAGCCCCGGCGGCACTGATTGCCAGAGAAAGGTGGCTACAGCCGTAGCCGTCAAGGACAGCCACTCCAAAATGCTTGAGTAGTGTCTCCCGGGCGGTCTCCAGTTCAAACCAGTAGTCCTCAAGACGGGTTATGGGTACCCCTAGCTCGGGTAGCTCATAGCTCTCTGCGACAATAATCTCCGAGGGCTTGAGGCGTTCCAGCTCGGGAAAAGCGCGCTCAATTGCCACCTGGGTAACAGCAAACTCACTGGTGGTAATATCAACATAGGCGATGCCGGCTAGGTCACCACCCAGAACCAGGCTGACCAGATAGTTATTGGTCTTACTGTCAAGGAGACCCGGCTCGATTACCGTACCTGGCGTTACCACCCGGACGACATCACGCTCCACCAGGCCCTTAGTCTCGCCGGGCTTGGTTACCTGCTCACAGATGGCGACCTTGTGTCCCCGGCTGATAAGCTTGGCTAGGTAATTCTCCAGGGCATGGTAGGGGATGCCGGCTAGGGGTACCCGATGTCCCTTGCCCATCTCCCGGGAGGTGAGGACGATATCGAGCTCGCGGGAGGTAAGCTCGGCGTCCTTGTCAAAGGTCTCGTAGAAATCTCCCAGCCTAAAAAAAACGATAGCATTAGGATAGCGGCGCTTTATTCTGAGGTACTGCTGGCGGATGGGGGTTAACGGCTCCTTCACTTCAGGGCTATTTTACTAGAATTTCCAGTGAAAAGGAATAAGGCCTTTATTTACCTTACCCCTTTCTATTTCTTCTCGTTATTCTCCTCAACTTCTTCTTGGTTCCTCTTTGCCTCGGCTAGTAGCTTCCCCAGGTTATCATGGCTTCCGGCAACTATCAGGATGTCATCGGGCTTAACGACCTCACTCTGGCGCGGGCTAACGATGGCTTCGTCACCGCGCATGATGAGAAACACGGCCACTTCCCACTTGCCCTCACGGACAAAGCCAAGCTCATTTAGCTTTCTGCCCACAAAGTATGGCGGTGCCGCTAGTTTGCTAACCCCATATCCCGGAGTCAGCGACATATAGTCTGAGACATCGGTCAGGGTCACCCCCTGGGCTACCCTGACGCCCATTTCGCACTCGGGGTAGACGACTCTATTGGCGCCAATCTTTTCCAGTATGCTGCCGTGTAGCTCACTATCAGCTCGGGCAATGACGTAAGGGACACCCAGTTTCTTGGCTAGAATAGTGGCTAACACACTGCTCTCAATCTTCGTCCCGATGCCCACGATAGCGATATCGAAGTTGCCGACCCCCAGTTCTTTAAGCACCGCCTCATTGGTAGCGTCTGCTTGAACAGCATGAGTTACCTGCGAGGCCACGTTCTGGACTTCCCTCTCATTTCTATCCAGGGCTAGGACATCATGACCAAGGCAGGCTAGCGTGGTCGCCAGGCTGGTTCCAAACTGCCCCAGACCAATAACCACAATCTGTTTTTTCATTTCTACCTCCTATCCAATCCTTACCGTTTCTTCAGGGTAGCGATATTGACTTGGTTGCTGACGCTGCAGCAGGGCTAGTGTCAGGGCGAGGGGCCCCAGTCGCCCGAGAAACATGGTAACGGTAATAATTATCCGGCCGGCCACTGACAGATGAGGGGTTATTCCGGTTGACAGTCCAACGGTACCAAATGCCGAGAACGTCTCAAAAAAGAGATTAATAAAGCTGGTTTCCTCATGTAATGCCAGCAAAAAACCGACTAAAGCCACCAGCCCCAGGGAGAGCATTACCACCGCTATGGCCCGGTAAAGCTGCTGGCCGTTGAACTCTCTACCGAAGGCCCCGGCGTGCTCCCGGCCTCTAATGGTACTCCATATCGTCGCCGCCAGCATACCAAAGGTGTTAACCTTGATGCCGCCGGCCGTCGAGCCAGCGGCTCCGCCGACAAACATGAGGAACATGGTAAAGAAGAGGGCGTAGTGGGCGAGAGTGCCCACATTAACCAGGGTAAAGCCGGCTGTCCTGGCGGTTACCGACTGAAAAAAGGCAATGAGCACCTTTTGAGGTAGTGAGATATCACCAAATGTGGCCGGCTCAATGAACTCGGTAAGCAGCATCACCACCATCCCGGCGGCCAGTAGCGACACAGTGGTGACCAATACCAGCTTGGTGTCGAGTGACAGTCTGGTTAAGCTCCGGGCCCGGAAAACATCCGCTATCACCAGAAAGCTAATACCACCGAGAAAAATGAGAGCCGCTGTAGCTAAGACTACCAAGGGGTCCCCGCGATAGTTTGTCAGGCTCTGAAAGTTACCGAAGATATCGAAACCGGCATTGTTGAAGGCGGAAATAGAGTGAAACGCCGATTTCCAGACGGCTAATCTTAGCGGGTTTTCTGCCGAGAAGCGAATAAAGAATACGGCGGCGCCGATACCTTCCGCGAGCACGGTGAAGATTGCCATATTCCTGATAATCCTGACCAGCCCGCCAAGCCGTGAGAGTCCCAGCGATTCTCCGATGAGTAGCCTCTCCCGAAGCCCAATTCTGCGCCCGAAAGCCAGCATCAGCAGCGTCGCACTGGTCATGAAACCAAAGCCCCCGATCTGGATGAGAGCCAGAATCACCCCCTGGCCAAACGAACTCCAGTAGGTTCCGGTATCGACCACAACCAGGCCGGTAACACATACTGCCGAGGTCGCTGTGAAGAAGGCATTGACTGGAGAGGTCGCCTGTCCTGCGGCACTCGATACGGGCAGCATGAGCAGAATACTGCCAATGACGATAAGCCCAGCAAAGCCAAATATTAAGGTTCGGGATAGCGAACTACCGGTCCTCTGCCTGGGTAGCATTGGAATGCGTGCTCGCCATGACCGCGCTCGGGGGATGTGGAATCCCTCGTCGGTTGGCTTTATGACATTGCCACGCTTTTCACCCATTGACAGAACAACAGCCAAAGCTCAGGGCTTAGGATTCACCTCTGATATCAATCGGTTTCTGTAACTTGCTATTATAAGTCACCTTCTTCTTGGTGTAAATCCTTTGCTTTACAGTTAATATAATTTACCCTGTAACTACCCCTTCACCGGGAGATGCCGTAGAGAAATAAAAAGAGGGGTGTCGCCCCTCTTGAAGTAGCTACTTTTAGAGCTTATATTAAGCGGGCGATAGCTATTACCCCCTCAAATACTCATCAATATCAGCGGCGGCTCGCTTACCAGCGCCCATAGCGCTGATAACGGTAGCAGCACCAGTAACGATATCACCCCCCGCCCAGACCTTGGCTTTCCTGGTCTGGCCGCTAACCTCGTCGACGATAACAGTTCCCCACTTACTGGTCTCCAGGCCCTCAGTGCTCTGAGGGATGATGGGATTGGGGCGGGTGCCCAAGGCGGCAACGGCGGTATCTACCTCAATAATATATTCCGAGCCCGGGATGGCAATGGGGCGGCGCCGACCGCTGTCATCAGGCTCTCCAAGCTCCATTTCATAGCACTCCATGCCAGTAACCCAGTTCTGGTCGTTACCGATAAATTGCTTGGGATTGGTAAGTAGCCTAAACTGGATACCCTCCTCCTTGGCATTCTCCACTTCCTCACGCCGAGCCGGCATCTCTACTTCAGAACGCCGGTAGATGATGTAGACTTCTTCGGCACCCAATCTGAGGGCACAGCGGGCCGCATCCATAGCTACGTTACCACCACCGACTACACCTACCTTCCGCCCAACCTTTACCGGGGTATCATACTCTGGGAACCTATATGCCTTCATTAGGTTGACCCGGGTCAAGAACTCATTCGCCGAATAGATACCGTTAAGGTTTTCACCAGGGATATTGAGAAACATTGGTGCCCCAGCCCCCGGGCCCAGGAATACGGCCTGGAAACCATTGTTCAATAACTCATCAACGCTTACTGTCTTACCGACTACTGTGTCCAACTTAAGACCTACCCCTAAGGAAATAACATAGTCGACCTCGGCTTGAACAATCTCTTTGGGCAATCGAAATTCCGGGATGCCGTACATCAGCACTCCTCCCGCCACGTGTAGTGCCTCAAAGAGAGTGACATTATGCCCTAACTTGGCTAAGTCAGCGGCGGCAGTTAGTCCGGCCGGCCCTGAGCCAACCACCGCTACCTTTGCCCCAGTTGGCTTGGGATGGATTACTGAGGGGTTGACTGATTCCGCGTGAGCTCGTTCCCAATCCGCTACGTATCGCTCTAGGCGCCCGATGGCAATCGGGGCTCCCTTCTTATCCAGGGTACACGTTACCTCGCACTGTGTTTCCTGGGGGCAGACTCGTCCACAGATCCCGGGTAGGCTATTCTTGTCCTTGAGTATCCTTACTGCCTCAGGCATGTTATCGTCACGGATGGCCGTAATGAAGCCAGGGATATCGATATCTACCGGACAGCCCCCAACACAGGGGCGCTTGGGGCACTGAATACAGCGGCTGGCTTCGGCTTTGGCCTGCTCAGCACTGTAGCCCAGGGCAACCTCATTAAAATTCTTCGCCCTTAGTTTTGGGTCTTGCCGGGGCATGGAGACACGGTTTAAATCAAGCTTGGCCATAAGTACTACTCCAGATTCTTACTTGGAACATCTGCCGCACTTATGCTGCCACTCTTCAAAGGAGCTTTTCTCTTCATCAAGGTAAATCTTCTGGCGAGCCAGCAGTAAGTCCCAGTCTACCTCGTGTCCGTCAAAGTCGGGACCGTCGACGCAGGTAAACCTGGTCTGCCCGTCAACAGATACCCGGCAGCAGCCACACATTCCTGTACCGTCAACCATTATTGGATTCAGGCTGACAATGGTCTTGACCCCAAAGGGTTCCGTGGTCTTGGCAGCGAACTTCATCATAATGCTGGGGCCAATGGCGATAACGCGATCAATGCTACCAGCCTCAAGTAACTCCTTTAGTGGCTCGGTTACCAGCCCCTTACGACCGTAGGAGCCGTCGTCAGTAGTCACAATTAACTGGTCACTAGTATTGCCTAGCTCTTCTTCCCAGAAGATAAGGTTTTTAGTCCGGGCTCCCATAATGGAAATGACCCGGTTACCCGCTTTTCTCATGGTGCGAGCGATGGGAAATATAGTAGCTACGGCGAATCCGCCAGCGACGCAGGCTACCGTGCCAAATTCCTCAATATGAGTCGGTAACCCTAAGGGACCGATGAAATTGGCAATACTATCCCCCGCCTTGAGCAAGGCGAGTCTATGGGTGGTCGTGCCCACCTCCATAAAAACGACGCTCACACTACCCTCGTCACGATTCCAATCAGCAATCGTTAGTGGAATGCGTTCACCCTGCTCGTCAATCCTGATGATGACGAATTGCCCTGCCTGAGCCTTCCGGGCTACATTGGGGGCATTAAGCTTGAAAAGATGGATTTGGGGAACTAAGTCATCTCTTAACAGTATCTCATACACCTGCCTTTGCCCTCCTCAGAGTCATCAGAAATTCAGCGGCAGCACAATGGATAATGGACGCGGCTTAGGAAATCAATTCATGCAAGCCGCTCTACATTTAACCATAAAATTAGTGCCTTATTCAAGTCATAAACGGTTGCGTAATCACTGTTAACGGTATAAGATAGTAGCATCCATATAAATTTTAATCTTTGAGGTGGTGATAATGACTATGGAGCCAATTCATGTAGGTTTTGGTAATATACTAGCTGTTAATCGGGTTATTGCCATCGTTTCACCAAACTCAGCGCCTACCAAACGCACCATCCAAGAAGGGAGAAACAAGGGGCAACTGATTGACATGACCAACGGGAGAAGAACTAAAGCCGTTATCATCACTGACAGCGGGCATATCATCCTGGCGGCTCTAGCCCCAGAGACTATCGCCGGGCGATTACAAGCAAGCCGAGACAGCTCACCAGTAAGGTTCGAGCAAGGCGATGACAAAAGCGAGCCACGAGACTAGCCCCCAGATCAATCGTCTACCCGCCCCGCTGCTAATAGTTCTTTCCGGCCCTTCGGGAGCTGGCAAGGATGCTCTCCTGACTCGCCTTAGGGAAACAGACTACCCTCTCGAGTATATCATCACCCTAACCACCCGTCCCAAGCGGGCTGAAGAGAGCGATAACGTAGACTATCACTTTGTCTCGTCGGCTAAGTTTCAGAAGATGATTGAGAGTAATGAGCTTTTGGAGTGGGCTAATGTCTACGGGAATTGGTATGGTGTCCCCCGAGCGCCCGTTAAAAAGGCACTGGCGAGTGGACGGAATACCATAGTCAAGGTTGACACCCAGGGGGCAACCACCATGAAGAAGCTGCTACCGGAAGCCGTGTTTGTCTTTCTTATGCCACCGTCCCGGGAGGAGCTTACCACGAGACTCACCCAGCGTCGCACTGAGTCACCCTTTAACCTGGCCCGGCGTATTAGGACTGCCCAACAGGAGATAGCGCAACTACCCTTGTTTGACTACATCGTAGTGAGCAACCGGGACGAAATTGACCAGGCGGTTGTACAGATTAAAGCAATTATTACCGCCGAGGAGTGCCGGGTAAGACCGAGGCAGATCACTTTATAGGCTTACCTAGAATAACGGTCGTAGTAACCGTGCCAGCCCGTAGCCAATCCCCCCGCAGACGGGGAAGGTTATTATCCAAGCAGCCACAATGCGACGGGCGACGCCCCAGCGCACGGCCGAGAGCCGTCTGGTCGCGCCTACCCCCATAACCGCAGCACTGGCACAGTGGGTGGTGCTTACCGGGATCCCGAGCCGCGAGGCGCCCTCAATAACTGACGCTGCTGAAAATTGGGCGGCAAAGCCCTGAACTGGCTCCAGCGCGGTAACCTTTATGCCAACCGTGCGAATAACCCGCCAGCCACCGATAGCAGTGCCAACGCTGATTGCGGCCGCTGAGGCGGCTATGATCCACCACGTTTCTGGGTTCAATATGGAGAGGCGGTCCCACAGACCGCTCTGCCCGGTATGAATCACCAGTGCCATAGTAATAAGGCCGATGGGCATCTGGCCATCGTTCTTGCCGTGGCTGTAGGCCAAAAAGGCCGTCGTCAGCCACTGCAGGCGGCTGAAAATAACCCGAAGTTTAGCCGGAATGCTGCGCCGGAATACCCATAACAGAATAACCATCAGGACAAAGCCGCCGGCGAAGCCAAGAGCTGGGGCCGCCGCCACTGATGCCAGAATACGTTGCATAACCCGCCATACCACTGCCCCACTACCAGCCACAGCTATACCAGCCGCCGCTAGGCCAGCCACAAAACCATGAGTCAGACTTATAGGCACGCCATAATAGGTGGCAATGGAACCCCAGATAATAATGGCACCCAGAGCAGCAATCACTGTGAGATAGCCAAACTCTAAGATGACCCCTTCGGCTAAAATACCTTTACCGATAGTCTGGGCTACTGCCGTGCCGGTGGCAGCGCCGGCAAAATTAGAGCAGGCGGCTAGAATGATTGCGTTCCTAGGGGAGAGAGCTCGGGAGCCAACTGAGGCGGCCACAGCGTTGGCAGCATCATTGAAACCGTTAACCACACCGAAGCAGATTGCCAGAGTAATGATCACGATGAGCAGCGGCTCAGGCATGCTTCAGGGCTACCCCTTCCAGGACATTAGCCACATCCTCACACCGGTCGGTGGCCGCTTCCATATACTCATATATCTCACGCCATTTGATGACGCTAGCGATATCTGTATTATCATCAAAAAGTTCACCCATAGCGGCACGAAACACTCGGTCAGCCGCATTCTCCAAACGATTAATCTCCACACAGATGGGAAGGATTTTCTTAAGCTGAGCACGATGTCTTAGCTGTGGCATCGCCTTCTCCACCTCGACTGCTGCCTGGACTATGATGTCCGCCAGCTCTATTGCCCGTGGGGTGGGGCAGTCTACTTTGTAGATGAAGATGGCATCAGCCGCAGCATGGATAAAGTCGGTCACGTCGTCCAGACTCTTAGCTAGCAGCGCTATGTCTTCTCGGTCAAAAGGGGTAACAAAAGTACGGTGCAGCTGAGCGACAATCTGATGGGTGATCAGGTCCCCCTGATGTTCCAGTTCGGTTATCTCAGCTACACTCTTTGGGACGTCACTACAGGTATCAACCATCTGCTGCAGCTTCTCAGCCGACTTGACCATATTCTGAGCACTCTGCTCAAAGAGCCCAAAGAAGGCTTGCTCTCGAGGTATAAAAGGAAGTCTAGGCATCGCTAATCCTCCTTGGCTGGTAACAAGCCATCATACCTGTGGTAGCTTGAGAATAGGAGCACAAAGCTGGGGAACCTGACAAATTAATCATTCCCTACAGCGTGAGTTTAAATAAGAAAAATCTAATTGTCAAGCAATCCTCAGTTGACAGATGATAATAAGGCGAGTAAAATTTGCAAATTGTGATATTGAATAGTTGTCCTAAAAGTATGCTTATGGACTTGACCCGCCCTTAAATCGGTGTCATTATTATGTTTATGGCTCAGCGGTAGAGGACTCTAGATTAAAAGAGGTTTTCCGGAATGGAGAAAAAGGAGCAGTTTGAGGAAATACCTACGGTTCGACCCGGTGACCGGGTGCTGCGCCGGCAGCGGAGGCCTCATGGTCTAAGGCAATTTATTTCGCAAAGACTATCAGCCTTACGCAGGCATAAAGCTAATAAGTAGCGGGGGACAAGAGAAGTGTATATCATCATCGCTGGTGCTGGGGTAGTTGGTTTTCATATCGCCTCCCTGCTGGCTAAGGAGCACCACGAAGTAGCGGTAGTAGAGCAATCCGAAGAGGCTCTTGAGAATGTTAGCCGCCAGCTCGACGTCAAGGTGATTCTCGGTAATGCCGCGATACCTAGAATTCTAAAAGAGGCTGAGACACATCGCGCCGATTTAATCATCGCGGTTACCAATAGCGATGAAACCAACATGATTACCTGCTTTATGGCTAAAGAGTTGGGGGCTAACACCACCGTGGCTCGGGTACGTAATCCTGAATATTCAGGCTATTTTATTGGTGTCGCTAGCTCACCATCAGCTCCCCGGAAGGTGATCAGGCCCAAAACCTTTGGGGTAGACCTTTTCATCAACCCAGTGGCTGAAGCCGCCCGGGAAATAGTCACCATACTTTCCAGTTTTTACTCCACGCCGATAGAGACCTTTGCCGATGGCCTAGTTCAGATAAGAGAATTCCCGGCAGAAAAAGAGACCGTTGTTGATAAAGCAGTGAGCGATATTGTTTTTTCTAAGCAAGGTACCATCGTCGCCATTCTCCGTGCTGAAGGCACCTTTATACCAACCGCTAACGAAGTAATAAGGCAGGGTGACCGCGTCTATGTGGTTGCTCCGCGAGCGTTCATCGATGAAATAGGTAGGATGTTTGCCGAGCCACAACGTCCGGCCAAGAGTGTGGTTGTTGTCGGCGGCGGGCGGGTTGGTGTTCTGGTTGCTGAGGGATTAAGAGAATATGGAATTTCAGTTAAGATCATTGAGAAGAGCCAAAGTCGCTGCCAAGAGATCGCAGCTAGGTTAGAGGGAATCGCTGTGGTGCAGGGTGATGGTACCGACCATGATTTTCTTACTGAGCAGGGAGTCCCCATGGCCGATGCCTTTGTCGCCAGTACCGAAAGTGATGAACTTAATATTCTCTCGGGCTTACTAGCCAAGAATTTAGGGGTATCCCGAAATCTGACCCTAGTTAACAAACCGGGAAATATCTCTCTGGCCGAGGCAGTCGGGGTTGACGTAGCCGCATCTCCCCCCTTGCTGACAGCGCGTAAGATCGCTCGCTTTGTCCTTCACGGTGGTGCCATTTCGGTAGCCTTACTTGGTGGCGAACAGGTACAAGCCATCGAATTTGTGACCAGCCCAATGGCACCGGTAGCCGGACGGAAGATTGTTGAAGCAGGCCTGCCTAAGGAGGCAGTAGCCGGGGCTATCATTCATGATAACACAATCACTATTCCTCCCAATGATAGTGCCGTACATGCCGGCGATCATGTTATCATAATATCCCCTCTCACCCTCACCCCAGCCGTGGAAAGGCTTTTCATATAAAAAATAGATTATGAGAATAAAGGTTGTTCTCCACTACCTAGGGCTACTGGTGACTGGTCTGGGATTAACTATACTCTTCCCACTAGGCTGGAGCCTTTATTACGGAGAGTCCACTTCCTCATCTTTCGCTATCTCTGCTGGTATTACTGCCGGTGTGGGCCTGCTTCTCTGGCGCTTAACCCCAGGTGGTGAGGGAAGATTCAGCCGGCGAGAAGCATTATTGCTAGTCACCGGCGGGTGGGTACTGGCCGCGGTCTTTAGTGCCATACCGTACCAACTGGCCGGGACCTTTCCCAGCTACCTCGATGCCTTTTTTGAGGCTATGTCCGGCTACACCACCACCGGAGCCACCGTGCTTACCTCAATCGAGGCTCAAGCCTACAGTATCCTCTTGTGGCGCAACTTTACCCAGTGGCTGGGCGGCATGGGGATAATAACCCTCTTCGTCGCCCTCTTCCCCCTCTTTGGCATGGGAGCCGCTCATCTGGTCGATGCTGAGCTACCCGGTCCGCAGACGGAAAAACTAACCGCCCGTATCCGGGATACCGTGAAGTCACTGTGGTATTTATACGTAGGCTTTTCAGTGCTGGAGTTTCTGCTGCTCTGGCAGGCAGGGGGCATACCCGCCTTCGATGCCCTGACGGTAACCTTTGGTACCATGCCTACCGGGGGCTTTACCGCCACCAATTTGAGCATCGCTGCCTACAATAGCGTAATTGTGGAAGGTATCGTTATCGCCTTCATGACCATTGCCGGCATAAACTTCGGACTGTATTACCTCTTCTTGGTCAAGCGTCAGCCGGGTCATCTCTTCCGCAATCCTGAATTCCGGCTTTATCTAGCGCTTCTGGCCGGGGCTTCAATTTTAGTCGCTATAAACCTGATAAACGGCATTGGACTACCAGTCGGTGAAGCCTTCAGGCAGGGCGGTTTCCACACTGTCTCTATTATGACAACCACCGGGTTTGCTACTGCCGACTTCAATCTCTGGCCATCATTCGCCAGAGCAGCTTTGCTTGTCTTGATGGTAGTCGGGGCTTGTGCTGGTTCTACCGGCGGGGCGATAAAGGTTACCCGGCTTCTGGTGCTGTTTAAGTACACCTTCCGCCGTATCTCGCTTGCCTTTAACCCACAGGCTGTAATACCAATTAAGGTCGGTGGTAATGTGCTGTCGGAACGAGTTATCTCCGGGATTATCGGCATGGCGGCTCTCTACTTTGGCACTATGATCGTTGGTACTCTGATAATGAGTGCTTTGGGTTTGGATATTATCACTGCTCTATCTGCAGTCTTGGCTACTTTGGGAAATGTTGGCCCGGGGTTAGGCTTGGTCGGTCCGGCAGCAAGTTACGCCTTAATCCCGGCTGGTGGCAAGGTTGTTCTCATCATATGCATGCTGGCCGGACGTCTTGAACTGCTAACCGCATTTTCCCTGCTGGCACCTTCTTTCTGGAGGTGGCGCTAGCCGGAGTAAATCTCATAACCGGTCGTCGCCGGTTGGCGGAGTTGCTGACCCTTGACAAGAAGAGTATAATTAGCGGGTATTTACTGAAAGACTAGGGCAGAAGAGGATGAACTTTACTCGAATTCTAGTGCCAGTAACCGGAAGTCAAGCCGATGAAGAAGCGGTTGAACTAGCTTGTCGGCTGGCTAAGCAGGATAAAGGTGAAATCCACGCTGTTTATATCATTACCATGAAACGTGACCTGCCAC
>Ga0209427_10002659_pt1 | contig 20995 bp, 16 predicted proteins | sample DeeMarSWOR136_30_FD_187465 | JGI IMG/M metagenome (GOLD analysis project Ga0209427, IMG submission 187465) | Marine sediment microbial communities from White Oak River estuary, North Carolina - WOR-1-36_30 (SPAdes) (version 2) | ecosystem: Environmental > Aquatic > Marine > Intertidal zone >...
TGTCGGGCGATATGAGTCTATCCCGTTTGTCAAGAAAGAGACATTTGACCTCGACCACTACGTCGTTACCAAGGCTCTCGATGGATTGTTTCGTGTGTTAGGTGAGGAGGAGCGCAAGATCCGAACAAACCCTGCAGCGCGAGTCACCGATCTTCTGGAAGAGGTATTTGGAAAGTGAACAAGGATCCAAAACTGTTACACTCTACAGAGCCGTTGAAGGTGCCGTTTATAAGGCTGTCGTTGCGATCCTGCGGGATAAAGATTTTAAGGATGCCCTATCACCAAGAGAAAAAAAAGAGTTTATGTTTGAAGGAACTGCTAGAGGTCCATGCATAATGGAAATTTTTGTTCTGGTCTAGGCGGAAATCATTTCCCTACCGGAGGAGAGTTGAAAAAGGGGTTACGAACATAGAAAAGGGATAACAAACATAAAAAAGATCCTATCAAACTTCCTAGGTACTTTTCTCCGAAAATAATATATTTTCCAATGCAAAATACATGTATTACCTTATCTACCCTCCCCGAGGAGAAGTCAGTGAGAATTAAGTTTGTCTAGAAATTAGTTTTGGGTGTGATATTGCAAGTATATGAATATAGAGCGAATACTAAGTCCAAAATTTTGAGAGGGGGATCACAAATTATGTCTTGGAAAGCGAAACGATGTGTTATCATTTTGGTTACCATTTATTCTGGTTTCCTGGCTTGTTGTGCAATAGCACTTGCGGACAGAGTCGTTATTGAAAATGGAGATACTTTGACAGGGACCGTGGAGAAAGTCATCGACGGGAAGCTGACGTTGGTGACGGATTACGCTGGCCCCATTGTGATCCCGGTGGAGAAGATCAAGGAGGTCTTTACGGACAAACCGGTGAGTGTCCATCTGAAGGATGGCGAAATTCTGAAGGGAAAAATCAAGACCGTGGAAGATAAGAAGTTGGCGATAGAGGAAAGTCCGGAAAAAACGGCCGCCACGGTCGAAATGGGGAATGTCAAATCAATCAACCCGCCACCTCCTAAATGGAAGGTCAGCATTGCGGCTGGTGGCAACCTCCAGACCGGGAACACGGACCGAGCGGGAGCCTCCGTTGCCTTTAAGCTCGGCAGAAAAACCGAAAGGGATAGGATTGGTTTCAGTTACCTCTTCAACTACGGTGAGGAGGACGGGGACGTTACGACCCGGAACCATTATGGCGAAGCCAAGTACGACTACTTCTTCACGCCGGAATTCTACGGCTATCTTGCAGGGGATGGATACAATGACAAGTTTAACGATACCAAATTCAGAACGTTCATCGGGCCTGGTGCCGGCTATCAGGTCTGGGACGATCCGGTCAAATCTCTTCTCTTTGAAGCTGGGCTGACTTATTTCAGCTGGGACCGGTCTGAAGGTGAGGATACGGATGGGTTCTCTGCCCGACTGGCTCTGGATTTTCGATATCAAATTTTGAAGTGGCTGATCTTTAATAACAAATTCAATTTCTACCCCACCATCGGGGAGGGTGGTCTTTATTTCTTCCGGAATGACGCTGCTGTGTCTGCTCCTCTGCGATCTGGGTTTTCTCTCCGGTTGACGAACATTGTCGATTACAACTCTGACCCGGAACCCGGTTTCAAGGAGACGGATGTTCAGTGGATAGGTCTCCTGGAGTACTCATTTTGACTTGTCTTGCACAAATGGATATACTGTGGAAACTTGTTCTTCAGGAAGGAGGGAACCAAAATGTTGAAGGAATTTAAAGAATTTGCAATGCGGGGAAATGTTGTGGATATGGCCGTCGGCATTATCATTGGGGCCGCTTTCGGTACGATTGTCAGTTCTCTTGTTTCGGATATCATTATGCCACCGATCGGACTGCTTCTTGGGAATATCGACTTCTCCAATCTCTTTGTTGTCCTGAAAGAGGGTGCTAAGGCGCCTGGGCCCTATGCCTCTCTTGCTGCAGCTAAGGCAGCAGGTGCGACCTCCATCAACTATGGCTTCTTCATCAATACCGTCATCAGTTTTCTGATCGTCGCCTTTGCCGTGTTCCTTCTTATTCGAGGGGTCAATAAACTCAGGCGGCAAGAAGAAGCTCCATCTCCAGTGCCTACAACGAAAGAGTGTCCTTACTGTTTTTCGACTATCCCGATCAAGGCGACACGTTGCGGTCACTGCACCTCCGAATTAAAAGCGTCGTAGAAGGTAGGGAACTCCGTCCCATCAAAGGGATGGCGTTCCCCATCCTAGCCTATCTTATCTTTGACCTCCCATTTCCTTTCTGTTAAAATGCCTCCCATGCACCACTCAGGGTGCATGGCCCTGCATCGTATGGTGCAGGGCTTTCTCTCTAGATGACGAAGAATTAGTTATGGCTAAGGCGAAGACTCATTTTGTTTGTCAGTTCTGCGGATATCAGGCTCCGAAATGGTTGGGGAGATGCCCGGGGTGTCAGGAATGGAATACCTTTGTTGAAGAGCGAGTGATCGAAGAAAAAATTCCTGAACGCGACCTTTTCGGTTTTGAGGCAGAAGCCGTCCCAACGCCTATCACCAAGATCCTCAGTGAGGAAAGAGAGAGACTCCAGGTCGGGATAAGGGAGTTCGATCGGGTGTTGGGCGGTGGAATCGTTTTCGGATCGGTGGTTCTGGTCGGGGGCGATCCGGGCATTGGCAAATCGACACTGCTCCTCCAGATGATGAGTCTTTTGGCATCGAATGGAAAAAAAGTTCTTTATATCTCAGGAGAGGAATCCCTGCAACAGACAAAGATGAGGGCGGACCGGTTGGGTATTTCCTCGGATCAACTCTTTGTTGTCTCCGAAACCTCTTTGGAGAAGATCCTCCAAGACATCCAAACGCTCAGACCGTCGGCCGTGGTGGTTGATTCGATTCAAACCATCTATTCTTCCGAACTTCCTTCCACACCGGGATCGATCAGCCAGGTCCGCGAGGCGTCGAGTCGGTTGCTCTATTTAGCCAAACATCTCGCTATCCCCATCTTTTTAGTCGGCCATGTGACCAAAGAAGGTTTTATTGCGGGGCCTAAAGTCCTAGAGCACATGGTAGACACTGTCCTTTATATTGAGGGAGAGGCTAATCATGCCTTCCGGATTTTGAGGGCCGTTAAGAACCGTTTTGGTTCCACCAACGAAATCGGAGTCTTTGAAATGAAGGATTCTGGATTGGTGGAGGTGGCCAGTCCTTCAGAATTCTTTCTTTCGGGGCGGACCCAACCCACCTCTGGGTCGGTGGTCATGGCCAGCATAGAAGGTTCGAGACCCATCCTGGTGGAGCTTCAGGCCCTGGTCGTTTCTTCGAACCTCGGTGTTCCCCGGAGGACAGCACAAGGGGTAGATGCCTATCGTGTTTCACTCCTGGTGGCTGTGATGGAGAAGCGATTGGGAATCCGATTAATGAGTCACGATGTCTTTCTTAATGTTGCAGGAGGAATGAGGGTGGAGGAGCCTGGTGTTGACTTGGGCGTGATCGCTTCGATCGCGTCGAGTTTTAGGGACAACGTGATTGATCCTGAAATGGTGGTTTTTGGAGAGGTGGGGCTTGGCGGAGAGGTGAGGGGAGTCAGCCAATCAGAGGTGAGGGTAAAAGAGGCAGCGAGGTTAGGATTTAAGCGATGCCTTTTGCCGAAACAGAATCAGGGGATGGTGAGGGGGACAAAGGGCATCGAATTGATCGGCATCAAAACCGTTCGGGAGGCCATGGGAATCCTCTTTAAATAACAGCATAGCGCATAACTCCCTCACCCTATCCCTACCCCTTCAGGGGAAGGGTGGTGTGGGAGTGAACGCTGTGCGCTTTGCCATACATCTCAGGAGATTCTGCATGAGTAGATGGTTATCAGCGTTGATTCTGATCACTTTCGCTCTATTGGGTTCATTCAGTAGCCAGGGGCAGGAGAGACCTCAGGGCCCCGGAGAACTCTATGATTCGGGCATGGAACTCTTTCATAAAGGGAAGTACGATGAGGCCATTGATCGGTTTTCTAAACTCATCCTTTTCTTTTCAACGAGCAAACTACATTCCTATTCCCGATACATGATCGGGCAATGTTATTTGAAGATGAAAAAATATGAGGAGGCTCTGCAACAATTCGAACTCTATCTGAAAAATTTTCCCAATGGTGACCGTGCAAAAGAAGCAGAAAAGGGGATGCAAACCTCGAAGGAGAAGTTGAAGGAGAAGGCATCTCCTCCATCCCTTCAGCCGAACCCTCCCGATGAGGCACCCAAGGAGACCGATGAGGTTAACCTTTCGACTCCTCAGCCTAAGGACTGGGCTTTGCTCAAGACAGACCCCGAGCGGCGCCTTCTTGTCCTTCCTGAAGGACAGAGTTTGAAGGCTGTCGGGGAGGTCAAAACCCTTTCCTCGAACAAGAAGGTGAAGAGGCGGATTTGTGTTCAGGTCTTCGATCTTGATGTCATGACACTTGAGGAAGTGGAAAAGGGCTTAAAGGCGTTGAAGCCCGCAGGAGTGGATACGGTACTCCTCAGAGTCTTTCAGAACAGAGGAGGCCGGATATTCAAATTTCTTAAGCCTCGCTATGAGGAAGGAGTTTATTTCGAGACCCAATACGCACCGGTCGTCGCTAATGTCTTAGGAAGGATCACGGAGATGGCCCATCAGAACGGACTTGATCTCTTTGCATGGATGACGACCCGCTATGCCAATTACGGTATGGAAGGCCCTTCTGAATATCGATGCATGAGTTACAATTTCGAAACAAAGAAAATGGAGGTTGCGAGGGGTTTCAATCTTTTTCACCCCGATGTCCTGGACCGCCTCGAAGGGCTTTTTCGTGACCTCGGTCGCTACCCCATTGACGGGATCCTCTTCCAGGATGATCTCATCCTCAAACATAACGAAGATTTTAGCCGCGAGGCCAACAAAGCTTTTTCAAAGGAGTTTGGATACTCCCCTCATCCCAACCGCTTTTATATCGATCCTTATAAATCGAATTCTGGAAAGTATTATGTGAGGGCCTATACCAGTCAATTTTGGACTTGGGCGAGTTGGAAGAACCGCTGGTTAATGGACGTGGCCAAACGACTGATGGAGGCTGCCAGAGAGTCGAATCCCAACTTAGAATTCGGGATCAACCTCTATTATGAGACCCTCCTCAATAGTGCCAATGGGACGGCCTGGTTTTCGCAGACCTTGTCAAAGGCTCTTGAAAGGAATTTCGATTACTATGCCTTCATGGCTTATCATCGCCAGACCATGAGAGAATTGGACATGGGAGAAAGGAGAGCGATTGAATTGATGGGGGAGGTAACTGAAAAGGCCGTCAAGCAAGTTGGTGATCCTTCCAGGGTGCTCATGAAGATTCAGCTTTTCGATTGGAATAGTAACGAGGTGATTCCGCAGAAAGAGGTAGAAGAAGTTTTAGCCGGGGTCTTGAATCATGGACCGATCAGTCTTGCCTTCGTCCCCTATGTCGATCAATTTGACCTCCGTCTACTGAGAGAGAGGTGGAGCGCTAACAAATAGTTCAGAATGTTGAGTTCGGAGTTTTAATTTACAGATAAAAACTAGTACAAATACATTTGGCGTTTTAGTTAAGAGGCTTCAAAAGAAGATAAGTATAAGAGAGAAGTAAAGCGATGGAGAAAATAAAAAGATCGATTGCTCTAATCGCTGTGGTTGTAGTTTTCATAAGTCTGGAGCCTTATGTTTTCGCTCAAGATGATGAAAACACCCGTCCTACGCTTCGAGGCCTCCAAGGGATATCTCTGTATGTTGAACCACTTGACCCTCAAATAGAAAAGATGGGATTGACCAGGGACCAGATCCAAAAGGATACGGTATCAAGACTCAAGCTAGCGGGGATTAATCTAATGACGACAGAAGAATTTCTTGAAGTGAGAGGGCATCCTTACCTGTATGTGAATGTGAATATTTCTATGCTCAGAACTCAAATTATAAGGTATCTCTATTACATCAGAGTTGAACTCAATCAAGAGGTCGTATTGGTTCGGGCCCCTAACGCAAAGATATCTACTGTTACATGGTCCGCCGGGGGATGGGGAATCGATTTTAGTTTAGACAATATTCGACAGACCGTGAAAGCTCAAGTCGATAAATTTATCAATGCCTATTTAACAGAAAACCCGCAATAACGACGTTCATTATCGCGAATCGGTAAATTCTGTGAGCTGCAGCTTTCAGTCTATTCTTAGCCAGGAGGGGTCGGCCCGATATTCTTCGGCCTGCTTTGGCAAGGTTCTCTCCAACATGTTCTTCGCCTCATCGACCTGCCTCTTCCGCTCATTCACTTTTTCTTCCAAAGCCTTTATCTCTGCCCGCAGTCTACGTTTGAGACTGTCAGGTTTGTAAATCGATTGTTCCAATTCGTTCTCTTTGGCCTTCAAAGCAGCCTGGGCCGCGTTATAATCTTTTTGGGCCTTGGTCAGTTTTTCTTTCCACTCCATCGCCTTGTCCCGCCACCACTCCTCTCCGCGCCCGAGGAGATCCTTTTTTTCAACGTCCGCAGCGTCCGGCGGCGGGGCTGGTTTGTCTTTGGGTGATTTGATGGAGGAAGGGGGTTCAGCAGGGCTCTTCCTCTCTTGGACCTGGTCTTGGTACTTTTCGGGGATCAGACTGGGGTCGTCCGTAAAGTGAACTGTTCCCTTCTCATCTACCCATTGGTAAATCTCCTGACTAGAAACTGACCCGAAAAGGATCATCCAACCCGCAAATATCAACAAACCTAGCTTTTTCATTTCGTCCCTCTTCTTAGTTTAGAGTTTTTATTCTTCGTCATTTACTCCGAAGTCGTCACTCCGAGCTTCCCTCACCCTCCACTCTCCCCCTGCCTACCGCCAGGCAGGCACCCGGGAGAGGGATGGGGTGAAGGGTAATGTAATTTAGTGCACGTCTGCCCAGTTTTTTCCTAAGTGGATGGAGACGTTGAGCGGGACGGACAGTTCCATCACGGTTTCCATTTCATTCTGAATCATGCTAAGCGCCTCTTGAACTTCATCCTCAGGGACCTCGAAGACGAGTTCATCGTGAACCTGCATGATCATCTTTGTAGAGAGATGGAGTTCTTCTATCCGGTTCTGGATGTGGATCATTGCCACCTTAATGATATCTGCCGCTGTCCCTTGGAGCGGTGTGTTGATGGCCATTCTCTCCGACGCCTGTCGGATCGCTACGGTTGGAGACTGGATGTCTGGCAAATACCGGCGCCGACGGAGCAGGGTGATCACATATCCCCTCTGTCTGGCCTCCTCCAAGGTTTTTTCGATATAAGCTTGAACCCCTGTATATTTCTTGAAGTATTCCCCAATATAGGCCTGGGCGATCTTTGGTTCTGTCCCCAACTGCTGGGAAAGGCCATAGGGGCTCATTCCATAGATGATCCCAAAGTTAATGACCTTCGCCTCTCTCCTCATGGCAGGTGTTACCTTGTCCATTGGAACGCCGAAGATCTCAGAGGCCGTCCGGGCATGAATATCTTCCCCCCTCCGGAATGCTTCCATCAGCGTTTCATCTTGGGAGAGATGGGCGAGAAGTCTCAATTCGATCTGGGAATAGTCTGCAGAAACGATGCCCCACCCTTTCTCCGGAATGAAGGCCTGCCGAATCCGGTTTCCTTCCTCTGTACGGATGGGAATGTTCTGGAGGTTGGGATCACTCGAAGAAAGCCTTCCGGTGGCGGTAACGGTTTGATTATAAGAGGTGTGAAGGCGTCCCGTCTTCGGATGGATCAACTTAGGAAGGACATCAATATAGGTCGATCTGAGTTTGTTTAGATTACGGTAGGCAAGGATCTCCAAGGGGAGCTCATGCTGGAGGGCAAGCTTGGTCAGGACATCCACATCCGTTGAATAGCCGGTCTTCGTCTTCTTGATCACAGGTAGTCTCAATTTGTCGAAGAGGACTTTCCCCAGTTGCTGGGAGGAGTTGATATTGAAGACCTCTCCCGCCAGCGCATAGATCCGTTCCTCCTTCTGTTGAAGTTGGCCCTCCACTTCTTTTGAATATTCATTGAGGAAATCGATATCGATCTTCACTCCATTCATCTCCATCTTGGCCAAGACGATGAGGAGTGGCATCTCCACCCGGTCGAAGAGATCCTTAATTTCCCCTTCAATCAGCTTCGGAAAAAGGAGGTTGGCGAGCTGCAGTGTGACGTCTGCATCCTCACAGCTGTAGTCCATCGCCCGTTCAAGCTCAATCTGGTCAAAGGTGAGCGCCTTTCCTCCAACGCCCACGACATCCTTGTAGTCAGTGACAGAGCGATCTAAGTATTCTCGCGCAATCTCGCTGAGGTTGTGGTTATGTTTGGTGGGATTGAGGAGGTAGGAGGCAATCATGGTATCGCATTGAATCCCTCGAAGTTCGATGCCATATCGTTTCAGAACAATCCATTCATATTTGATGTTCTGTCCAACCTTTTCCAGGACCTCATCCTCCAGGAGGGGTTTTAACCTCTCCAACACCCAGAGAGGTGGCAGTTGTTCTTTACTTTTTCGAGGCACATGGCCAACGGGGATGTAATAAGCCTGGTGTGGCATGTGAGATAAACTTATTCCCACGAGATCAGCCCACATTGGATACGGTGATGTCGTCTCGAGATCGATGGCGAAACGCTTCACCTTTTTCAGATCCTCCAGCAAGGAGAGGAATTCGTTTTGATTCATGACCAAATGGTAGTTCGTCTCATCAGAGGGTTTTTCTTCTGGGAGATCTTTAAGAAGCTTGTGGAACTCCAGCTCTTTGAAGACCTCTTTGAGGCTCTTCAGATCAGGAGGGGAGGGGAGAAAATCTTTTAGCTGATATGGGATGGGGACATCCGTATGAAGAGTCGCTAACTGACGACTGAGCCGGGCCTGCTCTCTATAGGTTTCCAAATTTTCTCTCAGTTTCTTTTTGGGAACTTGGTCGAGATGCGCGAGAAGGTTTTCAATCGACCCAAAGGCCTTGATCAATTCGATTGCCGTCTTCTCTCCGATGCCGGGGACGCCTGGAATATTATCGATGGCATCTCCAGCCAGGCCCATGACCTCGACCACCTGCCCAGGGCGCACCCCGAAACGTTGGGTGACATCCTCCACTCTAAATCTTTTCTCTTTCATAGTGTCATAGACCTCGATCCGGTCATTGACCAATTGGAGGATATCTTTGTCTCCTGTAACGATCACGACATCGACCTCAGACTCCACCCCTTTGGCGATCGTTCCGATGATATCATCAGCCTCGTATCCCTCGATCTCCAAAGTAGCGATCCGATACGCCTCCATGATCCTCTTGATATAAGGAATCTGAGGGACGAGCCCCTCTGGCATGGCCGGCCGGTTTGCCTTGTACTCTTTAAAAGCTTCACTTCGAAAGGTTGGACCCTTTGCATCGAAGGCCACGATGAGATAGTCAGGCTGATGTTCTTTAAGGATTTTGAGAAGCATCTGGGTGAAGCCGAAGATGGCATTGGTGGGGAGGCCTTTGGAATTTGAGAGGTGGCCGATGGCATAAAAGGCACGAAAGATGTAGGAAGAACCATCGATCAGAAAGAGTCGAGGACGATCAGACATGGCAAAATTTTCCTAATGGAAAATTTTAATTTCGAAGCACGAAATCCGGAGTCCTAAACAAATCCGAATGACCGAAATTCGAGACGCCTTCGTTTAGGAAATTGGAAAATTTGGAATTTGAATTTGTTTCGAACTTCGATATTCGGATTTCGGATTTATCCATTGGCTGAAGACAGGATCTGCGAAAATACATGGATCGGTTTGACCTCGCTGGGCCAGGTAACTGCCTTACGGGATGTTCGTATAGATCCGATTGCCACCCGAATGCTTGGCTACGTACATCGCATCGTCAGCGGATTTCACAAACCTCTCGAGGTCGAAATCTTTTCGGAATTCGGCCAAACCGATACTGACCGTAATATCTTTGAATCCAGCACTTTCGATAGAGGAACGGATTCGTTCTGCAATCGTCAGGGCTTGGTCGAGGGAGGCACCGATGAGAAGAGCAGCAAATTCATCCCCTCCGTACCGATAACCGGAATCGACATTGTGTCGAATCGAATGTTTTATGATCTCGCCGATTTTTTTTAAAACCCTATCACCCTCGAGATGGCCGTAGGAGTCATTGTATCTCTTAAAATTGTCGAGATCAAACATCAAAAGAGACAGGGAAGTCCTCTGGCGTTTCAAGCGGGCCAGTTCGGATTCCAGGGTCTGGAAGAAATGGCGGTGGTTGTAAAGACCGGTGAGATCATCCGTGATGGAAAGCCGCCGGACTTCTTCCTCCAGCTTATCTTTCTCCTGCAAGGTTCGGTACTTTTCAAGAGATTGGTTGACGATATGGATGAGATGTTCATTCTCGAAAGGCTTCTTGATGAAGTCTGTGGCCCCCTCCTTGAGAGCTCGAATCGCATTATCCAAGGTTGCAAAGGCAGTGAGCATGATGACGCTTTGGATGGGGTTCCTCTCTCGAATCCTCTTAAGGGCCTCGGTCCCATCGATTCCAGGGAGGTTAATGTCCATCAGGACCACGTCGGGCTTTTCCCGTTCTACCTTCCTTACTCCTTCTTCACCTGTCGAGGCAAGGACGACCTCATACCCCTCGAAAGAGAGAAGCTTCTGGATGATCTCCAAAGTATCGGATGCATCATCGACGATGAGAACTTTTCCTTTTGAGGGCTTAGGAATGAATGGATTTTCCATCTTGGTTCTCCGCAGAAAGAGGGAGGGTGAAATAGAAGGTAGCTCCCTCGCCTAAACGGGATGTCGCCCAGATCTTTCCGCCGTGTTCCTCAATCACTCGCTTGGTGATGGCAAGCCCTAAGCCTGTCCCACCATGTTTGCTACTCTCCACTTGGTAAAATTCTTCAAAGACCTTTTCGATTTTATCCTCCGGGATGCCAACGCCTGTGTCCCGAATCTCATGGAGGATAAAGGCATCTTTTTGACTGGCTGCGATGGTGACCTGACCTCCATCCAAAGTAAATTTGAAAGCATTTGAAAGGAGGTTGATGAAGATGTCATGGAGCCGCCCTCGATCGGCGTAAACATAAAGGTCTTTTGGAATCTCGACGTGAACGGTGAGGCGTTTATCTACAGGCATCACCTCGTTAATATAACCGTTGACAACCTCGGAGAGAAGGATTGGCTCTCGGGAGAGAAGGAGCCGGCCCGATTTGATACGGGTCAGATCCAACATATGATCCATGGTCCCATAGATACGGTTCGTATTCCTCTGAATGGTCAGAAGGTAAGATTTCAGCTGCTCAGGGATCTTTGCCTCTTTCTCGGAAAGGATGAAGTCGATATTGGCTTTGATAGCTGTCAGAGGCGTCTTCAGTTCATGGGAGGCGGTACCAAGGAATTTCATTTTGGTCTCATCCATCTCCCTTAACTCCCGGTTGGCCATCTCCAATTCCCTCTTAGCAGACTGGAGGTCTTCGAGCATCTTCAGGGTGGACGTCCTCGCCCGGTTCAATTCCTTAATGTTCTCTTCCAACTGGTGGGTCCGGTCTTCTACCTTTTTTTCGAGATCACTTCTGGATTCCTTGAGCTGAAGGGTCATCTGGTTGAAGGCTCTAGCCAAGTCTCCGATCTCGTCTCTCGATCGAATATCTACGGTGTAGAGTAATTCTCCTCTTGCCACAATCTCTGTTGCCGTTACAAGCTTTTCAATGGGCCGAAGAAGAATACGGGTTAGGATAATCGTGAACAGAATGCCTACGGCGATCACCCCTAAGGTGAGAAGCAGAATATCCCTTCTTAAGGCATCTAACCTGGCCCTGAACTTATGAAGGGAGAATCCCATCTGGATCGTTCCGATCACCTGTTCCTCTTGAGATTGGACGGGAAGAGAGAAGTGGTAAATGAGATCGGGATCCACAGGGGGACCTGTCTTCACCGCGGAGACGAGTTCGTTTCCGTTTCGATCGAGGAGAACGCATTGAACAACGTTCTCATCCTCCACGATGATTTCTACCTGACGGTGCAAAAAGGATCGATCCGATATCCCAATGCCATATCTAAAGAGGGGGGTGAAGGCATTTGCCAATGATCTTCCGAACATCTCCATCTCGGTGTGAAGAAACGTTTTCTCCCTGGCGATAAAGAAGTATCCGAAGGCCACGGCGCTCATCAAGACCAGAATGACCATGGCAACGATGAATTTGAGAGTCAAACTGATTCGAAAACGGTGAAAGAAATCAAACTGGCTCATAAATGCAGTACGGTTCCTCAGCCATATAATTTCCAAGGGTTTCGTAGGCCCTAGCCCGGCAACCTCCGCAGACTTTTCTGAATTCACATCTTCCACATTTTCCTTGGTAGCCATCCGTCGTTCGAAGATTCTCGAAAACCTCGGATGTCTCCCAGATCTCTCGAAAAGATTTTTTTCTCACGTTTCCGCAGTCCAATTCCAGGTAACCGCAGGGTTGCACCTGACCGATATGAGAGATGAAGCAGAAAGAGATTCCTGCCAGACAGCCCCGAGTCATTGCATCCAATCCACCCTCTTTCGGGGTGATCTTCTTCCCCTCTTTTTTGGCCCGTTGTCGGAGAATACGGTAATAGTGTGGGGCACAGGTGGCTTTCAATTGGAGAGAGACCTTTTCCCTCTCCTCGTAAAACCAGTTGAGGGTCTTTTCATAATCGAGAGCGGAGATCTCTTGGTCTCGAAGCTCCTTTCCCCTACCAGTGGGTACTAGGAAGAAGATGTGATGAGCTACCGCACCGAGGTCGACCGCCAGATGAAGGATGTCGGCGATCAAATGGAGGTTCGCCCGGGTGATGGTCGTATTGATCTGAAATTCGAGACGCCCTTTTTTTGCCAGCTCAATTCCCCTCAGAGAGCCCTCAAAGGCACCGGCTACCTTTCGAAAAGCATCGTGCGTTTCCGGATTGGGGCCATCGAGGCTGATGCTAATTCGCTGAATCCCTGAGTCTTTCATTGCCCGAATCGTCTCTTCAGTGATCAACGTGCCGTTGGTGGCCATTACCATTCGAAACCCTTTGCTCGATCCGTATCGGGCGAGATCGAAAATATCCTTCCTCAAAAGTGGCTCTCCTCCGGTGAGGATGATAACCGGTTTGTTGACAGAGGTAATCTCATTCATGACCCTAAGGCATTCTTCCGTTGTGAGTTCACCCGGATGCGGGCCCCGTTCGGCAGAGGCGCGGCAGTGGACACAGGCAAGGTTACAGCAGCGCGTTAACTCCCAGGCAATCATCCTCAATGGGTGATTCGTGACTTGTGAATCATGATTAATGATCCTCGAATTCTCTTTTTTAACTCTTAACTCTTCACTCATAACTCTTACCTAAGCTCCACTTTGGAGCTTGGTAGCTGCCTCTTTAGCGAAGTAAGTCAGGATCAGATCGGCTCCTGCCCTTTTGATGGCGATGAGCGATTCCATCATTACCTGTTCCCCATCGACCCAGCCTAATTGCGAAGCCGCCTTAACCAAAGCAAATTCACCACTGACGTTGTAAGCGGCCACGGGAACGTTAAAGGCCTGCTTCACTCGGTAGATAATATCTAGGTAAGGGAGGGCGGGTTTGACCATAACGATGTCTGCGCCTTCTTCGATGTCGAGACGAACCTCCCTCAAAGCTTCATCCGCATTGGCTGGGTCCATCTGGTAGGATTTTCGGTCTCCAAATAGAGGTTTCGATTCAGCTGCAACTCGGAACGGCCCATAGAAACTGGAGGCATATTTCGCTGCATAAGCCATGATGGGAATGTCCTCGAATCCATTTTCATCCAGAGTCTTTCGAATGACACCCACTCTTCCATCCATCATATCCGAAGGAGCCACCATATCTGCCCCTGCCCGAACGTGCGTCAGAGCCTGTCGGGCAAGGAGGTCAAGGGTCTCATCGTTCAAAATCTTTCCGTCTCTCACCACACCACAATGTCCGTGGTTCGTGTATTCGCAAAGGCAAACATCGGTAATAACGAGGATCCCCTCTACTTTCTCCTTGATTGCTTTCACAGCTTTCTGAACGATGCCATCCTCAGCATAGGCCTCTGAGCCCATTTCATCCTTCTTCTCGGGAATGCCGAAAAGGATGACACCGAGGAGCCCTAGAGATTTCGCGTCCTTCACCTCTTTGATGAGAAGGTCTATGGAGAGTTGGGCATGACCTGGCATGGAAGAAATGGGCCTTTTCGTCCCTTTTCCGGCACGGACAAAGAGAGGCAGGATGAAGTCCTGCGGTGTGAGATGGATTTCTCGAATCAATGCACGAAATGTCTTATCTTTTCGCAATCTTCTGGGTCTATATTGTGGAAATTTCATGACAGCCACCGGCCTCTTACTTTCTTAGGAAAGGATTGCCCTTCCAAAGATTATTACTAATTTTTACAATATTTTAAGCCAATTGTCTATAAATGAAAGATCTTCGCTAAATTCGACTCCCAAGAATATTCAGAGTGTGTTAGAATGAATTCAATTATTCCAATGAGGAGGTTAATCATGAAATCCTTCCGTCGTCTACTCATTTTTTTCTTAATCTTCGTCACCCCTGGTTGTGGTGTAGCGGCAACTTATCCTCTTTACCTGAGATATCGGCCGATTAAGGACTTCCCTTCTCTTCAGCAAAAGATCGGTTCTAACCTCGGGATTGCCCCTTTCAAAGATGAACGACCGGAAACTTTATATATAGGGTACCATACGCCTCTGTTAGGGAGTCCCAGTTATTTTAAAAGCGATCCTTTTCCTTTGGAACGGGCCATCAAGGAGTCTCTTTTGGGATCCCTCTCCCGATATGGAGTGGAAACCACTCCTATCTCAGATTGGGATGCGCAGCCGGATTCCTTAAGAGATCTGGAGACGGATTCCATCTTAACGATCGAAATTAAAAGATTTTGGATAGAAGGAACAGCAGCCCTGTTTCGGACCACTGCAAAAACATCCGTTCACTTCGTCATTCATTTGGGGGTAAAGAAGGAGGGAAGGGTTTTTACGAAAAATGTGGAGTTAGAAAAGGAAGCCACCGTTTCCAGGTTGACGCCGCAGGGGATGGAGAAGATTTTAAATGGAATTCTGACCGAAATCTTCGATTCCTTCTTATCGAATCCGTATTAGGAATCGTATCACGACTTGTTTCCTATGGGATAGATGGATGCGGAATTTGTTCATTTTTTCTGGATGGATTCCATTCATGAGGAATTACCGCTGAAGGAGGAACTGTATGCAAGTGTTTTACTGGATCATTCTTTTATTGGTCATTGGGTTAGCCATTTTTGCAATTCAAAATTCAGATGCCCCATCTGTAGTGATCAAATTCTTCTTTTGGAAATATGAAACCTCCCTCATCTACACCATCTTAGGATCGATTGGCTTGGGAATCCTTATCATCCTCTTTGTCTGGATTCCGAGAGCCATCCGGTCTTCCTTTCGGAGGGAAAACGTAAATCAGGAAAAATCTACGACTTCGTGATTGATTCACCTTACAACTTTATTCTTAAGGAGTCGCATCATGAAGGGGTTAAGGTTCTTTCGTATTCTGGGCATACAGATCTCTCTGAACTATACCTGGTTCATCGTCTTCGGGTTGATCGCCTGGAGTTTGGCTAGCGGCTACTTTCCCTACCATTATCCTGGCCTGAGCCCGTTAGCCCATTGGACCATGGGATTTCTGGGAGCTGTCTTCCTCTTCCTGAGCGTTCTGGCCCATGAGCTCACCCACTCCTACATTGCTAAGAAGGAAGGGATTGAAGTCAAAGAGATTACTCTCTTCATCTTTGGCGGGGTTTCACAACTGGTTAAAGAGCCCGAGGATCCGCTGAAGGAGCTGAAGGTGGCAATCGGTGGTCCCCTATCCAGTCTTGTTCTTGCCTTCCTCTTCTGGATCGCCTCAAGGGTAATCTCCCAGACCCCTCCCCTTATACTTTTCACGGGCCTTCTGAGTTACCTTGCTTTCATCAATCTTTCCCTGGCGATCTTCAACCTGATCCCTGGGTTTCCACTGGATGGAGGAAGGGTTCTTCGAGCCATTTATTGGAAGAGGACCGGTAGCCTGAAAAGAGCCACACAGATTGCTGCAAATGCGGGGAAATGGATGGGTGTGGGAATTATCCTTCTTGGACTGTTGCTCATATTATTAACGCGGAATCTCATTGGAGGATTCTGGTTTGTCATCATCGGAATCTTCTTACGGTCCGCTGCAGAGGGGGGGATTCAACAGGTGCTGATGAAGACTGCCCTCGAAGGGGTAAAAGTGAAGGAGTTAATGAGCCAGGGTGTCATCACCGTTCAACCCTCCCTCCGGATTGACCGTCTGGTTGGAGATTTTTACCTCACCCACAAGCACATCACCTATCCTGTGATGGAAAGGGAAAGGATTGTTGGAATCGTCACCTTGAAACAGGTGAGAGAAGTTCCACGGGATCGATGGGCCGAGAAAACGGTTCAAGACGTGATGATCCCTATCCGGGACGAGATGGCACTCGATCCGGATGGAGATGCAGTCGACGCGCTCCAAAAAATGATCCGTAGCGGAGAAGGACGTCTCCCTGTCGTGAAAGACGGAAAACCCGTGGGCATGATCACCCGGAAGGATATCCTCAATCTCCTAGAGATCAAGACAGACCTGGTAGATCAAATAGGGTAGAGAAATAGAAACGTGAGATGTTGGTATGGTTGATTGAGATGGCCTTTCTATGAGAGAAGAGGAGGACAAGCACTAATGGATGAGCGAAAGCCAAGAAAGACGAAGATCGTCTGTACCATCGGTCCTACCAGCGACTCTCCTGAAATCCTGGAAGGCCTGATCCATGCAGGAATGAATATCGCCCGACTTAATTTTTCTCATGGGACGCAAGAAGAACATTTAAGAAAGATCGAGACCATTCTGCAGATCATGGATCGATTAAAAAAGCCCATCGCCATCCTTCAGGATTTATCAGGCCCCAAAATCAGGGTTGGGAAAGTAAAACAGGGAGGGGTGGAATTGAGACGAGGGGAGAATTTTTTCTTAACGAATCGCCAGATCGTGGGTGACGAGAAAAGCGTCTCCGTCAGCTATCGTTCTCTCCCTCATGAGGTTAGACCAGGAGATACGATTCTTCTGTCCGACGGAACGATTGAGCTTCAGGTTTTAGGGAGGAATGACCAGACGATTGAATGCCGGGTTGTGGTCGGAGGGGTGCTCACCTCGCACAAAGGTATCAACTTTCCAACAAGATCCATTCTCGCTTCGGCATTCACAGGGAAGGACCATCAGGACCTTCTTTTCGGCGTGAAGCATGGAGTAGATTTGGTTAGTCTCTCCTATGTGAGAGAGGCCGCAGATATCGAGGAGGTTAAAAGAGTTCTTGAAAAGGAGGCGGCGAATATTCCTGTCATTGCAAAGATTGAGAGGAAAGAAGCCTTGGACCATATTGACGAAATCCTATTAGCTTCCGATGGAATCATGGTGGCCCGTGGCGATTTGGGCGTGGAGACTCCACTGGAAAGGATCCCCAATGTTCAGAAGATGCTGATTCAAAAGGCCAACGCCATGGGGAAACCTGTCATCACGGCGACTCAGATGCTCAGAACCATGGTGGATCATAAACAGCCCACCAGGGCGGAGGTGACCGATGTGGTCAATGCCATCTACGATGGGACCGATGCCATCATGCTCTCCGAGGAGACGGCCAGCGGTCAATTTCCTCTCGAAGCTGTCCAGATGATGGCGAAGATTGCGCTGGCTGCGGAAGAGGAGTTTCCGTTCGATAAATTTTTGAAGAGAGAAGCAGATGAAGAAGTGGATCTTCCTCAAGCGATCAGTCACGCGGCCTCTTTTCTGGCTGAAAAGGTGAAAGCAGTGGCCATTGTCACTCCCACCGAGTCCGGAAGCACAGCCCAATGGGTTTCGAGACTTCGGCCCCGGCAACCCATCCTGGCTTTGACCCGCCACTTTTCCACAGTCAAAAGGCTCACTCTCTGCTGGGGGGTCTACCCTGTTTGTGTCCCTGATTGGAAAGATACGGACGATATGTTGATGAGAGCTAAGAGGATGCCAAAAGAGATGGGGATGGCTTCCACAGGCGATAAGGTCGTCATCATTGCGGGTGTTCCCATCAGCGTTCCAGGGACGACCAACCTCATCAAAGTGGAGATCGTAGAGTAGGTTTTTTTATCTCCCTTCGCTCTTTTCTGAATATTTGTTATAAGGATACGATCTTTTGACATCGCCAGGTCTAATTGGTAAATTGTATTTCACGAACCAAATGTTAGAGGGTCTCCATTGAAGCTTGGCACAAAGTTGACTTTTTATCTCTCTCTCATCATCATGTTGGTCCTTTTAGGGTACGGGTATTTCCATACGGTGTCTCGACGTGAAATTCTCATCAGAAAGATGAAGGGGGAGGTCAGGAGTATTGGTCAGACCCTCAAGGTTTCGTTCGAGAAGATCTCCATTCCGAGGGAGATGAAATATGTCCAAGATTTGATTGATGCCGTTGAAGAGCATGAGAAAACATTGGGCGTTCTCGTCTATCATAGAGGAAAGGACCTCCTTTTTCGCTCCCGATCTTTAGAATGGGAAATCGAACCTTATTTAGAGTTGATTAAAAGGTCGATTCAGGAAGATCATCCCCAGGAGGGATTTCAAACCTATAGGAAATTTTCCATTTTTTCATACACCTTTCCTCTTAAAGACAGCAGAGGGAAGAATATGGGTGGGGTTTCAATCCTTCAACATACTTCTTTCATGGAGGAGGATATCCAAAGAGCAAAATGGACGATCTTCATCATCATCTTGATCCTGATCGGAGGAACCATTGCTGTTGTGGTCTTCATCACTCATAGAAGTATTAATCGACCTATTTCTCAATTATTGGACGGGATCAGAAGTATGGCGAGGGGGGATCTCAATATCCGGATTAATTTGAGGAGTGGAGATGAACTGTCCGAGTTAGCCCAGGCATTCAATCAAATGGCGGTCAATTTAAAGGAGGCTCAGGATCATATCATTCAGGAAGGGGAGGCCAAATTAGAGTTGGAAAGGAGCCTCCGACAATCTGAAAAATTGGCCACCATCGGTCAGTTGGCCTCGGGCCTGGCTCACGAGATTGGCACGCCTCTCAATATCATCGTTGGAAGAGCAGAGTTGATCAGAAGAAAACTTGGGGATGAAAATGCAAAAAAGAATTTGGATATCATCGTTCAACAAGCAGAACGAATCACAAAGATCATTCAACAACTTCTGGGCTTTGTCAGAAAAAAGAGACCGGAGCAGAAAATTCTGAAAATCAATAACCTCTTGGAGACAACTCTGGATTTCCTTGGCCCTCAGATTCAGAAACAGAGAGTGAGGGTCATGAAGGAGTTAAGTGACAACCTCCCGTCAGTCTTAGGCGATTCGGATCAACTCCAGCAGGTCTTCTTAAATCTCATCCTCAATGCAATTCAGGCTATGCCCGATGGGGGGGCGCTTCATGTTTCAGCCTCTTCCAGATGGATTTCAAGAGAAGGCCTTGAGGATGGTCAGCGGCAATATGTCGAGGTATGCGTGAGAGATACAGGAAGAGGAATGGAGAACGATGTGGTGGAGAACCTCTTCATTCCATTCTTTACAACCAAACAGAAAGGGACAGGGTTAGGTCTGATGGTGAGCCAGGGGATCGTTCAAGACCATGAAGGATGGATCGATGTGGAGAGCGAGAAGGGAAAAGGGTCTGCTTTTAAAGTCTATCTCCCCACGGTGACAGAATGAATAAAGATAAGGTTGAGGCTGAAGTTAAGGATCATAGGTCAAAAACTATGAAGGATAGGGATCATAAGGTGTTGGTGGTAGATGACGATCTGGAAATGTGTGGGTTGCTTTCCGATGTTCTCCAGGGCGAAGGATTTTCTGTTCTCACCACCGGTGATAGTTTGGATGCGTCGAAGCTCCTGAAGAGAGAGGAGTTCGATATTATCGTCACGGATTTGAAAATGAAGGGACTAAAAGGCCTCGATCTCCTTGAGGAGGCTGGCAAGGTGGCAGCCTTAACGCCCGTAATCATCATCACCGGCTTTGGGACTATTGAATCGGCCATCAAGGCAATGAAGATGGGTGCCTATGACTACATCACGAAGCCTTTTCAGATGGATGAACTCGTCCTGACCGTTAAGAAAGCGTTGGAAAATCGATTATTGAAGAAAGAAGTCCTTCGGTTAAAAAGGGAGGTAGAGACCCGCTATCATTTTCACCAACTCATCGGGAGGAGCCCCTCCATGCAGAAGACATATGATCTCATCGAGCGGATCACCGATACGTCCAGTAATGTTCTGATCACAGGAGAAAGTGGGACTGGCAAAGAATTGGTGGCCAAGGCGATCCATTATAAGGGGGTTAGAAAAGACAGTCCTTTCGTCGCAGTAAATTGTGCCGCCATTCCAGAGAACCTCCTGGAAAGTGAACTGTTCGGGTATAAAAAGGGCGCCTTCACGGATGCCAAGGCGGATAAAAAAGGGTTGATCTTTGAAGCGAACCAAGGAACCCTTTTCCTCGATGAGATCACCGAGATGCCCTCCACGCTTCAAGCGAAATTGCTTCGTGTGATCGAAGAGAGAGAAGTCCGACCCTTAGGAGATACAAAATGCTATCCTATTGACGTAAGGATTATCTCAACTTCAAACCGAGATATTCCCTTTCTTATTCAACAGGGTCGATTTCGTGAAGACCTTTACTATCGATTAAAGGTGATCGATATTGAAATGCCCCCCCTTCGAGAGAGACGAGAGGATATCTCCCTTCTCATTCAGCATTTCATCAACCGATTCGGTAAAGAATTGAATAAGACTATTTCGGGAGTGTCGGAGGATGCTCTGAGAATTTTATTGAACTATTCATGGCCAGGAAATGTCAGGGAATTGGAAAACGTCATTCAGAGGGCAATCACCCTGAGCCAACACGAAGTCATTACGCCGGAGGATTTACCGCCCCCTATGATCCAGGAGCGGGAGGAGAAGGTTTTCGATAATGCATGGATGGAGAAGTTTACTCTGAATCAACTAGAAAAGGAGTATATCAAGAGAGTACTCGTTGAAGTG
>Ga0209427_10002661_pt1 | contig 20989 bp, 17 predicted proteins | sample DeeMarSWOR136_30_FD_187465 | JGI IMG/M metagenome (GOLD analysis project Ga0209427, IMG submission 187465) | Marine sediment microbial communities from White Oak River estuary, North Carolina - WOR-1-36_30 (SPAdes) (version 2) | ecosystem: Environmental > Aquatic > Marine > Intertidal zone >...
ACCGCGCCCGGCTACTCTATGGAAGACGGGAGCAGATAGTGACGGCATCAACGGTATCAATAGCCAGATTCGACGGCTCTCTCGAATCCATCGGCCGTGCCATCGAGCTGTGCGGCGGTTTTGAGAAGCTCAACACCGCTGACAGGGTCTTGGTTAAACCAAACATTACCTTCTCGGGGTGGATTCAGATACCGCCCTACGGAATGGTAACCACGTCGAAAGCGGTAGAGGGCATCCTGCGGATGCTGGCGGAGCATGGTTGCAGAAACGTGTCCGTGGGGGAAGGGACCGTCGTCGGCATGGTTGGCTCCAATACCAGGAAAGGATTTAAGTACACAGGAATCGAAAGGGTAACTAAAAAATATGGAGCCAGGCTGCTCGACCTTAACGAAGAGCCCTTCGAGAGCAGGGAGCTGGACGGCGTCAGGGTAGGCATATCCAAAGCTGCGCTGGACGCCGACTTCCTGATAAACGTGCCCGTGCTCAAGACCCACCCGCAGGTGAAAGCCTCCCTGGGCTTGAAGAACCTGAAAGGCTGCCTCGACAGCGCTTCCAGAAAAAGGTTTCACCTCAAGGGACTGGACCACCTGATATGCCTGCTGAACCGACTCTTAGAGTGTCAACTGACCGTAATCGACGGCATCTACATGCTGGAGAAGGGCGCGGACACCCTGATGGGCACCGCTCACCGCAAGGACGTTATCATAGCCAGCCGCGATACCTTCGCCTGTGACTGCGTGGGGGCAACGATACTTGGTATCGAGCCCTCGCAGGTCGGCTATCTGAAGGAATACGCTGAGACTACTAACAGACCTATCGATCTGGGCGCGATCCAGGTCGTCGGAGAGGATATGGAGAGCATCAAAGAGAGGGTGGACTGTGAGCCGGGGACAGCGGAGGACCTGCTCGGGCCTGTGGGAATAACCGGCCTCTCAGTCTCCCCACCGGTACAAAGGCTCTGCTCCGGGTGCTACAGCAACCTCGCCTTAGCCGTAGCAATATTCAGCAAAGTCAACTCCAATATCGACCTGGGCGATACCCGTATCTACTGCGGGAGAATCCAGGTGTCTAAAGGAACGGGGCAGCGTATAATCCTCTACGGTGACTGCGCCATCAGCGAGAATGGCACGGACGAGCACGCAATTAAGATATCGGGATGCCCTCCCTCGGCTATGAACACCGTGCTATCCTTGATGAAAACGCTCCTTCCCAGGTCAAGGATACTGACTGCACTGCTGCTCCACAGCCCCAAGCTGCTCGGGTTGAGAGCGGGGCTTTATTCGGGAAGCCTGCCCAAGTGGGAGCGCTACCAACCGCCGGAGTTCGACAGGAGTCACTTCCGCTAATAGTCATAAAGAGTAATAATGAAAAGGGATACCAGCCGACGCAAGAAAGAACACCTATGAACGAAGTACTGGAAGAAATATGCAGGTTGAGGGTTGTTCCTGTTGTAGCCATTCAGGATGTCAAGGATGCCGAACCCCTGGCGCAGGCCCTCATAGACGGGAATCTTCCCTGCGCTGAGATCACGTTTCGGACCGATGCAGCCGGGGACTCAATCCGCGTTCTCGCCCGGCGCGGGGACATGCTGGTGGGTGCCGGCACAGTGCTTACTATAGACCAGGCAAAGACGGCGTTCGACGCAGGCGCACAATTCATTGTCTCACCAGGTTTCAACCCCAGGGTTGTGCAACACTGTCTGGATAATGGCATAACCGTTATACCGGGGGTCTGTACGCCATCGGATATTTCACTTGCGCTTGATTTCGGGCTGGAGGTCGTGAAATTCTTCCCTGCGGAAGCATTCGGCGGCCTGCAAACACTCAAGGCTCTTAGTGCGCCGTACAGCATGGTGAGATTTATCCCAACCGGAGGCATCGGGCCCGAGACGCTGGTTGAATACCTGTCGTTTCCCAGGGTGATAGCGTGCGGAGGAAGCTGGATGGTTGCATCCGACCTAATATCGAGCGGCAATTTTGACGAGATAAGACGTTTGACGCGTGAGGCTGTGGAGCTTGCCGCCAAAGCGGTCTCACAAAACAAGACCGGCTAGCCGTTATCCTCCTTGCCGGCCCGAATCATTGCCTTGGACATTGCAGAAGCATTTACATGCTAAAGAAGGAGAGAAGGTCATGAGCATCCTTACTATTAAGCCCGAAGAAAGCTGCGAATACGATCTAATCTCCCTCGGTGAGATCATGCTTCGTTTCGACCCCGGAGAAGGCCGCATTCATACAGCCCGCCATTTCAATGTCTGGGAAGGCGGAGGTGAGTACAATGTTGCCCGCGGCTTGAGAAGGTGTTTCGATATGCGGACCGCCGTGGTAACAGCCTTCGCCGACAACGAAATCGGCCGGCTTATCGAGGACTTCATTCTCCAGGGTGGCGTCGATACGTGCTTTATCAAGTGGGTGCCTTTCGACGGTATCGGACGTGCAGCCAGAAACGGCCTGAACTTCACGGAAAGGGGCTTTGGCGTCCGCGGCGCTCTCGGCGTCTACGACCGCGGCTATACGGCGGTATCGCAATTGAAAAAGGGCGATATCGACTGGGAAGCTATATTCGGCAACAGGGGTGCCCGCTGGTTTCATACGGGCGGGATATTCGCCGCATTATCAGAATCTACACCCGAAGTTATCGTGGAAGCCATGACCTCGGCAAGGAAGAACGGAACCGTCATTTCCTACGACCTGAATTACCGCCCTTCTCTCTGGAAATCAATAGGCGGGAAGGAGATGGCCCAAAAGGTCAACCGCAACCTTGCTCCCTATGTCGATGTCATGATAGGGAATGAGGAGGACTTCGCAGCCTGTCTCGGGTTTGAGGCGGAAGGAGTGGATGAAAGCCTTTCCTCTCTGGACGTATCGAGCTATAAGAGGATGATTGAGAAGGTGGTAGCTGAATTTCCAAACCTCAAGGTGACAGCAACTACCTTGAGGACCGTGAAAACCGCAACTATCAATGAATGGGGTGCAATCTGCTGGGCAGGCGGCAGATTCTACGAAGCAACACCGAGGGAAAACCTCGAGATAATGGACCGCATTGGTGGCGGTGACAGCTTTGCATCAGGACTTATCTACGGTTTCCTGACAACGGGTGACCCTGAAAAGGCTGTGAACTATGGCGCTGCACACGGAGCCCTTGCGATGACAACACCGGGGGACACCACAATGGCCCGGCTTCACGAGGTGGAGAAGCTGATGGCTGAACGCGGCGCCAGGGTCGACAGGTAGCCTGCTCTTTTAAAGAAACGATAAGATAATGGGAATAGCTACCGCCTCAGGGAAAAGCCCTGTTTTCCGCAGGGGGTGTTTTCCATTATATAGTAGTTCCCCGCAATATATATAAGCTGACTCTGCTTCGTCTCGTCTAATCCGTCGCCTCGAAGGGTATCGACGGCAGCATGCACCGCCAGAACCTCCCCCCAGTAACACACGTGGCTTCCGATCTTTTTCCTTTCGATTACTCTGCATTCGAAGTTCCACGGGAACTCCTTTATGAGTGGGGCTTGGACTTCCTTTGCTTTCTCTTTCGTCAGGTTCAATTCCTTCCACTTATCCACTTTTCTACCGGTACGGGTCCCGCAGAAGTCCACAGCACGAAGCTGAAGCGGGCTTGAATCGGGGACATTGATGACAAACTCCCCGTATTTCTGTATCAGGGAGGAGGAGTATCTCGATGGCCGTATCGAAATCGCCATCACCGGAGGCTTCGCCGCCACCTTCCCCACGTACGCCAGCGTGATGAGATTCGCATCGTCCCACGTGCCCACTGAAATTACTACAGCCGGCATAACCATCGGTCCGTTAGCGTATATATCAATGAGTCGTTTTTCCATAGGGCTACGTCCTTTCTTCGCTTCTTTCGCCCCGGAATCATCTATCTCAGTTTGTCGCCCGATTCCCTGAACGAGGTCACTTTGCTTTTCTCGAAATCTTCACCGTGTGCGGGCCATCCCGGTGGATTCTCATTAAAACGAGTTGCTCCTCATCCCTCCTCTCAACGTCACCCTCCGACACCGTTACATCGTAGCCATCAGGGTATTGAATCGCGGGGACATAAATCAAAGTCTCTGCTTTTATCGATGCATCCCCATCGAATTCGAAAAGGAATGTTCCCTTTTTCATATCAAATTCCATTGTCAACGGCGTGCCGGCGACGGCAACGAAATGGGGACGGCAGAAGCCCTCAATAGCCCGACCCCCGGAATTTATGTCCTCTTTCCAGCCAGCCGATTGCTGATCACGCGAGAATATAGAGAAGTCTTCCAAGTTCCACAGATCACCCCACTCATTATTGTTCTCCGGGTTGTAGTTCCACTGGCAGGAACCCAACAGGTTCGCGTCCAGAGCGTCATAGTACCAGCTCAGTGCCTTGACATGGGAGCTCCAGGCTTTGTGCGGGTTGTCCCTGAATTTCCGGTAAGCCTTTTTCTTCTCCATGTCATAGCGCAGGCCGAACTCACCGACAACCGACGGACCGCCGCCGGAGAATCTTTCTGCCAGCGCCTTCAGTCCCGCCATTTGGCGAGCAAAGGCTTTCCTGATGGCTCTCCCCCCCAGCAGGAGTCTCCCCTGCACATAATCATAGCTGACCCTGCACATAAAGCGGTTAAACCCCACGGTCGGGAAATCATACCAGTGGGGAGCGTTAACAGCGTTTTCGGGAAGAGGCCATTCTATTACCTTGCCTTTCAGCATCATCTCGGCCGGGCCTTCGTAAAGAATAACTGTATCAGCATTGACGCTTCTCAGCTCCTGGGCAAACCTGCAGATAAAAGGCGACAGATAGTCCCGGAGATAGTCTACCTCTCTTCCGTTTTTAACAAAGAAATAATCATTTTGTAATATAACCGGCTCGCCCTTCTCATCGAGTCCCCAGACACCCTCCCTTTTCCAGATATCCTCGCATCCATCGAGCCAGCAGGAGATTTTCCCCGGATTTATCTCATCGCGGCGTGTCTCTCTCAGCCCTGTTAGCTTTATCTCCCAGTATGGCACCGTTCGAGTGAAGCCCGACCCGGTAAGCATTGCATCAATGGGCGTAAAGCTATAGCCAAGCGATTCCCTGGAATCCATATTTGAGCCGTCCAGTTTCAAGCCGATGAAACCAACAGACGGTTCGTTAAATGAGTCAAACCCCAGGACATGGGGCATATCCTTCGTGCGTTCGGCGACCTGCTTGAACGCACCGATGAAATGGGACTGCAGATAATCCTGAACATTCTGTCCCTCAATGACGCATGAAGGAGCGAAGTCTCTTCCGCCAAGAAACAGGGTAAACAGGGTAGCACAGCCGAACCGTACCCTGTTCTGCGCCCATGTCATCGCTGGATATGCCTTGGGATTTCCAGGGTCATAGTTATGCTGCATCAACCAGGCTGCGCCCGCATCATGAAATTTGGTGAAATCGATGCCGACCTTTTCGAATGTCCAGCCGGGGGCACCATCGCCTCCGGTCATACGGCTCCAGCAGTCCTGATGCGGGTCGATAAATACATAAAATCCATGCTCCCCGGCAATTTTTAACAATTTCTCGATATAATCGATAAACGCGGTATCGTACTCACCCGGGCCGGCATGTTCAATCGCCTCCCATGTGATTAAGAACCGCAGCGTATTGAATCCCCAGTGCTTTAACCGGCTGAAATGCTCCTCAGCCTCTTCCAACGGAACAGGATGACCGATAAAAGAAACACTCCTATGCTCCCTGAAATCTGTTTTAACATGTGTGCTCTCATCGGGACTGACCGGTAACTTTGAAGACGCCGTGAAATTCACTCCCCTGAGGAGGACACGCCGTCCGTATTCATCGACGAACCAGCCTTCCTCTATGTGCATTTTCGGCAACGGCACAATAGTTCCTCTATCGAAATTTAGAATGACAGTTATTTACTGCGTGTTGATTTCCTTGTGGTATTATAATTGCTAAAATGAACGCGCGAAAGAACATGCCGGGGAGTTACGAAGATGAATAAATTAATAATAACCGCAACAACCGCCAATTCCTGGCTCAACCCCGACCTGAAAAACTGGCCATTGAATACAGACCAGCTCGTCGAAGAGGCAATTCACTGCGCAGAAGCGGGCGCTTCCATCCTTCATGTACACCTGCCGAGGAGCCCCGAGGCGACTGAAGTCGTGGCAAAAATCAGGGAAAGAACCGATGCAATCATCCAAGCAGGCATGTCAAGCTATCCTATCGAGGAAAGGACAACGGATTTTGAAGCAAAACCGGACATGGTCTCTATCATTCTAAATCACCATGATGAGCATTTCCCCGAGATGCATGTAAACCGTCTTCACCCGCTTGAAGAATTCGAGGGATACAGCGGGAAATGCAGGGAGTACGGCGTAAAACCCGAATGGGAGGTCTGGCATACCGGCTCCTACTGGAATCTGCGGTATATGATTGATAGAGGGTGGTTTGAAGGTCCGCATGTCCTGACACTGTTCTTCGGCTGGCCCGGCGGGACGTGGAGTCCACCGACACCGGATAGCTATCTCTATAGAGTGAGACATATGCCCGAGAACTGTCTGCACACCGTCAGTGTGATGGGAGAAGAACAGACGGAAATCGCGACCCTTGCCATCGCGATGGGGGGTAATGTCCGCGTGGGGACAGAGGATTATCCATTTATTCGAGAGGGCGTGCCCGCAAAGAACAACGCCGAGCTTGTTGAACGAATGGTAGGAATTTCAAGGGAAATGGGCAGAGAAGTAGCGAATCCATCAGAAGCTCGGAAGATAATAGGCATCTAAAGAAGAGGCGATATCGATGAAACTGAAGGATAAAGTCGCAATAATCACGGGAGCCGGGGCAGGAATCGGGGAAGCAACCGCGCTCCTGTTTGCCCGTGAAGGCGCCAGGGTATGTTGTAATTCCCAGAGCACTTCAGCTCAAAAAGTCGCTGATAAAATCAGGGCTGACGGCGGAGAGGCACTGTTTGTCCAGGGCGATGTTTCACTGGAAAACGAAGCGAAAAAAATTATCGATGAAACGGTAAGGGAATACGGAAAGATTGATATTCTCTATAATAATGCCGGCATCGTAGTGGCGGGCAGCGTTGATAGCTGTCCAACCGATGACCTCGACAGATGCATGGCGGTTAATGTCAGGGGTGTGTATCTATGCTCAAAGTATGCAATCCCTTATTTGAAAAAAACCAGGGGAACCATCATCAACTGCTCTTCTGTTGTGGCATTGAAAGGTGTTGTAAATAGAGCGGCTTACTCCGCATCCAAGGGAGCGGTTTTCTCATTAACAAAGGCGATGGCAATGGACCACATTCAGGATAGAATCAGGGTTAACGCCATTTGTCCGGGGACTATCGATACCCCGTCACTTGCGGTAAGGCTATCGCAAACGGACGATCCGGAGGAGGCGCGACGGCAATTTATCGCCAGGCAGCCGATGGGACGGCTGGGTACTGCAGAAGAGATTGCGGAAGGAGTGCTGCTCCTGGCGACCAATGAATTCTGTACGGGGACGTGCCTCATAATAGATGGAGGGATGACAATCTAATAAACCTCCTTTCCCCGTTAATAGCTGCCTGCAAGGAGTGTGCTATGCAACCTGTGAAATTCGGTATTATCGGGTGCGGCCGCAATGCGTCATTTCACCTGTCGGCGAACAGGAACAACCCTAAACTGGAATTCGTTGCTGCCTATGATACCGACGAGGAAACGCTCAAACGCTTTTCGAAAAGGAACAAACTAACCCCCTTCGATGACCTGGATGCCTTCCTTCAGGGCGATTTTGATGCTGTATTTATCATGACGCCCCATTATCTTCACGCGCCGTTGACCGTTGCCGGTGCCAAAGCGGGGAAACATGTATTGTGTGAGAAGCCTATGGCAAATACCATCGAGGAATGCGACGAGATGATCGCTGCCACCAAAAGGGCGGGGGTCAAGTTCATGATTGCCGAAAATCACCGGTTCCTCCCCGCTCATCAGTTCATAAAGGATACGGTCAGCCGCGGACTTATAGGAGATGTGTTCCTTGTTCGCACCTATGAGGGAGCCTATGTCGATCAGAACAGAATTATAGATCCCAACTTCTGGATGTTTACCTACGCCCAAGGTGGCGGGGGCGCTCTTATGGACCAGGGTGCACATAAGTTTGCGCTGTTGAACTGGCTTCTGGGAGAAGTAGATTCAGCACTGTGCTGGTGTGGGAAGGCGATAAATAGCCCTCCACCGATAGGGGAAGATACTTCAATGACCCTTCTACGGTATAAAAACGGGGCAATGGCTGAAGTCACCCTCTCTTCCGCTACCATACACATTCCAACGAATCGGCTCGAACTGCACGGAACAAAAGGTACCATAGTGGAGGACCACGACTGGGAGAAACCCGTTAAAATCTACTCCGTCCATGAAGCTGCTGAGAAAAAGGGCGAGTATTACAGCCCGGACATAGAACACGGGCCTTTCCCTCAGTATTACACTATTTCCTTCCGGCATGAGGACACACACTTTGCCGAATGCATCCTGAACGATACAACCCCCGAGTTCACTCCCGAAGAGGCGCGGGAAGCCATCACGGTCATTCACCTCGCTTACCTCGCTGCCAAAAAGGGAGCGGTTGCTACGATGGACGAACTAAAGGCAACGGTGAGGGAAAGCGGGACACAAGCCATATATGACGGACTGGAAAAGGTACCTCTCAAGAATTATGAAAACCTGAGGTGGTAGCCAGGCTTGCCCGAGGCGGCCAGCATCACAGGCATTAGAGCTCGATGGATTATCTCTGGGCCGATTCACTCGGCATAGTTGGGGTTATTCTAGTCGTTGGAACATACCTTTTACTCCAGCTCAACAGAATAAACAGTTACTCGCTAAGCTATTCACTGTTTAATGGCCTGGGTGCTCTACTGATTCTGATATCATTGATTTTCAAGTTCAATGTTTCGGCATTCATTATAGAGCTGTTTTGGGTTATCATTAGCACCATCGGAGTAATCAGATATTTCAAAAGAAAAAAGCAAACAGAGAAAAGTTCCTAATGAGGAGGGGAAATGCCGGATATAAATGATATGAAAAAGGCACTGAAAAAATGGATTGATGTATTCGACGACCCCGAAGTCGCGGCGGAATTCGAAGGATACAATAAAACCATGCAATTTATATTTCCCGATATCGATTTAAAGATGCAGCTGGTCTTTGAAGGGCCCAGGGTAACGATTGTCGAGGGTTTCAAGGAAGATGCCGATATGAGCCTGACGGTTCCCTCCGATATGTTCCTCGGTATAACCTCCGGCGAGATTAACCCCATGGATGCCTTTATGGAGGGAAAGCTTAAACCTGTCGGGGATATGTCAGATCTCGAAAAACTGGAAGTATTTATGAACGCTGATTTGGATTAAGCAAAAGCGGTATCGCTTGATTTCAGGAGGCTTTGGAAATGGAAACTGCTCAGCCCAGACCTGTAGGATTCTCCAGGGAAAAGGCAAAAAAAGTCTTAGAGAAACATGATATTGATGTGCTTGTAGCGTCAACGCCGGTAAATGTATTTTACACAAGCGGCATGCCCACCCTGCATGTCGCACCGAACCCTATCCTGTATGTACTCGCAAATCAATTTCCCACATTATCCATGGTCAGGAGAGACGGGGAGGAATGCGCCTTCGCCTGGATAGTTTATCAAAGCACGGATAAATGGACATGGATTGAGGATATTACCCCAACAATCTCTCCCCAGCAGGCGATGGAAGAAGTATGCAATAAAATCACGGCGTGGGGGATGTCTGATAAAAAAATCGGCCTTGAATCTCTCATGCCCAGGTATCAATCCGATTGCATAAGGGAACGGTTCCCCGAAGCAACTATTGTTGACGGGGATAGAGCATTCCTCGATATGCGGCTGGTCAAGACGGAGGAGGAGCTCGCCCGTATCAAGAAATCAACCGAGATCGCGGAAAAGGCGATTATGAATGTAATCGATGCCGCAAAGGACGGCATCACCGATAATGAGTTATTGCAGGTTGCCCGCAGGACGATAGTCGATGAGGGAGCAGAGGGCTGGGACCACCTGACTATGGGACTCGGGGCATCCGACCCCGAAGCGCCGGGGTTGGGATACACCGTCAAGCGGGGAGAGATTAACCGTATAGATATCGGGGCGGTATACAAAGGCTATATCTCGGATATCAGCAGACAGTTTGTGGTCGGAGAACCACCCGAAGGCGCCGGGGAACACATGGACAAGCTGATGAAGATTCAGGAATACCTGGAGGAGAATATAAAGCCCGGCGTGAATACAGTCCAATTAAATAACGACGTTAAAAAGTTCTGTAAGTCCTTAATAAAAGTGGGTATGGTGGCTATTACCGGGCACAGCATCGGGCTGGAATGCGAGGAGGCCCACCTGTTCAGCCCCATGCGGACCCTGGATATTGAGTTCGAAGAGGGGATGGTCCTGGATATCGAGGTCTGGAAGTCGTTCAAAGAATTCAACCTGGTCGGGGTCGAGGACTGCTACAGGATAACCGGCAGCGGTGTTGAAAGGCTGTCAACCTTGGATAAGCATATTTTTATCCGTTAATCGATGAAAATAGTGAGGGAGAGAAAGAAGTGAGGGTAAAAGATAAGGTTGTCGTTATAACAGGCGCCGCCTCAGGCATCGGGCGGGCAACCGCGATCCTATTCGCCAGAGAAGGAGCGATTATACACATTTCCGATATCGATGAAGCAGGGCTCAGGGAAACGCGCGATTTGATAAAGAAAGGAAAGGATAATGTCTTTGCCAGGAGACTGGATGTAACAAAGTTTGACGATGTTAAGAAGGCTATTGACGATGTTTATAAGAAACACGGCAGAATCGATGTCCTGATTGTCAATGCAGGCGTCGTGAGAGTGGGGCAGATTGAGGATTTCCCCGAGGAGGACTATGACCTGCTCATAAATGTCAACCTGAAAGGCACGTTCTTCACCTGCAAAGCCGCTGTTCCGTATTTCAAAAAGCAGAAATCTGGCACTATCATAACGCTGGCTTCCGTTGCAGCCCATATCGGGCAGAATAACCATGCGAATTACTGCTCAACCAAGGCGGGAGTTCTGGGATTTACCAAGGCACTGGCCTTAGATATGGCGCCGTATAATGTGCGGGTGAACAGCGTCAGCCCGGGCGCCACGGATACCCCGATGTTGCGGAGCGACGTCACCAAGGAAGCAAAACAGCGAGGCATCTCATTTGAGGACGTGAAGAAGGAATTCGAGGGTCAGGGCGTCATGGGGAGGTGGGCGCAGGCGGAGGAGATAGCAAAAGGTATTCTCTTCTTAGCTACCGACGATGCCTCATATATGACCGGCGCCGATTTGCGCCTGGATGGCGGCTGGACCGCAAGGTAACCCCTGATAGCGCTGGTTGCTTACAAGAAATGGTATTATATAATGCTTATATCTATAAATTTTCGGTGGGGGGTACATAATGAAAAGACTTCTCATATACCTGTTTATAGCAGTTTTCACCTGTGGGGTGCTTGCTGCAGGATGCGAGGAGAACGGCGGCGAGGGCCTGGACACCGAGCTCGAGGTAACAACAGTCGAGCCTCAGCCAACACTCTCTGGAACCATAGCCGTCCTTACGCCCGCAGCAACGCCTTCGCCAACATTCGCACAAATAACGATGATACCGCCGTGCTGCAATGGTGATAGTCCGGGATGTGAAGACTGTCTGCCGTCGGGTTTCAGCGATGTGGGAGACTGGGACCCGAGTGGCACCTGGATACAGGATATGGCGCTGGACACGGTCGGTACCAAGGAATCCTGCAGCGACGATGTAGGGTCCGATGGCGGGAAGCCGTTCTATCAAATGAGGCTTGGCATAAGTGACAAGACCCAAGCTAATAATTTCGCCTGCCTTTTAGATGCGATGGCCGCCAATCCTATTACGGACGATATCGCCGCATTGTATTACCGCGAAGCATGGTGCTCGGAAACAATCTCCTACTGGCATAAAGAAGCAGAAATCCCCTACGATTCAGGTTACCGTAACGGGAACTGGCTGTATGACTGGCAGCTCACCAGCACCAGCGCGCTCAGGGACTATTATAAGGCTGAAGAATTTATCGGGCAGATATTCGATTTCCCCGGTATAGGGAGAGGGCTCTGGGTCGATTGGTATGATCTCGATTACTCTGACTTCAAGCCCGGGATAAACGCTCCGGCTCCGGGTGCATACGTTTGCCTCAAATGCTTCGTGCCACTGATCGAGGTGGGCAGTATTATGTACCCGGCCTACTGGCTCAGCTCCGGTCACAGCATGATGGTAGATGAGATGACGGTGTACCAGACCCAAAGTGGAGAGGTGATCAGAGTCCATGCTACGTTTTTAGAAGGAAACTCAGGAAACCGTGTTAAAGATACACGGGAGATGGATGATATCCGTGAATTTACCCCGTGGGGCAGTGAATACATCGAAAGCTCGGCATGTGATTATGGAATGAAAATCTGCGGATTCGGTATCGACCTGGATTTGTGGGGGAATCCGATCTATGATGAGAGCCGGCTACATTACATCACGGCGCTGGAGGGTTCCGCCGCTCCCGACCTACAGCAATTCTCCGTTCAGGATAGAGATTCCAGCTATGCCGACAGTATAGCGGCATACGCAGCACAGATCGGACGTGCCGGTATCGGAGTGACATCCTCTTCCGCCGATGTGTCAGTGGCTGGAATTCCAGACGGTGAAAGAAATCAATGGGAATTCCCTAAAGACGGGACGGGGCGGCAATCACAGCAAATCGAGATAACGATAGACCTTATCGCCGAGCATCCGGTACCGATCCAGGGTATTATGCTTGACTGGGAGGGTCAGTCGATTCCCGATGGGTATGACATTTTATGGGCTGGCGAAAATGCCAGGTACAATACGGCAACCATACCCTCGTTGCGAGATCTCGACCCGCTAGACGATGGAGAGTACACGGGCTCTATTCCGGTTGCGTTTGGCAAGTCCGGGCAGTCAGTGCGCTATATCAAGCTCATCTTCCCAGCAGGTACATTCGAGGATGATGCCACGCTGAGGAACCTGCGCTTTATCCACGACTGGGGGCCGGATAACGACGCCAAAGATATCTCTTAGGACGAGAGGGTCGCAGGAAGCTGGAGACGGCTGGAAGGGCACTAAGAAGAGCCAGGCATTCCATAGACCGATTTCCCAAGCAGGTGTCAGCGTCATGGTTCTTTCTGTGTTTATACTATGCTGCTACAGCTTTTGGTTGTCAGCCCCGCCGCCTTCCCGGGCGCCGCCTCTCTCCTCTAACTGCCTTACTCTGGCTGCATGCATCTCCTGTATTTTTTCGTATATCTCGGTGGCCTTCTCCTTCCCGATAGGATAAACCGAGAGGAAAATCAACAGTATGACTGTGAACAGGGCCATGAACCCCACCATACCGCTCCTGATTCCCATGTTCATGAATTCGGGCACGGGCTCCCCGGGGACGTAGCCTATAATCGTGCTGAGGATGAGAGATGTGCTCACCCCGATGATGAGAAATGACAGCTTCTCCATAGCGCAGATCGCTCCGTAGTACGAGCCCTCCCTCCTGGCTCCGGTCTTGACCTCCTCCGCATCGACCAGGTCGCCTGCCATGACCGCCCTCGAAAGCAGGACCCCCGACATAACGGCGCCGACGGCAAACGCCCATATCATCCCCTGCCAAGTGGCTTCGACGAATAGAACTGGTATAAATGCCAGTGTAATCCCTATCGAGCTTGCCGCCATGGTCACCTTAGGTCCGTAGCTTATATAGACCTTCCGCCAGACAATGAAGGATAGGAAGATGCCGGCCATCGCGGGTCCGAATATGATGGGAACCTCCGCCAGCCCCAGCCCGAGACAGTGCAGGGCGAAGAAGGGAAGCATCGCAGCCAGCCAGCCGAATATGCACCAGGTCATAAGGTTTATGACCACGAACCTGAGAAACGTGGTATTGCGGAAAGTCGTCAGCAGCGACCTTCCCAGCGCCCAGGGTTGATCCAGTGAGAACTCCCTCCGCTCCCTGATCCCCAGCAGTGTCAGCAGAATGGCCACTGCAAAGATTACCCCGACGATCAGCCCCGCCCACGTCCAGCCACCAAACGTGCCTATCGGGTGCTCCGGGGCTATATCAATGCTCAGCTCCTTGCTGTACTCGCCGGGAGGAGCGGCGCTGTCGGTCACCACTATAGTGAATATAAACTCCGCTTTCTCTTTCGGCGTCCCCGATATAGTGCCGGTCTCGCTATCCAGACTGGTCCCGTAGGGCAGGCATCCATCCGTTACCGACCACACATACGGCGGCTTCCCGCCCGTAGCCTCCAGCGCCGCTTCATAGTCCTCGCCTGCCTTCCCATCACACAGGCTCCTGGTGGCGATTCCCAGCGGTGCTCCCTCTTCCATTACATAGATATTCATCTCCCGACTGCACGCGCCCGATTCGGCATCGGCAACCTCTACGACGAAGGTGAAATTACCCGCATCCGCCGGCGACCCGCTGATACGGCCCCCGCTGTCCAGGGTCAAACCGGCGGGTACCTGCTCTCCGTCCCCCGTAGACCATACGTAGGGCTCCTCTCCTCCGCAGGCACGCAGCTCAGCCGCATACGGCACCCCCACCATACCTTCGGGCAGCGCCCCGCTCGTGATTCCAAGAGGAGTCGTGGAGAAAGAAACTACGAGCAGCGGGAATATCATAATGGCGAGTGCGCCCCCTACGACGGCGAAGAGCTCCCGGTAGATGGTCACCTCGGTCCTGTCCCTCACGCTCTGCCACAGCTGGGGAAACAGCGCCGCCCACGGGATGGCGCACATACTGAACGCCCAGGCCCAGCCGGACAGCATCAGGGTCACGAAGAGGAATATGCCTATGTTCCAGGGCTCGGACAGCGCCGCGCCCCCGACGGGAGGTGACCAGAGGAGAACGAAGAACAATATCATGAGCGGAGCCCCAAAGATAATCCAGGGCCTCCTCCGCCCGATCCGGGTGCGGGTTTTATCGGATAGAACACCGATTATGGGGTCGTTTATCGCGTTCCAGACACCGAACGCGATAGCGTAGGACAGCCCCGCCAGCCACGCATCGAGGTGAACGACCTCGATGAGGTAAAACAGCAGGAACGTGGCGATTACCTCATAGGAGCCCGTCTCGCCGATTCCGCCTATGGAAAAGGCTACCTTCTGGGCTCTCCCCGTGAAGGGCAAAGATATTTTCATTCTTTACTCTTACCCGCCATAGCACCCGCCCATGATACCAGCATACCGCCGAAGGTCAAGCCAGCGGCACAGAACATCACCGCACTGAATCCCCATGCCTGTGCTACTGCGCCTCCCATCAGCGGCCCGACACCGCCGGCGAGGTGCTCCGTGGTATAGAGCAGGCCGACTGCTGTGCCGCGCTCCACGTTCCTCCTCATCAGCAGAGTCAGCGCACCAACCCAGAGACAGGAGAAGGCAATCGCCAGCACAATCTGAACGGGAATGAGCTGCAAATAGTGTGTCGATACTCCGTAGCCGATAAATACAGCCAGGGAAAGAACGAGCCCGACTGCGAACATGCGCGCCGGGTGGAACCGCTGTACGAGCTGCATAGCCACGAATTGACCGCCTACATTGATAGCCCACAGGTTGCCGATCCAGCCCTTGTCGGCACCGATACCGTAAAGGAACAGGGGAAAGATAGACCAGATAGCGCAGGCGCCCAAGTGCCTGAGCAGGAAGGGCAGGTATACCCGACGGTTGGCCCATATTATATCCACCGGCAAAGCGGGTACAGGAATCCGCTCGCGCGGTTCCTCGCGCAGTGTAAGGGATGCCAGCAGGGCCAGTCCTGCCCCGATGGCACTGGCGATAAACAGGGCATCGTAGCCCCCAATATCATCCGCGACAAGTGCACCAACGAGGGCGCCGCCGGCGCTGAAGCCAGCGTATCTGCCGACACGGGAGCCCGACTCGAAAACATAGGCCATGGCAGCGCCCAGCGAGATGCCGAAAGCGAAACCGATAAACGCCCTGACTACCAGTAGTATCATTGGACCGTGCGCGACAAGCTGGAGGAGATAAGCCCCTGCCGCCAGAGCCAGCCCCAGCCTGATGAATACCAGCCTGCCGTGCAGGTCCGACAGGCGGCCGAACAGGAAAGCAGATATGAAAACAGCTATGCCGTACGCCGCGATAATGAGCCCGACCTCGAACTCCGACGCACCCATTTCGTCGGCAAAGAGCGGCATAAAGATAAGGGAGAGCTCCATGGAAAAATAGGAGAAAAAGCCCACCAATACGAGCCTGAGAGGAGACGGAAAATAACGAACGATACTGTTAGAAATCGCCAACTACTTCCCTAGAGCCTGTCGGCAAGGTCCGACAAGCCTAAACTGCGAAGCTTGTCTTTAGCGGGGCGCCCCTCGTCGTCGAGTGGACGCAGCCGGTAATAATCCCTGAGCATGAGAGCCATATCGGGCACAGAGCCGGCGGCTCCGCCTTCCTTCACAGGCGTCAGCATCCGCTTTGGCAATCTATCATCGACCGCCCTCACGCCCATAAGGTTACACAAACCCCTCTTGAGCAGCCATATCCGCTCGCCGCACTCCATCATCTCCGCCAGGCTGTAATCGAAACCTGTCGTTGTCCTCAGCATATCAACCAGGTCACGCAGGCTCAGAGAGCCGAGGACAAACTGGCAGATGATCGCAGAATTCACCACCATGCCCAAATCCTCACAGAGCATGGTCATCTTCGCCTTACCTTCACTCGTCTTCGCCTCATACGGCCCGGGTAGTCCAATCTCCGGGTAGGACATCCCATCCGCTTCAATAGCAAGAACCAGGTGTTGATTGTGACAGGCGCCACGTATGGAGGTAGCATAGGCCAACCCCAGGCCGTGCCCCGCCCTCGGGTCGTGCATGGGGGCTTCAAGTCCTTTGCTCTCAATCGCGTAATCGACGGCTTTACCGCCGAGCCTCTGCGCCGCGCGCCTGCTTCCCTCCGCAAGAATATCCCCTAGTCCCTCACGCCGCCCTATCCTCTCTACCATCTTCAGTACGGCATCCGCATTGCCCCATTTCAGTTCAATGCCGCCCGTATCCCCGCTGTCGATAATACCGTTCTCAAAGCAATCGATGGCGAAGGCGATAGTGCAGCCGCAGGAGATGGTATCGACTCCATACCTGTTACAGGCCTCGTTTATCTTTATCAGCCCCGCCAGGTCGTCGACCATGAGCATACTTCCGAAGCTGGCGAGGGTCTCGTATTCCGGCCCTGGACCTTCCTCTGTTGCATAGGGTCCCTCTTTAACACTGACCACCCGCTTACAGGCAACGGGGCATCCGTGGCAGGCAGCGGTCTTGACCAGGTACTCCTTCGCCATGACCTGCCCGCTTATTTTTCTCGCTATGTCGAGGTCTTGACCCAGTGCCCAATTCTTGTATGGCACGTCACCGCGTTTGGTGCCTGCGACCATGCCACCGGCCGTTCCATACGCCCTCAGGCTTTCCGTGTCTTTGCTCGTCTTAACCTTCTCCAGAACTTCCTTGCGGATTTTCTCAAATCCCGCGGCATCGGCCGGCTCAACGCTGCCTGTCCCCCTGATGACAACCGCTTTCAGCTTCTTGGAGCCCATCACCGCCCCGCCACCGGTGCGGCCAAGGGCGGAACGCTTGTCGTTTATTATCGCGGCATACCTGACCAGTTTCTCACCCGCCTGCCCGATAGTCAGGACTTTTACCTCCTTACCCCCTTTAAACTGTTTCTTAAGGATATCGGTAACCTCATAGGTATCCATGCCCCAGATGTCGGAGGCATCCCTTATCTCTACATGCTCATCCTCGATAACGATAGAGACGGGCTTGTCGGAAGCACCCTCTATTGCGATGCCGTCGTAGCCCGCGAATCTCATCCCCACGCCAAAGTTACCACCGCAGTTAGTTTCTCCCCAGATACCTGTTAAGGGAGATTTGAAACATGCCGCAAAGCGCGCCGCTCCGGGCAGCCTGACCCCTGTCAGCGGACCCGTCATCAGGAAGAGGACGTTCCCCCCGGAAAGAGGGTCTACATCTGGGGAAACTCGGTCGAGAAAGAGCTTTGCTGCCACACCACCCCCGCCGATGAACTTACGCAGCACCTCCCGCTCGACCGTGGTCTTGCCAACGGCGCCGGTGGTCAAGTTGACCTCCAGGATATTCCCCATATAGCCTTTCACTTCTAACCCCCCGTCTACCTGATGAGCCCAAATCCCAAGAAACTTCTTGCGCCCAATTATACAACACGCCATGCTTATTACAATATACGATATACAGTCACTATATTTACTCCTTTCCGTCTCTTAAAAAGTGGTACAATCACCAGGGGCTGGTCAAAAGCAGTGAACTAACATCCGGAACCCAGGGCTGTTTCGCCTGAACGGGAGATAATGATATGGGGTCAGGGGCCTTTTTCAGCGGGGCCGAAAGGTGGAAATAGCTTAAAACGATAAGGGAAGTACAGTATGTCAATCTGGATATGTATATTGCTAATTGCCCTCTGCGCGGTCTGCTGGGACGTGGGGATTGTGTGGCAGAAGCAGGCGGCCGATACCCTTCCCAAAATAACGCTGGGCAGGGATATACTTAGAATCCTTAAGGCCTTCGTATCCTGCAAAAAGTGGATGGCCGGCCTGGTTATCTCAGCATTTGGCTGGGGGTTATTCGCGTTAGCACTGAATTATACGCCGGTATCCCTGGCCCGTTCCATCCAGGGATCCGGCTTTGTACTCCTTGCCTTTTTCTCCATATTCTTCCTGAACCACCGTCTTAAAGCCAAGGAGTGGATGGGAGTGATTATTGTAACTGCTGGCATCGTTGCACTGGGACTCAGCGAGCCGGCTGAAAACGAGACTACAAGCGTGATGGAACCGTCACACCTGATACCCGCGCTGGCAGTAGCTATTGCCCTGTGCTCCGCTATTTACGGGGCCAAGAGGCTATTCAACCTGGGGTTTAACTGGCTTATCGTGTTCAGCATCTTTTCCGGCGTGCTGCTGGGGTCGGGCGATGTGCTAACCAAAGCAGTTTTGGTTTCCATAGACAAGGAAGCTTATATCACCGCGTTCGGATTTATTCCGCCTTTCCTGATAGTGTTCTACGTTACCGGCTTCTTCCTGCTCTCCCGCGGTTACCAGCAGGGACGGGCTATTGTTGTTACCGGCGTTTCGGATTTCTGTTCGAGGCTGGTTACAATATTCATCGGTGTGCTTGCCATGGGCGAAATCTTTCCCGAGGAAACACTGTACTGGGGCCTGAGGGCGGGAGGACTGGGGGCAATACTGTTCGGCACTATCCTGCTGGCACGGTTCTCCGGCGAACAACTCGCCGATGAACTCGCTGAGAAAACACCGGCACAGTTGTGATTCGGAATAGAAGCTCAGTAATGGCGCCCTGATATGCCCTTCAGATACCGCACCACTCGACAATGGTCATGGCATAGAGCCTGGCCGCATCGAGGACATTCTGGATATCTATGCACTCATTGAAGCCGTGCGCCAGCTCCGGATTGCCAGGCCCCACCACGATTGTCGGAATACCCGCCTTCCGTATCCAACCGGCGTCGCAGTCGAAGGCGGAACCGTACAGGCTCGCAGGCTTGTCGAAGACCGCCTCGCTCGCTGCCGCAGCAGCCTTGCAGATAGGTTCCTCGTGCGAGGTCTCGAATGCCGGCTGGCTGAACAAAACGTATACCTCGGGCGGGTTTTCACGCAGCCAGGGGTCGGTCTGCGCTAAGCGTGCTAAATGAGCCTGAATCTCCTCGGCCACGCTCTCCGGGGTATCCTGCGGCGGATACCAGATAATATACGTCATAGAGCATTCATCGGGGATGTAACCTGATGTCACGTCGCCACCCTGGATGGCTACAGGGAAAAGGACGAAATGGCCGGGATGTATGTATGCAGGGTGGCGCTTGGTCTGCCCCCACTCCTCCTCCAGTTTGGCCAGAGCCTGGTATACAAGGAAAGTCTTGTCAATGGCGGAAACGCCCACGGCAGCCCCGCGGCCCCCCGCCCTTATCAATTCATGTCGATTCGATGTGTGCGTTGCCTTGCCTATCACTCTGATATACATCACGACGATGCCCGGCGATGCGGTATTAATGGACAGCTTATCGGGCGGTGTCGATGGCTCGCAGACTATAGCCGCATCGGCTCTGTAGCCGCGCTCAAGCACCGCTCCAACTCCCGCAGAGGTCTCGTGGTGCTCTTCACCAACCACGCACTGGATGAGAACGTCCCCCTTGGGGCGATAGCCGGCTTTCACCAGCGCCTTTACGGCAATGATAGCAGCCGCGATACCACCTTTCATATCGGTGGAACCGCGGCCGTAAATCTTCCCGTCGATGATTTCACCGCTCCAGGGACCGGCTACCGTCCACTTCTCGGGCGGGCCGGGCGGCACGACATCCACATGCCCGTTGAGGATCAGGGAACGGCCGCCTCCTTGCCCACGCCAGATGCCCACCAGATTGGCTCGACCTTTCTCCACTTCCCACAGGTCAGTCTCCAATCCAAAGGACTCCATAACTGGCTTGAGGAAGTGGTTGACCTGTGTCTCTCCGCTGACACCTTCCGCGATATCGCTCGAGCCAGAATCCACGGGCGTTGCGGGGACACTCGGGATACGGACTATGTCGCAGAGCAACTGCACCAGTTCATCCTTCAGGCTGTCAACCGCCCGCAGGACATTCGCACGAACCTGCTCATCAATCACGTCGGGCCTCCTGTTGCGTGTGATGGAGCCGTAAAGCCAGCCTAGTGCGTGATCATGATCAGGCCGCCGGTGACGTTGATGGCCTGACCCGTGATGTATTCCGCATCCGGTGATGCCAGGAAGAGGATTACCTTTGCCACATCTTCGGGTTCCCCGTTGCGACCCCAGGGTATGAACTGAGTAGCCATGAAGCGCAGGTCCTCCGGTTTCATGCCGCGCAGCTTGCCCTCCCAGACCATCTCGCGGTCCTGCATGGAAGTCTTTATCATCCC
>Ga0209427_10002663_pt1 | contig 20985 bp, 16 predicted proteins | sample DeeMarSWOR136_30_FD_187465 | JGI IMG/M metagenome (GOLD analysis project Ga0209427, IMG submission 187465) | Marine sediment microbial communities from White Oak River estuary, North Carolina - WOR-1-36_30 (SPAdes) (version 2) | ecosystem: Environmental > Aquatic > Marine > Intertidal zone >...
CTATAACTGAGACCGGGGTTTATGCCGCTTTTACCACCGCTGAGTGTGGCAGCGGCAGCTGCGAAGGCCGGGTCGGCGATGCCAACGGCAGTGGAGAGGATGAACCGACGATCTCCGATATCAGTGTCATGATCGACGCCAAGTTCATCACCGGGAGTTGCGATGGGATTATTCAATGTCTCGCCGAGGCCGATGTGAACCAATCCGGCGGGACTGACCCGACCTGTGACGACATCACTATCAGCGATATCTCGACGCTGATCGATTACTTGTTCATCACGGGGCCGGAGACGGCGACGCTGCCTGATTGTCTGTAGTACGAGTAGCGCGGCCGGATGGCAAAACCGCCGGGGGGTCTTGCCCCGCCGGAAGTGTCGGGAGCACCGGGCTCCCGACCTGCTATCCCTTGACCACGCCCATCGGGCGCATCCGGGCGACTTTGAGGGCGATACCGGAGTTGTGGGCGATCTCCACCACGTCATCAATGTCTTTGTAGACCCCGGGCGCCTCCTCCGACACCCCTCTCCGGCTGGCCGCCCGCAGATAAATCCCCTGCTCCTGCAATTTCGCTCGCACCTGGTCGGCCCGGAACATCTTGTTGGCGGCCGTGCGCGACATCTTCCGCCCGGCTCCGTGACAGGTCGAGCCGAACGTCTCCCGCATCGCCTTGGCCGTACCCATGAGCAGGAACGACGCCGACCCCATGTCGCCGGGGATGATCACCGGCTGGCCGACCGACCGATACTGTTGCGGCACCGCCAGGTGGCCCGGCCCGAACGCCCGGGTCGCCCCCTTGCGATGGACATACACCCGCCGCGCTCGACCTTCGTATTCATGCTCCTCCAGCTTGGCCATGTTGTGGGCGATGTCGTAGACCTGGCTTAGACCGAGCCGGTGGGCGTCTTCGTCCAGAACCTGCTCGAACGACTCCCGCACCCAGTGGGTGATCATCTGGCGGTTGGCCCAGGCGTAATTGGCGCCGCATTTCATGGCGGTGAAATACTGCTGGGCCTCCTCCGAGGAGGCCGGCGCACAGGAGAGTTCCCGGTCGACCAGCGGGATATGATACTTGTGATTGGCCCGGCGCATGGTGTCGAGGTAGTCGGTGCAGATTTGGTGGCCGCAGCCGCGCGACCCGGTGTGGATCATGATCGTCACCTGGCCGACATGGGTGATCCCGTACGCCGCCGCCGCGACGCTGTCATAGATTTCGTCGACGCGCTGAATCTCCAGGAAATGATTGCCGGCGCCTAACGACCCCAGTTGCGGGGCGCCCCGTTTCTTGGCGTTCTCGGACACCACCGAAGCGTCGCCCCCTTTGATAGCGCCGTTTTCCTCGGTGGTTTCGAGGTCCGACTTCCAGCCGTAGCCTTCGCTGACCGCCCACTCGGCGCCGCGAACCAGCACCTGGTCGACCTCGGCCCGCGACAACTTACGCTTGCCGCCCACGCCGACCCCCGACGGGATATTGCGAAACATGGCATCGATCAGCGGCTTGACCTGAGCTTTGATGTCGTCGTAGTCGAGCGCTGACCGTATCAGCCGCACGCCGCAGTTTATGTCGTAGCCGACCCCGCCCGGCGAGATGATCCCCTCGTCGGCGTCGAACGCCGCCACTCCGCCGATCGCGAACCCGTAGCCGTGGTGGATATCCGGCATGGCGAACGAGAAGCCGACAATCCCCGGCAGGGTGGCCACGTTGGCCACCTGGTCGGGTGAATTGTCCTTGACGATCTGGTCGAACATTCGCTGGTCGGCGTAAATCAGTCCCGGCACGCGCATTCTCAGGTCGACTTTTTTCATCGCGTCCGACCGGTAGTCGGATTCGATCCGGAACCGGCAGTCATCGACTTTCTTGATTGGTCCGTGCCATGCCATATCAAGCTCCTTTGAGCGGCGTTATCGCAGCGAACTGCGACAAACGTTACATCGACCTATATGTCAAACAACACCTGCACGTGACAGGGTCCCCGGTTGTCGCCTTTCTCGATCTCCATCAGATGATACGATACGCCCTTAACCGAGGTGCCCCCGCCGTGGCGTTTCGGGTCAAACTTCTCGCCCCGGCAAACGGCGGACAGTTTTCGATCGCCATCAAGCGTCACCTGGAATTGATCAAACACCATATTCTCAGTTTCGTGCAGGACGATCAAGTCCGACAGGAAAGTGACCAGCAGCCCTTCAATATCGATCGACTCGACCTCAATCTTATGCTCTTCCACCATCCGTATCTCCGCGCCGCTCGCGATTAGGTCAAACATGGCCCGCGCCGCGGCCGCGAAGGCCTCGCCCAGCGTATCGCCGTACGCCCTGGCGATAATGTCGGCGGTATGTTCTTTGAACTCGTAAGGTTTCATCGGTGGCATCCTCGGCGTACTTCCAAGATGCCGGTTTTGGCTGGACGGGTCAAGCCGTCCGCGGAGATCTGAAAAGACGGGGAATGGCCCGTTACTCCCTTGCATTTCGCAAATCGGCGCGATTTGCAAAAAAAGACCAGTTCGGTCAAAAATCATGTTGACAACAGGTTTGAACCTGATTAAGCTTGCGTTTTAAGAGTCAACTTAAGCGAGAGGACGTTTTTCGGGTCGGACCGGTGGGTCCGGGCCGAATCCGAGCGATAACGTATGTCCGGAGCGGAAGTACGGCAAAGGCGAGCGGCCCCGCCGCCCGGCTTGTCCCTGGGTAAGGGAGAAGTCGATGCGGCGTAGCTTCCGTTTTTCCGGCTTCCTCCCTCTGTCGGAGGCAATGGCCACCCCTTTCGGGGTGGCCTTTTTTTATAATCTGTTCTCAAGGAGGTGGTAGTATGCGTCACTTGTCGGTTATGCGCGGGCAATTCGTTCGGACCACGGAGCTGCGTTCGAAGTTGCTGGCGGTGGCCCGCCAGTGGTTTGATCGAAACGCTTTCACGGAGATTTCCATCCCCCACATCACCGGCGCGACCGGTTCGTGCGAGTGGTTTCCCAACGCCATGCCGGTCGCCATGTTCAACGAGCGCGGTGAGGAACTCGACATGTTCCTCAGACAGACCGGCCAACTTTATCTGGAGGCTTTCACCCTGGCCCACAACCGGGTCTACACGATCGGACCGTCGTTCCGGCAGGAGCGCAAAGTCACCAACCGCCACCTTTGTGAGTTTACCCTGATCGAATTTGAAGGCCGTGACTACGAATTGGACGGCCTGATGGACCTGGTCGAAGCCCTGCTGAAGACGATGTATCAGGCGGCCCGCGTCTGCACCGGCAACGGCCTGCTGGATAAGTACGTCGGCCGACCGTTCAACCGTATCAAGTACGCCGATGCCGTCGCCAGACTGAAGGAGCATGGCCATGTGATCGAGTTCGGCGACGATCTCGGCAGTGTCGAGGAACTGGCCATCTGCGAAATCCTGGACTCCCTGCCGACTTTCGTGACCCACTACCCGGCCGACCCGAAGCCCGGGGCGGGCGGGGTGATCAAGTTTTTCTCGATGAAGCGCGACGGCGGCGAGACGCTCTGCTGTGACCTGCTTCTGCCGCACGTGGGCGAATCGGTGGGCGGTGCGGTGCGCGAGGGTTCCGCGGAGAAATGCCGCCGGCAGTTCGAAGAATCGTACATGTACGACCACATCATCCAACAGGGCGTCGACCCGGCCCAGTTCGACTGGTATTTCGAGGTGCTCAAGCACGGGCAGGGGCAGTCGTCGGGATGCGGGATCGGTTTCGAGCGGGTGGTCCAGTCGGTCCTGGCCCTCGAGCGAACCGGGCAAAGCATCAAGGCGGCGGTGGAGCTTCCCCGCTCACCCGATTTCCTGATACCGTAGGCGGGCCGCATCATTTCGCTTTGGCCCACGTCTTGCTGTAAGCGTTGTCCAAAGTCAGGCGATTGGCGCCCGATCGCAGTGCCAGTTCGAACTCGGCCGGGGTCTTGATCGGCGACGAAACCGCCCTGAGTTGTGGGATCTCGCGTCCGAAGAAGAAGCTAGTGGCCGTGTCAATATCACGGTCGTCGTTGCTGTCCTGTAGAGTGACGATGACTTTACCGGCCAGTTTCTCTATAGCCGGCCACCTCCCGCCGAACTCGGATTCGAACCGGGTCGGAGTGATGCAGTTTTGCTTGCCTATCCAAACCAGCAGGCTGTCCCGCAATCTCCGTTGCCAGTCTTCACCCCAGCTGCCGACACAGCGAAACGATGGAATCCTGAGTTGGCTGCACGGTTTGGCTGTCTTGGCCTCCAGCTTGATAATAATCGGGTGGACCGTGAGCGACTCCGCACTGAGAATGTCGCGTACCCACTCACCCAGCGACCGGAAGCCGTGTCCAGGTTCAGGCCGGTCATGGCCCACAAGAAAATCCTCTGAGTCATACGCAATTCCGAAATCAAGTTCGATTTCCCAGATATCATGCCTGTCGATCTGCACCCGGGGTGGATCTGCCAGGCGATATGAATTGTGAGTCGCCTTGAATTGAATCTGGTCAAGCCGGGGCGAATGAGCGGCAGCGGTGTCGTTGGCGAACAGGCTGGTGCAGGAGAACAGCAGAGTCGCAGCAGCCGTGACCACCCGCACCACCACGTGTCTGCCTACTTGAAGCAATCAAACACCACGTACTTGAGGCCGGTCGACGGAGCCGAGAGGTCAATTGCGTACTGGTTGCCCGGGATCCGCTCAACGTTCGCTTTGCCCTTGACAAAGTCGTCCGCCGTGTATGGCACGAAATCAGCTACCCGAGTTCTGAAGTGCATCGGAATAACCACGCGGGTCGGCTTGAGCTGGGCCACCACCGAGTCGGCCGACTCCTGTGCAATCGTATACTTGCCGCCGACCGGAATCATAAGGACGTCGACCCGTCCGATTCTCTCGATCTGCTCCGGGGTCAGGGTCAACCCCAAATCACCCAGGTGAACCACTCTAAGGCTGTCGAACTCGAAGACGAAGATGGCATTCAGCATGGGGCTGTGCTCGGGCGGGAAATGGTTGGACACGACATTGTAGATTCTGACGCCCTTAACGGTTGTGTCGACCGGGATGATCGCCTGGTGCGGGGCCTGGCCCTCCCTGTCCTGCCCGTAGATAACCAGGGGCTCGCCTGATACGGTTCCAACCGCGTCATGATCGCCATGATTGTGAGAAACCGTCACGATGTCGGGAGTAACGTCCGCAGGGACTTTGTAATCCTTGAGATCGATAGGGTCGGTGAGGATTGTCGAGCCCTGCGGGGTGGTGATCATAAAGCAGGCGTGCCCGTACCAGGTGAGGGTGACCTGGCGCGGAGTGTCAGCGTGAGAGAGCAAACCGGCTCCTAGCACGGCAACAGTGGCGAGAAGTATCTTCATCCGCAATTTAATGCCTCCTTGTAAAGAAACCAACGACTGATGATAGCGATCGGCTATGGACGAAGCAAGCGGCTATTGTCGATTTATTACCGGATCACCACTCGTCACACCACGGCAGGCCCAGCGAGGAACCGGTGATAAAGAGATAGTCTATCAGCGTTGAGATGTCACTGATCGTAATATCGTTACAGTTGGGGTCTCCGCAGCCGGACCCGTTTACATCGGCCTCCCGAAGACAGGGAATCCCGAAGCATGTCCCGGAGATAAACTTAGCGTCAATCAATGTACTGACGCCGCCGATAGTCGGCTCATCGCCGCTCTGTCCATTGGCGTCACCGACTGCACCAGCGCAGCACCCATATATCCATCCAAGAACCTCGTGGCAGACGACACGGGCCACACGTGCCTTCAATATCAGATCATCCAATGTTCCCTCGCGCACGGAGACAAGGGCTGTCCAGAAGATCAGCGTGTCGTTTGCGGCCAGGCCATAATCGTGCACGTAGGTGAGCCAGATAGCCTGGTCGCCCGTTTCTGATTCATAGCCGCAACCGGGCTTGGCATCGATCTCCTCCCACCACGCTACCGCGTCTGGTTCAGGCGGATCAAGCGGCTGCCCGTTTCTCGTTACGCCGGTGTCTCTGAGAAGGGCTTGTGGTCCGGCAAAGACGCCCCAGAATTCGTTATGCAGTCCGCACTCCAATCGAGCCGAGGAGTATTTGTGGATGAACACCTCGGCAGCGAACCTGGAGGCGTTCGGCTGACAGGATGCCGTGCCGGTTGAATCACTACCCTGCACATATACGAGCGGCACATTAACGTATGGTGCCATGCTGCATCCGGTTGTATTAACACCGGGCTCATCGGCCGGGACATTCCAGTCGGTCACGCTTCCAACGGTCACTCCACTGTGCGGCAGGCCGTCGGCCGAATAGACTTTGGTCAGAACCAATATGAAGCCGTGTTCTTCCCAGAATGCATTTCTTCTTGGCCCAATGTAGACTCGCTCCAAGCCAATCGTACTTTCTCGGCTGATCATTTGACCAGTGTAGACGGAGTCGTAGAACAGTGGGTCCCAGCACCCGCCCTCCATACCGGGTGAACCGGGCGCGGGCCGCCAGTGATAGTCCTTCACTATCCCTGACTGGTAGGTGGACACGGTGAGGCTGACGCCTTGGCCGTCGTTAATAAGAACAAAGGGCGAGCCTGACGCCAGGTAGACCCGGTCAGCGTCCCTTGAGCCGCATTCCGTACCGCTTTCGTAGAAGTCCAGGTGGGCGTCGCGCCAGCCCGGCAAGCCGTAGGCCCCATGATCGGATACGGCCAAGCCAACACACTCACCCTCTGTGGAGAAATATGGGTTATACATATTCTCGTGTGTCTGCACCGTGTCCCAATGAACAAGTTGATCGGGATCACTCACGTCTATCCTTACGTACATCGTCAGCGAATCATTGCCCGCATTAGACTTCAAATACACTACACCGCCGAGTATGGCCGGAAGGTCGTATTGCGAAACGTCAACGCGCACCTCGAACTCCTGGCTGTTTTCTATTCCCGGTTCCACAGCGAGTGTGACTACGGAAGTGGACAGCCAGCCGCGCGGACCGCATTCAAACTCCATTACGCCAATTTCACTGACGACCAGCATTTCGTCACCATGGTTGGTGACCGTGACTATCTGGCTCCAGTATCCCCCAACCAGGACAGGGTCAGCATTGGATATATGATTCGGGTCGACCGCGATTTGTGGTCCGGCCAACGCTGCGCTCAAGGAACTACCCGGCCGGTCAGCGGCGGTTCCCTCGCTCGGAACGGTCACAGATGGCTGGGCTTTGGGGGTATCGACACTTGCCAACAGACATACCAAGGACCAGGCAAGCAGAAGAAAGGTGCGGTCCGATTTTGCGATAAGCATATACCCTACCTCATTAGGCGGCGAAGAGCACCCAGAGTGGTTACGCGTATTTTAATATACCTGCTAAACCACATTGATGCAAGAGGATTATTGGGCGGGTGGCTGGCGGGTCGTCTTGGGCCGGCACGTCACGCTTTAGCGACACCCTGTCGAATCGATATAGAACTCTGCCTCTTCGCGGGTGCCAGGAAAGAAAGCGAGTACTGCCGTAATCGACGCGACACGGTCATCAATAATCTCAAAACAGAAGTCGCATATATGCGACCTGAAGCACCCGCCGCAACCTCTCTTCAGAGGAATTGGAAATCTCAAGGGCGTGGTTCCGGACGTAGTGAGATGACCTGAGGCAATGCCTACTGCAATAGTCGCCACCGGATCATCGGGCGGCAAACTCACACTCTCGACAGTAAATATGATGCACGGTTCATCGGGGCAGTTGCCAATATGAATGCTGGAACCTGCCCGGCGTGGCAGATCGAACTTGTGCCAGTTTTCTATGGATCTGTCGTTCTTATCAAACCAGATGGGGTCATAGTCAATGTCGTTCGCTGTGATCGACGTAGGCGTGGATTGGGACGTTTCTTCAGCAGTGCCACCGGACCCAAGTCTAGCCACAAAACTATAGATGTCCTGGATCGCGTTCGTGAAATGTGAAATGGCTATTACCACTACGCCAAGGACAATCACCACAGCAACGATCGGGTGGTTCTTGGCCCGAGTCACCCATTTGCTGACTCTTGTTCTCTTTTCTGTCATATCACCCGCTCAAGCCTCCTCACACCCAATACAGGACTATCAGCACTGTCAAAACCCACAGCGTCACCGTCAGCAGAATCGGCAGGTCGGTTATCAGCACCCGGGTGGGCGAGCCGCCCTTTTCCTCCTTGTGGATCAGGTACAGGTAGCGGAAGACGCCGTAGATCACGAAAGGAATAGTCAGGAACAGGCTGTGGGTCCCGAGCTTATCCATGACCTCGGACGAGAACGAGTACAACATGTACATGACTACCACCGACGCCGTGGTCACACCGATGCACTGGTCCAGCAGATACGGCGAGTAGCGGCTCAGGATTTTTCGGTGGGCCGTGGCGTCGGTTTCCAGCAGGAGCAGTTCGTGCCGACGCTTGCCGAAGGATAGGAACAGGGCCAGGAGGAGGGTGTTGATGAGCAGCCATTTCGACGCCGGGACGTCGATCGCCAGTGCCCCGGCGTACGCCCGCAGGACAAAGCCGATCGCCACCGTCATGGCATCGACGATCACGGTGTTTTTCAGGAACAGCGAGTAGAAGACGTTAAGCATAACGAACACGACCGCCGCGACGAAGAACGGCCGGTTCAGCCACCAGGCCGCGACCAGGCCGAGCGCCATCAGAATCAAACCGAGCACTACCGCGGGCGTCGCCGGCAGCCTTCCCGAAGCCAGCGGCCGATCCTTCTTGAGCGGGTGCTGCCGATCCTGCTCGCGATCGAGAAGATCATTGAAGATGTAGACTGCGGATGATAACAGGCAGAAGATCAGGGCGGCCAGCAGGGCCTGTTCGAGCTTGCCGGTGTTCCCCAGTTCTCCGCCAAATACGAGCGCGGCCAGCACCACGCTGTTTTTCAGCCATTGGCCCGGTCGGGCCAGCTTGATCAGGTCCGGCCACATTGTTCGCCTGCCCCCGAAATGAGAGTTCGTATGTGACGTTGACATGCCGGGTCAATAATAAGTCCCGCCATCTCCAAAATCAAACCATAAATATATAGTTGACATAAAGTTGCGACTCGCCCCCCAGGTAATCCGGGGCGCTCCTGCGCAAGCCGGGTCGCCCGCTCAGGCAAAACAGTTTCTTTTTGGCCGCGATTGGCTTTACTTGGGTACGATGATACGTCGACGACGACGCAAAGTGCATAAGGGGCATTACGCCCTGCTGGTGAACCGCAGTGCCTTCGGCTACAATGAGAAGGCGGTGGCCCGCCTGGTCGCGGCTATCCGCGCGCATGATCTGTCGTACACCGTCTACGAGCCGTCGAACGCCCTAGATCTGCAGCGTCAGGCCGAAGTGGCCGCCGGCCTGAGGCAGGCCACTCAATTTCTCCCACGACCTTACGAGCGAGGGGGCAAAGTCACCGGGCTGGTGGCCTGCGGCGGTGACGGGACCTTTAACCTGGTGGCCCGGGCCGCGGCCAGGGCCGGTCTGCCGATCGGGCACTACCCGCTCGGCCGCGTCAACAGCTTCGCCAACTCGTTCTACGGTACCGCCGACCCGGCTAGGACGATCAAAGGGGTTCTTTCGTCCGGGGCGCACGCGTACGACACCGCCATGGCCGGCAATGTCCCGTTCTTTGGATCGGTCGGGCTCGGCTTTGTGCCGCAGCTGCTGGCCGAACTGGACAACCGCCCGTTGCCGCGCCTGGCCCTTGGCTGGGCGCAGCTGGGTGCGCGGGCGGCCTCGAAAGTGGAAGTGAAACGGACCGTGATCAAGGTCGATGCCTTTCGCTTTGAGATTCAACCGGTCATTCTCAACATCAACATCGTTTCTTACAGCGCCGGTCTGCCCCTGACGCCGTCGTCGGTTCCGGACGACGGCCAGCTCGAGATTATCTTTGATGCCGGCGCACAGGCGGGAAACTTCTCGTCGTTCACGCGTCTAATACTCAAGAAGAAGTATCTTTACGGCGACGAGGTGCGCCTGTACCGGGGCCGCGCCATAACGATTGAACCGGTCGCCGGCCGCAGGTTGTATCTCGACGGTGAATTGATTGAGCTGCCGGCGGACATTCTGGATATCAGAATTGGCGACAAGAAACTGCAGGTGCTGGGTTAAGCTGATGATCGCCGTCCCGGCGATCTTGCTTCTGAGCTGCTGGCCGGCCGGAGCCTTCGTCCCGGGCGATTCGGTTCAGGCCGACACCACTACGATTGTACCGTCTTCCGCTCCTTCCCGGACCGTTGACACCATTTTGTTCCTGCCCCAGGTTGAGGTGACGCCGACCAGTGAGGTGACTAACCCGGCCGATCTGGAAAAACACCTCACCCAGCAGCCGACCGTGGCGCTGTTCAAGTCGATGCTGGTCCCGGGGCTGGGGCAGCTCGGCAACCGGCGTTACGTCAAAGCAGCCGTCGTCGCCGGCCTCGAAGGCTGGTTGATCGGCATGGCGGTGCACCGTGGTATGCAAGCCAGTGACGCTCGTGACCTTTACCTGTCTGAGGAGAATGCCTCCCGGCGCTGGACGTTGTACGATGAATACGACCGGATCCGCAAAAGCCGGAACAAGTACCTCTGGTTCGCCGGGCTGACGATTTTCGTCTCGATGTTCGACGCTTATGTTGACGCCCACCTGTCGGGTTCACCGACCGATAAACGCAACGAGCAGTTCTCGGTGGACGTGCTCCCCGACGGCGGCGGCGGTGTGGCGGCCGTCCTCAGCTATCGCTTCTAATCGCTCAGAATGAAGTCGCGGATATCGAGACCGTAACGGGCCGGGTCGATCTGGCGGATCACCTTACGGTCGGCGTGCTCCGGCAGGGACAGGTCCACCCAGAGCGGCTCGATCAGCAGTCCCGAGCGGTCCCCAACCACTTTGACATAAGGCCGGAGCGGGTCTTTGTCGTTGTTCGTCAAGACCAGCGCGATTTCGTCGGAGGTTAACAGCACCAGGCTGCCGGCGGGATAGACTCCGATGATGTCGTTGAACAACTTCAGCAGGAACGGGTCGAACTTGCTGCTCATCTGGTAACGCATCTTCTTGATGACCGTGTCCGACGCCATGGCCTGCTTCATATAGACCCGTCCCGAGGCCATGGCGTCAAAAGTATCGACGATTGAGACAATCCGTGAGAAGAGATTCGGCCCTCGCTGATCGTAGTGTAGCCGGGGGTAGCCCGTGAAGTCGGTTTGGATATGGTGCTCGAATGCCGCCCGGGCCGCCCGCGCCGAATGGACGTCCAGTTTCAGGTTGCGCAGCACGGTTTTGGCGCCCAGGAGTGGATGTCGCTGCATCTGGCCCCAGTCGTTTTCATCGAAAGCATCCGGCTTTTTCACCAGGTCCTGCGGCAGCCTGACCTTGCCGACATCGTGAAACAGGGCCGCAAAACCGAGTTGCGACAGCCTCGCCCGGTCCAGATTCATTCGGACCCCGACCGTCAGGGCATAGACGGCGACGTTGGTGGAATGAACGTAAGTATAGTCGTCGAAATTGCGGATCCCCGTCAGCTCGATCAGCGAGTGTTCGTCCCGCGTGATGTGATCGATCAGGCTGTGCACGACCCGTTTGGTCTTGGCCGTGTTGATGTCCTGGTTTTCGCGGGCGCCGGCGACGATCTCCTGAACCACGGTCACGGCCTTGAAGAAGGTTGCGCGCGCCATCTGGCGGAAGCGCTGACGTTCCTTGTCCGTGATCTCAGTGTCGTCTTCTTCTTCCTCCTCCTCGATGGAGAGCAGCCGCACCTGTGACATGCCATCGTTGGCCAGTTGCTCGGCCAGTTCCTCGAGATTGCCGCTGTCCGGCTTCAGAACGGCGAGGAACGCGCAGAAGCGCGCCAGGTCATCCGGCTCGATGTCGGCGTCGAGGCTGACCCCGGCGATACCGAGCTGACGCCATTCGGCTACGATGTCACTCGCGCCGGAAAGACCCGACTTGTCGAACCGGACCATCCGCTCGCCCACGAAGTAGTGACCCGAGACATATTTGATCGATACTTCGGCCCGTTCCCCGGCCACCGCACGGAAGACCTCGAAGAAATGACTCAGTTGGTTCTTGAACGTGTCGTTCGACTGGTCGACGATACGAACGATCTTGCACAACACGAAAAAACTGCTGAGCAACTGCTCCTCGTTCTCCCCGGCCAGCGTCCGATGGATCATCGGCTCGTTCGACTCAGGCATCGGTGCCTCCATAAATCAGTTCGCGACGTTTCTGCATCGCCGCCCTGGCATGAGCCTTGAGATCGGCCCGCCAGCTGCCGGCCAACCGGAGGAGGGCCCGCTCCGCTTTCTCGCCCCGGTTATGAGCCAGTGCCTCGAAAGCAACCTTGCGGAAAAACGTTTGCTTCCGGTTTTTGAAGAGATTCACTTTTTCCGCCAACTGAATCAGGTAGTCCACGGCCGCGTCGCCACCCAGCCTGGAGTAAGCGATCAGAATCGACCGCTGATCGGTTTCGCCCAGCCGATGGAACCGGGCGTCGTTCAGAATCTCGGCCATGGCGTCGAAGGCGGGCTGGCCGCGACGGGCGACGATCGAACTCACCGCGGCCTGCCTGATTTCAGCATCGTCGTCATCCACCAGTTGCCGCAGCAGCGACAGGCAGGAGTCATTCGGACACTCAACCAGGTTGTCCACCATGGCGCGGCGGACCCGGGTCTCGGGATGCTTCAACACCCGGGCTAACTGACGGAGTGCTTCCTCCGACCCGATTCGCGCCATTATCGTGGCCGAGGCGGCCGCCACCTCAACCCGCTTGTCCTCAAGGCCTTTGGCTATGACGTGCACGTGTTCCCCGCCGCGCATGGTCAGGTAGTCTCTGACCGATTCGCGGTGGTGGTCATGCTGCAACGCGCCCAGCAGGTCGGTAATCGCGACCAGGGCCTCCCAGTCGAAATTGTCAAGGTAGCGACGCAATTCGATGCTGCCGATTTCCTCGTTCTCGTTGAGCGCCCCGCATAGAACCCCCAGGCGGTCTCGACTTCCGGCGGTGACGCGGGCCTCTTGCAGCCTTTCCGCCCAGAGTGGCCGATCGCCGCGAAGTCGGCTCTGAAGTTCGGCTAGATACCGCAGCAGGTCGGCGGCATAGGTGAGCCGGCCGACCTTAACGAATTCAGTGAGGATCCGTTCGCCGATTGTCACCGACTCGTAGAAGTCGTTCATCTCGGCTTCCTGGTGGAGGATCTCCTTGACCAGTTCACAGGTCGACTCATACTCGCTGAATTCGGCATCGCGACGAACCAGCAGATCGACCTGCTCCAGTTCTTCCCGAGACAACTTGTGCTCGTCATTAAGAATCAACTGCGTGTCAGGCAGGCGCGGCGCTGCACCCGAGAGGTCATCCAGTCCCATCGCGGCGACCGCTTCGGTGACCTTGAGCGTGCCGTCCATTTCATCGTCGCCGGTCGAGAGCACAGCCTGCTGCGGGGAGCTGTCGCCCTCCTCGGAGGGCAGAAAGCCCACCTCTAACGATCGGTCGGTATCGGAGAGGGGGTCGTCCGGATCGGAAAATATCGCGTCATAGGTCTCGACGCTGCCGGCTGCCGGCAATGCCCCGGCCTCGTCGCCGAGGTCGGACAGGCTCTGAAGCAGGAAATCACCCTCATACTGGCGCAGGGCGACATCCTCGACGGTCTCATAGCTTATTCTTTTGAGGCCGGCTTCCCAGAGGCCGGCGACGAGGTCACGGGTGCGGCGATCGGCGCTCTGGTACTCTTTGAGAGCATCCAGAAGGCGGTAGACGTCGTTGACTTCGACATCGACCTTGAACGTGAGCCGGGTGATCCCGGTCTCGAAAAACAGGCCGGCCAGACTCTCTTCGCGCGACTTGTCGGTGAAGACGGTCTCCTGATTGTATAGCACGTCACGGGCGGTGATGCGGAAGTCCAGTTCCCCGTAGTCGGTCACCAGGTCGACCAGGCGCTCGGCAAACGTCCGGCGCAACGACTGGGGGAGGGGGTTATCCTCCGGGTACATGGCGACAATCTTGATGACCTTGAGAAAATCCCTCAAGATCAGTCGGACGTCTTCGAGTCGGCGGCTCTGTATCTGCTCGTTCGTGGCCATAATACCCTCTCTTCTCTAAAATCGGCAGATTTCGCCAGTGGCTTGAATCATGCCGTACCCGGCCGGACCGTCAATATTCTGGCTGACAGCCGGCTTGAGGGTTGTTACCGCGGGTGGCGTCGGGCGGATCCGAAAGCCGAAACCCGCCTGAGGCGCGCGTTTCCCATGTATCGACTGAGAATGATATGAAGAAAAGAAAGACCCTCCGGCTGATTCTGACCCTCCTGGTCATCGCGATCATCGCTGCCCAGTTCGTTCCGGTCACGCGGGACAATCCGCCGGTCAGGGCTGATTTCGGCGGCGATATTTCAGTCAAGGCAGTCTAGTATGTCGAAACCAGCCCGCTTCGGGCGGTTTCGACTTCACGGCTGAGCCCGGCAGATGAGGGCCCCCGATCAGGTCGAGGGCAGTCATCTGCCGGGCACGTCGTTTTTCCTGCGTACAGCCTGGGAACGGGACGTCAAGAGGCGGTGCCCGGCGCCGTCATGCCCGAGACGTCGGGCATCCATGGCCACTCGCGTCCGCGCGTCGCTGATCAGTTCACGAATGATTGAGAAAACGAAAGGCAGATTATTCGCTTCCGGTCAAGTGAACACTATGCCCCCCGTGCATTGGCTACTTTGTCTCGGTCCTGATTACCCCATGGACCCCCGACTACTCGGGGGTGACGGGAACCTGGCGGTTCCGCGGTGATTCAAGCAAGCGTTTTGGGTTCGGAGGTCTACGTATCATTTTGTTGGAACCCAGTGGTCGATCAGCCGGCAGAAGAGGGCATCTGCCGGGCACGGCTGAGGGGCAGACCAGGAGGCCTGCCGCCCACATCACTACAACAACTCTATCTTCTGGCGGCCCTTGGTCACGGCGCGGGTGGCGTTGCGGGTGTCGAAAACGGCCCGGGCATTGTTGACGATCCACTGGTAGTCATAATCGGTGTGGTTGGTCAGGATGACCGCCAGGTCGGCGGCCTTGAGCGTGGCGCTGGTGAGGCGCACCGACCGGACCTCCCGGCCTTCCCACTTGAAAGCGGGCACGTAGGGGTCGTTGTAGGTGACCCGGGCGCCCCGGTTCTCCAGCAGCTTGATGACATCGAGGGCCGGTGATTCGCGGATATCCTTGATATCCTTCTTGTAGGCCACGCCGAGAACGAGGATTTTAGCCTTGTTAATGGCCCGCGAAAACTTCGTGTTCAGCACCTTGGTGATTCGGCCGACCACGTACTCCGGCATGCTGCTGTTGATATCGCCGGCCAGTTCGATAAACCGCGCGTAGTAGTTGAGCGATTTGAGCTTCCACGACAGGTAGTGGGGATCAATGGGAATGCAATGGCCGCCCAGGCCGGGGCCGGGGTAGAAGGGCATGAAACCGAACGGCTTGGTGGCGGCGGCGTCGATTATCTCCCACACGTCGAGTTCGAGTCGGTCGCACATCAGCGCGACTTCGTTCACCAGGCCGATGTTCACCGAGCGAAAGGTGTTTTCCAGCAGCTTGACCATCTCGGCCGCTTTGGTTGACGACACCGGGTAGACGTTGCCGACCGACTGCTCATAGAACTTCCTGGCCACCAGTGTGCAGTCGGGCGTAGCCCCTCCGACCACGCGGGGGGTGTTTTCCGTTTTGAACGCCGCGTTGCCCGGATCGACCCGCTCCGGTGAGAAAGCCAGGAAGAAGTCCTGCCCGGCCTTCATTTTCTTCTCGTGGAACATCGGCAGGATAAGGTCTTCAGTCGTTCCCGGATAAGTGGTCGATTCCAGCACCACCAGCGTGCCCTTGCTGACATGGGCGATCACCCAGTTCATGGCGGCGAGAATATAGCTGACATCCGGGTCTTTGGTCTTGGATAGCGGGGTCGGCACGCAGATCGAGATGGTATCCATCTGCGATAGCAGCTTGGGATCAACGGTGGCAGTAAATCGGCCCGCTTTGATCGCCTTGGCGACGGCCGCGTCGGGGACGTCGTCGATGTCCGAACGGCCGGAATTAAGAAGCTTGACTTTGGCTTCGACGATGTCGAAGCCGGTTACTTTAAATCCGGCCTCAGCCATGACCATAGCCAGCGGCAGGCCGACATAACCCAGGCCGATAACCCCCACTTTGGCAGCACGATCATCGATTTTCTTTATCAGCGCTTTGGCGGCCGGTGATTTCACCCGGCTGGGCATATGCATACGTAACACTCCGCGTTTTTTGTTCTAATCCCCGGGAGTTGCCCCCAACTCGGTTCGCCAGTAGTCGAGGGTATCGGCCAGGGTATCTTTGAGACTATATCGGATGGTGTATCCGAGGCGTTGAGTTGCCTTGCGGTTGCTTCCGCGTAACACCGGGATATCGGCCTTGCGGAGCCGGCTTTGGTCGGTCTGTATCCTGATCTTCCGTGATGACATCGCTACCAGGTCAGCAACGACCGACTTGATCGGCACCGTCTTGCCCGAACACAACTGGTAGACTTCGCCCGCTTTACCTCGGGTGGCAGCCAGCCGGTAGCCGCGGACAATGTCCCGCACGTCGGACAGATCTCGCCGGGCGCTCAGGTCGCCGACTTTCACTATCGGGCGCTGCTTGCCGGCCTCGATCGCGGCTACCTGCCGGGCGAAGGATGGTATCGCGAAACTGTCGGACTGGCGCGGTCCGCCGTGGTTAAAGGCGCGCGCGATCAGGACCGGGAGGCGGTGCTGACGAAAGTAGTACTGACAGGCGTTTTCGGCGGCGGCTTTGGAAATCCCGTAAGGCGATATCGGTGCAAACGGGTGATCCTCTTTAAGGGTTTTGTTGACCGGGCGGAACCGCCCGTAAACCTCGGGCGAACTGACAAACAGAAGCGCTTTCAGACGTCGAACCTCGCGGGCGGCATCCAGCACGTTCAGAGTGCCGTCGAAGTTTATGTGGAACGTCAGTCTCTCTTTCTGAAACGACTCACCGACCGACGCTATGGCCGCGAGGTGAAAGATATAGTCCGGTTTCAGACGAGCGATGGTGCGGCGGCACTTCTTCTGGTCGAGTATATCCAGAGTGATAAGCCTCAGACCTGATTCCAGGTGGCGGATATTCCGGGTCGGTTCTCCCGGAGCGAGAGTTCCGGAAACTGTGAAGCCCGAAGCCAGGAGTTCTTCGGCCAGCCACGACCCGGCGAATCCGGCAATACCGGTGACAAAAGCGTGCGGTTTTTTCACGGCTGATTCTGTTCGGAATACCGCTCCAGGTCGGCATCCACCATCATCTGCACCAGTTCTTCGAAACTGACTTTCGGTTTCCAGCCGAGTTTCTTCCGGGCCAGCGTAGCATCGCCGACCAGCAGGTCAACCTCGGCCGGACGCACCAGCGCCGGGTCGGTCTCCACATGATCTTTGTAGTCCAGCCCCACGTGCTCAAAAGCCAGGCGGGTCAGCTTCTCCACCGAGTGAGTTTTCCCGGTAGCAACCACATAGTTGTCCGGTCCCGGCTGTTGGGTCATCAGCCACATCGCCTCGACATAGTCGCCCGCGAAACCCCAGTCGCGCTGCGCCTGCAAATTACCCAGCTTCACTTTGTCGGCCATTCCCAGTTTGATCCGGACGGCGGCGTCGGTAATCTTTCGCGTGACAAACTCCAGCCCGCGCCGCGGCGATTCATGGTTAAAGAGAATGCCGGACGAGGCGTGGATGCCGTAGCTCTCGCGGTAGTTCACGGTAATCCAGTGGGCGTAGACCTTGGCGACCCCGTACGGCGAGCGAGGATAGAACGGGGTCTTCTCGGTCTGGGGGACTTCCTGGACCCGGCCGAACATCTCCGATGACGAGGCCTGGTAGAACCTGATCTTCCTGTCGACCAGCCGGATCGCCTCGAGCACCTTGGTCACCCCGAGGGCGTCGAAATGCCCGGTCAGGACCGGCTGGGTCCAGCTGGCCGGTACGAACGACTGCGCCGCCAGATTGTAAACTTCGGCCGGACGGTACTGGTCGACGATGTTGACAATCGAAAGCTGGTCCAGGAGATCGGCCTGCACCAGGGTAAGCCGGTCTCTGATATGGTCGATCCGCTCGAACGTCTCGGTCGACGACCGCCGGACCATGCCGATAACTTCATACCCCTTGTCCAGGAGCAGTTCCGCCAGGTAAGAACCGTCCTGTCCGGTAATTCCTGTCACTAGTGCGCGCATGTTCTATCCTTCCATCATAGGGAGGTCAACGTGTCCGGCTTTCCTGAACCCAACCACCGGCCCGAAACGTGAAGCACGTCGCGGCGAATATAGTCCCGGTCGCAGGTCCGGTCAACTTAAAGGAACCGATCGGCCGGACTTGAGGTTGGAACGGGCAGCCGACTTGTTTATATTGTACTATCCGGTTCGAAAGGAGATGCCTGTGCGGATCATCGCCTTAATCCTGCCGGCGCTTGTTCTGTCGGTGCCGGTGTTTCCAGTGGAGATTCAGCCCCGAGGAGCCGCCATGTCCGAAACCGAGAGCCTAAACCCCGATTCTCTGCTCAAGCAGGCCGACAGCCTCTTCCAGCAAAGGGATCACCCGGCCGCCCTGACGGAGTACCAGCGGACGGCTGAAATCGCCCGCCGGGACTTCAATCGCCCGGTGGAGACCGAAGCTCTCGCCCAGATGGCCCGGGTCAATCTGGTTCTGGGGAACAAAGAGGAGGGGAGAAAATGGCTGGGCGAAGCGGCCCGGCGGGCCTCTGACAGCGACCCGATGGGGTGGTCGCGCTACCTGGGGGTGAAAGGCCGGTACGAATGGAAAGACGGGGACCTGAAGAAGGCGCGGGAAACGTTCGACGAGATGTACGTCTACTGCAACACCAACGCTCTCTGGTCGCGGGTGGTTGATGCCGCCAACATGATCGCTATAGTGGCCGAATCGCCGGAGGAGCAGATCGAATGGAGCAAACGCGGTATCGATGCGGCTGAGTCGGCCGCCGAAGAGAGCTGGCTCGGGCCGCTGTGGAACAACCTGGGCGCGACCTACTACGATACCAAACAGTTCGACCTGGCCCTGGAGGCCTTCCTGAAGGCGCGACAGTACCACTGGCAATACTCCAATGAAACCGCCAAGCTGTTCGCCGATTATCACGTCGGCATGGCCTACCGCGCGGTGGGTCAGTTCGACAAGGCCGCCGAGTGGCTCCGACCCGTGCTCGCCTGGGCGGAACGACTCGGCAACCACTCCGCCATCGGGCAGGCCTGCGAAGAACTGGGCGAGATAGCGGTCGCCGCCGGCAAGAAAAGCGAGGGTACGGCCTTCCTGAAGCGTGCCCGGGACGAATACAAAGCGGCCGGGTTTGAGGAATCCCTGCCCGACGTATGGAACAATATCAACCGGCGACTCAAGGAGTTCGGACTGTAATCACGTCTGAGTCGAATGGTATCGGCAAGTCATAATTTAGATCCGGCAGACGTCATGCGGAGACCGACCACCCGGATTATCGGCCTGACACTCCTCGCCCTGGCTCTGGCCGGGTGTGGGGACTCGCCGACTGAACCCGAGAAGCCGGTTCCCCGGTGGCGCACCGTTCCGACCGCTGTCGATCTCAATGATCTCTGGGGACCGAACCTTGACACTCTCTTTGGCGTGGGTGAGTCAGGCGCGGTGTTCAGGTATAACGGTGAGTTCTGGACGGCCTTTTCCTCTCCTGCGACGCGCAACCTGAACGGCGTCTGGGGAAGTTCAGTGACGGACGTCTATGCAGTCGGAGACTCGGGAACAGTAGTCCACTACGATGGCAGCAGCTGGACGACGATAAACGCCGGGGTCACGGTCGATCTGAACGATATCATGGGGGCATCGGCCAGTGAAATCTATGCGGTCGGTGACGACGGCCTGATTCTGACTTATGATGGCCTCTCCTGGACGCCGTTTTATCACGAGAGTGGGGCCGCGCTCTTTGGGGTGTGGGCCGATGACGAATCGGCAGAGCTTGCCGTAGGCGAAGACGGCCTCATTCTACGGCTCTTGAACGATCAGTGGGTTCAGAACGGGCCTTCGTCTGGCCGCACCCTGAGAGCTGTCCACGGCCGGCTGAGTATCGGTATGTACGTTGTCGGTGACAGCGGCATCGTATATCACTACAATGGGGCCCAATGGGTGGACAGGAGCCCCGGCATAGACGATGACCTGTTTGATGTGTTCGTCGGCGCCCTGGGGGTTGTCGACGTGGTGGGGGAGAGCGGCACGCTGATGCACTACAATCTGTCTGACTGGAACCCGGTGGGACTCGGAACGACCGCTGATCTCAATACCGTCTGGGGTGACTGGGACGGCTATCGGATGGTCGTGGGCGATGATAACGCGATTTACCGTCGTACTGGAGGTTCATGGCAGGATGTGCGAAGTCCGGCCGAATACCATCTGTTCGGAGTGTTCACACCGGACCCCAACGACGTCTATGCTGTCGGCGGGCTCGGAACTGTCCGGCACTTCGACGGCCACCGCTGGCGTTTCATGGAAAGCGGTGTCGAAACGGATTTGCTGGGGGTCTGGGGGACGTCCTCGGATAACATCTACGCGGTCGGGCCGGAAAGTGTCATGCTGCACTGCGACGGTGAGTCTTGGTCCCGGGTCGAGACCGGGCTGACAATCGATTTCTCATCCGTTTGGGGGCTCGCTGATTCGTGCATTTACGCCGCCGGACGACACGGCACGATCGCTCACTTTGACGGCGCCGGCTGGTCGGCGTTGTATGTCGGTCCCGATCTCACTCTCTGGGGTGTCGGCGGTTTCTCCGATACTGCGTTGCTGGCGGTCGGATCGCTTGGATACCTCTTCAGCTATGACGGCCTGGCATGGGAGATCGATACCGTCGGCTCTAACCGCATGATGCTCGACGTGTCAGCGGCGTCACCGGACCTGGCGTTTGCGGTCGGCGCGCTCGGGACCATCTACAGGTATGACGGCAACCGATGGACGCCTGAAACGAGTCCGACTTCGTCCTGGCTCTATGCGGTGTGGGGTTTTCGGCCGAGGAAGATTTTCGCGGCGGGCAGCGACGGCGCCGCCGCTCTGAGCGTCGCCGTCCAGCCAGAGGACCGGAT
>Ga0209427_10002665_pt1 | contig 20981 bp, 18 predicted proteins | sample DeeMarSWOR136_30_FD_187465 | JGI IMG/M metagenome (GOLD analysis project Ga0209427, IMG submission 187465) | Marine sediment microbial communities from White Oak River estuary, North Carolina - WOR-1-36_30 (SPAdes) (version 2) | ecosystem: Environmental > Aquatic > Marine > Intertidal zone >...
GTGAGGGCGTCTAGGAGGGAGGGTCTCATCTGTATCGTCTCCCTCACGAGCTGGGCCACCGATTTTGTCTTATCTGAGCCGGAGTCGTTCATATTTGTAACATATATGTCATAAAATATATAACTTTGTCTCAGCCTTGTGTTCGCATCGTATTTGGTGATAATGACAATGACAAAGGAGAAGGTTGTGCTGGCTTATTCGGGCGGTCTTGACACTTCCATGATGCTGAAATGGATCCAGGAGGAGTACAAGATGGATGTCATCAGCTGCATCCTGGACGTAGGCCAGGGAAAGGACCTGAAGGCGGTCGAGGAGAAGGCTTGGAGCCTGGGAGTCCTCAATCACTACACTTTTGACGCTAAAGAGGAATTCGCCAAGGAGTATGTCTTCCCGGCTATCAAGGCGAACGCACTCTATATGGGTACCTACCCTGTTAGTAGTAGCATCAGCAGGCCCCTCATAGCGAAGAAGGTCGTTGAGGTGGCCGAGATGGAGGATGCCCAGGCTGTGGCCCACGGGTGCACGGGAAAGGGAAACGACCAGGTCCGATTCGACTTGACCTTCAAGGCATTGAACCCTGGTCTAAAGATAATCGCACCAGTCAGGGAGTGGAAATTTGACAGGCACAACCAGATAAAGTGGGCGAAGGAGCACGGTGTCCCAGTACCAGTGACGGCCGACAGCCCCTACAGCATTGACCAGAACCTATGGGGAAGGAGCATAGAGGGCGGGTTGCTAGAGCACCCCGATAAGATAGCTCCCGATGACATATGGGAGTGGACCGTGGATGTCGAGGACGCCCCCAACGAGCCTGACTACGTGAAGGTCGGGTTCCAGAAGGGCGTGCCCACAAGCTTAGACGGGGAGGAACTCGGTCCAGTTGGCATCCTAGAGCAACTCAACATGGTAGGCGGAAAACACGGTATAGGAAGGATAGAGCACATGGAGGACCGCGTCGTAGGCCTGAAGACCCGCGAGACCTACGAGATCCCAGGCTCCGAGATAATTCTGATCGCCCACAAGGATCTGGAGAAGATGGTGCTAACCCGGCACCAGAAGATGTTCAAGTTCCAGGTGGAGGAAAAGTGGGCCACCATCGTCTATCAGGGGCTCTGGGTGGATCCCCTCAAGCAGGACCTGGACGCCTTCATCGACAGTACCCAAGAGAACGTGACGGGCGAGGTGACACTGAAGCTCTTCAAGGGATCGGCGAAGCCGGTGGCCCGTGAGTCGCCCTTCAGCCTCTATGACTACAACCTGGCCAGTTTCGACATAAACACCCACTACGACCAGGGCGACGCAGTAGGCTTCATCAACCTGTGGGGCCTACCAAGCGTCTCGGCCTGGAACCTGAAGAGGAAGATCACCGACGAGGGCATAAAGGAGATCAGGAAGAAGGTTGTCCCAGTGCCCACAGGCGACTTTTAGCCCCCTTTATTTACTTTTATAAATAAAAATAGCTGATTAATAGTGAGTTGAACAAAATGGAACACTTATTGAGTGATTTCGACCTGTCAAAAGGGAAAATTCAGGAGATACTGTCGATCTCCGGGAAGATCAAGGCGAATCCCAAGAATTATAGTGACTCCATGAAGAACAAGACCCTCATAATGCTCTTCGAGCTGGCCTCCCTACGTACGAGGATATCCTTCGAGGCCGGTATGAACAGGCTAGGGGGCCACGCAATCTTCTACAGCATCGCCGGGGGCAATTTCACGAGGAGTGAGACCCTAGAGGACGGCGTGAAGAACCTGAACGAGTACGTCGACTGCATTATGGCTCGCGTTCTGAAGCAGGAGGCCATCGAGCGGATAGGAGCGGCGGCCACGATCCCCGTTATAAATGGCATGACCGAGGTCTACCACCCCTGCCAGAACCTAGCAGACCTCCTCACCATAAAGGAGTACAAGGGGAAACTGGCGGGGCTGAAGATAGCGTACGTGGGCGACGGCGGGTGCAACACGGCGAACTCCACGATGATCGGCTGCTCGTCCATGGGCATGGACGTTACCGTCATCTGCCCTAAAAATCCCAAATACAGCCCCAGCCCCACCATCCTCTCGAAGGTAAAGGAGCACTCCAGAGTGGGGGTCGAGGTCACCCATGATCCAATCGGTGGGGTCAAGGGCGCGGATGTGATCTACACAGATGTCTGGGTCAGCGCTGGCATGGAGGAGGAGAAGAAAGAGCGGATGGAGGCTTTCCCACCCTTCCAGGTTAATACAGAGATCCTCTCCCATGCAAAGCCTGATGCAATTGTGATGCACTGCCTACCCGCCCATAGGGGGTATGAGATCACCGACGACGTGATAGATTCAGAGCAGTCCGTGGTCTTCAATCAGGCCGGGAACAGGATGCACGCTCAAAATGGGTTGCTCTACTGGCTGCTCAAGTAGACCCAGCCCTGCCCCATTTTTATTAACGATGCACCATATACTCCTTAGTCAAGAGAGGAGCACTTTATGTCACGTAAAGAGGCACTCGTGGAAGTCGTAGACAAGACCTTCTCGCTGCCCCCGAAGGTCATAGTCGGTTACTCCCAGCTGGACCAGTCCTTCACCAGCGGGGATCTAGCAAGGATTTGCGATATATCAAGGTCATCTGCCAAATTCTACCTGCAGAAGATGTTGGACCTCAGGTTGGTTACTAGGGTTCCCCACAAGAGGCGGTACCAGAAGTACGCGAACGCCGATACCTTCTCCAACTGGCTCAAGGATCTCATAAAACTTGCAGTGGCGCCGCTAGAGTCAGGAGACCTCAAGATACCCGAAGAGGAATAGGGCTTGGATTGTCTCTGAGGGACCTAGCTAACAATAAGCCGAAACGTGAAAGGTTTACCCGTACACTGGATCGCAAGCAGGTCAGGCGGATGAAGAAGAGGGGCTACGACGCCGAGCGGGAAATCGTTAAAAAGCTGAGGGACGCCGGGTTCGACGCCCTCAGGATACCGGTAAGCGCCCCGAGTAATGAGCCTCTGCCTGATGTTTTCGCAATAAAGGATGGAACTATTCTAGCTTTTGAGGTTAAGAGCCAGGAGAGGTACGCCTACTACAAGAGGAAGCAGGTGGTGAAGCTCCATGAGTTCCTGGAGATCCACCGTATATACCCGAAGAGGCTCGCGGTCCTCGCGGCCAAGTTCAAATACAAGGGCTGGGTATTCGAGATCGCAAAAAAGCCCGGGGACTTCTCTCTCCGGATGGGACAGGGGATCAGCTTCAGGGAGCTACTAAAACTGGCTGAGTAAAGTTCAGAGAGCAGACCACGGGTTTAAATACGCTCCTTCGATTTTCTTAGCCGTAGTTGTGAGGAATTTCCCCATGGTTGTGGAACTTACATATAAAGAAGCTAGAGGTACCTTCACAGAACCAGTACTCAAGTGTAAATCTACGGCTGAACTTACCCCTCTCACGGAGATCATAGGCCAGGATCGGGCCGTTAGAGCCCTCAATTTCGGCCTCAAGATCCAAGACAAGGGGTTTAACATCTACATAGCCGGCGTGCCCGGCACGGGCAGGGAGACTGCTGTCGTCAACTTTCTCTCGGAGATCGCCAAGACGAGGCCAGTACCTCCAGATTGGTGCTATGTTTACAACTTCAAGGACCCAAATAGGCCCAACGCCCTTAGACTCCCACCGGGGAAGGGGGCGGAGTTCGCCAAGGACCTAGAGCAGTTCGTCCCCGAGTTGAAGGGCGCCCTGAAGGTAGCCTTCGAGAGCGATGAGTACTCCAGGAGGAGGAGCGACACTTTGAAAGCCATCGAGGCTGAGCGTGAGGTGGTCACGAAGCAGGTGAACCAGATGGCCGCGGACGCGGGATTCCTGCTCCAGAGGACGCCTATTGGCCTCATGCTCATACCAATTGTAAATGGCCGTCCCGTGAACGATCAGGATTTCACCCAGCTCCCGCCGCAGCTCCAACAGCAGATTCAGGAGAGGCGTTCAGCCCTCCAGGAAGATCTAAGGGGCGCGATGAAGCAGTTTAGAGATATCGAGACCAAGATGAACGAGGCCGTCAGGCAGCTCAACAGGAACGTTGCCTCCTTCGCTTTGGAACCGATCTTCTCCGCCCTGAAGGAGAAATATAGTGAATGTAACGAAGTCATTGATTATCTAGGAGAGGTAGAGGAGGACATTCTGGACAACCTTTCGTCGATCTTGAGGGGCGAGGAGCAGGAGCAGCCCCAGCTCCCCTTCGTGATGCCCGGGACGAGGGTCGACCCCACTGACAGGTACAAGGTCAACCTGATAGTGGACAACTCAGGGATGAAGGGCGCTCCCGTTGTCATGGAGAACAACCCCACATACCCGAGGCTCTTCGGCGCCACAGAGAAGGAGGCTCGGTTCGGCGCCCTTGTCACGGACTACACAATGATCAGGGCGGGAGCGGCCCACATGGCCAATGGGGGCTTCCTCGTCGTCCCCGTGGAGGGCCTATTCGTGGACCCTGTCGTCTGGGAGAGCTTGAAGAGAACAATAGCAAACGAGAAGCTGGAGATAGAGGAACCCGCTGCCCGCCTCGGCTTCATCCTCTCGAGGTCCCTGAGACCCGAGCCTATACCCTTCAACGCAAAGATCATCATCATAGGGGACCCTCAGGTCTACCAGCTTCTCTTTGCCAGGGACAAGGACTTCAATGAGCTCTTCAAGGTCAAGGCCGACTTCGACACATCCATGGACAGGAACGAGACGAACATCAGGCTGTACGCGGACTTCATCTGTTCCATCTGCAACAAGGAGGGTCTCCTTCATCTAGACACCACGGGTATCGCAGGGGTGATCGAGTACAGCTCGAGGCTGGCCGCCGACCAGAAGAAGATGTCTACCCAGTTTGCAATCGTTGCCGACATCATCCGGGAGGCGAACTTCTATGCCAATGAGGAGGGCTCCGGGCTCATCACGAGAAAGCACATCAACATGGCTCTTGAGGAGAAGGTCTACCGCTCGAACCTAATCGAGAAGAAGATCGACGAGATGATCGCTAGGAACGTCATCCTCATCGACACCGAGGGAGAGAAGATCGGTCAGGTGAACGGGCTGGCGGTCCTGTCCCTAGGGGACTATGGCTTCGGGAAGCCGAACAAGATCACGGCAAGCGTCGGCGTCGGCAGGAAGGGTATAATCGACATCGAGAGGGAGGCCCAGATGGGGGGGCCCACCCATACGAAGGGAGTCATGATCTTGGGTGGTTACCTGAACCAGAAGTACGCGCAGGATGAGCCTCTCAGCCTCACGGCACGACTGGCATTCGAGCAGAGCTACTCCGGTGTCGACGGGGACAGCGCGTCGAGCACCGAGCTCTACTCCCTGCTCTCGGCCCTATCCGAGAAGCCCATCAAGCAGTACCTGGCGGTGACAGGGTCGGTCAACCAGAAGGGCGAGGTTCAGGCCATCGGCGGGGTCAACGAGAAGATTGAGGGCTTCTACGAGGTCTGCAAGGTGAAGGGACTTACGGGGAAGGAGGGATGCGTCATACCCCGGAGCAACGTGGAGAACCTGATGCTGAAGGAGGAGGTCGTGGAGGCGATAAAGGAGGGGCAGTTCCACATCTACCCAGTAGGGACGACAGAGGAAGGCATAGAGGTCCTCACGGGCGTCAGGGCTGGGGAGAAGCGCCCAGACGGCACCTACGAGGAGGGTACAATAAACTTCCTGGTCCAAAAGCGGCTCTCCGAGATGGCCGAGCAGATGAAGGAGTACAAGGAGTAGCCCTCAAACCTCCTTTTTTATAATCCCCGTCTTAAATTCTGAGGCTTGAGATGGTCATGGAGATTCACGACGTAATCATCCTGGGCGGTGGGCCCGCAGGGCTCACTGCAGGCATCTACACGGCGCGCCACGGCCTGAGAACCCTCCTCATCGAGAGGCAGCAGCTGGGAGGGAGGGCGTGGGGCCCACACTGGATCGAGAACTTTCCCGGCTTCCCAGAGGGCATTACGGGCTCCGACCTAATGGATAGGTTCATAGCCCAGACGAGGAAGTTCGGCGTCGAGTTCAAGGAGGAGACCGTGGTTGGCCTCAAAGACCTAGGCGGGACCAAGATAGTGACCACTCGGGGGGGATTCTACCAGGCAAGGGTCGTCGTGATCACCACCGGGAGGCAGAGGCAGAAGCTGAGCATCCCCGGTGAGGAGGACTTCAAGGGGAGAGGGGTCTGCTACTGCGCCATCTGCGACGGCCCCTTCTTCAAAGACCAGGTCGTAGCTGTCATTGGCTCCGGAAAGGACGCCATCGAGGACGCCATCAGGCTTGCAGAGATCGCCAGCAAGGTCTACGCCATACCGGGGAGCAAAGGCTACAAGGAGGGCGTCGAGGACTTGGAGAAACTCTCCGAATACGAGAACATAGAGGTCATAGAAGGCTTAGACATCGAATCGATTGAGGGTAATGACCTCGTCACCAACATTAACCTCAAGGGTGAGACGTTGAGAAGCCTCGACGTGAGCGGTGTCTTCATGGTCCTCGACACAGTTAGCACCGCGGACCTCATGAAAGACGCAGGGATTGAGACCGATGAGGTTGGATGTATCAAGGTGGACAGGCACCAGATGACAAACATCAAAGGCATCTACGCCGCCGGTGACAGCGTCTGCTCGGGGACTCAGATTGTGACGGCTGCCGGTGACGGCGGGAGGGCCGCTTTGGCCATCCTGAGGTACGTGAGGTCCTTAAAGAGATAGTTCCTAAAATCTTATACAACCAAGATATCCTCACCCCTCGACGGTCAAAACTTTTATCGTCCTTATTCTAACATGTGAGAGAAGCTCAAATGGTCAAGATCGAGGTCTACTACTCACCCATCTGCCCCCACTGCGCTGGGGCGAAGAAGCTTGTCTCACAGGTTGCCTCCAGATATGGAGGAGAGGTAGAGGTCGAGGAGATAGACACCTTCACAATGGATGGGATGAAGAGGGGCATGGCTAACAACATAATGGCTGTGCCAACGGTCTTCGTCGATGGTGAGCGCAAGTTCATTGGCTTTCCATTCAAGGAGGAGGACCTGTTGGAATCTATCGAGAAAGCTCTGGGTCGATAGTCCTAAGAAGCAGATTGACCAATCCTCCACCTAAGGTGGATGAGTTGTCTGGCGACGATGAGATTCTCGACGTCTTGGAGTCGGTGAGCAAGAGCGTAGTCCACATCAACACGATTAGGGTGGTCCAGGACTACTACTACAGGACGATGCCCATTCAGGGTTCTGGTAGCGGCTTTATCCTGGAGTCCGATGGCTACATCGTGACTAACGCCCACGTTGTGAGGCAGGCCGAGAAGATCGGGGTCGTCCTCTGGGACAACAGGCCTGTGGAGGGCTTGATCCTCGGGCTCTGCAGGAGCATCGACGTCGCGCTCGTCAAGACCGGCTCTGAGGGCCTTCCGGCGGCAAGCCTGGGGGACTCCGACAGGCTGAGGGTGGGCCAGAGAGTATACGCCATCGGCAACCCCTTCGGCCTCGTCGGCGGTCCCACCGTCACATCAGGCGTCGTGAGCGCCCTGGATAGGTCGATCCAGAGCAGGGAGGCCTCCTTCTCTGGGCTGGTCCAGACCGACGCCGCTATAAACCCCGGCAACAGCGGAGGGCCCCTCGTGGACACAGCGGGGAGGGTGGTCGCCATCAATACAGCCGTGATACCATACGCCCAGGGTATAGGCTTCGCCATCCCCATCAACACAGTCATGGACTGCGTCGGCCAGATAAAGGAGCCCGGGAGGGCGATGAGGCCCTGGGTAGGCATCTACGGGGTGACCGTGACCCCCCAGGTCGCCTCGTACTACAGTCTGAGGGTAAACAACGGTGTCCTCGTCACCAACATCGTCCAGGGGAGTCCAGCCCAGAAGGCACGCATCTCCTCCGGTGACGTAATCGTCGCCATGGATGGCGCCCAGATCAGGACGATCCAGGACCTGAGGGTGGAGCTGGACCGACGCAGGGTGGGAGATAGGGCCGAGGTCACACTAGTCAGGGGCAGTATGAGGGGTAGTGTCGAACTCGTCATAGAGGGAAGCCCTTAGGCGGCGATAGTCTTTTCCGGGATACGCTCCTAGGTCATCTGATTCGAGGCTGTTAGGATGAAGGGTGTTATCTCGGATGTCAGGGCTAGAGAGGTCCTCGACTCTAGGGGCAACCCCACGATAGAGGTGGAAGTTGAGGTCGGGGACGGGGTCATCGGCTGGGCCATAGTGCCCAGCGGGGCCTCAACTGGAGCGTACGAGGCGCTGGAGCTGAGGGACGGCGGTCCCAGATACCACGGGAGGGGCGTTACAAAGGCAATCTCCTCCGTTCATGAAGTAATCGCCCCGAAGCTTGTTGGCGAGGATGTGACGTTACAGAGTCAGCTGGACTCGCTCATGATAGAACTCGATGGTACAGAGAACAAATCTAGGCTAGGAGGAAACGCGATCCTCGGCGTATCCATTGCCTGCGCCAAGGCCGCCGCCGCCTTAAAGAATCTACGCCTCTACGAGCATATCGGTGAGGGGAGGGGGAAGATCCTCCCCGTGCCCTTCTTCAACATAATAAACGGGGGCAAGCACGCTGGAAACCTCCTCGACTTCCAGGAATTCATGGTCGTCCCCTTGGGGGCTGAGAGCTTCCGCGAGGCCCTGAGGATGGGCTCCGAGATCTATCACACCCTAAAAGAACGGCTGAGGGATCGGCACGGCATTAACGCCGTCAACGTGGGAGATGAGGGAGGCTTCAGCCCACCTCTTACAAGGCCCGAGGAGGCCCTTGACGCCATCTTGGGGGCTGTCGAGGAGATGGGGTACGAGAGGGATGTTTCCATGGCTATGGATGTCGCCGCAAGCTCCTTCTACGAGACCGGCGAGGGCTACAGCGTCTCTGGCAAGGTCCATAGCACCGGTGAGCTAATCGACCTCTACAAGGAGCTCCTTACCTCCTATCCTATCGTCTCTATCGAGGACCCCTTGGAGGAGGAAGACTACGAGGGATTCGCCGAGGCGACAAAGGCTCTCCCCATCCAGATACTGGGAGATGATATCTTCGTCACTAACTCCTCCCGCCTTAGGAAGGGCATCGAGATGGGAGCCGCCAATGCCCTCCTATGGAAGGTCAATCAGGTGGGCACCCTCACCGAGGCCTTGGAAGCCGCCGAGCTGGCGAAGGCGAACGACTACGCCGTGCAAGCATCACATAGATCTGGTGACACTGAGGACCCCTTCGTCGCCGACCTCGCCGTGGGTATAGGCTGTGGTCAGATAAAATCGGGTGCTCCTGCAAGGGGTGAGAGGACGGCGAAGTACAACAGGCTGCTCAGGATCGAGGAGTGGCTGGGGGATAAGGCAAGATACCCCAAAGACCTCTTCTAACTTCCTGTGTAATTGCCCTTCTCGCCCAAATCCCATAAGGCTATTTATAAATTAATTACAGTTGACCCATCTGGTAAAAATTTACATAATTGATGAATGGGACTCGGTCGAGGTCCCTCCGGCGCCTGAACTCTAGAAAGTGATGGTGGAACTGGCATGGCCCTACTGGTATTCGACATACAAAACCAGATCTGCAACCAGGAAAGAAGGCCTCGCTGCATCGAGTCGGTACCAAAGATCGTGGCCCTCCTTGAGAAGGCCAGGGGAGCCGGGATCCCCGTCGTCCACAGTCTGACAAGCAGCGCCGAGGGGTCGGATATCAGGAAGGAGGTTACCCCCGTTTCAGGGGAGCCGGTCGTAAAGTCGGCCGTGGATAAGTTCTACGGGACAGAGCTGGAGGATATCTTGAAGAGTAAAAGCGTTGAGACGGTGATCCTCGTGAGAACATCCGCCCACAGGGCGGTCCTCAACACGGCGACCGGCTCGGCGGCGAGGGGGTTCAACGTCGTGGTTCCCGTGGATGGGAATGTCGGCTCGCGAGGCCTACGCCGAGCAGTACACCGCCTGGCATCTGGCCAACGGGCCGGGGACCAGGAGGAGGACCACGCTCACAAGCATGGATCTGAAGTTTCCCTGGCATGGAGAGGTGATCTAAACGACCTCCATCAGTTTCTCCAGCAGGACCTCTGCCTCTTCCACCGTATTGTAGAAGTGTGGCGAGATCCTGACACCTCCCACTCTTGGGCTCACGACGACTCCCTGGTCGGCAAGCTTTTTCACCGTCTCCCCTGGGTCGGGAAGCTTCACGTTGAGGTAGATCCTCCTATCCTCCTCAACGGGAGTCTGGAGCTCGAATCCCTCCTCGACAAGGCCGTCTACTAGCCTCGAGTCCACCTTCTTCACCTGCCTCTCGACGTTGGACATACCATGGTCGAGGAGAACTTTCAAGGAGTTGGTCAGAGCTACGTAGGAAATCTCTGTCCTCGGGAAGATCTCGAAACGCCCGATACCCTCTCTGGGCTTCATATCGAAGCGTGTGTAGTCCTCTGCGTCGTCTATTTTGGCACTCTCCATAGTCGAGGCGCTCACGTATACGGGCTGGAAAGAGTCGACGTGCTTACTGTTGATGTACATGAATCCGGCGCTGATCGCCCAGATCCCGCCCATGAGCCACTTGTAGGTGCTTGTAGCGGCGAAGTCGACCCCCCAGTCGTCAATGGCCCACTCGAGGGCCCCGAAGGACTGGGTGGGGTCCACGACGAGGTATGCCCCGTGGTCGTGGGCGATCTCGGAGATGGCCTGGAGGTCGAAGAGAAGGCCGTTGAACCAGCCGGGGTTGTCCAGGTAGACGATGGCCGTGTCGTCGTCCACAGCCTTCTCAAAGTCCTCCGTCTCGACTATCCCCCTCGTGCCCTTGATGAATCGGGTCTCGGCGCCCCTCCTCCTCTGGTTCTCAACGACCACGGTCCCCATCGGGAACTCGAGGTCCGTGGATACGATGTTGTCCCCAGGCTTCACGGGCAGCATGTTGAAGATCGTGTTGATACCCGTGGTGCAGTTGGGCACGCATGCGATCTCCCCCTTCTTCGCGCCTATGACCCTGGCCAAGAGTTCCTTGCTCCTTGATCTGGAGTCCGCCCATTTCTCCAGGGTCCCGTAGCTTCCCCTCTCCCCCCTCAAATTTGCGAGAAGGTCACTCGAGTACTCGCCTACGACCTTGATAGTTGATTCGGGCAGAAGTCCCATGACAGCCGTGTTGAAGTAGACATGATCCTTGGCCGCTGGGAATTCATCCTTGAGCCTCATTCTTATCCCTCTGCTATCCTGTCTTAGACAGGTTGACCCATCTTCAATAAGCATCTTATGGTGGAATACAGTCCTACAAGCCGTCCACAGCCCTTTAAACGGGTGGATGATCTAGGCTTAATGAAAGTGTTTGACTTGACTAGGAGTCTCCAACTTGATGACCTGACGAGGTTCGTGGCCGTTTGCGATCCCCGGCTTTCTCTAGGAAAGGATGAGGTGGCTTTCGTCACGGTAAGGGCTGATCCTGATAGGGACGATTACGGCTCGACGATCTGGGTAGTCGACAGGTCTGATGGCAGAGCCAGAAAGCTCCTGAGCGGTTACAAGGACCGCCATCCCCGATGGTCCCCCGACGGGAGGCAGCTGCTCTTCCTCTCAGACAGGGGGATGAAGGAGGGCGAGAGAGGCGTCTGCCTCTACGTCGTGCCAGCGGGGGGAGGTGAGCCAAGGTGCGTCGCCAGGATGGTGGGAGGGGTCGGAGACCCCCAGTGGGGCGGCGACAGGGACAGGATATTCTTCACCTCCGGGGTCGGGGAGGAGGAGCCGACGGTGAAGGTCATCGACTCAATACCCATCTGGTTCAACGGCATGGGGTTCACCTACAACGCTCGCAGGCAGCTCCACGTCGTCGACGCAGCCTCAGGAGTTGTCACGCAGCTCACCGACGGGGAGACAAACGTCGTCTCCCACTCTCCATCACACAGGGGAGACAGAGTGGCATACGCCGTCGTCGCCGACGAGCTTAACCCAAGTCTCACGGACCTCTATGTCCTCGACCTGGATACCAAGGAGGAGAAGAAGATAGCCGAGGGCTTCACAAACTCCTCAATATGCTGGTCACCTGATGACACCATGATCGCCTTCCTTGGAAACGACAGGAGCAGGGGCAACCCCACCCACACCTGTGTCTGGCTGGTGCCATCCGGGGGCGGGACTCCTGAGAACCTCACCGGCGGCCTCGACAGGGGGAGCACCCGCCGCCACTACTACGACATCAGGAGCCCTTACGCAGTCGCCCCGAGCCCGGTGTGGGATGGGGGCCACATCTACTTCCCAGTCTCCGAGGGTAAGACGCTCAATCTCTTCAGAGTTAGCCCCCCGGACAGGGAGATCGAACCGGTATTGACCGGGGAGTTCTCCCTCGAGGAGTTCAGCGTCAGGGATGGCCTTTTGGCGTACACGATGGTGAAGACCGCTTCCCCCGCAGAGGTATGGGTGAAGGAGGGAGATGGGGGCCGGAGACTAACGGCCTTCAACGACTACCTGCTGTCCGAGCTCGCCCTCAGTGGAGCCGAGGAGTTCAGCTTCACGGCCGGCGACGGCGTCAGGGTCGAGGGCTGGGTGCTCAAGCCCTACGGGTTCAGCGGATCTGAGAAGTATCCAGCCGTCGTCGACATCCACGGGGGGCCTAGGAGCAAGTTCGGAGACTCCCTCATGTTCGAGCACCAGTTATACGCCGCGAGGGGCTACGGAGTCATCTACGCGAACATCAGGGGGAGCGACGGCTACGACCAGGAGTTCGCCGACATAAGGGGGAATTACGAGCTGAGCTACAGGGACCTCATGGAGGCCATGGATCACGTGTTAGGCACCTATCCCTGGATCGATCCTGGAAGGCTGGGGGTCACGGGCCTATCCTACGGGGGCTTCATGACTAACTGGGTGGTGGGCCACACAGACCTGTTCAAGGCGGCGATATCCCAGAACGGCATAGCCAGCTGGCCCTCCTTCTTCGGCACGAGTGACATCGGGTTCCACTTCACCCCGGACCAAGTGGGCGGGGACCCTTGGACCAACGAACAGGGTTACAGAGAGAAATCCCCGATAACATACGCCCAGAACGTCACGACTCCAACGATGTTCATCCACAGCTTCAACGACTACAGGTGCTGGATCGACCAGTCGATCCTCTTCTACACAGCCCTCAAGTACCTTGGCAAGGAGACCAGGCTCGTCCTCTTCATGGAGGGGAGCCACACCTTCAGGAACATCGCCAAGCCGAGCATCCGTAGGGCCCGCTACGAGAAGATGCTGGAGTGGTTCGACACGCACCTTAAGACGGCCGAGGCAGGCTAAACCCTACTTTAACCCAACTCGATCTCGAAACCGGTGAAATCTCGCATTCTCTCGACTTCCTCCTCAATACTCTTAATTTCTTCCTCTGATATCGCCCTGAACGGCGAGATCGTTAGTTTCCAGGACTTCTTATCCCTTTTTATGTTCCAGACGCCCCTCACGGAGCCATTGAGGAGCAAAGTCGCCGACACCTCCGCAGTCGGCAGGAATATCTTTTTCCTCGCATCAGAGTCGATGAGTCTGGACTTATCCCTGTGCCCCATGATGAGTGCATCGAATTTTGGGAGAAGTCGGACGGTGTCAGTAGCGTACCCCGATTTTATGAGGCTGTCGGCATCCTCCTCTAGGATGAGGAGCTTGGCCCTCTGATCCCTGACTCTCACCTCGACTGTGGCTTCCGATATGGAATCGAATATTGGCTTGGCTTCCCGTACCTTCATCCCCGTCCAATATGAAAAATCAGATACAGACGCCGGTCCGTAAGCCCTCAGGTACTTCCTGGCCAGGGTCTCCCTAGCCTCCTCCTCGTCTAAAGTCTCGTTGACGATATTTGGTAGCCAGGCGTCGATCCTGGTAAAGGTGTGCTCTGTGTTGTGGTGCCAGGGGCCTGAGGAGGTGGCGTTGCACAGGAGTCCCCTGAGGCTCATCTCCCTGAGTAGGCGGTGGAGTTTTTCCTTCGCCTCCCTCCCCGTCCAGCCGAGCTCGTCCATGATCTGGTTGAGTGTCAGGGGCTCCCCCTCGAGGGCGGTCAGGACTTTGGGGTACAAGGGCTCCCAGGACCCGGGTTTTTCCTTCCTTCCCGTCTTGACTGTCCAGCGGTTCCACTCGAGCATCAGGCTGTACTCTAAGGACCTCCTGAATAAGGCGAGGCGCCTAGATGGAACTATGTGGACCGTGTCCCTCATAAGCCAGCTCCTGACCAAGCTCCTATTCTCGTACAAAGCCCTCGGGATATAGGAGGGGTCCAGGCCTTCGGTCCTGCACCAGAGGCTGAGCTGGGAGTTGAGAGCCCCCTGGGCGTTGAGCCCAAGGATGTCGTCCACGACCTCAAGGGCCTTCTCAGCTGGGACAGGCTTGAGGAGATGTTGCCTGGACAGAGTGAAGCCGGCTGCGGTTTCCTGGCTTACCTCTAAAACCAAGGGAGTTCAACCTCTGGGACACCAGATACACTTACCCGGCTCATATTTTACCCTTAGCCAAGTCGGAGACTAAACCCCCATGTGCTACTATCACTGGGTTCTCCTCCCTCTCGCCCGCCGACGGAAAGAGGCAACCCAACGAGAAAAAGGTCTCGATTACAGAAGAAAAGGTTGCAGTCAAAGCATACATAGGAAGATATATGAGCAGAGGTCGAATAATTCAGGGAAATCTAGGGGAGTTGCGTTTTGCGGCGGAGGGCCCTCATCAGCATCACGGCTGTCGTCCTTACCGCTGCGATCTCCACGTTCGTACTCTGGCGATGGACCGTGGATCCCGGCTCCCTCGGGCAGATAGGCCTCGGAAGCGTCTTCATCGTATCCCTCGTGAGCCATCTCACTGTCGTTGCGAGGGACATGTTTGTCCCCATCTACCTTCACCTGGCCTCGATCTACCACCCCCTCCTCCTGGGCTCAGCTGCCGGATCCGGGGCGGCTCTGGGTGAACTCACGACCTACCTCCTTGGCTGGGGAGTAGCCGAGTCCCTCGAAGACTCTAGCGGTGAGGAGAGCAGGCTGGCGAGGTGGATAAGGCGCTACGGGCTTTGGGCGGTGCTGCTGGTATCCGCGACCCCGCTCCCCGATACTCCCATAGTCCTTCTCGCTGGTTCCAGCAGGTTGCCCTTAGGGAAGCTGCTAGTCGTGGAGATCGTGGGGAAGACGGCTCTATACTCTCTTGGTGCCGTGGTGGGGGGCTTCATCTTCATGGGTCTTTTTGGGGCTGTCGGGGGACTATGGGCCTCCGTGCTGATAGTCCTTGGCTCTTTGGTCTTCTGCGTCCTCGTCACCTGGAAGAAGAGCAGGGACCTGATCTTCGGGTGGTTCGAGCGCCTGTTCCTCTAACCCTTCAGCTCTCTCAGGAGCTCCTCCACCGTCAAGGTGTTGATGACGTCCTTGGCCTCCAGCCACCCCCTCCTGGCGACGGAAACCCCCATGGCGAGGAAGTCAAGCTGGTTGAGGGCGTGGGCGTCAGTACCGATGGACATCCTGATGCCCCTCTCCTTGGCGGCTCTGGAGTTTACGTCGTCAAGATCTAGGCGGTCAGGGAAGGCGTTGATCTCCATCATCACCCCTTGCTTCGCCGCGGCGTCGAAGAGTCTCTCGAGGTTGAGGGCGTAGGGCTGCCTCTTCTGTATGAGCCTGCCCGTTGGGTGACCAATGACGGAGACGTAGTCGTTGTGGATCGCCGTGATCAGGCGTTCCGTCATCTCTTCCTCGGTCGCCCTGAACCCCGAGTGGATGCTGGCGACGACCATGTCGAGGTCCAGGAGGGCGGAGTCTGGTAGGTCGAGTCTCCCGTCGGCCTTGATGTCGCACTCGAAGCCCTTCAGGACCGTGAAGCCGTCGAGTCCCTCGTTGACTTTGTCGATCTCGTCCATCTGCTTCCTGAGCCTCTTCTCGTCGAGACCCCTGGCAATTCCCAGGGACTTGGAGTGGTCGCAGATGGCGATATAATCCAACCCAATCTCCCGGGCTCTGGAGGCCATCTCATCGATCGTGGCGGTCCCGTCACTCCACTCCGTGTGGACGTGGAGGTCCCCCTTGATGTCTCCCAACTCCACCAGTTTCGGGAGCCGGTTCTCCATGGCGGCCTCTATCTCGCCCCTATTTTCCCTCAATTCAGGTGGCATAGGCTGCATTCCCAGCACTCTGTATATGCCCTCCTCCGTCTCCCCCGCAACCCTCTTATCCGTATCCCTCTCGAATAGACCGTACTCGCTCAGCTTGTAGCCCATCTTGACAGCGATGGTCCTCAGTTTGACATTATGCTCCTTCGAGCCCGTGAAGTACTGGAGGGCGGCCCCGTAGTCCTCGGGGGGTAGGACGCGGAGGTCTACTTGGAGGTTCCTCTCAAGAACGACTGTGCTCTTCGTTGATCCCTGGGAGAGGACCCTGATGATGGGGGGCATAGAGACGAACCTCTCTACGGCCATCTCGGGCTCATTCGATGCGACGAGGACGTCTAGGTCGCCAACCGTCTCCCTCCTCCGGCGAGCGGAGCCCGCCACCTCCACCTTGAGGACGGCCTCCGATGCCGACATGTACCCTATTATCTCGTCAATCACGGGAAGGACGGCGCCTAGGAGGAACCTCCCCTGCATCAGCCTGTACTCCTCTATGCTCCTGAGGAGGTTCTCCTCCGTCTTGGGGCCGAACCCCTTGAGATCCCTGATCTTCTCCGCTTTTATAGCGGTCTCCAGGTCCTCGATGGTGGTTATCCCAAGCTCATCCTGAAGCCTGATCGCCTTCTTTGGTCCTACCCCCTCGAGCTGCATCAGGTCTCGGACCCCGTGGGGCAGGGACTCCTTGAGTTCCTCGAGCTGCCTGCTCCCGCCCGTCTTGAGGACTTCTTCTATGATGGCTGCAATGCTCTTGCCGATCCCGGGAATCTCCTGGAGCTCACCCCTCTCCTGAATCCTGCGGATATCCTCTGTGAGGGCGGTGACCCTCTGGGCCGCCATGTTGAAGGCCCTACTCCTGAACCGGTCCTCCTTGATAGTGAGGATCTCCCCGATCTCATAGAGCACCTGGGCTACCTTCGCGTTGACGCTCATTATTCATAGAGAAATGTGCGCGTTGAAGCACTTAAGCTTGAAAAGGTTAAGGCCTTTGGAGACGAACTGAAAAATGAATTACTAACCGTACTCCGAATTTATAACGCCTCTATGGGCTTCAATGACTCAAGGTTGAGGAGAGGTGTTGTGCTGAACTCGTTCTTCTCATCCCTATCCTTATCGACTGGGTGGAACAGGCAGTTCAGGTCTTCCTCGATTCTCCGGCAGAAGGCGACCGCCCCCTCGGGAAGGGGGATGAAGTTGAACTCAGGGCAATCCACGCAGACCGCTGGTATGTACCAATCTTGGGCGTGTATGAAAAGTGGCTTTCTCAGAGCTTCCTCCTTCATCATCAAACCCCATAACGTATCAAATTAATTTAAATATTCTAATCCTGAAGAAATAGGTTATGGAGTCCTCTAAAAGTTAATTGACTAATTTTTTAGTCCAGTTTTATGAATCCATATGATATTATAGGGTTAAAAATTTAGTAACTCGGAAATATGCTTTAGTTTGATGGTGTGCTCCTTGCACACATGTATATTCCGGCTAGGGTGATGACGCCTCCGATGATCGTTGGAAGTGTAGGCATTTCATTGAGGAACAGAAAGGCCAAGATGGTCGCCCCAACTGGCTCACCTAACAGGCTGATGGAGACCACCGGCGCTGACACGTATTTCAGAGCCCAGTTGTAGACGGTGTGGCCGAATATCATGGGGACGACAGCTATGGCGAAGAATAGCAGGTACTCCCTAGGAGGGTAGGGAGTTAGCCTTGTACCTGTGACTAAACACCCTACGGTCAGGACGAGTGCCGATGTTGCGTAGACGGGAGTGACGTAGGACACTAGGTCGAGGTTTTGGCGGATCCTGCGTCCGCTCAGGATGTAGATGCCCAACATTATGGCTCCTATTAGGGCTAGCAGGTCACCGTAGAGTTTTGTCTTGCCTGTGACGACGTCCCCTAGTGCGATGATCGAAGTCCCCGCGAAGGCGATGACTATGCCGAGAAGGGTGCTCCTGTTTATCCTCTCCTTTAAGATAAAATGGGATACCGCGGCGACGAAGATAGGGTCGATGTGGACGAAGAGAACCGAGCTTGCAACCGACGTGAAGTTGAGGCTCGATATCCAGGAGGCGAAGTGGAAGGCGAGGACAAAGCCCACGCCTATCAGCGTCAACAAGTCCATTCGGGAGGAATCTATCAGCCTCTTGAACCCCCCTGAGCGAAGGAAGAATGGTAGAAGGATGATGGTCGCAAAGATGAGGCGGTAGGCTGCGATGGCGAGGGGACCCGCATCGCTCATCCTAATGAGGATAGAGGCGGTAGAGACAGCTACTATGCTGACAAGAAGCGCCAAGTTCGGCGGGAAATTGGGCTTTTCTTCCACACCTTTTCAAAGATGAGTCGATGTTTAAGATATAAATTTCACGCGTCTCTCCCATCCGGGTTGCACTCTACGAGAAAAAACAGGCTCCGTCTACCCTACTGTTTTGCAGAGAATCTAAATCCGATATGTCGCCGTACGTCCTTATATATTGGACGACTTGTTACGATTTTTTCACACGAGGCAAGGCTGCATACGACTAGGTACAAGAATTCTTCTGGGAAGTCTATATTAAGAGTCTACTCAACGAACTAGGATATGGGTATATATTATCTAATTGAGAGTGTGTAGTGACTCATCCTAGGTGATTGTCATGCCGGTCTATGAGGTTGAGAGCTGGAGAGTTAGGGAGGGGAAGGAGGAGGAGCACGCCGCCTGGCTTCGGCGGTGGCTCCAGTGGGTGAACGACCATAGAGAGCTCTTCCCGGAATGGAGAACTGTCAGATATTTCGTGAAGACTATAGCTGGGCAGGAGACGGATAGGCACATAGTTATCTGGGAGTACGACAGCCTCGCGGCCTTCGAGCGGTACAAGGCACGGAGGGGAGACTACGAGGGGCCCTACGTCGAGTACAAGGAGAACGACCCCTACCATCAGGGCGTCTTCGACCACAGCAGCATGAAGGTAGAGGTCTGGAAGGACCTCGATAGAGACCTCTGGATAGAGTAGGTCTGAATCATCCACTTTCGAGATCTTTCCCTGCCTCTCGCCCTGAAAGCGGCCGAGGTCTGCACATCGGAGAAATGATAGAATAGAGGTCTTAGTCTTGCGTCCCCACAAGCTTGAACAGTTTGTCGATGTCCATCTCGAGGGCGACCACGGGCATCTCCAGCTCCCACGCCTCCAGGACCTCAGGCCTGATCTCTCCTAGCCAGCATAGTTGTTCGACGCCGACCTTGGCGATCAACCGTCTGCCGTCTATGAAGCACTCCTGCCCTCCCTCCTCCACCTCCGCCTCGACGTCCAAGTTCTCTAGGATGTTGTTCATGACCGCCTTCGCCTCGGAGAAGTTGGCCCTGGCGTGGCAGAGGACGACGGCGAGGCGCCTAGAGGATCTCGCCCCCGTATCCGTCTTCGGGTCGAGGAGGACGACGTCGTCGACCTCGTAGATGTTCTGTGGGTATGGGTGGTGCTTGTTGGAGCCGAGGATCTCCAGTAGGCTGGGTATCAGCCTGTTCCTCAGGCTCGTGTACCCCTCCATCTTGGGGTTCGAGGTCTCGGCTATCGGCTCCTCGGGGAGGCCCATCCGGGCGAAGAGCTTCTCCCGGTTGGACATCATGAAGGTGACCACCTCCTGGAACCCGAAGCCCACCAGGAAGTTCCTGAGTCCCCGGCTGAAGATCTCGAGGGGGGCCTCCCCGGCCTCGGAGGCGATGTCAGGGATCATCGGGACGAACTTGTCGTAGCCGTAGGCGATGGCGATGTCCTCCACGAGGTCCATGGGATGCATTATGTCGGTCCTGTAGCGGGGCACGCTCACCCTCAGGGTCTCCCCCGGCTCCGCATCGTGCCCCATCATAGCGAGGTACTCGGCTGTTTCCTCGGGGGCGAACTCCATCCCCAGTGTGACGTTGACGTAATCGTTATCGATGTCCATATACCGAGGGCTCAGATCCGGAGTCTTGAGCACATTGCCGTCGGGGTAGCGGTTCTCTACGGCGTAGATCTCGGCGCCCCTGTCGGCGAAGGTTGTGACGATGATGTTGAGGGCTTCTGTGATGGCCTTGAGATCGGTGCCGGTCACGTCGATGAAGAGGTCCCGGGTCGTCTCGTCGATGCGGGTGTACTCCCCGTTGATGATGGGGGGCATGCTGAGGACCATCCCCTTCGCGTCGAGGATCATCGGGTACTCCTGGAAACCCTCGACGGTCCAAGCGTACTCCCGGCCCGTGTGCATCTCGGTAAGGATCTGGGTGAGGTCCTTCTCGAAGCGCTCCCCCAGGGCCCTGAACCTGAACTCCGGGGGCTTTGTGGTGTAGGTGACTGGGAACTCCACCGGCTCCAGGTTGTGGAGTCCGATGGCCACCTTCCGGCGCCTCCGGCCGTGGGTGACGTGGAGCTTCTCCTGCATCTGGATGATGCTCCTGATGAGGGGGTCGTCGAACTCCACGTTCTTCACCACGGCGGTGACAAACCAGGGCCTGACCCCCTCGACCTTCTTCTCCACGGTGACGTCGTATCCAGCTTCCTTGACCTTGTATCTCCTTAAGCCCTTCTCGGAGCCGCTGAACGTCGAGTAGGCCCTCGCGAGCCCCTCGATGGAAAGCATGTCGGCCCTGTTGGGGAAGACCTCGAGCTGGAACCCCTCCTCGGTCACCCCCTCCCAGGAGGTGCCCATCATAGGGAGCCTGTCCTGGAGCTCCTCGATTGAGACGTCCCTGCCCAGCAGCCCCCTCAGGTCCTCGAGGTTAACGTCTATGACCGGCATACCTCATCACTCCATCCAGAGCCTCGCCTTGCGGAGGAGGCCTAGGTCGTTGCTGTAGAGCTGCCGCATGCTGTCTATCTTGTAACTGAGCATGACGAGCCTCTCGAAACCAGGCCCCCATGCGAGGACGGGGACATCTATCCCGATGAGGGGCTTCACCACCTCGGGCCTGAACATCCCAGCGCCGAAGAGCTCACTCCACTCCTCTC
>Ga0209427_10002666_pt1 | contig 20980 bp, 20 predicted proteins | sample DeeMarSWOR136_30_FD_187465 | JGI IMG/M metagenome (GOLD analysis project Ga0209427, IMG submission 187465) | Marine sediment microbial communities from White Oak River estuary, North Carolina - WOR-1-36_30 (SPAdes) (version 2) | ecosystem: Environmental > Aquatic > Marine > Intertidal zone >...
CCTTCCACCGGCCTTTCTCGAGATGCAGAAGGAAGATGCAATCTATGGCGTGATCTTTCTCTAGCAGAGATTTCAAGGCGGAAAGCCTTTTGTCTGTGAGAATATATTCAACTTTTTCTTCGACTTTCTCCTGTCCCAAATTATCACCAACTGACAGTCTCTATGGTAGGTTTGGGCTTAAAAGATTTAACCTGTATTGCGAAACATGACATACGATAGCCGTCTTCAATATATTGGTTGGTGTAAAGATGCCTCTATTTTCTAGAGAGAATTCTGATGGCATTCGTGATGCCCACTGGTAGACGGGGCTTGATCAGGTGATCCTTCATTTGTAAGGGTTTCTGAGGGCTTCTGTGCCTTCGCTTGTCCTTGTCTCTGTTTGAGGACCCATCACGCATCCATTTTGTTGTTTCCATCTTCGAGTGAAGGTGGAAGCTTGGCCTCCAGCAAACTTGTGCGCGTTTTGAGATCTAGGCGATTGTGGATGCGTAGCCTATTTTCGTAAGACGTAAGATTTAATACAGCCTTCGGCGTATTTACAGATTCGCGGATGTGCAGACGTATGAACGAACGAGCTAAACCAATTTCTCTTCTAGCTGTGATACTGGTCGGCGTTTTCGCGCTTTCAGGGAGCTCTTTATTCTCTATTGGGCATGCAACTTACGTGGAGGGCATAATCGCCCAAGATACGATTTGGTCCCTAACGGACAGCCCATACGTAGTCTCAAAGGACATAGTTGTTTCCTCTGGGGTAACACTCACCATCGAGCCCGGGGTCGAGATAAGGTTTGGAGGCGACTTTTCGCTAAGAGTGGAGGGCAGGCTTCTCGCATACGGTGACGAGAACAACACGATAACCTTCACCTCAAACAGGGATCAACCCAAAGCGGGAGACTGGAATGCAACCAAATTCGTTGGAACTGAACTGTCCGTGTTAACTTATTGTGTCATGCAGTACGCAAAAAGTCCGATTGCCGTGGAGGATAGCATGGTAACGATCGAAAACTGCGAATTAGCCCACAACTCTGAGAGCGGCATCTACGTAACAGGTGACACTCAAGTTATAATAAACAAGAATAGAATAAGCTCAAGTAAAAACGGCATAGCCTTAGCTGGAAACTGGACCTCCGGAGTGAGCATAACCGAAAACATTGTTATGAACAACTCGGAATCGGGAATAGGACTCCGTGCGAACAACTACGGAGCGCTTGTGATTCTCAACAATGTTCTGTCGGCGAACAAAAGAGGCTTTCTGGTTTCAGGGCAGCCCAGTACATACATAACCGGAAATTCCATTTCATACAACGAGATAGGGCTCTTCTACACTGCAGGGACCAATCACGTTGCTGAGTACAACGATATTTATGGCAACGAGTTGGGCATGGATGCATCGTCTGATGCCACCGTAAATGCAGAACACAACTACTGGGGCCACGAGAGCGGACCCTACCACGTATCCCTAAACCCCGCTGGAGAGGGAGATCCCGTAGGGGGCGACGGACTGAACTTGGATTTCATTTTCGCTCTGACCGCCCCAATCGGTCACATTAACACGCGCCCCACAGCGACGCTTCTGACAGACAAGACCTTAGTCCCGTCGAATCAGCCAGTGACGTTCATCGCTTCCACCTCAAGCGACGATGGACGCGTTGACATGTATCGCTTCGATTATGGCGACGGATTCAGCAGCGGCTGGACGACACTTTCAGTTTTCACTCACGAATATTCCTCACCGGGAACCTACAACGCAAGCGTAACCGTGTTGGATGATTTTGGTGTCTGGAGCACGAACGTGGCTTCAGAGCTAATCGATGTCCAAAACCTCAACTCTCCCGATGTCGCTATAACCCCAAGCCGCTACCAAGTGTTCTCCGGCGGAGAGGTCCCGCTGACAGTGCACACCACATATGGAACCAGCGCACTCGAGAATGCCAGCATTACTCTCTTTGCCGTGAGAAGTGGAAATCTTACCCCTTCATCTGGTCTAACAAACTCAACGGGTTACTTCACCACGACGTTTGTGGCCCCCAACGTGAATCAGACAACGCACGTAAGAATAACTGCAAGGGCTTCGCACGCAGGTTACGCCCATGGCTCAGATTATATACATGTCACGGTTTCGAAGCCTGAATTTCTAGTGGCAGAACTCACAGCCGAGCCAACAGCACTTGATTCTGAAGAGAACTCGTTTCTGACTGTCCATGTGACCCATAATGCGACTCCGGTTTCAGATGTGAATGTTACCCTGTCGTCTGCATATGGAAGCTGCTCTCCAGAGAGCGGAGTCACCGACTTGTATGGGGATGCCACGTTCACCTTCACTGCTCCGCAGGTCTTTGCGGAACTCAATTTCACTATCACGGCAACAGCCACCAAGACAGGCTATGCTGACGGCCAGGATCAAGTAGAACTAACCGTAAGTCCTGGAACGCTCAGTGTTCATATCACTGCGGTCCCGTACACGGTGGAGGCACGGGGCGAAGTGACTGTCAGGGTCTATGTGGCGTATAATGCCCAACCCCTTGCGGATGCGCTTGTGACTCTGCAGTCTGAAGGTGGCGGAGACCTCTCGCCGGTCGAAGCGATGACTGATTCGAATGGGGATGCCACGTTCACCTTCACCGCGCCTGAGGTTCGGATGGAGTCGAACGTTACGATAGTGGCGACCGCGGCCAAGGTCGGGTACGTGAATGGAGGAAATCTGATAATATTGACCGTGAACCCTGCGTACGGCGTCATAGGCTTGCCGCCGACCGCTATACTCGCGATCGTGATTATAGTCGTGATTGTCGCCATCGTGATCATCCTGCTGAAACTGAACATCATATACATCTCGCGGGAGTAGGATTTGCAGTGTCGAACCCTATGCGGCTAATCGCGGAGCGCCCGAATAAGTGTTTAGTGAGACGTAAGATTTAATACAACCTCGATACGCATGATAGGTAGGAAAAAGCGCAATGTCCCAACTCAAAAAGACACTCGCCAAACTGCGACGCATAAAGATAGGGATCGATCTTGAGAGAATACGAAAGCGCAAGGTCAAGTACATACCATCCGCCCCCCCGAAAGCTCTTCCGAAGGGCTACACCGTCGTCGAGAAATACCCTCTATACGAACCATTCGCACATGTTGCCATCGTACAGAATCCCACGACCGGCGAGTTCAAATACATACTCGACGAACTGCAGCTCGACTCCCTCGAACACAGCGTGTACGACAAGATCCTGGACATTCTGCTCGCTGAGATCCACTCACCGAAAGAAGAGATTGCAGATCCAAGAGAGTTCTTCGACAGGGAAGCGAAGAGCATCGTGAGGAAATACCGTATCAGCCTCGGGTGGCTACCCGAGGTGTCCTGGTCAAAGATCCTCTACCACGCCGAACGCGATCTCGTTGGATACGGCAGAATCGACCCGCTGATGAGGGACCCACACATCGAAGACATCTCCTGCGACGGCGTCAACAAGCCTGCCTATATCTGGCACAGGAAATACGAAAACCTCGAGACAAACATCCGTTTCACAGAAGATGAAGAGCTCGACGATGCAGTGGTCAAACTCGTCCACATGGCTGGAAAGCACGTGAGCACAGCCTTCCCAATAGTGGACGCCTCCCTGCCAGGAAAACACCGGCTCGCCGTCTGCTACAGACGGGAAGTCACCCCATTCGGGACTGCTTTCACTATAAGAAAATTCCGAGAAGACCCCTACTCAATCATCGATCTAATAAACTTGGGAACCTTCTCTGAGGAGATGGCCGCGTACTTCTGGACATGCCTAGAAAACCGATCCTCCGTTGTGGTGCTCGGCGGCACAGCGGCAGGAAAAACTACCGCCCTAAACGCCCTCGCATGCCTGATCAGACCTGGCAGCAAGATCGTCACAATCGAGGAGACGGCTGAGCTCAACCTTCCCCATGAAAACTGGGTCTCACTCATCGCGAGAAGAAGCTACGGTCTCGGGGAGAGCTTGAGCGGCGAAGTGACGCTCTTCGACCTGGTGAAAACCGCGATGAGGCACCGTCCAGATGTCCTGGTTGTTGGTGAGGTTCGAGGTAAGGAAGCCTATGTCTTGTTCCAAGCCTTAGCAACAGGACACGGCGGCATGTGTACCCTGCACGCGGACAGCATCGGCTCGGCTGTTAAACGTCTGACGTCGAGGCCTATGGACATATCAGAAGCATACATCCCGCTCATGAACATTGTAGCCTCGATCCAGAGAGTCCACCTGCCCGAAGCCGGGGAGCTGAAGGCCTATAGGCGCGTACTCTCAGTAGACGAGGTCGCGGACTACGAAGATTACAAAAACACGTTCAAATGGATGCCAGCAAAAGACAATTTCAAGGCTGTGCCCGAGAAGGGGGTCATCCTTCCAGCGCTCTCAGAGCGCATGGGCATTGATATGGCTGATCTGATGGAAGAGATAGAACGCCGCAAGAATGTGCTACAGTGGATGCGAGAACGGAAGATACGAAGCTACAATGAGGTTGCCGCTATAATCACCGAGTACTACTCGAGACCGAAAGAGTTCTACGAAAAGGAGGTGCAGGACTTCGCAGCTTCTCGACAAGCTTGAGGGATGGTCCTACCGCCTCTTTGGCAACGTTGCCCCACGATTCTTGGGCAGCACTATTGAGTTCAAAGAATACCTCGACAAGGCACGGATCAAGATCTATCCTCAGACATACGTTTCATTGATGTTTCTGTGCGGACTCTTGACCCTTCCAGTGACCGTCGTCAGCATCATATTGGTCATTCTCTTCCGATCGATCCCGCTCATTTTCTTGATACCGATGCCTTGTTTCATCATGATCGGCTTCATCCTTGTGCCGATGTCGAAGGCGAGTGACCGAGGAACCGCTCTAGAGATGGAGATGCCTTTCGCTGCAACGTATATCACGGTCATGGCCTCGGGAGGTATCCCTCCCTACCTGAGTGTCAAGAGGCTCTCTAATGTGGAGTTGATGCCTTCGATGCGTAAGGAGGCCCGAGAGATCATCAAGGATGTGGAGATACTCGGCGTAGACCCGTTGACTGCACTTGAGGCCGCTGCCAAGAAGAATCCTCTGGATATCTTCAGAGACTTCCTTTCGGGATACGCCTCATCTGTGATCATTGGCGGTGACGTGACGCACTTCTTGGAAACGAAGTCAGGGGACATTTTCAAGACGAGAGCGACGAGAGTGAAAGCGGCTGCAGAACGGCTGGGGATGCTCCTTGAGACCTTCATCATCGTAATGGTTCTGATGTCTCTGTGCTTCTACATCCTCTTCAGCGTCGAGTCCATCTATAGTACAGGCGGCTCCAGTTTCACCACGATGCTGATGTACACGTACGTTTTCACGCCGATCCTTTCTGTGGTTTTCATCTATCTGGCCCACAACATGCAACCGAAGACGCCCGTGACCGATTGGGCGCCCTACAAGGTAGTGGGGCTTTCCGCCTTGGCGGCTGTTCCCATTTTCTTCATGCTCACTGGCTTCTTCGGAATTATCCAAACGCCGCTAAACGGGATTGTCGATATTCCAACAGCGCTCACCATATCGCTGTTCATCTGCACTGCACCGGCTGCCTTGATACACAGCAGAAACTCGCGAGAAAGATCGGGTACTGAGAAGGGAATAGCCAACTTCCTTCGTGATCTGACGGAGACTCGGAAGACGGGGCTGTCTCCTGAAAAATGTATCGAGAGTCTCTCCAAGCGGGACTACGGGACCTTTAGTCAAGCGTTGAGGAAGATCAGCTCTCAGATTTCCTGGGGCGTTCCGGTGAGAAGGGTCTTCATGGACTTTGTCAAGCAGACCAAAAGCTGGCTGTCTCAGATCGTCATGTTCCTTCTGGTGGAGACCATTGATGTGGGCGGCGGAACCATCGCAATGATCGAGTCTCTCGCAAGGTTCAACGCATTGACGCAGGACATTGAGAAGGAGAAGAAGATGGCTGTTAGACCGTACATTATGATACCGTACTTTGCCGCGGTTATGCTGGTGGCTACTACGGTCATGACGCTCACTTTCACCGCCAAGACGCTGGAGGTGGGCGGCGTCGTGACATTCGATCTGGATTTTCTTCAGATGATCTTCACAACCTCAGGGATCATCCACTGTTTCTTGATAGGCCTGGTGGCGGGAAAAATCAGTGAAGAGAGTCTAGCCGCCGGGTTGAAACACTCTTCAATACTGGTCATAATCGCCCTCGTGGCTTCAAAGTTTGCTCCTATGTTCTTGGGAAATCTGATGTAGCGAGTTTAGCCCGCGCGATGCTTCGTCATTCCCCTTGTGCTTTTGCTCATTAATTATGTTGCGTGATTTGCCTCAACAGGGCTTGTAATGTATATTGAGACAGAATACTTAATATATAAGTCCGCTCCATATTATGTATACGGGAAGAACGAAAAAACAGTTTCCCGTTAAGGAAGAAGCCATAATGAAGAGCTTACAGACATCGGCTAGGAGCCTCCTAAGGATTATCTCTGACAGAAGAGCGGTGAACAACGCTGTCTCTGCGACGATACTGACTGGTGTGGTGATCGCGCTGAGTCTGGCAGTGTTCGGCTGGGCGCAGACCAGAGCCTCGGACTACAATAGTGATTTCAGTAGTACCGTGGACTCCGAGACCGCGCGATTGAAGGAGAAGCTGGCCTTCGAGTACGTGTTCTACGACGCATCCTCGGGCAATCTGGCGGTCTATTTATTGAATTGCGGAACTATAGACGGCGTCAGGATCCGGACTGCCTACATATATGACCGGAACAATGTTCTAATTGGAGTCTTCTCAGATCCAACTTTGTATCCGTTTCAAAGCGAGGACGAGATTCCCAGTCAAGCTTTGGACATGGGGGATGAAGGGCGGCTTGTCTTGCCTCAGGAGCTGGCAGGTGGCTTCTACAACATTAGGGTTGTGACTTACAGGGGGGCAGCATTTGACTCGGCGTTCGTGGTGTAAGAGACTCTGGAAGGGTCGTTCAAAGGGCATATCGACCGTCCTTGGAACGGTCTTTCTCACACTAGTAGTCTTTGCCATCTCCACCAACGTCTTCATCTGGACCCTGTCGCGCAATGCCGACTATACGCAAGCGGTGAAAGAAGAGACTCAGCGGGGCTTCGATCGTGACAATGAACATCTCATTGCCTACGGCGGAAACTACTCGGTTTCAGGAAATGAAGTCACTGTTCGGGCCACTCTCAAGAATGCCGGTTCGGTTGCAGCGCGAGTGATAAATTTCTGGGTGTTCAACGTCGAGTCAGCCAACCAGAAGTATGCCAACCAATCGGTAGATTTGAGCCTGAATCCTGGGGACGTACTGTACCTTCGGGGTTCAGCTAGTCTGACAGTCACCTTACCTGGGTCCAATGCGAGTCACGAGTTTATTGCGTGGTTTGTCACTGCGCGGGGGAACACGGTGCCACTTGACGATAGCGATGTGCTGATGGCGGAGATAGCCCAAGGAATCGGCTCCATAAGCATGGACTTTCCAACCTTCAGATACTACGAGGTACAAGGGGGCAACCAATTGGGGCCAGCGCAGTTTAGTTTCAACGTCCCCGCGAAGAAGGATATCGTCTTCGGACTCTATCTAAAGAACTTGGACCCTCGCAAAGAAGACATAGCGCTCTCCGAATATTCATGTTTCTGGCTGTCAGTCCCTCCCAAGAATGCAATGGCATACTGGATGATTGCGAAAGTAGTGGAGGGAACGATCGTACCGTTTGACACTCAGGTACTAGAGTATGGCGTGCCTACTTTGGTCTACTTCGGCGCTAGCGATGCAGCGCAGCTTGCAGGCAATCCAGCTGCCTGTAACATCTTGTTGTATGGAACGATTGGGGCCGAGGACTATGGACAGAACATACCCTTCATCTCCGTGTTCCTAAGCGGGTAAGCTGTAGAGAGCAGTTGCCCGCGCATCTCCCTTTTGTTGCACCACCAAAATGCGAGTGTTAACTCCGCAGTCTGCTCACTATGAAGATGAAAGCTCTGCTAAGGGTGGTTCTTCACTCTAAAGGCTGGCACCATCACCTATCTGAAGGCGGGGCTTCTTCTTGGGTTGGGTGTGTCGGCGTTCTCTATATTTCTGCTTTTGACATGCTGTTGGATTTGGCTGAATGGTTTTATACAGTCATACGGTATCTTAAGACTGAATATTACGTAGCCGCAACAACAAAAAGAAGGATGAATGGCTTGGCAACACGACATAACCCTCCTATGGCGAGAAGAATCTCCCGAACGATCTTCAATAGAAGGGCGGTAAGTAACGCTATTTCTGCTACAATACTCACGGGCGCAGTCATTACGTTAAGCCTCGCGGTATTTGCTTGGTCGCAGAGCCGATCTCAAGATTACAGCAAGGACTTCAGTGAGACCGTGGATGGGGAGACGGCTAAGCTGAAGGAGAAACTCGTCTTCGAGTACGTCTCATATGGCGATCCCTCGAGTGATATACTAGCCTATCTTCTCAATTGTGGCACCATAGACGACGTAGAGATCAAAAGTGTTTTCGTGACTAATGATACCTGGCTTCAGCACTTTTCAACTCCGCTCCTGAATTTCCTAGATGGCACAGAAATTCCAGACCAGGATCTAGATGTCAACGAGGAGGGCTACTTCGTCCTTTCGCTTCCATCGAATCTGACAAGCGGCTACTACAACATTCGAGTTGTAACTGCAAGAGGTGCAGCATTTGACGCGAAAATTGTGGTTTAAGAAAATATGGAATGGAAACTCGAAAGGCGTGTCCTCCGTTATTGGCGCCGTATTCCTGATATTGGTAATCTTCATGATCACAACAAACGTGCTTCTCTGGTCATTTTCCAAGAGCGCTCAGTACAACCAGGCGTTGATGGAAAGAAACGAGGAGGAGGCCAACCGTAACGCGGAGAAGATCGCCGTGTCAGATCTGAACTACACGGCTGAAGATGGTCTGGTTCATCTGCAGGGAGTTGTCACAAATGAAAGCCCGGTTCCCGTTCAGATAACTACTCTTTGGGTCTTAGACAAAACCACTCAAAAACACGGGTTCAATGATCTGGTTGACATCAACCTGAAGGCTGGAGACTCCTTCAATTTCACAGGATCACAAGCGCTGACAGTTGCAGTGGACGGTCTAGTTGGTGACAACTCCACCAACGCATTCACATCATGGTTCGTAACTGCTCGAGGGAACCTCATCCCCCTTGAAGAAGAGCGCAAATGGATACAATACAACTACACCACAATCAACATCACCGAGCCCTCAGGGGGCAATCCAAAGGTGATCATTGGCTCTCTGATGCTGGATCTCGAGACCTTTCGCTACTTCCCCTACGCATCCAGCAACAAGCTGAGCAACTACCCAGCGGGAATTCGTGGCTACAACGTTCCTGGCGCAACAGAGATGGCCTTTGGGTGCTTAGTAACAAACGTGGATCCAGCGAACCGATCAATAGTCCTAGATTCTCATTCACTAATGTGGTTCACTCTGCCGGTATCAGACGTGCCTCACAATAGGTGGTGGTACACTGTGGCTGTTGCTGAAGATGGAACGATATCTACGAGCTACTCCGATGTCGTGCTTGAGCGCGGGCAGACAAAGCTCATCGTGTTCGCCTCGTCTGCTGACACGGGCGACACGGGCTTTTCAAGGCAAAGTACACCAAAGGGGAGCGTATCAGTGTCTGTCTTTCTGCTCTTCCATGGAACCATCGAGGGCGAGCCCTGGGGACAGAACATACCGTTCGTCTCAGTGTACGTCGAATAGCCGCAACGACGGGAACAGAGCCTTTCTGAGCGCATTCTAGGGTAGGGCCAGCTCTGAAAGCACAAAGTGAGAACTGCAATTCTCCGAAGAGCTGGCAGTCATTCTTCTCATCCAGACCCTACATTGTGTTTGCCCACCCACTGTTGGCGAAGGATTGATAATGTCTCAGCAAGATCCCAAGTGCTACCCGTGTTCCTATCAGACAACATCAATCATCGAGAGTCATTTGCCTCAATTTTCAGCTAGCGATTTCTCAAAGTTTACGTTAGAAGGCGTCTTCTTTGCACGTATGCATATATCGGACTTGGATATGTTTTGCGATTCGGCTCAATGATTATATAGCAATAGTGTATCTTATGACTTAATACTGAATATTGAGTGTGGCACTTGACGACATGGGGGACGATGTTTGGAAAGTTCTGCAGACCATACAGGTTTTGAACAAGGATCCAGGAGCGCTTAAGATGCTAGTCAGAAGAGTTTCCAGAGTGGTCTTTGACAAAAGGGCTGTAAACCATGTGGTCTCAGCTACCATACTGACCGGCGCCGTGATCGCGTTGAGCTTGGCGGTCTTCAGTTGGTCGCAGAGTAGATCCTCGGAGTATACGAGTGAGTTCAGCGAGACCGTCGATGCGGAAACCGCAAAGTTGAAGGAGAAGTTGATCTTCGAGCACGTATCCTATTGCAACCCATCGCACAATCTGACAGTCTATCTATTCAATTGCGGGACAACAGATGATACAAAGATCAAAAGTGTCTACGTTAGCAAGGATGACTGGTTAGTAGTCTTTTCGACTCCGATCTTGTACTCTCTGGATGGTGCACCGATTCCAGACCAAGATGTGGATGTTGGAGAGGAGGCATACGTTGTTTTGGCGCTTTCATCGACACTGTCAAGCGGCTACTATAGCATTAGGGTTGTGACTATAAGAGGGGCAAGTTTTGGTTCAAACTTCGTGGCTTAGCAAAATCTGGCATGGCCGTTCGAAAGGCGTGTCCACCGTGGTCGGAACAGTATTCCTAATGCTCATAATCTTCATGGTGTCCACGAACGTTCTTCTCTGGACCTTCTCACAGAATGCTGAGTACAACGAAGCCGTAAGAGAGACCAATCAGGAAGAGGCTGACCGCCGCAACGAGAACATTATTGCCTCAGGCGGCAATTATTCGGTTTCAGGAGACAAGGTCACAGTTGAGGCTGAGCTTACGAACAAGGGCGTCTTGGCGGTTCGTATAGTCAACCTCTGGGTTTTCGACACCACAATTCAGAGGCATGGTTTCAACACCACGATCGTAGAACTGTCTCTAGACCTAAACCCTGGAGACAGCAGCAGCGTATCGATTGCTGTGACCATACCTGGGACAGATGGGAGTCACACGTTCAATTCATGGTTTCTGACAGCACGAGGGAATATGATATCCCTTGAAGAGGACACATCCTCGCTAGGACAGCAGCAGTCGACGTATCCAAAAGTAGTGATGGGTGCTCTTGTGTTGGATTTCGACAAATTCCGATACTTCGGTTACATGGGCTATCCATACAATCAATTGGTCAACTATCCAGATGGAACTCTTGGTTTTGATATTCCGCAACAAGAGTACGTCGCATACGGCTGCTATCTAACGAATGTAGACCCAGCAAATCGAACAATGATTATCGATTCACACTCTCTCCTCTGGCAACCAGGACGCCCCGGGGTCCCAGAAGGAGCCTGGTTCATCGTGAACGTTAACGCCACTGGTCGCATAGCAACAACGTATTCCCCCATGACTGTAGAACATGGTCAGACAAAAATGGTTGTATTCGCGTCAGCAAATGATCTAAGCCTCGGTGGCTTCAAGAGACTTGACCCTCCAAACGTTCAAACCACAGTCGCCACGTTTCTCCTGATACACGGAACTCTCGACTCCAGTCCCTACGCTCAGAGCATACCCTTCGTTTCGCTCTTCTACACCGACTGAGCGACAACAAGACTCCAACACAACATCATGCGTGCAGGCAGCCGAAGAACGAACCAAACAAAACCTCCCAAAAAATGCAACAACAAGAGCTTTCCAGAATGCGCTACCATTGCTCTCCTATGAAATCGCTCTGGCAGTGATACCATCGACTTTTACCATCTTCACCGCACCCGTCTTTGTATTCTGAAAACTCACCTCATACATCGGCGTGTAAATTATGACCCTCTCAGAAATCTCAAACAGCTCTTCGACAACCCGCTCTATCTCCGAAGGCCTTCTCACAATCCTCGATCGGATGACACCAACCTCCATATCCGCCGGAATCTCAAGCTTCCCTATCTTCTCGCCGAACTCAGCCAAGATCTTCTCAGGCTCCTCCTCAGAAGGCGCCTCAGGCACCTGTTTCGGCGTCACCTCACGCCCCTTCTTGTCAAGAATGAGATAAGCCGCATCCTCGTAGAGTAATTGCTCCTCCCCCACAAGCCTAATCACTTGACCAGCCTTCTTTGCAGGTTTTTCTGGGGGGACAGGTTTGAAACTCTGCCTGAGGAGGACTACCTCTCGCACATCGCCATCAACCTCAACTGTGTAGATCCGCCTCCGATAATAGTTAATGCTGTACTTCCCGCTTACAACGATGTATGGCTCATAGTACTTGTCGACCGCGACGTACTGAACCTCCTCTGGCTTAGGCTTCAAAAAGCCAAGCCTAACAAACAATTCATGCTTCATCTTCTCCCCAGTGATCTTCGCCACCGTAGGATCAACGAGGGTTTTGTAAACAATAGTCTTCCTCGCCACGATCTTCTCAGGCACAGGCTGAAGCTCAGTCAAGCATCACACGTCCACCGCACGACCACATCTAGAATACGCCGACTGGCCTTAAGTGTCCTCCGAACAAAACTTGCATCCAGCTTTACTCTGAATACGTATCTTCGCTTCATAACGGTTTTTCTACACCCCATCTTACCGTCTAGTGGGCATCAGTTTGGTAATGCAGACTAGGCTGGTAAGCAGTTGCGAATAATGCAAGACAAACGCGGAATAAGCAATGTGGTAGTCTTTGTGCTAGGACTCGTCATAATCGTAGTCATCGTCTCAAACGTCTTCTTATGGAACTACGAGATGAACCAACTCGACTGGCAGAAGATGCAAGAGAACGTAGAAATCACTAACGTTAGCCGCGTCACCAGTTCTTCGTGGTATGTGGCTCAAAGCGAATATACAGTGAATATGGGCCGCCGCGTGAGTGGCAACTACACAAACACGCAAACCGCAGATGGTTCGCACGAAACATTTAGAGAAGGCGTCTCAACCCAGCAGGAGACACTCCGTCCAAACGCCACTGGACAGTACGCGCAATGGTCAGTTGCTGTTCCTTCTGGTAGTGCCCACTGGAGTTTATGCGATGAGCCAATTCCAGACGATGACACCACTTATGTTGAGAACGCTGACGCCACGATGTTGCTCTACACCAACGCAGATGATGGAACGCAAACTGATTGGACCAGAGTGGGGACAAGTCCACACCTCAACGCTATCGACTATAATGCGAATTATGTATTTGTATCTGGAAACAACAGACTTGTAGGCGACTTCGGTTTCGCAGATTCAGGAAAGTCCGCAGAAACAATAAACAGCGTCACAGTCCAACTATACGCTAAGCAAACCTTGGGCAGCAAGAATCTTGAAGTCTTCTTATGGGATGGCTCTTCATGGGCATCCTTAGGCGCCCAAACAACACCTACCTCATGGGGTTGGATGAACTGGACAGCCACCGCAAGACTTGACACTTGGGCAAAAATTGACGCCGCCGAAATATACAGCAAATCCGCAAGTGCAGCCGGTACATACGAAGTTGACTGCGCAAGGCTTCAAGTCAACTACACCGCCACTGATTCAGAGAAAGACTCCTACAATTTGCAGAACCCAACGGGCTCTGGAACCATCAACTGGATCCGCGTATATGTTCGAGCAAGACTCACCATTCTTGGAAGTAACGTTATCCGAACGCTCATACGAACTCATGGCACAGATTACGAAAGTGGTCCCCTCCCCCTCTCGACATCCTATCATAGCAACCACACCCAGTACAATACCAATCCCTTCACAACTTCTGCTTGGACGTGGACCGAAATAGCTGCTCTAGAAGCAGGCGCCTCATGCCAAAGATCTGGCGGCGCCAACATTAGGATGACTGCCGTCTGGGTTGCTGTAAACTATAGCAGCACAGACTACAGTCTAGACATGAACAACATCTTCACGCTAGACCTTTCCACCTACCCTCAAGACTACATCCAGAGTGTTGAAGTACAGCTCAGATACCGAGCCAACGACACTGCCGAGAACTGGTATCTCAAAGCCTACAATTGGTCATCATCCACCTACGGCGACAGTGGCTTCAACTCCACCACAGGCCACACGCCAACAACAGGATGGGACTATTACACAGTGAACCTCACTGACCGATGGAGCAGCTACGTGCAGAATAACGGCACAGTCTACATGAAGCTCGTTGACGAAGGGTTGGACTCCAACCAAACAGCAATCGACATCGACTTTCTAGGCGTCAGGGCTGTAATCGACGGCACATGCTTCACCTTCCAAAACACAGGCGCCCTAACTTCCCGGCTGGTCTCCATATGGGTCATAAACTCCACGCTCCATCAACGCTATAACATAGACTTCATCATAAACTCCGCACAAACCCTCAACGACACCCGCCTAGACATCCCCCTACCCAACGAACAATACGTAGTCAAAGTCATAACAGAACGGGGAAACAAAGCCACCTATTCAGGAACCTAGTTCAAGCCTCTTTCTGTCTGCAAATCCATGCATCTCGAACTAGAGGCTGAAACTCCCAGAATGAAAATACTCAAACTTCTTCTTTATCCTCTGCAGAGTATCAATGGCTACCTCCAAGTCCTCAAGAATCTTCTCCACAACATCACACGAAAGCTCTTCTGCAGTCATGAAACATAATTCCTCTTGAAGCAGACTACGTTTTTACGCTCGCCAGATAAGTCTAGTGAATTGAAAATATCGAGTAGTCTTCCAGAAAGTAGCTGTGTGCGCGTGAGAAACCTTTCATAGGTTGATCCACAATATATATTATGTCGTAATATATCGGAATAAGATACATAGTCTGTTAAGAGAGTGTGAAGTTCGAGTCTGATTTCACGCCTCAGGAAGTTGTGGAGCAGCCGCTCAAAGGGTATGTCCGCCGTCATCGGGACAGTCTTTCTGATACCGATCATCTTCACCGTCTCGACAAGCTACGTCGTGATGGCAATGAAAAGGAACGCGGAGTACAATCAAGAAGCGATGGAGCGATACCGGGAAGAAGCGGAACGGCTCAATGAAGAGATTTCGGCCACAAATGGAGACTACACCGTGCTTTCTGCAAGCACAATCAACGTAGAAGCCCTGCTTGAGAACGTTGGCTCCGTGGCCACGGAAATCGTAAGCTTGTGGGTCTTTGACAGTACGACTCAAACACATGCGTGCAATACCACGCTTGAATCGTTGGACCTAAACCTGAATCCGGGGAATAGCGTCCAAGTATCGATAAACGTGACAATTCCAAACATAAACGACACTCACGAGTTCCAGTCTTGGTTCGTTACCAGCAGAGGCAACGTGTTTAGGGTGCAGACTGCGGACGACATGTGGCACGAGCTGGTCACTCAAGGCGGAGTGGGCCCCATGATATACAGCTTCTACGAATTCAGATACTACCTCTACCAAGGCGGCAAACTTCAAGACTACCCCACAGGAATAGGAGACTTCGCGGTTCCAAATGGTGCAGACCTAGCATTTGGAGTGACCATAGCCAATTATGACGCGGAAGGTAGAGCTATGACATTAACATCATACACCCACCTTTGGTCACCTCGGACAGTGCGTCGATGAACCAGTGGAGGAGATTCTATATCGTCGACGTTGCTTCGGATGGAACGCCCTCTGGATATACTGGCCTGACAATTCCATACGAAGACAAGAGACTGCTAGTTCTCGCCTCGGGCGAACGCGAGGGCTTCCAGACACAGGACCTTCCTCGATCTCACTTTCCAGATGACACGGTGCAAGGGACGTATCTTCTCATCTACGGGTTCTTTGAAGGCGACTCCTTCGCACAGAACGTGCCCTTCGTTGCATTCTTCATGACCTAAGTCGATGTGAAATCAACGCTGCAAGCTTGCGCCGGAGATGACGCTCTCACCTTCACGGGAGATCAAGAGAGAAACTCCAATAGACTTACTTGCAGGCAGAAAAGAGAGATTCCCTAGAGCAGTCAGTCGGAGGCTAGCACAGACCATGAGCCACAAAGCAGCAATCGCGATTATCTGCATCATCATTTCGTCAGTTGCCATCACCGCCTCTCTACTCCTCGCTCCCAAGGTGGAGACGTATCAAACAATAGTCATCTTCAGAAGCGACGACATTCAGCCTTGCTTCGCATTCGACCGTCTAATCCAAGTGAACAACATCTTCATCGATGAGGCGGTTCCAGTCACGCTCAGCACAATTCCCTTCATCGGAAACCACACCCTCGATGACGACCCAACCCTCGTTGAGTACCTGAAAAACCTGAAGAGCACTCGCCCAACCCTTGTCGAATTTGCCCTGCACGGCTACGACCATCAGATGCTATCCGACTTCTACGGCGGAAGCGAGTTCGGCGGCATAGAATACCCAACCCAATACGCAAGGATCACGCTAGGCCAAGAATCATTGACGGAGACTCTCGACACTGATCCCGTAACCTTCATCCCACCCTTCGGCACCTACGACAACAACACCATCCTGGCACTGAAGGCGCTCGACTTTCAAACGGTTTCAGGCTGGGGGCAATTCACAAAGGAATACTACAACAGAACAGGCCCCTTCATCACGCAGGAAATACTACACGTTCCGGAATCCCAGTCGTTTGTCAAGTCCTGGCACAACCACACCTTCTACACCCTCGAGTTCCTGAAAAACAGGTTCGACGACTACTATGAGAAAGGACTAATCTACGTCCAGACCATCCACTACTTCACATTCACCGATCAAGAACAACTGGACCAACTAAGAGCCTTCATCGAGTTCATCAAAGACCATAAGGACGTGGAGTTCATGACACTCAGACGCTTCGCCGAAGGGTACCTCGACGGCAAGATTGAAAAGACCACCGAAGGATGGAAAGTGTATCCTTGACTTTTCGGCAGGATCAAGTGCAATTGGCATCATCCACGCGAGAGAACAAGGCAAAAATGCTTGAAGCCTATCACCTCATTGTGGAAACCTAGACCAAGCCCATACGTGCAAGAAACCCTACGCTGGCACAAACCTTCTGTAAGGGTCTTCCTCCAGCACCTTTTCAAGTTGCGGTCTGGTCAAACCAGTCACGCTGTCCCCGTAGATCTCACATCTGTCCGCAACGCCTCGTCGTTCAGGATCCCTGACAACAACCTCAGCCTTGCTTCCCGAAGGGAGAGTAAGATAGATGTGAAATGATGATTCTCGCCTTCCCTCCTTGGTTACCGACAACCACTCACGACCTGCAACCTTGGAATCTCCCTCTTTCAGTCTAGCCAAAACCGCATCTGGCTCTGCAGAGAAACTGAGTACGTCTATGTCGCTGCTGCGATGGGCTGTCCCACGCCAAACACTTCCCACTAACCTAGGATGAAAAGCCTCCAGGTTCCGCATGATCTGTAGGGCTTCCCTCCGCATCTGCAACAACAATTCTCGCCTAGCAGGACCTTCCGTCTCCTCAGCAATCCTGTCAAACTCCCTCGCAACCTCTTGGTTACTCGGGAGAACCCTAGCCCCCAGCGTCTTTGCAGCCCTCATCTTGGCTTGCTTATACTCCTTCTCTTGCGATGTATAGAGAAGCGTTGCTGCTTCCTGAGCGACGCGCCTCTTCAGATTCGCCAAGGGACAATCCCCCTAGAGCATCCCTTCAATAAAGAACGCAAAAGAGAGGGTAGTATGCTACGCTGGGACTGCCGGCTGAAGAATGAGCTTCGACTTCCTCACCCCCACATGTCGCAGAGGCGAAATCTTCTTGGCCTCGTTGTAAACGTCTGAGGCCAGTTTCCCCAAGACCGCCTCCTGCACAAACTCTCTGAACTCGAGTTCACTCGCCTTTTCCATAACAATTCGCTTCATGACCTCGCGAATCAACTTCTCTTGCGAGGTCTTGATCCTGCTGAGGGTGAGGGCGCAAACCGCCACTCTCAACCGATAGCCATCTTTGGTGGTGACGACAAAGATGCCATCTACCCGCGTAGTCCTCCTCCGAACAAGACTTCTCAGAAAGTCCCGAGAATACTCATGCCCCTTGAAGATTGTGTTGGCGGTCTTACCCTCCAACTCAGTTATCTTGAAATGCATTTTCAGATACTGATGCGAAAAATCATCCGTGACCTCATAGAGTGTGGCGTCAATGACTCTCCCCACAACCTTAGAGGGCTCGTCCGAGGGCAGGGTTCCCAGCACAACCTCGCCGAAGTATGGAGGCGACTTGACAGTGTACCAGCTCTTCTGACGCCATTTATCTCTGACACGCCTCTTTCCTGAAGACACCGTGAACATCCCTTATGACTGGGAAGATTTCGCAGAGAGCTATTAAAAGGTTTAGCGTTTACGGACCGAAGCTCAGATGACTGCATTATCCTATCCTTTCGATTCCCCCCATGAAGGGCCTTAAGCCCTTGGGAATCACAACAGAGCCATCTCTTCGCTGAAACTGCTCCAAAATGGCTATCATCGTTCTGGAGGTTGCCAAAGCCGTGTTATTCAAGGTGTGGACGAAGCCAGCTGGAGCCCGTCCTTTCTTCTCTCTGAACCGGATATTCAGCCTCCTCGCCTGATAATCTGTGCAGTTGGAATTGCTGCCGCTCTCTCTGAACGCCCCATCGGCCATCCAAACCTCAATATCATACGCCTTTGCCGCCTTAGCGGTCATGTCACCACTGCAAAGACTCACCACGCGATGGTGTAGCCCCAGTCTCTGGTAGAGCTCCTCTGAGTTCCTCTGCAACTCCTCAAGAAACTCCCAAGAGTGCTCGGGCAGACACACAACGAATTGCTCAACTTTGTTGAACTGATGCATTCTGAACAGGCCTTTCATGTATTTCCCATGCGTTCCCACTTCTCTTCTGAAGCAGGCACTGACACCCGCCAGTTTGATGGGGAGGTCTTTCTTCTCGAAGACTTCATCGATGAACATGCTGCCCAAGGGGTATTCAGCCGTAGGTATCAGATAGAGCTCCGCGTCCTCAACCTTGTAGCTCGCTTCAGCGAAATCGAACGGATCACCTATCATTCCTTCATAGGCTTTCCGATTTACCAAGTAAGGCGGCTCGATCAAAGTGAACCCTTTCTTCGTCAAGAAATCTATCGCAAATCTCTGTATCGCCAGATCCAGCAGCACCAACTCGTCCTTCAAGTAGTAAAACCCTGCCCCGACCGCCTTGGCGGCTCGTTCCGCTTCTATCAACCCAAGATCTGACGCGATTTCTAGATGACTCTTCGGTTTGAAATCGAACTTCGGCGGTTCTCCCCAGACTCTTAGTTCAACGTTGTCTTTCTCATCCTTTCCCGAGGGAACTGACTCATGGAGAACATTAGGAAGTCTCAGTAGAATATGATCAATCTCTTCTTTGTGTTGGTCTACCTTTTCCTTGAATTCGCCAATCTGGTGTGCAACATCATCTACCTGGTCAACGTTGTCTTTGGTGTCCTTCCCCTCTTTCTTCAGCCGTGCAATCTCAGCTGTCATCACATTCTTCTTGTGTCTTAGCTCATTCAGCGTGGTCAACGAATGCCTCCATTTCTTGTCGTGCTCGATCAGCTTGTCAAGCATCTTCAGCTTCTCAGCGTCCCCTCTTCTCCGTAGGCTCTCTCTCACAAGGTCAGGGTGCTCGCGAATCAAGTCCACGTCTAGCACGGTGGGCGCCTTCTCCATTCTTCTAGGGAAACTGTGGTCCCTCTGTTGCCTAGTTTAACATGGTTTTCATATATTAACCTGCACGACTTGCCGTCAGGGTTCTAATGCACGTGGGTGTGCATCCTGAACAAGAGATGGCTGGAGACAGTCCGACTCTGACAGTGGTGCTGTCAATACATATCTGTTTAGTATGACAAGTCTCGAAACATGATTCTGAGAGATTAACTACAAAAGCCCTAGTCGTCCCCGAGAGCATTCGCGCGTCGAAGGTGCGTTTTGGCAGTCAGGCGCTTCTTCGTCTTCAGAAAATACCACAGTAGCCATGTGATAACGAAAATGGGGAAAATGTCGGCGCCGGGGATGAGCTCGAGCAAGGATACTAATCCAACCCAGCGGAACATGGCGAGGCAAGCAATGATTCCGATTATGTCGAGAAGGTCACCCACGCTGGGCAACAGGAGGACGGTGACGATGTATTCGCTGATGTCTAAAACAATGCAGATAATGAGGAAGAGCAATTCGTCCTCTGTGAAGACAAAGTAGCTAGGGACATGCGGGAACCTTCTCTTTTGTTGCTTCAACTGTCTGAACCACCAACATCACAAGCGCAATACTGATCTGAAGTGTCTGGAACCGCTGGGATATAAAAGATATACATATGTATTAGTTGCTCTCTAATAGCCCTTAAGTGGAGTTGATCCGTATGGGAGAAGCATCCTGGTTTGGAAAGAGACATTGGTTAGTGAGAGGCGCCACAGCAGTGCTCATTGTGTTGATCTTATTCGCTATCATAATACCCCTGACTGTCTTCAGAACCGTTGCTGTCGGTTATGGAGCAATCCTTGTAGATCCGATAGGCAGGAGCGTTTCTGAGCCTATCACAGGTCCTGCTTGGTTCTTCAAAGCGCCTTGGGTCTCTGACATTCACATCTACTATGCAGTAGACAGCGTCGGGATGTGGAAGGAAGACGGCCTTCAGGGTGACTTTCCACCAATCACCCCCATCAGCAGGGATGGGCTGCGGATTGAACTAGATGTGCTCGTACGGTGGAGCATAGACCCAACACGGCTGAGGGCTCTCTATGAGACATTTCCCAATCTGGATTGGAAGGATCGAGTCGTCTCTTCACTTGTCAGAGAGGTCGGGAGAGACGTGGTGGGACAATACACAGCAATTCAAATCATCGAAAACCGATCCATCATCACGCAGGCGTTGAGTGATGAAATCGTGTCTTCCTTGTATGCCGAAGAATCGCTATTGAACGCCCTCATCAACGTTGAGGTTGATCTGAGAGACATAGACCCCCCCGTAGAGTTCTTGCAGGCTATTGAAGCTAAACTG
>Ga0209427_10002671_pt1 | contig 20963 bp, 24 predicted proteins | sample DeeMarSWOR136_30_FD_187465 | JGI IMG/M metagenome (GOLD analysis project Ga0209427, IMG submission 187465) | Marine sediment microbial communities from White Oak River estuary, North Carolina - WOR-1-36_30 (SPAdes) (version 2) | ecosystem: Environmental > Aquatic > Marine > Intertidal zone >...
CTTAGCCCGTTGAGAAAGACTCATTCTATTCTTTGCAAACCCCTTGCCATACGCATACAGAACAAATAATCTTGAGATTCCAACCGCTTAAACTATCCCGCGAGAAGGCCGAATTTACCCGTTGACAAAAATTGTCAAGGCTGAACAAATTTCAGCATGATTTTACACGACACAGAGTTTTTAAGTGCCTCTGAAACCCCTTAGTCACCCAAAGTGAAACTCCGCTCTCCGACCCGGAGGTTTAAAGGGGGAGCATCATCCCCGAGTTCGGTGACCCGGGGGCATTCTGGCATATTTTGGTGAAAGAGAATATCATGAAGGTTTAAGGCTCAATTTCCAGGGCCTTATGTAGATGCGATAAGATTGTGTGGTGGGTTTTGAGGGGGTAGAAGGTGTTTCTGAAAATTATTCCACTTTGCTCAGATGATATGCCAAGTCATCAAGCTTCACGCTGAAGTCCACATTCTCCAACAGACAACCTTTCGGCTGCCGCAGCTGAACAGGAGAAAAATTAAGAATGGCCTTTATGCCCGATTCTATCAGCATGTCTGCCACAGCCTGGGCCTGTGAGGGTTGAGTGGCGATGACACCCACCTCAATGCCCAACTCTTGCGTCAAGGTCTTTAGCTTTTCAACAGACTGAATGATCAGTCCACATGGCAGTTTTTTGCCGATCTTTTGAGGGTCCACTTCAAATGCAGCCACAAATTTGTAACCCCTTTTTGCAAAATTCGCATTTTCTACGAGGGCCATCCCCAGATTTCCTATGCCCACAATACCCATTTTCCATTCACGGTCTGAAACGAGTATCTTTCTAATCTCCTTGAGAAGATCTAGCACATCATAGCCGATGCCACGAACGCCGAACTCTCCAAAATAGGAGAGATCCTTTCTTACCTGCGCCGGGTTCACATTACAGAGCAGGGCCAGGTTCTCGGAAGAGATTAACTGTTCACCCTTCTCCAGTAGCCTCTCCAGCGGTCTGGCGTACAAGGCGATACGCTCGATGGTAGCATCAGGTATTTTTGATTCCTTGACCATACATACCCTTTAAATCAAAGCCCTTCTCTTTATGGGTAGGAAGGAGCAATTTTATGGGGAAGAAAACTTTTCATTATTTTACACTATTTCAAAGGTATTGTGAATTATTGCACATGGCAGAGGGAAAAAAAGGGCCTGTTCAACACAGGCCCATTTTCTTTAAGGTATCCTAGCCTCCTAGGTGTTTCATAACGTCTTCCAACCCTGGGAGTTTGAAGACCATGATAAAGCAAATTAGCAGGGCGTAGATGCAGAGAGACTCTATGAGAGCCAGACCGATAATCATGGTAGTCATGATCTTTCCGCCCGCCTCGGGATTTCTGGCCGTCCCCTGGAGTGCCCCATTAATGGCATGACCCATACCAAGGCCCGTCCCAAAAGCGGCTACCCCGATACCGAAACCGCAGGCAATGGCAATGCCAAAATAGATCCAAACGGCATAAGATTTCCCTGAGCCCTCATCTGCCAAGGCCATTGAGGCCATACCCAGAATCAGAACTGCTGCTAAAATGCAAGTCACAAGTTTTTTCGACATATCAACCTCCTTCTCTATTTATTCGCCTTCTTCCAAAAATTTTGTCAAACACGATTTACACGTTTCAGCCCATCAATCCATCACTCCACTACTCCATTACTCCTAGAATTTTAATGTGCCTCTTCCATGGCACCAGCAAAATACACAATGGAAAGGAGCATGAACACAACGGCCTGTATAAAGCTTACCAGAATCCCCAAGAATAAGATGGGCAGAGGTGCCAGATAAAGACCTGCAAGGGCGAAAAGGATGCCGAGAATCTTCTCCTTACCAAAAATGTTGCCAAAAAGTCGGACGCTCAATGACATAACGCGAGCGAGGTGTCCAATCGCCTCGATGATGAACATCAAAGGAGCTAGCACCCAGACAGGCCCAAGGAAATGCTTGATATATTTGGCACCATGAAACTTGATCCCTATGGCATGGGTCAAGATAAAGGTGCATATGGCCATGGATAAGGTCGTATTGATGTTGGCGGTGGGCGAGAAGAAACCGGGTATAAGTCCTATCAGGTTGCACAGGAAAATGTAGAGGAAAATAGTGGCAATGTACGGGAAAAAAGTTCTTCCCTCAGGCCCGGTGACGTCCACCATGAAATTCTCCAGACCTTCAACAACAATTTCCAAAAAGTTCTGTCGCTTCCTAGGGAGCAGTTGGACACCTCTGACGAGTAATACACCACCGATAATCATGATGAGCATCACAAACCATGAATAAATGACGTGCTGGTATTCATGCGCAAAGTGTCCAAGGCCAAAGGCACTGAGGATTTCGGTCAAGAAGTAATAGTGGTGCTCCATATTTAAGTGGCCTCCCCGGTAACTGTTTTGAAAGCGGTCTTGATTCCAAAACTGACGATGCTGATAACGACTGTTGAAAGTCCAACGGCTAGACCCACAGGATCGACCCACCCGCGTTTGATCAAATAGCAGATAACCGCTCCCAACGCCAAGAGTCGCAAGTAGTATTTCACGATGATAAAGAACTTTGACGCGTTCATGACGCCTTGGGAGGAAAACCCGCGGCGGATTGTATGTTGAAGGACCTTAAAATTGGCTATGATGATGAAGCCCCCCAAGATGATTCCCAGGGTGAAGGACGAACTCAACAGGAAAAAACTGATTAAACTCATGATGAGAAGGCTGAACCAGTTCAGCTTTTTCAGGTCCTTGTATGCCCTTTCCCAGTCCATCCTTTTCTCACTCGAAATATTTTTTCCCTTTTTTATACATGATATGTAGATTCTTGAACGCCGCCGCGATACCACAACCCAAAAAAACGAGTAGCATCCAGGGGCTCGTTCCTAACCATTTGTCCAGGTAATAGCCTATCCCCACACCGATTGCGATCGCAAAGGCCATGGACAGACCCACTGTGCTCAGATAGTAGAGGCCCCTGATAAGCTTCTTGGTTTCTTCATCCATGGATCATCAAGACCGCTGGTCCTGCCCATCTGCCTTAGACCGCGTTGTCTCTATCACAGTCTTTTCCGCAAAGTCAATAGATTTTTAGAAAGATTTCACAAGCTCAAATCTCTATTTTGGGGATAGGGCGAGAATTATTTGTCTCCCTCAAGAAGTATTCTTAAAATATCACTATTTTCAATAAATTATCATCCATCAGGAAAGAGAATCAAGACTCCTTGCAGCGCAGTCTATGGTTTGTTTGATGGTATTCTCATCGTGAGCAGTTGAAACAAAACAGGCCTCAAAAGCAGATGGTGCCAGATATATTCCTTGGTTAAGCATATTTGCGTAATACCGTTTGAATCTTTCCGCATCACTTGCCTTTGCGGAGGTAAAATCCGTCACAGGGTTTTCTCCAAAAAAGAGGGATCCCATAGATCCAATTCGGTTTATGACCACGTTCACCCCAGCTGCTTTTGCGGCATCCTCCAGACCGGAGAAAAGCATTCTCCCTTTATTTTCAAGCCCTTGGTAAACATCCCTTTCTTGGAGAACTCTTAATGTGGCTAGGCCCGCAGCCATGGCCAGAGGATTACCCGACAGGGTCCCCGCTTGATAGATATCACCCTCGGGGGCCATTTGTTCCATAACGTCCCTTCTGCCGCCGTAGGCGCCCACAGGCAAGCCACCTCCGATAATCTTGCCCAGACAGGTGATATCGGGCATGACACCGTAAAGTTCTTGGGCTCCACCGGGACCTACCCTAAACCCACTGATGACCTCATCAAAGATGAGCAGGGCGCCATTTTCCAGGGTGATTTCCCTCAGCCCAGGCAAGAATTCCTTCTTTGGGATAATAACTCCCATATTTCCAGGAATGGGCTCAATGATAACGGCGGCCACCTCTGAACCGAATCTCTCAAACGCCTGCACAACCCCGTCCAAGTCATTGAAGGGAAGCGAGATGGTGTGCTCGGCAAGGTCTGCAGGCACACCCGGGCAACCGGGTATGGCCAAGGTGGCCACACCTGAGCCGGCTGAAACCAGCAGACTGTCTGCATGCCCATGATAACAACCTTCAAACTTGATAATTTTCTCCTTGCCTGTGAAGCCCCTAGCGAGACGGATGGCGCTCATTGTGGCCTCAGTCCCTGAATTTACCATTCTAACCATCTCGATGGAGGGCACCATATTTGTGATCGTTTCCGCCATTTCCACTTCCAGCTCCGTCGGGGCACCGTAACTCGTCCCTTTCGATACCCTCTCCTCCAAAGCCTTGACCACCTGTGGATGCCCATGCCCCAAAATCATCGGTCCCCATGAGCATACGTAATCCACGTATCGATTCCCCTCCACGTCCCACAAAAAAGAGCCTTTTGCTCTGCTGATGAAGGGGGGATCAATGCCCACAGCCTTTCCAGCCCTCACGGGGCTATTAACCCCTCCTGGTATGATCTTTCTCGCCTTTTCAAATAACGCCTTCGACTTTTCTCCCATGTTAAGTCTCCAGAGAACCGCTTAATTCATTTAACCTGCCTTTAATCAAAAAAACTCGAATTTCCATCCCATAAATAGGGGATTTTTTCTCTGAGCAAGGCCGCACAAAGGTTTTCGCCGAGACGTACAGGTGAGTACGTCGCAGGCGGAGACCTGCGGAGAACGAGGCTCAGGGGAAAAAGAGCCATTTATGGATGGAAATTTCAAAAATATTGCATGCTCGTCTTCTTAAACTCCTTCTCACTAAAGAGCAGGATATACTCTTCAATTCCAGTCTCATGAGAGATCCGTTGGGCTATTGCAAGACATTCCTGCCTATTATCCCCGTGGATCATGGTATAGAGGTTGTATTTCCAGTCTTTCTGCGGCCTTCTCTGATAACAGTGGGTCACTTCGCGAAATTCGGCCATGGTCTCTCCCACTTCGTCCACCTTGTGTTCCGGCACGAGCCAGGCAATCATGGCGTTAGAGCTGAATCCTGCCTCTTGATGGCGTAATGTGGCACCAAATCTCCTAATAACCCCTCTTTTCTTAAGAGATCTAACCCGCGCCAGAAACTCCTCTTCGCTCATTCCTATCTTTTCGGCCATCGCGGCAAAGGGCCTGGGAGCGAGTGGGAGGTCTCCCTGAATGAGTCCGATTACCTTCTTGTCTAAATCATCAACCATCGCCATATGAAGTATCTTCGTACCTATTTAACACGCCCAATAAGAAACCCGCAAATGTATTTATTCTGCATTAAGAAAATTCCCATGTGGGAATAACCAATGCCCCCTATCTTGTCAAGAATAACCCCTATTTATTGAACTTGAAAACTCGATCCAAATCATATATGAATGGCCTGGCACCCAGGTTCCCCATCATAAAATTTTATTTGGGATCTTCTTGGGTTTTTACTGGCAGCCTGGGGATGCCACCAAAATCTGGTATCCCAGATAATTGCTGGCGTACGTATGCTACCTTACCTGAAAATAGCAGAGCAAAGGATCAAAGAGGCCCTGGAAAGAGGGGAATTTGATGACCTTCCGGGTCGAGGCGAACCACTGAACTTCGAAGACGATAGTCGTGTCCCAGAGGATCTCCGGTTGGCCTACAAGCTATTGAAAAACGCAGACTGTCTCCCACCCGAGCTCGCTCTCAAAAAGGAGATCAGGCAGATGGAAGACATGTTGGAAAGCATTCCTGATGAAAAAGAAAAATATCTTCAAATTAAGAAGATCAATTACAAGATCATGAAATTGAACATGATGGGGCATAAATCTCCCTTGCTGGAGGAGAAGGAGATCTATTACAAAAAGCTCGTCAAAAAATTTGATAAGAAGTGATACAGCAAAGAGTGGGGCGTTTTCATCATGGACATGAAGAGGGACTATTATGAGGATATCCAGCTGCTAGACAGTAAGGTCCTCTGGTTCTGGTTCATGGCGCTCATCGCCTTCCTGATCCTCTTTCCCTTCCTTGTCCCCAACTACTACGTCTATATGGCCAATTACATGGCCATACACATCATCGTCACAATCGGTCTAAATATCCTTGTGGGCTACACGGGCCAGATTTCCCTGGGGCACGCCGGCTTTTTCGCCCTCGGCGCCTATTTTACCGTCCTCTCCATGACCCACCTTCATCTCCCGTTCCTTCTGGCACTCCTCCTGGCAGCGTTCATTGCAGCCTTTTTCGGTTTTGTTTTGGGACTCCCCGCATTGAGGTTGGAGGGTCCATATCTGGCTATCGCCACGCTAGGATTTGGCATGGCAATCACCCAGGTCATAGGACGCTGGCAGGTCTTTGGAGGCAGGATGGGCCTTGAGACGCCTCCGCTTACCCTGTTCATGTATGTGCTAGAAAGCGATAGACAACGCTATTTCCTGATCGTCGCCATCGCTTTTCTCATGATCATGGCAGCCCGGAACCTGATGAAAACCAAGGTGGGAAGGGCGTTTATTGCGATCCGAGACAGCGATATAGCAGCCGAGACAATGGGCGTGAATCTCGTCTATTACAAGACCCTGGCCTTTGCGGTTAGCGCCTTTTATGCGGGTGTGGCCGGCGGCCTTTTCGCCTTTCTGCTCGGTTTTATCAATCCGAGTACATTCAACTTCATCCTTTCCATTTATTTTCTGGCGTTCGTGATCGTTGGGGGATTGGGTTCCATCTTTGGCTCCATTATGGGTGGAATCGTCATGACATGGCTCATGCTCACACTCGACAAGATCCAGGAACTGCCCCACATCGGAACTGCTTTGGTCTCATTTTCAAAGGGCTGGATGAGCTTGACCGGCCTACCCAATGTGTCAAGCATTGTTTTCGGCTTAATCATTGTTTTGATCGTGGTGTTTGAGCCACTAGGTCTTTACGGCTTTTGGATAAGGACCAAGATCTACTGGAAGACTTGGCCATTCTAACACCCCCTCCCTGCCCTCCCCCTTAAGGGGGAGGGTATGGGTGGGGGTGGCGGTAACTTTATGTTCTTACAACTCATCATAAGCGGACTCTCATTTGGCAGTCTGTATGCGCTCATCGCCCTCGCCATGGTGATCATCTACAAGACCTCAGAGGTCCCCAACTTCGGCCAGGGAGAGATGGCCATGATCTCCACGTTTGTGGCCTATATGTTGCTCGTCTCTTACGAGCATTCTTTTGCCCTTTCCTTCCTTGGAGCGCTCGTTTTTGCTGCTGCTTTGGGCGCATTTTTGGAATTTGTTTTCCTAAGGAGGGCGAAAGAACCCAATATCTTAAGCCTCATTCTTATAACATTGGGTTTCCAGATGATGCTTTATGGTCTGGCGAGCTGGAAATGGGGGGCAGAACAGAGGGATCTCCCCTTCCCAGTCTCCGATTTTGACACCGTTAGTCTGGGGCCCGCCGTTTTGAGCTATCTGAATGCTGCCACACTCCTCATCACGCTCATACTGATGTTTTTCCTTTTTCTTTTCTTTAGATACACCAAGGTAGGAATCGCCATGAAAGCGACCCAACAAAACGCCATGGCCGCCCGGATCAATGGCATTCGTACCAACAGGATCCTATCAATCACCTGGGGGATGAGTTCGGTCATAGGGGCTGTGGCAGGCATGTTGTTGGCCCCCATCGCCACCCTGGATCCAAACCTTATGCTGGACCCACTTTTGAAAGGTTTTGCCTCAGCTGTCCTTGGCGGCATGACCACACTGGTTGGAGCGGCCCTCGGGGGATACATGCTGGGAATTATCGAAAACCTCTTTGGAGGCTATGTCTCCCTTGAATTTAAATCGGTAGTCGCCTTTGGAATCATTGTGCTCGTACTCTGCTTTAAACCGAGCGGACTTTTTGCGAAACATTATGTGAGAAAAGTTTAGGTGGGTACTCAGATTTCAGGAATAAATTACGGCAGGAGTCGAGAGAATATTTTCCTGAACCTCACGCATTGGATGAGGGACGGAGTAACGGTGGGACGACTGAGTTTTACACGTTCCTCCGTTCCCCCGTTCCCCCGTCGCAGCGCGAAGCGGAGATAGATTTTGACCAGTGACAAATTCTTCCTAGTAGATCGCCTTACAATAAGTTTTGGCGGCCTTAGGGCCGTGGACCGAGTCAGCTTCAATGTGAAGCCTGGCACCATCTTCTCCATTATTGGACCCAATGGCGCTGGCAAGACCACCATTTTCAACTGTGTCAGCGGCCTATATAAACCAGATGCCGGGTCTATTATTTTTAAGGGAGAAGATATAACAGGGCTCAAACCCCACAAGGTTGCCCAAAAGGGCATAGCCAGGACGTTTCAGAACATAGAGCTTTTTTCGAGAATGACAGTCATGGAAAATTTGATGCTTGGCCGGCACATCCACATGAAGACGGGTGTATGGCGAGGAGCTACCTTTTATAGAAGAGGTTCCAAGGCGGCAAAAGAGGAGATCAAGCACCGGGAGAGCGTAGAAAAGATCATTGACTTACTGGATCTACAGTCTGCAAGAAACCAGTTTGTCGGGGCTCTTCCCTACGGCACCCAGAAATTGGTTGAACTGGGACGGGCGCTGGCACTGGAACCTGAAATTCTCCTTCTGGATGAACCTTCTGCAGGTATGAACTCTGAGGAGAAGCAGGACTTGATATTTTGGATAAAGGATATTCAGGATGAACTCGCGGTCACGATTTTGTTGATCGAACACGATATGAAAATGGTCATGGATATATCTGACCGTGTCTTGGCCATCAATTTCGGCAAACCCATTACAGAAGATATCCCCGACGGCGTTCAGAATCACCCTGAGGTCCTGAAGGCTTACTTGGGGGAGGATGATTTCATTGAATCCGCTGCTTGAGATAAAAAATATAGAAACCTTTTACCGCCTGATCTACGCACTGCGCGGGGTATCCCTGGCCGTGGAAAAGGGGACCATTACCACCATCCTTGGAAACAATGGCGCAGGAAAGTCGACCGTCCTGAAGACCGTTATGGGCTTGTTGGATGACCAACCGGACAAGGGAACCATAGAGTTCATGGGAAAGCGGATTGATGGCAAGGATCCTGAAGAGATCGTTAGATTGGGTCTATCCTATGTGCCGGAGGGAAGAGAGGTCTTTGAAGAGCTGAGCGTAAAAGAAAACCTCCTGATGGGCGCTTACATAAGAAGAGACCGCAGAGGAATACAAAAAGACATTGAACAGATATATGGATATTTTTCTGTACTCAGACAAAGAGAGAATCAGTGGGCCGGCACCCTTTCCGGTGGGGAACAACAGATGCTGGCCATTGGCCGAGCCCTCATGAACCGACCCAAACTGCTCTTTCTCGATGAACCATCCCTGGGGCTCTCACCCATTCTCGTCAAAGACATTTTCACCATCATCAAGAATATCAATCAAGAGGGCGTTACCATTTTGTTGGTGGAGCAGAACGCCCGCATGGCCTTGAGAATCTCTGATTTTGGCTTGATCCTGGAAAATGGTCGATTTGTCATGAAGGGAAAGTCCAAGGAACTGATGGAAGACAAGGACGTGCAGGAATTTTATATGGGAATTCGCTCCGAGGAGTCTGCCAAGGGATACCAGCGCTGGAAGAGAAAAAAGAGGTGGAGATAGGTTCCGAAGTCGGAAGTGGGAATGGGGATTTCGAAAGTCCAAAGTTAAGAATCCCAGATCGCAGCTCGGAATTCGGAGCAATAATAAAATGGAAGTCAAATCCAATATGAACCTGGAAACTGTTCCCCAGATATTTAAGCGGACGGTCAAAAGGTATGGCGACCGCGTGGCCATGCGCAAAAAGGAGTATGGCCTCTGGCATGATATCTCCTGGAATGAATACTACCGGCTCGCCAAATATGTGGGTTCGGCCCTCATATCCATGGGCTTAGCCAAGGGAGATTGTGTCTCCATCATCGGAGAGAATTGCCCTGAGTGGGTGATTATTGACCTGGGTGTCCAAGGCGCCGGAGGAGTTGCGGTAGGTGTCTATACCACCAACGCCTGGCCTCAGGTGGAGTATTTGGTTAGGAACTCTGAGTCCAAGTTCTTCTTTGTGGAGAACGAGGAACAACTCGATAAATGGCTTCAGTTCAGGGATAATGTTCCTTCTTTGGAAAAGGTCATTGTGTGGGATCTGGAGGGCCTGAGACATTTCAAAGACCCCATGGTCATGACCTATGACGATCTCCTAGATATGGGCCGTCAGATCGTGGAAAAGGAACCGAACCTTTACGAGCAACGCTCAGACCAGATCAACCCGGAGGATCTCTCGGTTCTCATTTATACCTCGGGCACCACAGGCCCGCCAAAAGGAGCCATGCTGACCCACAAAAATGTTACCTGGATGGCACAGGCCGTCCACGGACCCGTGCCCCTCACACCGGCTGACGAACTATTATCCTTTCTCCCCTTGTGTCATATTTTTCAGCGTCTCTTTTCCGTGTTTGTCCACATCAATCATGGTTACACAGTAAATTTCGTGGAGAGTCTGGATACGGTTATAGATAACATGAAAGAGATATCCCCAACATTTGGCATCGCGGTTCCTCGTATCTGGGAAAAATATCTCTCTGCCATCTATATAAGGATGTCCGATGCCACCCGTTTTAAAAGAACTGTCTATTACATCGCCTTCAAGATTGGGCAGAAACGGGCCACATTGAAGCTCAATTTCAGGCCGGTCCCCTTTTATCTTGAGGGGCTTTATTGGCTTGCGTACTGTGCGGTGTTCAGAAAGCTTAAAGAGAGACTTGGATTTGAACGGATGAAAGTGGCTGTGTCAGGTGGTGCCCCCATCGCGCCCGACGTCCTTCATTTTTTCCATTCAATCGGCCTTAATCTTATTGAGGGTTATGGCCAGACAGAAGGAACGGCTGTAACCACCGCCACCATCGTTGGCCAATCAAAGCTCGGAACGGTGGGAACTCCTCTTGCTGGTGTTGAAGTAAGGATAGCAGAAGACGGAGAGATACTTGTGAAATCTCCTGGCGTATTCAAGGGTTACTATAAGAATCCCGAGGCCACAGCAGAGACGATCAAGGACGGGTGGCTCTTTTCCGGTGATGTGGGAGAGATTGATGAAGATGGATATCTCAAGATCACGGATCGTAAGAAGGATATCATTGTCACTGCAGGAGGGAAAAACATTACCCCCCAGTACATAGAAAATAAGCTAAAGGCAAGTTCTTATATCAATGACGCCGTAGTTATTGGAGATAAAAGAAAGTTCCTCAGTTGTCTCATCATGATCGATGAGGACAACGTGGTCAAATATGCCCAGGACAATAAAATTCAGTTTTCCACATACAAGGACCTCACCCAGAGCCCCGATATCGTTAAGCTGATTCAGGGCGAAGTGGATCAGGTGAATGAGACCCTTTCACGAGTGGAGCAGGTGAAGAAATTCACCATCCTTCCTAAGAAACTCTATGAAGAGGATGGAGAGGTAACGCCCACCATGAAGGTCAAGAGAAAATATGTGAATGAGGCCTTTGGTGATCTGATTGAAGCCATGTATAAAGGGAGGTAGTTAGCTGAATGGAGTGGCAGAGTGCAGGAGTATTGGAATATGACATAGGAGAAAGGAACATATGCCCCCATGAGGGGATCAGTCCTTTTGACTAATGGACTTTACAATTTCTAGGCCAAGATGAAAACACTCTTGAAGAGGCAAAAAATTCGAAGGAGGAATTACATGAAGACAAGAAATTTGATGATAGTGATGGCTTGTACCCTGCTCATGACTTTTATGCTTATTCCCATGGCCCTTGCACAAAGAGGTGTCACAGATACAGAGATACGCATTGGACAGTGGGGACCCCAGACCGGGCCCGCAGCCCTCTGGGGTGCCGTGGCCCGCGGAACGGGATGTTATTTTGACATGATCAATGCAGAGGGCGGGATTCATGGTCGCAAGATCACCTACTTCCTGCGGGATGATGGTTACATGGCTCCCCGGACTAAGGCCATCGCCAAGGAATTGGTAGACAACAAGCAGATTTTTGCCTTTGCCTGCGGCGTGGGAACCGCAAACGGCATGGCTGTTAAGAAGTACTTGAACAATAAGCGAGTGCCATGGGTGGGTCCTGCCACGGGATCAACCCATTTCGCTTTCCCACCCACGAAATACCTGTTTGCCCTTTATCCGCTTTATATTGATGAGGCCTCTATCCTGATCAATTATGCGGTTAAAGTGATGGGTAAAAAGAGAATCGCCTTTTTCTATCAGAACGACGATTATGGTAAGGAGGGGCTCCTCGGTGCACAATTGGCCCTCGAGAAATTTGGCATGAAATTAGTTGCAGCCGTCTCTGCGGAGCCATTGGACACCGACCTGAGTTCCCATGCCATGAAGCTGAAAAAGGCAAATCCGGATTGTATTCTCATGTGGGTCCTGCCTAAACATGGGGCTATCATCTTGGGGACTAGTGCCAAAATAGGTCTGAAAACGCAGTGGATGACCACAAGCACCCTAAGTGATGTACCCATTATGTATAAGATCAGTAAAGGACTTTTCAAAGATGTGATATTTGATACCTTTGGGGAACTTCCCGACTCCCAACATCCCCTCATGAAAAAATACAAAGAGGCCCATGACAAATTTACCCCCAAAGACCGATGGGGCATCTTCTTTTATGCGGGGTTCATTTTTGCAGAACCCATGGTGGAGGGTCTAAACAGGGCTGGCCGTAACCTCACGGCGGACAGCTTCGTACAGGGTATGGAGACTTTGAAGGATTTTCAGGGCATCGGTCCCAAAATCAGCTTTGGGCCTAAACAAAGACAGGGTACTCGATCCGTTTTCTTGGCCAAGGTTCTTGAAGGAGGAAAGATCAAGCGCCTCTCTGACTGGATGACAGCCGATGTAGATCTTCAAGAGGCACTCAAACGCCTCGGCAGATAACCCATCATCAAACGAGACGCCCCGTCCCCACCCTTAAGATTATTATCTAAACAAGTGGGTGACAGGGCGTCTGGTTCATTCCCATTTTTAATTTCCTGTTTCTATCAAACTCCCAATCAACTCGTTAATATTCCCTATCTCTTTTTCCTCGCAAAACTTGCTGATTCCTTCCAGGATATCTAACGTGGCTCTGGGATTTACGAAACTGGCTGTGCCCACTTCTATGGCCCTTGCTCCAGCCATGAGAAACTCAAGGGCATCCGTGTGTGTCATAATGCCACCGACGCCAATGACAGGTATATCGACGGTCTTGACCACCTGGTAGACCATGTGGACCGCTATGGGCCTGATAGCCGGACCCGAGAGACCCCCGGATATGTTGGCCAGCTTTGGTCTACGATTCTCAATATCAATGGCCATACCCGTCAGCGTGTTGATGAGAGAAAGGGCATGCGCTCCTGCCCCTTCCACGGCCTTGGCCACGAAACGGATATCCGTTACATTGGGGGACAATTTAACAATCACCGGCTTATCCGTATTCTTTACGACCCTTTCAGTGACTTTTGCAGAAACATCAGGATCCTTGCCAAACACCATGCCCCCGCATTCCACGTTGGGGCAAGAGATATTCACTTCAAGGGCAGATATCCCATCAACACTCCTTAATGCATTGGCCAATTCTCCATATTCGTCGATGCTATGCCCATAGATATTAACGATCACTTCCGTGTCCAGGCTCTGAAGCCAGGGCAGTTTCTCTTTCATGAATGTCTCAAGGCCGATATTGGCCAAACCGATGGCATTCAACATCCCACATGGGGTCTCCACAATCCGGGGAGGCGGGTTACCCGATTTCGGCGCCAAGGATAGCCCCTTGACGATAATGGCGCCCAAGAGATTAAGATCCACAAGGACCTCAAACTCTTGGCCATAACCAAAAGTCCCTGACGCCGTCATGACCGGATTCTTCAACGCTATGGGACCTAGATTCACCCTTAAATCAGGTTGAGGCATAATAATTTCCTACGGCTTACTGCTTACTCTGATTTCATAGACTGTCCCAGTCTATGGACTGGACTGGAAACACGGGTCCGTCTGCACACACATGGTAATAGGTGCGGTTTTCACCTGAAGAAGCCTTTATGGCGCATCCTTGACATGCCCCTAATCCACAGGCCATGGTTGCCTCAAGGGAGGCCTGGCAGGGCAATGCTTTATCGAGCGCCATAGCAGCCACCTTCTTGAGCATGGCCTGCGGGCCGCAAGCAAAAATAGATAATGCATCCTTATGAGAGCTGCGATCCCTCAAAAAGGATTCCATGAGATCTGTGACCGGACCCGCATGGCCCGCAGTGCCGTCATCCGTAGCTATAGAGATGTCTATGGGGAAGTCTCCGACTCGTTCGATCCCTATTATTTCATCCGCAGAGCCAAAACCTGTCATCAATTGAACAGATCTTGAATTCACCTTCTGTATCAAGAAAAAAAGTGGAGCAATGCCTATACCTCCTGCAACCAAAAGGGAGGCTTGATTACGCTTTGGCAGCTCGAATCCTCTGCCAAGGGGACCGAGTAACGAAAACCTCTCACCTTCCCGTGTCTCGGCCATGATAGCGGTACCTTTACCCACGACACGGTAGAGGATAAGCAACAGTTCGCCTTCTTTGGTGCCTGCTATGGAAAAGGGTCGTCTCAGTAAAGGGTCATTTCCAGAACGGACACGAACCATAACAAACTGTCCCGGCATGGCTGCCTCAACCACTCTGGGAGATCTCAATCCCATCAAATACGTACGGGGAGCGATCTTTTCGTTGAATACGATCTCTGCGTAATCTTCAAACATAGCTGCGTCCAAGCATACCCCACAATGATGCAGGATAAAAGGAATATTTTCAAAACGCGAAAGTCCTATCTCATGCACTACTCCTCTGTGGAAATTCTTTCCAAAAACTTCTCCGAAACCTTTTGAGCGATGCGTGGCGCATTCCCGCCCGCACGATTATTAATGATCACATTGACACTGATGCCTTCTCTTATCGCGGCTGACATGATCTCTGCCGTCTCTTCAACCATATGATGGCTCATCATCCCTTCAATCAGTTTGTCGAATGGATGGGCCTTTACGTATGCCTCTTCATATCGCACTCTCAATGGCGTCATAAGCCTGATGATACATTGATTGTCGGCATTGAAGAATTTACCTTTGCTTTTATTTAACTGTCTTCGAAGTGGCGGTAACCATGTCCAGTGCGAAAGCACCTGCCCAATGCCGTACCTTTCCAGGACCTGGAAATATGGGGCTGAAAGAAGAGACTCCGTCCTCAATTCTATGTGGTAACGGTCATCCTTTGGAATAACACCGAAGAACTGATCCAACTCTTCGGCGCATTCTGCCGGGGAGACTCTCTCTTTTTTTGGCTGATATTCCTGCTCGAAAATAAAACCTTTGAGATGGCGAGCCAGCAGGTCGATTGCTGGGGCATAGAACTGATCTACAAAGATGTCAGGTTGGAGATAATCTGGGTTTTCAACGAACTTGCCGCCTCTCCAAAGCCGTTTAGCAAAGACCGATTGAGGAACTTTCAGGATCAAACGATCTTGCTCACGCAGGTGTCTTTTGTAGGTTTGGAGCACGTGATGGTTCTGGGTGGGTTGTGAATCCTTGTCCAATAGGGCTCTATAAAAGGTGAAGTCCAGTTCCAAGACGGAGAAGTGTTGAAAATACTCTTCAACACTCTCCACGGGTAAGACTTCTTCTTTAAGAGACTTGCCGCCAACTTTCTTAGGCCTGCTCGTTATTTTTCCCCTGTATCGCTCCTCTGAGTAGATCTGACCAAGCCACCCGGCATATCTGTCACTGGCCGTACCCATGAAAACATGGGGGTGAAGATCACGGAATAGAAATTTGTCCAACTCCTCAATGTGTCCTTTCTTCATGCTTGCTTCCCGCACACTAATATATAACGTTCGTGCAGAAAGTGCTTAGCGCGCATGCTCCCAACTTTTTCGGTACTTTAGAGTAGACCTGAGGATGTGTCAAACGGCAGGATAAAAAAAGGCAGAGTCAATGATGACTCTGCCTCGGTGGCTTTTGGGTTAGGTTGAAATATGGACGTATCAACTTGGCCAAAAAATTCGGGTTAGGCTGTGAGTTAATTATCCAACTGGGCCACCTAAAAAAGAACGGGATCCCAAGATGCCGTTATTTCCCCGGGTACTAATCTCTTCTTCTATTCTATGGAGACGCCCGCAAAAAGATGCACGCACATCCGAGAAACCCGTTTGTTAACTCATTTATTCAAAAGAACAGTTTGCTGTACCTTGTGTAACCTTTTTTATATGGATGCAAAATGCTTGCCAAACATTATACAACAAAATATATCACGTTATTTCAATTACTTAAGAGAATGTGGAACAACAAACCCTTTCAAGAGGTGCCAAAATTCGTCAAAATTGTGTGAGAAAAAGTTTACACATTCTTGTTTCCTGCTACCAAACCGTACAAAAAGTGCAATTATCGTGCAAGACTGGGGCTCACCTGGATGTACATTCATATATCTTTGGAAATTTCAATGACTTAGAATGGAAACCAGAAGAGGTTGGAGAGAAAACGCCCAAGAATTATCGAGTTGGTGTGAGGAAAAGTGGACAGTTCTAGATGGTTTATTGCCCATTTCGCACGGAAAATGAATATGGGCCAGCGATAAGGGATAAACAGGATCATGCGAAGAAAATCCATATCAAATCCAAACACTTATCCTTCCCCAAACATTGAATTCAATCCAAAAAGTGTCAAAAAACGTCACGAGGTGTCAAAAAAAGTCAACAGAAATGGGGTTTTCATTTTATTATGGGCGTGTAAAAGGAACCCTGGGGTGGTGGGATGTCTTCTAAAGGGTTGGCCTTGAGGAAGAGAAAAGAATTATACTAAGCGGCGTGAAATAATCTGTGCGTACCAGCTGGACCTATGGGGAATCCAAATAGACTTCCAGGAATAAGGTCTCACCTGGTTCTATGGTGACCCGTTTTTCCCAGTCATCATATTCCGATCGCGTCACTCTGAGCTCATGCAGACCCGGCTCCACGTTTTCAACGGTGCAGGGCAGATCGCACACATACTTCCCGTCAAGATAGACCTCAGCAAAATAGGGGCGTCCGAAAAGAGAGATGCGACCATACTCCGTTTTTTTGGATAACGCGGAGTCCGTGGCCTCTGCCGCTCGAGCCCGAGCTTCTTCACGCTCCCTGCGCCTCTCGGCGCCGATGCAGTCCGATTCACCGCTTCCATATCTGCCCACACGAATACGGTCCAAAAGGCCGCCCCGAAAGGTGAGGATTTTGATAAACCTGTGCGCCCCACAATTGTAGTACCATGTCTCAACCGTCTCTGTAACTTCGCTATACCCCCCTCTCCCGTCAGGGGGCCCGTATGGAAATCGTCTCCCATAAGTCCCTTCCGTTATAACTCTCTTCAGCTCCTTGAAGCTGGGGGGACCACACCTCAGGACAACGTCCATTGTCGTCATTCCGGGCCGCACGATTTCTGTGCCGCACTTGAAAGTAGCAGCCATAATATTGCCGCTCCAAAGTGCGAAGAGAAGCAGAAGCAAAAGGCTTGATAAGGATATTCTGTTAAGCATGATGTGCGAAGCTCGTTGGGCGCCCATCACTAAAAACCCAGGAGGCCGCTCTCTATGCAGCAGCTTCAAAAACCTGCCGCATTTTTTTGTCATTGTTTCTCAGAATCTGAATCCGAAGGCCCCCATTACAATAAACCCCTCCAGGTCAGTTTCCAATTTTACCGAACCACCCCCAGAAGTGCCTCCAAACTCAGCATCGGTTGTTACCAGGTACTTGCCCTCTATCCCGAGAAAGAACTCTTCGGTGAGATTATAGTTCACGCCAAAGCCCAGATGGAGTCCAAACACCACATCATCATCATTGATCTCTATATAACCCAGGGAAGCATGGTTGACAGTGCCTTTGAATTTTGTAAAGTACGCTCCCGCACCTACTTCTGAAAAAAGCTCCCAGTTTCCTGTTGGATAGATCACCTTTCCCGTGACCATGAGAGGGACGGCCTGGACGTCATCGCTCTCGAAAAATCCGGCCCCAGCTTCAAGCGCAAGGTTAGGTGAAAAATAATGGCCCCATGCAATCTCCCCATGGAACCCCGTATCAAAATTTAAGTCATCCAGACCCCCGGTCGGGGAATAGACGCCACCCTTTGCAATAATGTAATCTCGTCTCTCCTGTCCCGCTGCAGAAATGGGCAAAAGAAATACGAGGGCAACCGACAGTACAAAAATCACCTGGGCTCTTGATTTCATGGGTTCCTCCTTAAAAATAATACTTAATGCCTAGGGCGAAAGTGAACGCATTCAAATCCACTTCATACTGCTCCTCGGGTGACCCAGGACTCCTTTCCACATAGTCAGCCTTGTTCCATGCGTATCTGGCGTCCCAATTAATGCTGACCTTATCATTAAGAAAGAACTCCATACCCCCGACAACCTGGTAGCCAAGACTGTCATCCATCTCGGCAGTAAGACCCGGGAAATCTCTTTTGCCTCTGTCTGTCAGGCTAAAATCGTTGAAATAATACCCGACACCTCCCCCTATATAAATCCCTATCTCGGAGGATGGCCAAAAAACGTAGCGTGCATTCAGGAGAACGGGAAACTGCCTCAATTCACCAAAATCAACGGTAGAGATACCGGGCTCTGTGCGAGAGAGGTCTGTTTCGGTATAGCCACCCACCAACTCTAAAGATAGTGACTTGGTGAAAGCATAGGTGATCAATCCTTCATAGAGCAAGCTCTGTGTCCATTCGAGAGTAAGATCTTTGACTTGGTCGTCAGAAATATCGTAGTAGGCCAGCCTCGCCCCAACGCCAAATTTCTTTGCTATATCCTGTGCATGACTGCCGCCCACCAAAAACAGGAAGAGAACACTTCCACAAAATACCGCAACGATGGCCTTCATATCTTTGCCCTCCCGGGAGAAATGTGATGTTTCGTTGTTTGGTTAAGTTAAGGCATCATTTCCAATTCATTGGAAAGGTTAGATAAAATTAGCATTCCTGTCAATATTTGTGTGCATTCTAGTACGATCATGAGGAACGCAAAAGTCTTTCTCTCGAACAAAAAAAGAGGTTAGCCTAATCCGCCAACCTCTTGGTCACTCTGGTGCCGGAGGGGGGACTCGAACCCCCACCTAGCTAAGCTAGACTGGATTTTGAGTCCAGCACGTCTACCAATTTCATCACTCCGGCACATCCCGCTTGCTTGGATTATAGGGAAAAGCCGATTTCCATGTCAATACGATATTGACAGCCAAAATCCCTATGGTTATTATGAACAGACAACTGGGGCTGTAGCTCAGCTGGGAGAGCGCATGAATGGCATTCATGAGGTCGTGGGTTCGATCCCCATCAGCTCCACCAGGAAAATCAACAACTTATCCAAGTGGCGTCGTGACGGAATCTGAAGATGTGACAGTTTTGTGACAGTGCAGCTTGGAGTCAGGGGCGTTTGGGGTGACGGACGCCCTTTTCTTTTGCGAGGTCAGACCATTCAAGATCTGGATCTCTTCTTTTGCAAACTCTTTAGAGAGGTGTGCATAACGCATGGTCATTTTGATGTCTTTATGTCCAAGAATCTCCTTCAGCCCCTTTAGTGATCCTCCCCTCATCAGATAGTGACTCGCAAAGGTGTGCCTCAGATCATGCGGCCGGAAATCCGTGATCCCTGCCCTATTGAGGGCGCTTTTAAATCCCGTTTTGATATCCTTAATATAACCTCCGCTCCCATCTGAAAAAACATACTGAGAGGTCAACTGTTGGCGTTTTCGAATACCTTTAAAACACTCCTCCAGGTCATCATTGATGGGAATTTGCCTTGCCTCGTCAGTCTTCGTTTTTTCCAAATAGATGAATCCGTTCTTCTTGACCTGGGACCATTTCAGTGAAAGAATCTCACCCTTTCTCATTCCGGTGTTAATGGCAACAGTTATGAAGTCCCTTAAGTGGGGAGCTTGTGAGCCCTGGATGACTCCTTTTTTTCGTTTTACTTTTGGCGCTGACGGATCCGGGCATTCAGCCAACAGCCTTTCGATCTCTTCCTCGCTCAGATAACGCAACCTCTTATTATTTTCCTTGAATTGAAGGCTTCGGCCCTTGTCAAAAGGATTACGGTCCAGCATGTCCCATTCCACGGCCTTGCTGAGCATATGTCTTAAGCAGGCCATCACACGATTAACTGAAGCATCTGTCCGAATAGTTCCGTGTTTTGTGAGTGTGTTTTTCAACTTGTTCCTGTAAGTTTCCAAATCGTAATAGGAAATGCTCCCAAGCAGACAGTCCGAAAATTCCTTTTTGAGTTTTTCTATGGAGTACCTCTTTGAGGTATTGAAAGACCTTTGGTGTTTGAAATTGTCCTTGTACTTCTTCAGGAGTTCATCAAAGGTTGTTACACAGGCTTTCGCTATTTCAAGATAGCGCTTGGGATTCTCGGCTATGAGAGACACACGCTTTCCCAGCTCGGCCTCTGCCTCTTTCCTTTTTCTGAAAGACTTCCTGACCCGCTCCCCATTTGGGTCAAAGTAGTCAATTTGATAGGAATTACCTCGTTTCCTTATCTTAGCCATTTAATCACCTCCCTTAAAAAAAACGCCTGAAGATAACTCCCGGCCATAGCCAGACCGCCCACAGCCTCACGACTGCGGGTATCTTCAAGCGCCCAATTTATTGATTCGGTTTTCATCAGCTATAGTTTGGAGTTTTATCTACTTATATGGTTAACTACTTAACTAGTAAAATAGTTAATTTCTGTCAAGCTATTTTTGTTGAAAAATAGCAGAGAATTTGTTACTGAAAACCCGATGGCCACAGAAAGAAAAAGCTACAACACCACCCTCAGGACCGACCTCGCCAGAAAACTGCGCATCCTCGCTGCTGAAACCGATAAGCGGCAGAATCAGCTCCTCGAAGAGGCCATCCAAGATCTGCTCAGAAAGTACGAGAAAAAGAACAAGAAATAACCCTTAAATTGCGAGGGTAGTATGGAGTAAGCACTAAGACCCCCTTTCTCATGTGGAGAGGCGGGTTTTGTGTTTTGGGGAGGTCAAGATGGAGCCTTGG
>Ga0209427_10002672_pt1 | contig 20962 bp, 6 predicted proteins | sample DeeMarSWOR136_30_FD_187465 | JGI IMG/M metagenome (GOLD analysis project Ga0209427, IMG submission 187465) | Marine sediment microbial communities from White Oak River estuary, North Carolina - WOR-1-36_30 (SPAdes) (version 2) | ecosystem: Environmental > Aquatic > Marine > Intertidal zone >...
ACTTCCACCAGCCAATCATTCTCCCAGTCGAAAAGCTCCATAGATAGCCCCCCTCGTAAGGTTTACCCGATTTGAATAATTTCAGACACGATTCATAAATAGCCTGCCAATTAGCACGATTATCCGCTGTCAATAAATCAATAGTTTTCTTCTGCCACTCGACGGCATTGTCAAAGTCACCAACCTTGGCATAGACAGCAGCAAGAACGCTGACATAACGATGATCCTTCCAGTTCGTCAGTTCGCAGGCTCTGGTCGCGTTCTCAATTGCCTTTTTATCATCACGAAAATTGGTCTCTGGGCATGCAGCCTGCAACCAAGCCAGGTCGCAGAAGGCTCGCGCGTAGTTCGGATCGACATGAACTGCCTCCTCATAATCGCTGATCACTTCACTATACCCGTGGCCGTTGTAACCGGCATTTATACCACGTTCATAGAACGCTTCGGCCAAAGCCTTGGTTACTCTTGTAATATCTCCAGAAACATCAGTATCCTGCTCAAGTGGTAATGTCTGAAGTTTTTGGACTAATTGCCAGGCATCATTCAATTTCCCGAGTTCAATACATTCCCAAACATGTCTTATACCGCTGTTTTCATCGGCAAAAACTTTTTCTGCGCTATACAACCACTTCAGATATTCCCTATTTTTATCGTTCTTGAATAATCCACGTAGCTCTTCAAGAGTGGACTTGGCTTCTTTGGTGCGGCCAATCTGATACAGTGACATGGCAATGAACGCTAATTCATCAGGCCTGGATTCGCTGTTAGTTTTGCGACGAAGCCTATCTATGCTCTTCAGCGTCATTAAGGCTTGCTCGTATTCATGTATCTTATACTGCTCTCTAGCACCCGAGGCATGGTTTACCAAAAACTCATTCATCACAAAGGTAAGTTCAGAGACGTCATCACTTTTCAGAAGTAATGCGAGCTGCTCCAAATCCGCAGCAGCCTTTTCATACTCTCGGAGGTAAACGTGGCATTCGGCGCGTGAAAGATAGGCATCTGCATCATCGGGATCGGCTTCAATTCGGCGGGTGTAGAGGCGGATCATCTCCTGAGCATGTTCTTCAATCGTTCGTCCCGGCCCGAGTGCTTCGATCGCGGACATGTTAGGACCGAGTTTGACCACCCAGATATCACGAACCAAACCCCCAGATGCAGATGCAAATGCCAACTGCCTTATCCCGGACCGAGACCAACTACACCACCCGAATGTGCCGCTCAGGACCTTTGAAGCAGCCTTTTTGTCCAGGTCATAAATCCATAAACCATTCCCCCCAATACACAACTTGCGTCCGTCTGGAGACCAGTTCACAAAACCCCCTCCCGTTACCAGAGGCATTAATCTTGCAATGACTGAGTTGGTGGATATCTCCTCCACGATTTGGCTCTCCCCGCCCGTGATGGTGGCGCGATAGGCGACATACTTCTCATCCGGTGACACTGTAGGATAACGGCCGGTACACCGGACGATTGATATGGGCTTTACGCTCCCTTCAATTGAAATCGAGTAGAGCATCATGTCCACCCGTGAATGATAGAAAACTCGCTTTGAGTCACGGCACCAGTGAGGCCAATATCCCCTCGCCAGAAACCGCGGCTCCTCGCTGCTATCGGCCTTGATAAGCCAGATTTCCCGCTTATTGTAAGGTGACCATTCTGGACTGTGTTCTGCAGTAAGGTCAGTAATCAAAGTGATTTGCCGATCTCGGGTAAAGGCAATATACTGTCCGTCAGGAGACCACGCTGGATCAAAGCCTGGAACTGTCAACAGGCGAGTCTTCTCGTTTTCCAGATTCAAGATTTCGATGCCAGCAAATCCGACAATCCCCCGACTATAGGCAAGTTCAGTTCCGTCGGGTGACCAGGTAGCATGAAATCCTTCGGGCACCACCCGTTTGGCCTTCTTCACTAGCTGATGATAAATCTCAGTCGACTCGTGCATCGCCAAGAATGCGGCACCTTCGGGCCTGCGCTCAGTTGGATACCATGATAGACCGGCATCCAGTGTGTCAGCCACATATTTTGCAGCCGATCTGTCAAATCTCCGTTTGCTCATTAGGCCGGTCTCTACGATGAAGTCGTATTTATCCTTTGCTTTGTAATACTCGCCAAAAGCAACGAGGGCACAAAAAACATGGAAATGATGCATTGCCTTATCTGGCTCAAGATCCACACATGCCCGGGCATCCGATAGAGCCTGTTTGTAATCGCCCACTTGCATGTAGGTCCGGCGACGCTGATCGTACAATTCAGGATCGTCATGTGATATTCCAATTGCCTTATTATGATCCCTAATGGCCTGGACCAGAAGATCCTTTTCATTCTGTCTTATAGCCTTTTCACGCCGGGCAATCGCCCTAAGGGCGTACCCCTGTGAGTTATTCGGTTCATTCCCGATCATTACGGACGCGTCGATCTCCATCTCATCGTATCTATTCAGAGCATAATACGCCAAGGCTTGCGCTTCGCGAGAGTCATAATGTCCCGATTCAAATTCTATAGCTTTGTCTAAACATTCAAGAGTGTCATTCACGGTGCCAGCAAGCATGGCACGATTGAAATAGGCCTCGGCGGATTTTGAAAACAGCTTCTCGCCTTTTTGCTGATGATATTCCCACTTCCGATGATAGTCTTCTGTCCTTCCAGGAGCATCGGGATCACTTTCGTAATAGATTCGGGCCAGAAGAAAATGGGCCTGGCCAGCAATATCGTCTTCTTCTTCCAGCAGCTCCTGGAGCTCTTTCACAGCCTCGGTAGGCCCTTGTAGTTCCAGAACGAGCCGGGCATGCAGCAGATGAGCTTTAGGGCCAACGTGTTTGCTGTCGAGAATGGTTTCCACTTTGGTCAGTGCATCTTGAAACTGTCCACTGGAACGAAGTTCCATAGCCTTCGATAGAATCTCTTTGTGTTCGAGAGCTTTAGCCTTTTCACTCTGCTGATGTCCGCGAAGGAACATCGCAGCCATCAGCATCACACAGACAAGTAGAGCAGCTATCATCGCTGTCGCAACTGCCTGCGTTCGGTGCTTACGCAGGAATTTCTTCATACGGTAAACTTTGCTGGGCGGCCCAGATAATACAGGCTCGTGACTGAGGTGTCGTTGGACGTCCTCTGCCAAGGCGTGGGCCGTCTGGTAACGCCGCATCCGGTCCTTCTCCATGGCCTTGATCGTGATCCAATCAAGGTCCCCGTGCAGTTTCCGCCCTAACGTTCGGACGTCCGTACGACGCAATTGTGCCACCCTCATTGATTCTTCACCAGAGATCGTATTCAATCGGGTACTAGGCGTCTTTGGATCTTCTTCACGGATGATATGTCGAATGTGATCGATTCCACCTCCGCGAAGTGTCTTAGAATCGAACGGCAGAGTACTGGTCAATAATTCATAGAGCACCACGCCAAGAGAGTAGATATCGGTGCGTGTGTCGATATCCTGGGTAGTCATCTCCGCTTGTTCGGGACTCATATACTCAGGAGTTCCGACGAACTGGCCCTGCTCTGTCACCAGCGTCCGTTCCGTCAGCGGCTGACTGATAGCTTTGGCTACTCCGAAATCAATAATCTTGGGCACTGCATGCGCGCCATGAATGGCTACCTGTACATTCGAAGGTTTAATGTCGCGGTGGATGATGCCTTTCTGGTGAGCGTGCTGGACGGCTTCGCAGATCTTTAGGAACAATCCGAGCCGCTCATCAATTGCAAGTTTCTCCAGATCACAGTGCTCTGTGATGGGGACACCTTTGACATATTCCATGACAAAGTATGGGCGGCCATTCTTAGTCGTTCCTGCATCATATACGTGCGCAATATTCGGATGATCCAAGAGAGCTAAGGCCTGCCTTTCGGCCTCGAAGCGTGCAATAACCTGCTTGGTATCCATGCCCGGTTTGATGACTTTCAACGCAACCCGGCGTTTGACCGGCCTCTGTTGTTCGGCAAGGTAGACTATGCCGTAGCCGCCTTCACCAAGAATGCTAAGCAGTTTGTATCGACCAATCTTGTTGCCTGGTCCTATTGATCCAACACCGAAATCTGCTGTGGGTACAGCTCCTTCCTCATCTGACCGATTATCGTCTTTCTCGCTTGTATCATTCATTGGCATTCCTCACCGCAAATGTCCCTTGGCATACTATGAGACAACAACAGTGAACGTCCAAGAACAGAAGTATGCTTTCTATAATTATAATACCTTGGGTGAGTTGTGACAACCACGAAAGTCAGCATTTTTACTTCCTCAGGCCATTCATGCCTTCGAAGGATCATGAAAAAAGTATCCAACTTCTAAGGTTGCAGTGACTCAAGGGAAGTCGTATAATAATGTGACGCATGATTTACATTCCTTTGAATCGCTGACTATGTAGTTCTTTGTGCATATGTTTACAAACTGTATTTGCCGTGGAGAATACTGATGAGCGAAGCTGAGGAACACAACAAAAAGCAGCCAAAGGGCATGGCCGGTCCTACGCGGTCTTTTGACGGCTCAGTATTAGGGCCTGGTAGTCAGATTGGCCCGTTTCGTATCGAGCAGGAGCTTGGCCGGGGCGGTGCAGGGGTGGTTTACCTGGCCCATGATACCAAACTCGACCGCTCAGTAGCTATCAAGAGCCTGCCGCCGGAAGTAAAGGATAATCCCAAGGCCCTGTCTCGTTTTACTCGTGAGGCAAGGGTTTTGGCATCGTTGAATCATCCAAATATCGCCACTATCTATGACGAACTCGAAGAATCCGAGGGTCTTATTTATCTTGTTCTCGAATACGTTCCGGGCCAGACGTTAGCTGAGCGGATAGCGAAGAAGCCGCTTAAGCTTCAAGAGGCATTAACGATAGCCCTGCAGATAGCCGAGGCGGTGGCCGCGGCACATGAGCATGATGTTATCCACCGCGACTTGAAACCCGGCAATATAAAGATTACAGAGGAAGGTAAGGTAAAGGTTCTTGACTTCGGTCTGGCTAAAGTAGTTGGTGGTGAAGCGACAGACCAGAAGACCACTATTACCGAGCCCGGCCGGGTAATAGGCACACCTGCCTATATGAGCCCAGAACAGGCACGAGGCAAGCCAACCGACAAGCGCGGCGATATTTGGTCGTTTGGATGTATACTTTATGAAATGCTGACGGCAACGATTCCCTTCAAAGGCGAGACTATTTCTGACACTCTGGCAAATATTCTGCAAACAGAGCCAATATGGGAAACATTGTCAGAGAATATACCGATGAACATTCGATTGCTGCTGCGTCACTGTCTGGAGAAGGAGCCCCGTCGCCGTTTACGTGATATCGGCGATGCTGCTATCACAATCGAAGATACAACGACCGAATTACGGCGTTCATCGTTACCAACGAAATTTATAAAAGCAGACCGTGCTCAATCCGCACATTGGTCGAGGCGTGCATTGCCTTGGTTTATTACCGGCGCGGCCGTGACTGTCTTGGTTCTATTTGCGTTTATAATTGGATTCAATATGGGTGGACCTTCCGAAAAAAGGTCGAGGAAATCCATTTCAGGAGTTGCAATTAAACCTATCAATGCGATTGTTGTGCTGCCGTTCGAGAATCTTTCCGGTGATCCGGAGCAGGAATACTTTGTGGATGGCATGACAGACGCCTTGAGCGCCGAACTTGGTAAAATCAAAGCCCTGAGAGTCATATCCCGCACTACAGCCATGCAATACAAGAACACTGAAAAGTCGATAACGGAAATCGCAAAGGAAGTCGGTGTCGATGCTGTCATTGAAGGTTCAGTCCTGAAGGCCGGAAACGATGTGCGTATTACGGCACAACTCGTCGATGGCAGGACCGATACACATCTCTGGTCGGAAAACTACACGGGAATCCTCAACAATATCCTGGCGCTGCAAAGCCAGGTGACGCTAGCCATCGCGCGGCAGATCGAGGCTGCATTCACACCTGAAGAAGAGATGCGAATCGCACGCACGAAGTCGGTAAATCCTGATGCGTATGAGGCCTTTCTCAAGAGTCAGTTCTTCTATTTCAAGCGTACGCAAGCAGGTCACAAAACAGCCATTGAATATCTTGAGAAAGCTATCGAAATTGATCCAAACTATGCTGAAGCCTATGCACGGCTCGCCCCTGCTTACTGGGTTCCGTCAATCCATGGATACACGACACCGCATGAAAGCTTTCGCAAAGCCAGGTGGGCGGCGGATAAGGCGATTGAATTGGATGATTCTCTCAGTATGGCTCATCGAGCTGCCGGATGGGTAGCCCTGGGTTACGACTGGGAATGGAATAAGGCCAAGCAGAAATTCAATCTGGCTCGTGAACTAAATCCCAATGATCCTCTCGTATATGAAAGTCTTGCCTGGTATTATGTCGTAGCGGGCCGTCTTGAACAGGCCATTGAAATGATTCAGACGGCTCTGAAGTTGGACCCACTTTCGCTTTTATTCAATCATGAGCTTGCGATATTCTATTTGCTATCTAGGCAATATGAAAAAGCAGTAGAACAACACAAGAACACGCTTGAATTAGACTCCAATTACCTGACAACATTCATTGAATTGGCAGACACCTACATGGCCATGTCTAACTATTCGGAGGCAGTCACCGCCATCGAGAAAGCGATGACTCTTGCTGGCCGCACATCCTTTTTGCTATCGATGCATGCACGTGGCTGCGCCTTGGAGGGTAGAAAAAACGAAGCACAGACGTTGCTTTCTGAATTGGAACAACGGCGTGATGAATGGGAAAAACAGCACGGAGATGCGTACGTCTCACCCGTTGATCTTGCCGCTGTCTATGTATCTCTTGGTGACGAGGAGAAAACATTCCACTGGCTCAATAAGGCATTTGATGAGCGATCGTACTTGTTGCTCTACCTCAGGCATGCCTGGCGATGGGACCCGCTACGAAATGATCCGAAGTTTAAAGATTTGCTTCAGCGAATGAATTTCCCAGAGGGACCTAACTCGGAAACTGAGGCGAAACCAGCAGAAACAACAAAAGCGCCGATTGAGAAGATTGCGGTGCTGCCGTTCACGAGCATTTCGAGTGAGGCTGGCGAGGAATGGTTCGTTGACGGTATGACAGATGCGTTGATTACCCAGCTTGGAAAAATCAAAGCGCTGACTGTCATCTCACGTACGTCAGCCATGCAGTACAAGAACATCTCCAAACCAATGCCTGAGATCGCACAGGATCTTGGAGTCGATGCACTGATCGAAGGTTCCGTTATTCGTGTGGGCAATGACGTGCACATAACAGCCAGGCTGATCAATGGTAGTACCGACGAACGGATATGGGGTGATTTTTTCCAGGGCACGTTCACCAACATTCTGGCCTTGCAAAGCCAAGTGACGCTAGCCATCGCACGGGAAATCGAAGTTGCCCTCACTCCTGATGAAGAGAAGCGAATCGCGCACACGGACTCTGTTAATACAGAAGCATACGAAGCTTTCCTCAAAGGCAAGTTCTTCTTTGAGAAATTCACTGAAGAAGGTTTTAAGACGGCCGCTAATTACCTGAAGAAGGCCATTGAGATAGAGCCGGATTACGCAGAAGCTCATGCTTGGTTAGCCATTGCCCAGTGGGTTCCTTCTATATGGGGATATTCCCATCCTGAAGAGAGCTTCCCTAAAGCTAGGTTTACGGCAAGCAATGCCATTACCTTGGATAAAACACTCGCCGTGGCACATGTCGCAGTCGGACATTTAGCTTTGGCATATGACTGGGACTGGCAGAAGGCAGAAGAGAGCTTCGAGCGGGCCCGCGAACTCAATCCCAATGACCCTTACGCATACCATGGTCTCGCTTGGTATTTAGTGGTCGCAGGGCGTTTTGATGAAGCCCTTGATATGATGCAAACCGCTGTGAAACTTGATCCACTTTCGCCGGTGCTCAACAATGGACTCGCTTTTATGTATATAGATACCGGACAGTTTGAGCAAGCCATAGAACAACGCAAAAAAACGCTGGAATTGAACCCAGGTTATGTGGAAGCAATGGACGGTCTATCAGAAGACTATCTACGCATGTCTATGTATACGGAGGCAGTCGACACTATTGAAAGATCCATCACTCTCTCTGGGCGCATTCCGTGTTTAGTTGCGAAGCTCGCAAGAACCTATGCGTTGTCAGGTAGAAAAGACGAGGCCGAGACACTACTTATAGAATTGCACAAAAGAGCCGCGAGTGAATATGTTTTGCCATCATACTTCGCTGAGGTCTACGCGAGCCTCGGAAATATGGATGAAGCATTTCGATGGCTAGAAGAGGCTCATAGAGAACGAAACTGGTTTATGTTGTTTCTGAGAATATCGCCATGGTGGGATTCACTGCGGTCAGATCCACGATTTGACAAGCTTGTCCAGAGAATGAATTTTCCAGAATGAAAGATACAGCTAAAAAAGTATTCGGAGATGTTTGACTATCGAAGGGATTGTTAGGATTTTCAATGAGTGACAATCGAGCAAAAAACGATAAGGAACCTAACGGTAAAGTTGGTCCGACGCGGTCTTTTGACGGCTCAACGCTGGGCCCGGGCAGTCAGATAGGACCTTTTCGTATCGAGCAGGAACTTGGCCGGGGCGGTGCAGGTGTGGTTTACTTAGCCCATGATACCAAGCTCGACCGCTCAGTGGCTATCAAGAGCCTGCCGCCCGAAGTAAAGGACAATCCCAAGGCCCTGTCTCGTTTCACTCGTGAAGCAAGAGTTCTGGCATCTTTGAATCATCCGAATATCGCCACTATATTCGAAAAACTCGAGGAAGTGGAAGGTCAGATCTATCTTGTCCTCGAATACGTTCCCGGGCAAACATTGGCTGAGAGAATAGCAAAGAAGCCGCTCAAGCTCGAAGAGGCATTAACAATAGCCCTACAGATAGCGGAGGCGGTGGCCGCAGCACATGAGCATGATGTTATCCATAGAGACCTCAAGCCCGGCAACATAAAGATTACAGAGGAAGGTAAGGTCAAGGTCCTTGACTTCGGTCTAGCTAAGGTAGTTGGTGGCGAAGCGACGGACCAGAAAACTACTATTACTGAGCCCGGCCGTGTAATTGGCACACCGGCTTATATGAGCCCTGAGCAGGCACGTGGAAAGTCCACTGACAAGCGTAGCGATATCTGGGCGTTCGGCTGTATACTCTATGAGATGTTGACTACTACGGTCCCTTTTAAAGGCGAGACGATTTCCGATACGTTAGCAAATATCCTGCAAACAGAGCCCCGGTGGGAAACACTACCGGAAAATATACCAACCAATATCCGGTCTTTATTGCGTCACTGCCTCAAGAAAGATCCGCGCCGACGACTTCAGCATATTGGAGATGCGACTATCGAAATCGAAGACACAACGATTGAGTTACGGCGTTCAACTTTGCCAAGAAAATCCGTAAAAGCAGACAGTGCTCAACCTGCAAAGTGGTCGAGGCGGGCATTGCCCTGGTTCATAACTGGTGTGGCTGTGGCCACAGTAGTATTTCTCGGATTAATCATAGCGCTAAAATTCGTGAAATCTCCCGAAAAGCAGCCGGCAAAAGTGATTTTACCGACTGTTGCGAAACCCATCAATGCGATTGTAGTGCTACCTTTCGAGAATCTTTCCGGTGATCCGGAGCAGGAATATTTCGTGGATGGCATGACAGACGCCCTAAGTGCCGAACTCGGCAAAATCAAAGCCCTCACAATTATCTCCCGCACTTCAGCTATGCGATACAAAAACACCGAAAAATCGATACCAGAAATCGCAAAAGAACTCGGTGTCGATGCCGTGATTGAAGGGTCGGTCCTGAAGGCGGGGAATGATGTGCGCATCACGGCGCAGCTCGTCGATGGGAGGACAGATGCCCATTTGTGGTCGGATAACTACACGGGAACCCTCACCAACATACTGGCGATGCAAAGCCAGGTAACACTGGCCATTGCACGGGAGATTGAGGTTGCACTCACACCTGAAGAAGAAGTGCGCATCACGTGCACGGAAGCGGTCAATCCCGAAGCATATGAAGCCTTTCTCAAAGGCAGATTCTTCTTCTTGAAGTTTACGGAAGCAGGTTTCAAATCAGCAGTGGAATACCTTGAGAAGGCCATTGAAATTGATCCAAACTATGCTGAAGCCTATGCACGACTTGCACCCGCTTACTGGATTCCTTCAACTTACGGATACGCTACACCACATGAAAGCTTTCGCAAAGCCAAGTGGGCAGTAGATAAAGCGATTGGATTGGATGATTCTCTCAGCATGGCTCATTACGCAGCCGGATGGATAGCCTTGGTCTACGACTGGGAATGGGTTAAGGCTGAACGGGAATTTAATCTGGCCCGCCAACTCAATCCCAACGATCCCCTCGTTTACCAAAGTTTTGCCTGGTATTCGGTAGTGGCGGGCCGTCTTGATGAGGCTGTTGACGCGATACAAACAGCTCTGAAGTTAGACCCACTTTCGCTCATGTACAATGATGCGCTTGGAAGTATCTATGGGCTATCCAAGCAGTTTGAACGAGCGGTAACACAGTATAAGAATACACTTGAACTCGACCAAAATTACCTGCCGTCGATTATAGGTCTGGCAGATAGCTACGCGGCCATGTCCCGGAATTCGGAGGCAGTCGCCGAGATCGAGAGGGCCATGAATCTCGCAGGGCGCACACCGCGTTTAGTAACGAGTCTTGCTGGAGCTTATGCATTGTCAGGCATGAAAGAAGAGGCCCAGACACTACTGCAAGAATTACACAAAAGAGTCACAAATGAATATATTTTGCCAATATACTTCGCTGAGGTCTATGCGAGCCTCGGAAATACGAATGAAGCAATTAAGTGGCTCAAAAAAGCCCACGAAGAACGGAACTATGGTATACTTTTCCTCAGACATGATTGGTATTGGAATCCACTACGGTCGGATCCAAAGTTTGACGATTTGCTGGCGCGGATGAATTTCCCGGAGACACCGGACGCGGGGGCGGCGGCACGACCGACAGAAACGCCTCAGGCACCGATTGAGAAGATTGCGGTGCTACCGTTCACAAGCATTTCCAGTGAGGCCGGTGAGGAATGGTTCGAAGATGGCATGACAGTCACATTGACCACCCAACTCGGAAAAATCAAGGCGCTCACCGTTATTTCGAGTAGATCTGCTATGGAGCTTAAGGGCACCTCCAAGTCGGTGCGCGAGATTGCACGGGAACTGGGGGTAGATGGGCTTATTGAAGGTACCGTTATTCGTGTGGGCGACAAAGTACAGATTACGGCGGAGTTGATTGACGGGAGGAGGGATGAACAGATTTGGGCCGATATCTTTCAGGGCACGTTCGACGACATTTTAGCCCTGCAAAGCCAAGTGACCCTGGCAATTGCAAAGAAAATTGAAGTTGCTCTCACTCCAGAGGAAGAATTGCACTTCGCGGGTACAAAGCCCATCAATCCCGATGCCTATGAGGCCTTTCTCAAGGGCCAGTTCTTCTTAGACAAACGAACGGAAGACGGATCTAAGATGGCAATACACTACTTCGAGCAGGCGATTCAACAGGATTCATCTTATGCCCTTGCTCACGCCGGACTAGCAGATTGCTACATCATACTTGGATTTCATGCTCATTTGGAACCTAATGAGGCTTTCCAGAAAGCGAAGAGGGAGGCCCAGAAAGCCCTGAGTATCGATAACACTCTCGCTGAGGCACATACCTCACTGGCATATATTTCGACGGTTTATGAATGGGATTGGGAGAATGCCGAGAGTGAATTCAAGCGGGCGATTGATCTGAATCCAAACTATGCGACAGCTCACCACTGGTATTCGACCTTTTTACATAGTATGGGAAGGTACGATGAAGCTATAGTTGAGATAAAACAAGCCCAGAAGCTCGATCCCGTTTCAAACATGATAAATACGGATTTAGGAGAGATTTATCATTCTATGCACCAGTACGATCGAGCGATAGATGCATTCCAAAATGTGCTTGCAATGCACAAGGGATTCTGGAGGGCGCACTGGAGTCTCGCGAAGGCTTATTTGCAAAAGCAAATGTTTGAAGAAGCTCTGGCAGAAATTCAAAAGGCTGAGGACTTGCTTAAGGGTTGGCAACCATGGATTGAATACTTGAGAGGAATTACCTACGCGCGTATGGGTAAGAGAGAAGAGGCGGAGCAATTGCTAAATAGTTTGTTGGAAAGATCAAAGCAAGAGTATATTTATCCGATCTTTTTTGCAGATTTGCATTTTGCCCTGGGTGAAAATGATAAGGGCTTCGACTGGCTCAAAGAGGCATATAAAGGACGCGATCCTTTTCTGACTTTTCTCAAAATAAGACCCGTTTATGATTCCGTACGCTCAGAACCGAGTTTTATTGAGATTCTGAAGAAAATGAGATTAGATAAATGACCAAAAAGGCAATTCGGGCGAATTGAGTTCCGATTATTCTAAAAGTGTTTGAGAATTTGTATTGCTGAGAAGGTTTTTCGATGAGTGAGCCTGAAAAAGAAAATAACAAACGGCCAACGGGTAAAGGGGCTGGTCCGACGCGGTCTTTTGACGGCTCAGTATTAGGGCCTGGCAGGCAGATTGGGCCGTTTCGTATTGAGCAGGAGCTTGGCCGGGGCGGTGCAGGGGTGGTTTACCTGGCCCACGATACCAAGCTTGACCGCTCAGTAGCTATCAAGAGCCTGCCGCCCGAGGTTAAGGATAATCCCAAGACCCTGTCTCGTTTTACTCGCGAGGCACGAGTTTTAGCATCGTTGAATCATCCGAATATAGCCACTATATACGACGAGTTCGAAGAAGCTGAGGGTCTCATTTATCTTGTCCTCGAATATGTTCCGGGTCAGACGTTAGCTGAGCGAATAGCAAAGAAGCCACTCAAACTGGAAGAGGCGTTAACAATAGCGCTGCAGATAGCCGAAGCGGTGGCCGCAGCACACGAGCATGATGTTATTCACAGAGACCTCAAACCCGGCAACATAAAGATTACGCCGGAAGGTAAGGTCAAAGTCCTAGACTTCGGCTTAGCTAAAGTAGTTGGCGGTGAAACGACCGACCAGAAGACCACTATCACCGAGCCCGGTCGGGCAATAGGTACACCGGCCTATATGAGCCCAGAACAAGCCCGTGGTAAGCCGACTGACAAGCGAAGCGATATTTGGTCGTTCGGGTGCGTGTTGTATGAGATGCTGACAGCTACAGTCCCTTTCAAAGGAGAGACGATTTCCGATACGCTGGCAAATATCCTGCAAACTGAACCCAGATGGGGGACACTGCCAGAAGGCACGCCGGCTAATATCGTGGCTCTATTACGTCGCTGTTTGGAGAAGGAGCCACGCCGTCGTCTGCGCGATGTCGGTGATATTGCCATAACAATTGAAGACACAACTACCGAATTACGACATTCAACAATTCCAGCGGAATCTATAAAAGTATACCGTACTCTACCTGTAGCTTGGTCAAGGCGTGCATTGCCCTGGTTTGTAACTGGTGTGGCCGTGACCACAGTAATATTTCTTGGATTAATCATAGCACTAAAATTGGGAGGACCTTTTGAAAAACAGTCAAGGAAAACCATTTCAGGGGTTGCTATTAAACCCATCAGGGCGATTGTAGTGCTGCCGTTTGAGAATCTTTCCGGTGACCTGGAGCAGGAATACTTCGTTGATGGAATGACGGACGAACTTAGTGCCGAACTCGGCAAGATTAGTGCTCTGATGGTCAAAGGTCAGTATTCGGCCAAGCGATACAAAGGAACTGCAAAGCAAACAAGGGAGATTGCTCGAGAACTTGGCGTGGATGCCATTATTAGAGGTTCGGTCCTGAAGGCAGGCAATGATGTACGTATAACAGTACATCTCGTCGATGGAAAGACCGATGCCCATCTCTGGTCGGAAAACTACACAGGAATCCTTAACAACATCCTTTCACTGCAAAGCCAGGTGACACTCGCCATTGCACGGGAGATTGAGATTGCACTCACACCTGAAGAAAAAAGGAGAATCACACGCACAGAAGTGGTCAATCCCGAGGCCTATGAGGCATACCTGCTGGGTCGGCATTACTATAGTAGTGGGCTGGAACAGAATCTAAAGAAGGCTATAAAATACTTCGAGCAGGCGCTTGAAATAGACTCAACCTACGGCCTTGCTTATGCTGCGTTGGCCGATGCATACGCAGTTCTGGGTGGTTTTAGTATCCTTCCCCCGGAAGACACCTGGCCCAATGCGCGTTCCGCGGTAGAAAAGGCACTTGCGATAGATGAAGGATTAGCAGAGGCGCACACCTCGCTGGGCATAGTGAAAAAATATTACGAATGGGACTGGCCCGGTGCCGAAAGGGAATTCAAGCGGGCCCTCGAAATCAATCCGAACAGCGTGAATGCTCATGTAGAGTATTCTGGCTTCTTACACGCTATGGAACGATATGATGAAGCACTATCACAGATTGAACGAGCATTGGAACTCGATCCGCACTCTTTTTTTGTTAAGTTTTTCAGGGCTTTAGCTCTGTACTATGCGGGGCAAAAGAACGAAGCCATACAACTTGCCAAGAATGAAATTGATTCAGATCCTGACCAAGTCAATCCGTTGTGGTACTGGTGCCTTGGCAATTTGTATGCAGGCCAGGGCAGCTATGAGGAAGCGTTAGCTCTAATTCAAACCCAGATAAATCTCATGGAGGGGGATGTGAGCGATGAGTTGGGGTTTCTCGGATTCCTCTATGGCCGCCTTGGACGGAAAGATGAGGCGCTAAAACAGCTTGAGGCGTTGGACGAGTTAGCCGCAAAAGGGAGATATGTCTCGCCTGTCACGCGATCCTTCGTATACATAGGCATTGACGACAAGGTAAAGGCATTTACATGTTTGGATAAAGGATACCAAACGCGCTCAGGATGGATGTGCCTGCTCAAAGCAGAGTTTTTCTTCGACACTCTGCACGACGATCCCCACTTCAAAGAGCTCTTGCGGCGGATGAATTTCCCAGAGACACCTGAAACCGGGACTTCAGAGAAATTGGCAAAATCTGTCCAGGCACCCATCGAGAAGATTGCTGTGTTGCCGTTCACGAGCATTTCGAGTGAGGCTGGCGAGGAATGGTTCGTTGACGGTATGACAGACGCGTTGATTACCCAGCTTGGAAAGATCAAGGCACTGACTGTCATCTCGCGGACTTCAGCCATGCAGTACAAGAACGTCTCCAAACCAATGCGTGAAATCGCACAGGACCTTGGAGTCGATGGACTAATCGAAGGTTCTGTTATTCGTGCGGGCAATGATGTTCAGATTACAGCGAGACTGATTGACGGTAGAACAGACGAACGGATATGGGGTGATTTTTTCCAGGGTACGTTCAGCAATATCCTCGCGCTACAAAGTCAGGTGACCATGGCCATCGCACAGGAAATCGAGGCGGTGCTCACAACTGAGGAAGAGGTACGAATCACACAAACGGAAGCGGTCAATCCCGACGCCTATGAGGCCTTTCTCAAGGGCAAGTTCTTCTTTGACAAGCTTACTGAAGAGAGTTTGAAAAAGGCCACTGACTACTTTAAGCAGGCTATCGAGATAGAACCTAATTACGCTGAGGCTTATGCAAGGCTTTCGATGGCCTATTGGGTTCCTTCAGTTTATGGATACGCTGAACCGAATGAGAGCTTCGCCAGAGCTAAGACGGCTGTAAATACGGCGATTAGGTTGGATGAGACATGCGTTGTAGCTCACGCTGCTGTTGGGTGGATATCTCTCTTTTATGACTGGGACTGGCATAAGGCAAAGCTGAGTTTCGAGCGAGCCATCGAGCTCAATCCAAACTACAGCCGCGGATACCAAGGTCTTGCATGGTATCTGGTCATGGCTGGGCGTTTCGATGAGGCTATTGACACGATACAAACAGCCTTGAAACTTGATCCATTTGCACCGGTGCTCAACAATCATCTTGCGGATATGTACTCGTATTCCGGACAGGTTGAACGAGCCATAGAACAACGCGAAAAAACGTTGGAATTAGCCCCAGGTTTTGTGGAAGCAATCGACGATCTAGCAATAGATTATATATCCATGTCCATGTACGCGAAGGCAGTTACATCTGTTGAGAAAGCCATGAATCTAGCCGGGCGCACACCACGTTTGGTTGGTATACTTGGAAGGGCTTACGCTTCCTCAGACAGGAAAGACGAAGCCAAGAAACTACTTCAAGAATTAAAGGAAAGAGCCAAGAGTGAATATATATTGCCAACATGCTTCGCCGAACTCTACGCGAGCCTCGGTGATACGGATGAAGCATTTCGGTGGCTGCAAAAGACCCAACAAGAACGAAACTTTGATATGCTTTTGCTTAAGATATGGCCCGCCTGGGACTCGCTACGATCCGATCCACGATTCGACGACCTTGTCCAGCAGATGAAATTTCCAGAGTGAGGTCTCACTTCTGGAAATACGGGCTTTGGAATTGCTTGAAAGGAACAAGACGCAATAGAACAGTATGAAATCCGCTGGCCGGCGCATGAAGCCAGATCGGACTATGCCCTACAGCTTATGCACAGACCACTAGGCGTCAACCGGAGCATCCTGTCACTTGTTACTGAGAGGCGAAAGTGTTGTAAAAGAGCAACGTGAACTGAAAGAAATCCAAGGAGATCATATGAATACTTCTCAAGAACCTGATAGTCGTGGACGAGTATCTCGACGAGATTTCCTAGTATTACTCGCTGGTGGCATCGTGGCGTCGCTTCACAACGCTTGTTCACCTCAATTAACAACATCACCAGCCGGTAAAGCTGATCACAGATCGCTGCATTACGCCAGTCTTACTGAAGTGGCCCGGCTGATTAAATCGAGAGAAATCTCATCGGTCGAGCTCACGCAGATGATTCTGGATCGGATCGATACCATCGATGTCCGACTGCACAGCTACGCTACTGTGATGGCGTGCCATGCGCTGGCCGCCGCACGTGCCGCCGAGAGAGAGATTCAGTCCGGAAGCTATCGGGGACCTTTGCATGGTGTTCCAATTGCAGTCAAAGATCTGTGTTATACAAAGGGTGTACCGACAATGGGTGGCCTGAAGGTACTGGCCGATTTTATTCCGGATCATGACGCAACAGTAGTGTCGAAGCTCGAAGCAGCTGGGGCGGTTCTGCTCGGAAAGCTGAACCTTACTGAGGGTGCCATGGGCGGATATCCCCCCGAGTTCGACGCGCCCGTAAATCCTTGGGCCGAAGACCATTGGACGGGTGTCTCTTCCAGCGGCTCGGGCGTGGCTACGGCAGCCGGACTGTGTTTTGCTTCATTGGGCTCGGATACAGGAGGCTCCATCCGGTTTCCTGCGGCATCTTGTGGCATAGTGGGGCTCAAACCGACATGGGGCCGTGTAAGCCGTTACGGAGTTTTAGCCCTGGCCGAATCTTTGGATCATATTGGGCCGCTCACACGTCGTGTCACCGACGCAGCCATCATGTTAGAGGCTATAGCGGGGTACGACGCTAACGATCCCACATCGTTGCGCGACCCGGTGCCGCCTATGGTGGATGGGATTGACGCAGGCATAAGAGGACTTCGAGTCGGGCTAGATAAGAGTTTCGTTACCAAAGGTGTCGATCCCGAAGTGAGCGCAGGGGTGCTGGAATCAGTTACTGTCCTAAAGAGTTTAGGTGCCCGTGTAGTCGCAGTGAAGATGCCTAAAGTCGATGTCATACCAGTGTCATGGATGACCTTGTGCGCAGCGGAAGCCGTTGCGGCCCATGAACCGTACTATCCAGACCGCGCCGACGAGTACGGCCCGTGGTTTCGAGACTTTTTGGATCTCGGCGCGTCAGTTAGCGGTGCCGACTATGCCAGAGCGAACAATGCGCGCGCGGCCTTCAATGGCGTGCTCAAGGGTGTTCTGGAAGAGGTCGACATCATAATCTGCCCCACGATGCCCACACCACCGGAGCTGATCACACGGGAAGAACTATACGGCCCGATGAACATGCCTGATGACGACCGTCTCAGCCCTATTCATTTCACAGCGCCCTTCGACTTCAGTGGGAGCCCAACTATTAGCCTACCATCGGGTTTTTCAAAAGATAGCATTCCGTTGAGCGTGCAGTTCGTTGGCCACCATTTGCAGGAAGCCATACTTTGTCGGGTAGGCCATGCCTACGAAAGCGCGACAGAATGGCACCTCAAACACCCCAAACTTTAAACAGCATAGAGTGAATCGGCGTGATGCGACTGTAGGATGTTGATTGGCTTATTTCTCTGGAATTGGGCTTAAAACTAGGCAGTTGGAATCCATGCCCGACTTGATGACTTTTTTGGAGCCGGATGAATTGAGAGATTCAAGTCCGGTTCTCGGAGGGGCCGAGGGCGAAATTCCCTCGGTCTACTCACCCCTGGAAATTAGATTGTTTTTAAGCTTCTGAAAGAGGTGACTTTTGGAAGCAATATGACATTTTACAGCTCCTGGGAAGGATGACTTTCGTGTACCCTGACACTCATCAATCGAAAGATAGGAGATTCAAGTTTTTTGGATTTAGCAAAAAATATCCTAAACAATAACTTGGATTATTTTAATTCGGGGAAGATTTTGATATTATTGTAGAATCTAAAGGCTTGGTTGCGTAGCCAAGCACTTAATATGAGAAATATCGGATAGGGGGAAATTTCATGGTTGAAGAATCAAAATTCCTATCAGTCTGCAGAGTGGATCGGCGCACGTTCCTCAAGGTGGGGCTGGGCGCCGCGGCCGGCGCATTGGCCAGCAGCGCAGCCAACGCCACGGCTGACGAGCCGAAGAGTACGCGACCGACCCCCAGGAACTGGAGCAAGGGAAAGAACGTTCAGGAGCACCGGGCCTGGCTCAAACAGGTGGTCGAGGAGCCGCTGGAGCCCGAGCTACCCATCTGCGATCCCCACCACCACATGGGGGATTGGCCCAGCTTTTTTCGATACCTGATGGCCGATCTACTGGACGACGCCCGGGGCCTCAATCTGGTTGATACGGTTTTCGTGGAGTGCCAGGCGGGTTACCGCCAGGACGGACCGGTCGAGCTTCAGCCTGTGGGCGAGACCGAGTTCATGGAGGGCATCGCCCGCAAGAGCCTGGCCGATCCGAAGTGCCCCACGGCGGTCGCGGCGGCCATCGTCGGCCACGCGGACCTGCGACTCGGTGAGGGTGTCGCGCCGGTGCTCGAGGCCCACCTCGCAGCCAGCCCCCGGTTCCGGGGAATCCGCCACGCCTGCGCATGGCATCCGAGCCCCGCGGTCGGTCAATCCTACATGAGCTCTCCGCCCGGTCTGCTGGGGGATTCTGAGTTCCGAAAAGGCATCGCCTGCCTCGATAAGCTCGGCCTGAGTTACGATTCCTGGGCCTACATGAACCAGTTTGGGGAGCTCACCGATCTGGCGCGAGCTTTCCCGGAGCTGACGATCGTCTGTGACCACGTCGGCGGGGTGGTCGGTCTTGGCCCCTACGCCGGCCGCCGCGAGGAGGCGTTCGCCGAGTGGAAGCGGGGGATGAAGGAGCTCGCCTCCTGCCTCAACGTGTCTATGAAGCTCGGCGGTCTGGCCATGCCGCTCTCGGGCTTCGGCTGGCAGGATCGGGACCTCCCCCCGACCTCGCTCGAGATGGCAGAGGCCACCGCCCCGTACTACCTCGAGTGCATCGAGGCCTTCGGCCCGGAGCGTTGCATGTTCGAGAGCAACTTTCCGGTCGAGAAGCTCTCCTGCTCATACCGCGTGCTCTGGAACTCCTTCAAACAGATCGCCAAGGCCTTCTCACCGGACGAGAAGGCTGCCCTATTCCACGACACCGCGGCCCGGGCGTACCGGATTGGCACCGCGCAGCACGCGTGACAAGGCAGCTTCCGGTAACTTCGTTCATGAATGTGAGAAGCGTCGCGGAGTCGAGCCATCCACCTGTGATCGCTGTCTCCTGGAGGCTGCGAAGGCCGTGGACCATCGATGTTTAAACCGGTACAAGGAACATCCAGCCATGCTGAAGGTAGAAGGTTATCCGGTAGTGATGATTTGGACGGCCTAGGCACATACACCGGCAGAATGGCAGGGAGTGTTTGATAGATTGGAAAAAGCCGGGATCAAATTGATATTGGTGAGTTGAATGGGGTGTTTTCACTATTAAACACATTTCAACTTCGATCATATGTTCGGCAATTAAATCTATCCTTCAGATGTTGAAATAATTGGCTACGAATTTACAAAAGACGCAATAACCTCTGGAGGCTCAAATTCTGGGAGAGCATACGATTGGTTCATCGGTAGTATTCCGAGTGAGATCGCTTCGTTATTGAACTGCACAAGAAGGAGAAAACTTCCTCCGTTTACTTAATCCGATAGAAGCAAAAAATTTCTGAGAAATATTTCATTTTCTGCAAAAAATTGGTTTTTTTTAGGACTCGATATAGGCAAAATTGATATTTGTAGTGTCAAAATGGAGTGAGCGCCAAGCTAAGCTGCTGTGAGTCAGCTGGACAATCCAGCCTGGTCAAAGGTTAGCCACCAGGTCAGAACGGAACTTAATGTATATCGAGGTAACGAGATATGCAAGGCTTAAGGAAAGGTGAATGGTCAGCCATAACGCAAGTGAAGGTATTGAGCCCCGAAATATGACTAATCGCATTGGGCCAAGGGTTACTCCATTTGGAAGCCAGAAGCGCTGCACGCGAAACGGCGAGTGTGCGAGCGACGTGCCGGGGTCGGAGTCCATGGCGGGTCATTCGATGATTCACAGCGGAACTTGGGAAGGCCATATCGTTCCCAATAGTGAAGCTTCCAACAAGTCGAAGAGGCAAAGGAGGAAGTATGGCGATATGGCACTCGGACTAACCCATAGTAGAGGTGTAAATGGGGTAATGCCCATTGAGTCCCAAGAGCCCGGGACACTCGAAGGGGTTAGCGGTAAAGTGTAGAGGGATGAGGTGGCATATGCCATACACTGAAATGGATAACATAACGCCAGCAAAATTAGCCCTCATATCGGAACGGGCTCGGAAGGACCCTAAGTTTCAGTTCACGAGCTTAGC
>Ga0209427_10002673_pt1 | contig 20959 bp, 22 predicted proteins | sample DeeMarSWOR136_30_FD_187465 | JGI IMG/M metagenome (GOLD analysis project Ga0209427, IMG submission 187465) | Marine sediment microbial communities from White Oak River estuary, North Carolina - WOR-1-36_30 (SPAdes) (version 2) | ecosystem: Environmental > Aquatic > Marine > Intertidal zone >...
CTATTACCAACATTTTCCTTTTATAATTTGTTTTCATTTTTATATTGCCTCCTTATCATTTATTTTTTTATATTTTATACTTCCATCATTCTTAATAGAACTTCTATAATTTAAATGTTTGCATATAAATAAATTTTTCCTCTTAAAGAAAAAACCGAAGCGTCAAAAAGACAATATTGGTAATAAAAGAAAACAACATGGAAAAATCAGAAAAATATCACATAGAAAAAAAGAGAAATACTGCATTGATCCTTACAGGGAGTATTAATCTGCTTGTTTCACACAAAGCTTGAATCAAACTTCCCTTCATCGATTTCTTTTAGAACCTGTTTCGGTGCTTTTCCCTCGACAGTGACACCTATCGAGGCGCACGTGCCGATAATCTCTTTTGTTTTGCGTTTCAGGTCTCTTCCGAGGATCGTATCAAACTTCATTTTCGCTATCTTCACTACCTGATCAACTGTAATATTTCCGATTTTTGTCTTGGAAGGCGCACCTGAGCCTTTCTCTGCCTTGACCTCATGGAGGATCAAAGAAGACGCTGGTGGAGTCCCTACTTCGACCTCAAAGTCCTTTGTCTTTGGATCAATAATAATTTTAACAGGAACCTTCATCCCCTGGAATTGCTTTGTTTTATTGTTAATCATATTAATGACTTGTATGATGTTGACACCCTTAGGACCCAATGCGGGACCAAGAGGTGCTCCTGCAGTTGCTTTTCCCCCGTCAACAAGTGCTTCTATGGTTTCTAGCATATTCTCTTACTCCTTCTTTTCCTCTTTCTTTTTGTCTTCGTCTTTACGTTTAATGATACGTACTTGTTCCCCTCGTACGGTTATCGGAATAGGAACCATGGACTCCAATAGCTCAACAGTGATTTCCTCCTTCGAGTAATCGATATGGGTAATCTTTGCTTTCTCCCCACGGAATGGACCTGCGATCATCTCTACAAGATCCCCTTCTGTAATCTTTGCGACCGCGGATGTCGGGGTGAGAAAATGTTCGATCTGTTCAATAGGGATACTACCTTCAAGCATGTTCCGGGCATAGGAAATCGTTTTTATCATGTTTTTAATAAGTTCTTCGTCATACGCTTCCACAAAGATATACCCTCGTAAATCCGGGGTGACGAGAATAGAGGGAATGCTCAATTTACCTTTTTTTGCCCTACTATGAATTAGATCAGCAGTGTTCTGTTCTTTACCTACTTGTGTTTTAATCGTAAATATACTGGAAATCTCAGTGGAAGTATGCTCAGAATTAGTATTTTCCATACCTGTAACCCCTTAATAGCCAAGTGCCTTAAGTATCCAAGGTGCAATAAGCTCGCGTATAATGTAAATAACAAAACCTAAAGCCCCGATCAGCAGGATGCCTAATCCAGTTATTTTCGCTGTTTTTTCATATTCTTCGTTGGTGGGCTTGCGTGCCATCTTTAAGACTCGTCCGTATTTCCCTTTTCCGATGCGTTGCTGACGTTCCTCAATTTTACGTTGTAAATCCCACGCTCTTCCTAGGAAACCTTTGCGTTCTTCGTTCACTCTATACACCTGTAATACGTAAGGGTCAAATAATAAGGAGTATATAAAGAATGTGGCGTTTTTCTACGAGATAAAATCAATGCCGTACTCCATTTCATCTCTTGAGCGGGGTGTTGGTCCTATTATCTGCTTGGATTTCACGCCGGTGACAACAAGCATGGCTCGTATGGATTTCTTCATACTAGGATCAATAGTCGTACCCCAGATGATACGTGCGTTCTTATCGATCTTTGCATAGATCTCTTCGACTACTTTTTGCGCCTCTCGTAACGTCATATCGTTTCCACCAGTGACATTGACCAACGCACCAGTCGCTTCTGTAATATCCACCTCAAGTAATGGAGAATTCAACGCTTCGGTGATCGCATCGACAGCCTTATTATCGCCTTCTGCTTCCCCAAGACCAATCAGCGCGACGCCACCACGTTTCATCACTGTCTTTAAATCAGCAAAATCTAGATTCACTAATCCAGGCATCGTGATCATCTCAGTGATCCCTTTAATTGAACGCATCAGAATCTCATCAGCGACCTTAAATGCCGCGTTCAAGGCAAGGTTTGGCACAATATCAAGTAACTTATCATTTGGGATCACAATCACAGTGTCGCAGACCTCACGCAGCCGCCGTAACCCCCCCTCTGCGTTATCCATTCGAACCTGACCTTCGACACAGAAAGGAAGCGTAACTACTCCAATGGTAAGTGCACCTGCTTCCCTAGCAATCTGTGCCACGATGGGTGCACATCCGGTTCCTGTCCCGCCACCAAGACCACAGGTGACAAACACCATATCCGAGGGAACAATGGCATCACGGATATCCTGTTCGCTTTCTTTTGCAGCCTCTTCCCCTATTTGGGGGAGCGATCCAGCTCCTAAACCGCGGGTGAGATGTCGTCCAATAAGTATTTTATAAGGAGATTGGGTGAGAAGAAGATGTTGCGCATCAGTATTAACCGCAATGAGATCTGCACCATTGATTCCTTCTGAAAAGCACCGTGAAATCGTGTTGGTTCCAGCCCCACCACACCCGACGACCTTAATGGTGGTCGTTAGGCTTTCAAGGACTCGTTCTAAGTCCTGGTCGTTCACACCAGCGATTTTCAATGTTGGATCACGTTTCGTTTCCCGTATCCCAACATTCTTTTTTTCCTTTTCTTCTATCTGTTGTTCGACCTGTTCTTTTACCTGCTCAGCCGCAACCACATCTTCAATAATCTTTCTCATTTATCAATTCACCATCCTCGTAACAAAACCCCATCATTGTAAAGAATTAAATTTTTTTACCAATAGTGTAAAGGAATTTTAATTCTTAAATATTTCCAAAGAAAAATCGATGTTTTTGATAGAGTGTGTCAGCCACCCAAGGGATATACGGTCGGCAAATGAGGCGTAATTCTCAATATTTTTTACGGTGATCCCTCCCGAGGCCTCTATGAGAATCTCAGGATTTATCATACGAATCTTACGTGCAATGTTTTTCCCTGCGACTGGAGTCATATTATCAAGCATTATGCTTGCGACATTCATGGTTGCAGCAGTAAGTGCATCAGTTTCATTTTCCACCTCGATTTCAATGATGTTATCTGGGAGTTTTTTTTTTATCTTCTTGATCGCCTCTTCAACGGATCCGATTAATTTGAGATGATTGTCTTTGATAAGTACAGCGTCATATAAACCATAGCGATGAGGTTCTCCACCGCCTAGGATGATTGCCTTTTTCTCAAAAGATCGAAAGCCTGGAGTTGTTTTTCGAGTAGCAGCTATTGTCACCTTTGGGTTGATTTTTTGACATCGTTTCACGAGTTTTTTTGTTTCGGTTGCAATTCCGCTCATCCTTCCGATGATGTTGAGGGCAAGCCGCTCTCCTTTTAGGATTGACCGGGCTGGTCCTCGGATTTGCATTACTGTTATTCCGCTTTTAATAGACGCCCCATCGGTTGCTATCATCGTTGCTGTTGCCTTGGTTTTTTGAAACACTAGGTATGCTTCTTGTAAGCCAGCGACAACACAATCTTGCTTTGCTATGATTGTTGCTCGTGCTAGTTGATTGGCAAACAACGCGGTGGAGGTTATATCTCCTTTTGTTCCTAGATCTTCGCTAAGGAACCGATCGATTTCGTCCATAACAATATTTTTTATAGGTAATTCCTGTTTAAAGGTTTTGGGAGAGTTTACATATGAAACTTGGCATAATTGGGTGTGGGGCCATTGGAAAAGATGTCGCAAAAGCAGCTGACATGATGAACGATATAGAAAAAATCTATCTGTATGATATCAACCCTACCGCAGCGAAGGACCTCTGTTCATCATTGAAAAAAGCATCGATAAAACCAGTTGATATCTTCTTAAAAGATGTCGATGTTGTTTTTGAGGCCGCATCCCAGCAGGCTGTTTCTACTTACGCAGCAACAGTGCTTGAAGCAGGGAAAGATTTAATCATCATGAGTATCGGCAGTTTATTTGATGATGCGTTTCGGAGGAAACTTGAAGACATTGCACGGAACAATCATCGGAAGATCTATCTTCCCTCTGGAGCTGTCTGTGGGATTGATGGTGTGGTTGCGGCAAGCATCGAAAAACTTGATAACGTAACCTTGGTTACAACCAAACCGCCAGCGTCACTTGGAAAATCTGTCGAGAAACGTACCGTGGTGTATAAGGGGACAGCTAGGGGTGCGATAATGCAGTTTCCGCGGAACATCAACGTCGCAGGGTGTCTCTCTTTGGCTGGTATTGGTTTTGATGAGACGAGAGTCGAAATCGTCGCTGATCCGGTTGAAACAAGAATTAATCATAAGATTCTTGCACATGGCCGGTTCGGGAGATTGCGTGCGGAGGTGGAGAATATGCCAAATCCAAATAACCCTCAGTCAAGCTATATGGCGTCATTGTCTGCAATCGCTACCCTGCGTAAAATCCTTCATCCTATTCAGATTGCTTAAACGTGCAGAGAAAAGAATTTTCAGTTTTTTTTTTTACATACACAAGTATTAACGGATATGAGGATACTTGAAATTTCTTCCTTATTAGGTAGTATTTATTGCACTAAAGCCTAAATAGCAGGCTGCTCTTACAAGACTGTTGAAATAATGACCTTTGAGATTAAGGAGCGAGACGCGGCAGGTCGTCTTTGTCGCTTCACGACACGACATGGGGCGGTAATCACCCCAAATCTCCTTCCGGTGATCAACCCAAATAAGATGATGATTACTCCAAAGGAGATGAAGCAACGATTTGGTGTTGACATACTCATTACAAATTCCTATATCATCAATAAAAATCCCGAATTAAGGAAGCATGCATTGATGTCCGGTGTGCACAAACTTATTGATTTCCATGGTACGATCATGACCGATTCAGGCACATTTCAAAGCTATATTTATGGTGACATCAACGTAGACCCTCTTGAGATTGTCCGATTCCAGCGAGACATCGGTAGCGATATCGGTACTATCCTTGATATTTTCGGAACCCCTGGTCAAACAAAGGAAGAATCTCAACAAGGAACGACCGAGACAATCAGACGAGCAAAGGAAAGCATTCAGGAGAAGGGGGAGATGCTGCTGGCTTGTCCTGTCCAAGGTTCGGTGTACCCTGAGCTTCGGGAGGAATGCGCACGCCAGCTCAGTTCCCTTAATGCAGACTTCTTCCCCATTGGTGGTGTTGTCCCACTTATGGAGAACCAGCGATACACTGATTTGGTTCGTTGTATCCTTGCTGCGAAACGTGGTCTTGATCCCTCAAAACCAGTGCACCTGTTTGGCGCTGGTCATCCTCTGATTTTTTCCCTGGCAGTTGCCTTAGGATGTGATTTCTTTGACTCGTCTGCTTATGCAAAATATGCACAAGATGGACGTATGATTTTCCTTTGGGGGACAGAGAAATTCGATGATCTTGTGGAACTACCCTGTTGCTGCCCTGTTTGTTCAACGTACACTATCTCGGAGTTACGGCAGCTTGATGCCAAAGATCGAACCTTGCAGTTAGCATTGCATAATCTGTACGTCAGTTACGCGGAGCTACGGACGATTCGAACCGCGATTAAGGGAGGCTGGTTATGGGAGCTTGTGGAACAACGCGCAGGTGCAAATCCCTTTCTTTTTGAGGCGTTACAGGTGTTACGAGAACAAAATCATCTCGTATGGCTTGAACAATTCGAGCCGGCGAGTAAGAAAACCGCGTTGTTTTATACAGGTCCTCAGACGATGTATCGACCAACGGTTTTTCGTTATCACATGCGTTTGTGTTCAAGGTTCGATCCTTTGTTTAACACCACGATGGTCTTCCCTGAAGGAACAAAACCGTATTCGATGTTTTATCAGCGACAGATGCAACAAATTCTTACGAAGAAGCACGTCAACTTTGTTGTTGATTCCACCATTGGTCCGGTTCCTTTCGAACTAGATGAGATGTATCCACTAGCTCAGTCTGTGTTTCCGATGTCTATAGATAAGGAAACAAGAGAAATTACACAACACATTATGCAGAGATTTCTTAAGACGGGAAAGGTAATTCATTGGAAAGAAGATATGAAGCTAAAGCAAGAAAAATCCAAACGATCGCCCTTTGACTTCGATTTACGTCGTGTCTCTGCGGTTGCTGATATGCAGTTCGGACGAGGTGCATCTGATGCATTGCTAAATGGGAGAATTACTATTATCAAATCAAAGCGAACTGGAAAAATAAGAAACATACTCTGTGACGGAGTTCATGTGCTTTCAATGCGTGCGGAGGATGGCTTCTTTACCCTGAAGTTAGAGGGTGGTCGTCGGCTTCATAACCGGTTAAACTATCCGTTATTACGGGTCGTGATCACCAATGACGCGGTGCCGTTTGTAAAAGAGGGGAAAAGTGTGTTTTCCAAGTTTGTTTCAGAATGTGATCCAAGCCTTCGACCTTTTGATGAATGCTTGGTTGTCGATAGAGATGATGTGTTCTTGGCCATTGGTCGTACGCAGCTTACCAGGGATGAAATGCTTTCGTTTCGTCATGGAATCGCGGTTAAAACACGAGAATCTCTTAAATAAACCCAATCAGCTGGTATCCAAAACTCTTATTATCTCAATGAATATTACAGGAATAGTTGCGCTCTACGTAAAAGACTTAATTTGAGGAATGGAGAATATGAAAAAATTCCATGAACTATCAGAACAGATAAAGAACCTGATAACCACTCGTGACTTTTTACAAGAGAAATATGATTCCTCTGAATTCCATAAGAAGAAGGAGGAATTTCCACAATCTGCGGTTCCACCTACCCCAGAAGATGCTGAGATTTACAAGTTGCTTACTTCGATACAGCAAATTGACAAGTATATCAAGGAGTTGCAAGATTTACAGTTAAAATTACTTAAAAAAGAAGAAAAATAAAAGGTTCTTTCCCATTTTGGTTATTTCTTTCGTATCTCTTTTAACCTGATACTGATGTCCTCTTGAAGTTCTTCGGTAATATTCCTTTTCGTAAAGACATCTGCCTTTATTGCGGTTGAGAGTTTTGTGGCAAGAAGCCTTGCGACTTTTCCTCGTTCTGCTTTTGGTGCACAGTTTATCGAGGGATGTTGGAAGATAACGCCGTGTTTCGGTGGTCTGCCCCCGTCTTTTTTGAATCGGAACAGTGCTTTTTCTGCTCCTAGTATTTGGATTGTTGATGCAGGCATCATCGCCATTTTTTGCATCCCTCCTGCTAAGGCGAAGAGCCTAGCGCCGATCAGTGGTCCAATGATATTGCTGGTGTTTGGGGCGATTGTCCTCATGTCTGTTTCGATTTGTTCTTGTAATCGTAATATCTCTTTGTTAACTGTAGAGAGCGTTTTTTCAAATGGTTTTATTTTCTTTTTTGAGGTTGGAAGCAGTGACCAGCAACTAAGGCGTTCTGAGAGGAGATTTGCGGTTTGTCTTAGGTCGTCAAGGGCGTTGACCATCTGTATCATCTGTAAATCTTCTGATTGTAACTTTTCATGGACGCGTTCTTGTACAATTAGCATTGAAGCCTCATGCAAAAGCTCCCGGGAAAACCCGTAATGTTCTGGTTTTATCAGTAATGTCTTAAAGACGGTGTCTTCATGAGTATATGAACCAAGGTCTCGCAGTCGTGTTTCATTAACAAAAACGGGCAAATCTTTTACAATTTTTTTTTCTTCATCGAGGATGTTGTTTTTTTCGATTTTGCGTAAACGTTGTGCGATTTCTTTTCCGTTTTTGGGGAACAGTATTTCTTGCTGAACTGTGGTATTGTCACAGAGGAATGTCCCGAACCATTTTGTAATAAGGTATTGCGTCATCATGGTTGGATAAGAACTCCGTTTTAATGTAGTTTACGATAGATTGTTTATATATATTCTGATGATAAAAGAGATTTTAAATATAAGAACTTGTATTACGTGTGTTAACAAGTATCGAAGGATTGGGGGTTTTTAATGAAACCGGAAAAAAGAGAAAGAATTGTTCTTACGAATGTCATTGAAACGGAGCTTGATATTTTAAAAAGACATGTACTTGTTCTTCAAACTCTTAAACAGAGTGAGCCTGCTGGGATCATCAAATTATCAGAGCTTACCAAGCACCCGCAGCATATGGTGCGGTATTCGTTACGAATATTGGAACAAGAAGGACTTATCGAACCATCTCCCCAGGGAGCTGTGACCACCGAATCCGTCAATAAGGCAACCCCCATGCTGAGACAAAAATTAAAGGAGATGCAAGAGACTATTAACGAGATTATGAAAGAACTTGGTTGAAGAATTTCTTGGATCTTTTTTTTGCCGCGGTAACTCAGATGGGAGAGTGCACGGCTGAAGACCGTGATGTCGAGGGTTCGATCCCCTCCTGCGGCACTAGCTGTAAGGGTTAAATGCCTTCAAGCTATTACTCCTTTTTATTAGCGTTAACAATTGAACTTGATTGGAGTGCGGATACTCCAAATCAAGTGCTTAATAATATTTATTCAAGTGGTATCGATGAATATTATCCATCGATGCCTGTAATAAAAGATGATGGTGGACCAATCAATGTTCTTGAACATACGAGATATAAGGAAACTGTAAATCATACACTTTCAAAAATAAATCGTAAGTATCATATCTTATAAATAAATTATATCAAACACAAATAAATCTTCGTCTTTTTCAAGGGAACTAGATAAAATGAAAAGTTTAATTTTACTGGTAAATTCATGTTCCCTTCCCGACGGGGACAACTCAAATAAATACATTTATTTGCACTAAAAAAATTACATCATATTATACTATAAATTAAGCTGTGTTTCTCCTGGTAGATATCACTCTGACTCTACATCCCATACCAGGGAATTAAACACCATCTTATTCTTCTCGAATAAAAAAAAGAAAAAAAGGTTTCTAATAGGACGAAAACAAAAAAATTATTATTAGTATGAACAACTATTTAAAAGATTTCTTAATGCTTTTTATTGCAGCATCAATGTTTTCAAGAGTTGTTGCATAAGAAAATCTTAGATAACCCTCGCCGTAGGGACCAAAGGCTGTACCTGGTAAACAAGCTACATTTGCTTTATAAAGTAAATGATCAGCACATTCCTGAGATTTCATTCCTGTTTCAAGTATATTTGGAAAAGTATAAAAAGCACCCTTTGGCGATAAGCAGTGAAAACCTGGTATTGAGTTTAATCCTTCTACAATTTTATCTCTTTTTTCTTTAAATCTTGCCATCATTTCAGGAATAAAATACTGATCTCCTGTTAATGCTTCAATTCCTGCCCATTGAGTGAAAGCTGCTGTGCAAGATATTGCACTAACAAGGAAATCTTGAAGTCTTTCAGCCATTTTAACTGGCGTTACCATATAACCAAGCCTCCAACCAGTCATTGCATAATATTTTGAAAAACCATCGAGTAGTATAGTTCTTTCCTTTGCTTCATCTCTTGCTGTTGGGGTATAATGTTTAGTTTCATATGTCATTTTTGAATAAATTTCATCTGAAACAACGAATATGTCGTTATTCTCAGCTATTTCTGCAATTTCTTCAAGCTCAGATTTAGTCATGACTGAACCGGTAGGATTTTGAGGGGAATTCACAATTATTAATTTTGTCTTTTCAGTTATTTTTTCCTTTATATCGTTTGGATTCATTCGAAACTCATTTTCTTCAAGTAAAGGGATCAATACCCCCTTTGCCCCTAAAAAGGATGTTACAGATCCATATGTTGGATAACCTGGATCCTGATAAATAACCTCATCTCCAGGATTAACTATATTGAGTATTGAGAAAAAAATCCCCGGTTTTAAACCTGGTGTTATAACTATTTGTTCCAGGTCAGGTCTATAACCTCTTGTTTTTTCTATTTCATCTTGTACAGCCTTTCTTAATTCTAAAATACCAATCGAAGGAGTATAATGTGTTTTTTTATCAAGTATTGCTTTAATTCCAGCCTGAACTATATTTTTTGGTGTTTCAATATCTGGCTCTCCGATTTCAAAATGTAAAATATTTTTACCTTGTCTTTCTAGTTCTTGAGCCTTTGCTAGAACCTCAAATGCTGCTTCGCCATAAATTCGATTTGCTCCATTGCTTAGTGAAACCATGTTAATCAGTTCCTCAATGTAATAATATATATTATATATTTCGATAAATGTTACCAGCAATCCTAGTAAAGTTAAAAAAGGTTATCGCAAATATAAATCTTTCAAGCGGTCTATATTCAAGTCTATTAAAAATCCCAGGTGACGTGTAAGGTTCATTAGAATAAATTTTCTGCATATAGAGGCGTTAAAACGTACGAAACCGATAGTTTCAAAAGTAGCATCAATCTCAGTCTGATAGACATTTTTTCTTAACTAAGCATTATCGCAGCCAAAAGTGAAAACCTATATTTTTTTGATGTGAGTTCTACTGCTTTCATGGCTTTAGAAAAACATATCTCCCATGGAAAGTCTTCCCAAACATGTTTCAGAGTCATTGCATTTTCAATAACCTCATGGACTATTTCCGGTGTGGCTTTATGAAAACTTGTTAAAATGTTTTTATGATTATGTGGCATTACAACATCGCCCAAATCACCGGTTTCTATTTTTTTTCCTCTAACAATTGGCCTAATTTCTGTTATATTTTATTTAAGTGCTTTCAATGCTTGAATAAATGAATTTCTTTCGGAACTTCTAGGGGCATATTCAAAGACTGGTTCATTGAATGGTTTTGGTATATGAATAATGGTTTCATTCATTTTTATCATCAATTCGATTAGGCGTACAAAAAAAGTAAATATAATAACTCTGGCTTATGAGAGTGAGAAACAGATAACTTTTGGTTCAGTCATTTCCATTAAAGAAAACTTAATTCCTTCTCTACCTAAACCAGAATATTTTATTCCTCCAAAAGGCATTGAATCTAATCTATAATCAGTTGAATCGTTTATCATAACTCCACCACATTCTAGTTCTTTTATTCCTTTGTATGCAATATCAATATTTTGTGTAAATATTGCAGCGTGTAGACCAAATGGTAGAGAATTTGATTTAGCGATTGCTTCATCTATAGTTGTTATAGGATAGAGATTTACTGTGGGTCCAAAAACCTCATTTTTATGTATTTTTGCTTTTTCAGGAACATTTTCAAGAACTGTTGGGTAAATAATTGCTCCTTTTCTTTTTCCTCCAGCTAGTACCTTTGCACCTAGAGATTCTGCTTCTTTTATCCAACTTTCTACACGTTTTGCTTCTCCTTCGGTTATCATTGGCCCCATGTTAGTTTTTTCATCTAGTTTATTTCCAACCTTGTATTTTAAGGTTCTTTTTACAAAGGCATCTTTAAATTTATCATAAATATCTTTGTGAATGTATATGCGTTGAACGCCTATACAATTTTGACCAGCTGCCCAAAAAGCACCTGACACACAGGATTCAACAGCGTTACTAAAATCTGCATCTTTCCAAATAATAACGGGTGAGTTAGATCCTAGTTCCATACCAATTTTTTTAATACCCATATTTTTAACAACTTGTTTTCCAGCATCAAGTCCCCCGGTAAATGAAATCATTCTGATTCTCACGTCTTTTACTAATGTATCTCCTATATCTGAGCCGTAACCTGTTATTATTTGTAGTGCTTTAGGTGGTAATCCCGCTTTTAAAAAAGCATCCCCTAGTTTTATTGCTGATAGTGGTGTTACTGAAGCTGGTTTTAAAATAACAGAGTTTCCTGCAGCAAAAGCAGGTCCCAATTTATGTGCAACTAAATTAAGTGGATCGTTAAAAGGAGTTATTGCAAGAATAACACCTATTGGAACTCTATAATAATATCCCTGTCTTTTTTCCCCACCAGGAAAAGAATCAAAAGGAATATATTCACCAAGGACACGTTTTGATTCCTCAGCTGAAATAGTTAATGTATTTACACAACGGGAGGTTTCTTTTCTTGCTTCTTTAATTGTTTTTGAACCTTCCCTAGCTATTGTTTTTGCAAAATCATCATGATTGCTTTTAATGATTTCAGCTGTTTTATAAAGAATATTTGCCCGCTCATAAACATATAAAGTTTTCATTATTTTGAAACCCTCTAAGGAAGATTTAATAGCAAGTTCTATATCTTTTAGTCCTGCCCTTGGAACAGTATCCACAAGAGTGTTGTCAAAAGGATCATAAACATTGATTCTTTCCTTTCTATCAATCCATTTACCATCGAGTAACATTTTCATTAAAAGTCACCTCTTTGTTGTCTATTAATATTTAATAAATCAATTAATAGGGCATAACCTGTCTCACGTCTACCCGCTCCAGGTCCAATAATAGTGACAGGACCAAGTTCATCAGTATAAAAGGTTAAAGCATTAGTTGCTTCGCAAACACCTGCAAGCGGATCATTTAATGGTAGTTTTTGAGGCCAAACCTTTGCTTTGACAGTTCCATCTTTTAAAATTTCAGCACTACCGATAAGCTTCCAGCGTTTACCCTCAGTCTTTGCTTTTTCTACATCTTCTTTTGAAATTTTTGTAATTCCTTTTCTTTCAACATCCTTCCAAGTTATTTTTTTTTCTAAAACAACATTTGTAAGAATTACTACTTTTCCAAGTGCATCTAAACCCTCTATATCGCCTGTTGGATCTGCTTCAGCATAACCTAGTTCCTGCGCCTTTTTTAATGCATCTTCATATGATGTTCCTTCTTCCATTCTTGTTAATATATAGTTTGTAGTACCATTTAAAATACCTTTAAAACCATTTATTTTGTTTCCAGCAAGTGTATACTTTGCTAGATTAATAACTGGAGTACCAGCGAGAACAACACCTTCAAAACTATAGAAAACACGGTTTTTTTCTGCTAATTTTAAAAGATTTAATGCGTCCTTGACAACAGGTCCTTTATTTGTTGATACAACATTTTTTTTGGCATTCAATGCTGTTTTGATATGAGTTAAGGCAGGTTCACCTGTTTTAACATCTGTAAAAGTTACCTCAATAATTGTATTGGTATTTGTTTTTTTTATGGTTTCAATGCTATCCATTCCCTTTATACCTGATGAGTAATTATCAAGTTTTTTTCCAGATTTAACAAGAGCTAGTATTTTTTTTGCATCAAGACCTCTTTCGTCATAGACTGATCCTTTCATTGTATCAGAAATTGCAACAATGATCCAATGAAAATCAAATTTTTCTGCAAGCATCTCTTTTTTTTCTAAAAGGATCTCTGTAAGCCCTTGCCCAACAGTTCCAAATCCTATAAAAGCAAGTTTAAAGTGCATAAATTATCGCTCCCTATAATGGAGATTTGGTGCTGCAATAAAGGATAAACCTTTCTCAGTTAATGCACGGGCTGTATTGTTAATAGCTTGATGTTTGTCTAAATAATTTTGAATAATAAATTGCATCTCTCCTTTTTCTTCAATTTCTTTTCTAGGTCTGAAATAATCAAGAATATCAGTTGGATGTTCTCTTTTGGAATCTACTTCAATTTCTGCCCCTTCATGTTTAGCACCTATGTTTTTAACTTTTGAAGCAATTTCAAGAAGCTCATTCCTACGGTCATATGGTTGAATAACAATGCTTTTCCATGTTTCAAGTATATGATGCTCAAATCTGACAAAATCTTCAAGACCTAATGATTTTCTAATTTTACTACTTAATTCAATAGTCCAATTGTTTGCTGAGTTTGAAAAATTAAAACCAATCAAAGAGGTCGAGCCATCCTCTCTAGAAAAAAGCCTTGCTGTCATAAGAGTCCAGAAAACAGAATAGGGGTTATCATTACCCATATAAACCGATATTTTGAACTCCATGTCTATTCCAAGCTTATGCATTAAATAACCTAAAAGTATAGTGCCAGGATTAATATTAAGCACTTGTTTTACTCCATAATTAGTATAATAGTAGAGAAACTCATCAATCCATTTAATAGGGTAGTCATTTGGTTGACCTACACCACCAAAATAACCAGTTATTGTTTCAGGTCCACCAAGATGAATATTTGACCCATCTGTTCCTTTTGTATCAAGTGTTTCACACCAACTAGTCCCAAGTATCTGCATTGCTACTGTCATTGCTAAAAGATCATCATCTTCCTCCTGTTCTTTCATACATCTAACTCTGATAAAACGTCCAGGCATTAATTCCTGATTTTTAACCGCTTGACGTACTTCAGCCATAAATGCATCAAAATATTGACATGCACTTATCTCAAGTGTAACAGCATAATTCTCCTTAAAATCCATTTCTTTGGCTTTATTACCTAGTATCTTTTTACGATATTGATCAATTGTAATAAATGCACCTGAATCTCTTTGATTAATTAACCATTCTAAATCATTAACATATGATGATTTCTTTTTCCTTAATCTCAACATTAAATTTTCTAATTTACTAGCCTCTCTTGCTTTTCTATTAATTTCTTCAGGAGTCCCATATTTTTTAATTACAAATAAAAGATCGTTTACAAGTTTATTATTCGAATCCATTAAAAAATTGTTAATTTCATCTAGTCTTTTATTTTCTATAACTAATTTTTTTCTAATATCTATTGACATTGTTAATTCCTTCCCCAAATTACTAACCAATAAATCTAGTCAAAGGCAATAAAACAATGTTTTAATAATGTTTGGTTAAAACTTACAAAAAATTGTTAATAAAATCAGTAATTGATAATTGCAGAAATTAATAATTATGCACTTGATATCAATCTCAATGTTAAAAAAAATATTAGCACCTAATCCCGAAGAGAATCTTTGAGATCGAAAAAACTCTTTAACGGATACGATGTTAGCGAATTTGTTAACAAATACGAGTAGAAATCTCCCTCCACGAGCAAATATTTATCACGATAATAATTAGCACGAATATTAAAACTAAAATAATGATAAATTTAATATCCACGAGTTCAAAACCCGTCCCCTGCACAAGTAAATTTTTATTGGAGGGAACTGTAACTCCTAGACTCGTCTTCGGCCCCAAACATGGTATTTATTAGCACGATTATGAAATAAGCTTCTGCACCATGTCACTAACACAATGAACATCATCCTTTTTTTTCCTCATAAAATTGACAGTCAATTATTAGGGGAAAAATGATGGTCATTTTTTATCGTATCATAACTATTGTAGAACAACCTAAGACAATAACAATTCCAACATTTAGATTCATTTTTCTTTTTTTTATTTTGATTTATACAAAAACATGAGGATAAACCTATAGGATTTCAGACTGTTTAATGGAGGGAACGCTGAGCTTAGGATACACTTTCGCCCCCCCGACTTAAATTAATGGATATAAAATCATTATTTTTACTGGTAAATACGAGTCCGAATCTACCTACCAACTCTATATAATTAATTAATAAATATCTTTATTTATACGAAGATGATTATAATGTCCTGAAATATAATTTTGACTTTTTTTTTCCTCCTGAATGGATGTCACTCTAAGTCGATACTCCCTCCTGCGGCACTCTGCATTTTTTCTGCTGTTGGGACTTAAAACAGTATAAATATTGAGGTTATTTTGATTCGTAACGATGAAACCGCATCGCAACAATGATATAGTTGACGATAGGGGTACCTACAATCACGTAAAGAGTGCAATACTTATTTACTAATCAACAATATTTAACCCATTCTTTCGTATTATATGAAATATATTCCAGGAATAACAAAAAGAGTTCTGGAGTGCTGTTTTATTTAGCTCGTCTGTTGTGTGACTACAAGCTCCCCATGTTTTATTCCTTTCATTGATTTGATAGTATCAGCGAGTTTTTTGATGTTTCGTGTTTTTCCTTTTAGCACCAAGACTTCTAAGCAGGTGTCATGATCAATATGTATGTGGGTCGTGGTCAGGATCTCTTGGTAATGGTCGTGTTGGATTTCAAGCAGCCGATCCACCAGTGGACCTGAATGATGATCGTAGACCATTGTCAAAGTTCCAATGACGTTTGCATTTGGATCTTTTACATGTTCGTTGATAAGATGTTGCCTGATGATATCACGTATGGCTTCGGAACGATTGGAATATCGTTTCTTTTTCATCGTACGATCAAACTTTTCTAAGAGATCAGGTTCTATTGAGACACCAAATCGGGTTATGGTTTGCATAGTAACACGTTTTAAAGATAAACGTAGCACGATTATATATGTTGTTCTTTTAACATCGATATTCATGTAGACAGCGGTGTCACGAATATGAGATTTGTCTGTTGGTTCCCGTTGGGATATCATTTATCTGAAGTACCATAACCGATGATTCTTTTTTTTCTACTTTTGTTTTTGTTTGAAAACCTAAAATAAATCATTTTGTTCTGTTTCTTAGGTGGACAGCTTGTTCTTTTTTTTCTCTCTACATTTGGTAGAGACATTTTCTTCCTTTATTAAAACAAGGTATCTTAGAGCAATAGGATATTTATACTAGTTTTTTATTTTCATTTTGAGGGTGAGGTATAAGAAATAATAGTCTCAGACAAGAATGTGATAAAATTGAGGAGAATCTTGTGAGTAAACTAAAGAACAAAGCAGTTCAGAAAAAAAAGCCTATGTGGTTACGTAAACTATTACATTCTCTTTTCGCATTCTCAATTATTATCGTTTTATATTTTCTTCCAACCCCTGAGGGATTATCACGCAGTGGACAAATCATGATAGGCATTATGTTTATGGGAGCAATACTTTGGATTACTGAAGCGATCCCTTTAGCCGCAACAGGGCTTCTTATAATCGTTATGCAACCTATTATGGGAACGATGCAAGCGCAGGATGTCTTTGCTTCATTTGGCAATCAAGCGATTTTCTTCTTGATAGGGGCATTCATCATAGCAGGAGCCATTGAAAAATATGGGTTACACCGACGTATCGCGTTACGGCTCTTAACCTATTTTGCGAAAAAACCAAAAATGCTTAGCTTTGGTATCATGACCTCCTGTGTGTTCCTCACATTTATTATTCCCGAACATGGTGTTGCTGTCTTGTTCCTGCCAATCGTCACATCAATACTCATTGCCATGAAAGTGACTCCTCGGAAGAGTAATTTTGGGAAAGTGACCATGCTTTCTGTGGCTTATGGTTGTTCGATTGGCAGTCTTGGCACATTGGTCGGCGGTGCGCGAAATCCTCTTACTGTGACGATCCTTTCTAACATGAACCCCCCTATTACTGTGTCATTTTTTGAATGGATGGTATATGCAATGCCTGTCGTGTTTCTTACATTCCCTGTTGTATGGATGATCCTTCAATTCTCGTTTCCAATAGAAATTAAGGACACTGAAAAAGCCAAAGAAGAGATACGTTATCAAGTCAATACAGAAGGAAAGCTTGGTAGATCTGAATGGATTGTCATCGCGATAGTGACCATTACTGTGCTTTTATGGGTCTTCTTTTCCTCATCTCAATACTTTGGACTTGCGATTGTTGCTTTGCTTGGAAGTGTTTTATTGTTTTTTTCAGGGGCTATCACTTGGAAGGATATTGAAAAACGAGTGCCTTGGGGTATTATCTTACTGTATGGAGGAGCGATTACCCTAGGATTTGGTCTACAAAAAACAGGTGCTGGGGCATGGATTGCGCATTCTATCTCTAATGTCGCAGGGGATCATATGTATCTAGTGATTATAGGTCTGATAGTACTTTCAATTCTTCTTACAGCGTTTATGTCTAACGTTGCGGCTGTATCTATCCTTCTTCCCATTGGTCTTGGTGTTGCGACACAAGTACCAGGGATCAGTTCACTATTAGCTGCCATGCTTATTGCACTAAGCGGGGGCTTGGCTTTTATGCTTGTGATCTCAACTCCAGGGAATGCCATTATGTATTCCTCTGGTTATTTCTCTACCCGGGATTTATTACGCGCTGGATTTTTTTCAAATATCATCTGTATTATAATGATTTTTCTTATAGCTGTTTTTTATTGGAAAGGAGTGTTGGGATTATGACGCGTAAGCCTTTTGATGACTATGAAAATAAACCTTTGTTTCGTTCTATTTTAGTTCCTATCTCCTCAGAGTTTTATCCACCTGCGGTATTCCAAATCAGCGCGTTTCTGGCAAAAGCGTTTCATAGTACCGTCACCTCAATATATATTACAGAGAAAAGAATATTAGATGATTTTGACAGGCTTTCTGATGCTCACCTCTCATTTTACGAACGAGAGGAGGCACAACATAATATACGCTCTAAGCACCTTGCACAGGCAGAGCAGATTGTTTTCCGAGATGCTAAAGGATTCTTCAAAAAGCGAGAGATACCGCTGCAAACAAAATATCTCGAAGGGGAATTTAGTGAGGTCATCAAAAATGAAATAGAAACAAACCATTATGATTTAATCATAATGGGGTATGGTAGAGCATGCCTTATTGATTATCGACTGATCGATGAGATATCGCTCCCGATCTGGATTGAATCAGGTGCTGATACGGACACCTTGCTGGCAGTATGTTCAAATCTAGCGCCAAATCAAAAAATACAGATTTTTGGCCAACAGTTATCTGAACTATTCGAAAAAAAACTTCACATGATTTATGTTGTTGACCTAGAAGATCCTGTAATTGTCGATTCGACAGGAAAACGATCTGGGAAGAAAACAAAAGAAGAACTCATACAAAAGGGACAAGAATTTATAGATCTCATGAGACAAAAAGGCATACAAGTGAACCTCGTTACCGGAGTGTTTCAAAAAGAAGTCCAAAAAGCTGCAAGAAAGATTAACCCAAGATTGATTTTGATAGGAAGGGAACAGAAACAGAAAGGAAGACTTGGGTTACCGATTAAAAACGTAAAAAAAAGATTAGCAGAATATTGTGATTATTCATTTCTTTTTATCAATTGATGTGTTTGTTCCTTGGTGAACTGTTTTCAAAAATATTCTTTGTTTGATAAATGTTCTTCATCTAACATCAGTCTCTTAAAGATATTCCATAAAAATTATATATTATAATAAGATACTTTTATTGACCTTTTTAATCGGGGTGTGGAAGGAAAATGAGTAAAAGTCTATTGCGAAAAGGTATTGGTATTGTCGTGTCATTATTCTTAGTACTCCTTGTTTTTTCGGTTTTACTGCCGTCAGCATCTGCGATTGCGCTCTCCCCAGGAACCCCGGATAGCACTTTAGTGATTGCAGGGGCAATCATTAGTTTTGATGATGTCACGCTTACTATACGAGCTGCTGAGGCGATTCCAGTCAAATACCTTACTTATGTTATTTACAACAGTGAAAATCATCATAAGGTCGCATCTGTGTGCTTCTTGATTGATGGAACTGAGATTTTTGATGCCCCTTCAGAATCATTCACCGTCGTATCTCTGACAAACACCGAAAACCTTCCATATCAAAGCGGGGGACACTATTATGGGTATGACGAAAGAACAGGAAAGAACGTCTATAGATATCGGTATGGCTATGGGTATGGCTATGGATATGGAGCTAATGATTTAACCCTTGAGTATGTCCTTTCGTATACGACCTGTAAACCAGGGACTTATTATGCGAAACTCTTTGTGAAAACACAAAAACACACCTACATCTCCGACGAATCAATACTTTTTACCGTAGACCAACGTCCTCCGTTGTCGATTTATGTGGACATCAAACCAGGTACTATTCATACCAAGGAAAAAGGGTATCTTTATGTTACCATCTTTGGTACAAACACATTTGACGTCGAGACAATTAATCCTAAAACCCTACGGCTTTCTTTGGGTGGGGGAAAAAATATCGTAAAAACCCCGTTTTGGTGGTATGAGAATGGAGCGAACCAGTATCTAGATCTTTTGCTCAAATTCCGCATCGAACAGGTCATTCATGTCCTAAAACTCTTCAAACATCCCGATGAAACCCTTTGTCTTAAGCTTACTGGATCCCTTAAAAAAACAGAGGATTGTTACTCTGTGGTCGGATCTGATTTCATACAGATTTTAACTTTAGGAAAAAGTAAAGGATACCACCATTAGATATATCGAATTTTTTCTTTTTCATGGAGTGTACATGTCACGTTTACACAACACATTATCCTTTTAATAATGGGAGATAAGAGACGAACCATTTGGAAGGAAAGTTATGAATCCGGTATGACAGAAAATGAGTTTTTTTTATCAATGAAATCTTTTATTATATGAAAGATGTTTTCCTTATGTATTTGTGTCCGACAAACATAAAAAAAACCATGTTTTTTTAGTAGAATGTAGGAAAGAGCGACCATTGGATTTTATATTATCTTCCTTCATTTCATCATAATAGGGAGTAAGAAGATTATAGCAGATAAACTACTTAACACCTCTTTCATGGAGTTGCCCATTGGTTTTCGTAGACTTGATTTTCAATTGATAATATGCAATCGCCATTCACACTTAATTCCTCCCTCAATAACCCAAATGTATGGCAGCAGAAATTCATAGATCTCTCCATCTTCATGTCTTTTTTTGCTGTCATACATTTGTGTAATTTTTTTTCTATTGTGGATTTTGAGGTGTATTGTTTACGTTTGGCCTGTATTTTTCTGTTTAGCTTAATGGTTTTGCTCTGACCTGACACAAATTTTAAAAAAAGAACCGAATGAAAAGCGAGATGTGGTTTTCTCATTAATGTCATCTAAAGTTTTTTTTTTTTTTTGATATTAGATAATTCAGTATCTCTAGGCTTTTTTCTTTCCTTTTAATTTATTTTTTTGAATGATTCTTTTGTATGCAATAAAACCAGTGTTTTAGTTTTTTTCAAAAAATGAACGGCTACAAATCTATATATATGGTTGTAGAGATGATGAATGAGGTGAAAGGAAATATGAAGAACCTCTTCATAGGAATAGGAATTTTTATAATGCTTTGCGTCGGTAGTTTAAGTGGGTGCTTGGATGAAAAAAGTAAATTTATTGGAACCTGGTTTAATCAAGATGGGAGCACATCGATGACATTTGAATCAGATGGTACAGTGACGATCACCGGGACTGGTCCTCTTGGATTCGTTTCCTTAACTGGAACGTTTAAT
>Ga0209427_10002674_pt1 | contig 20959 bp, 19 predicted proteins | sample DeeMarSWOR136_30_FD_187465 | JGI IMG/M metagenome (GOLD analysis project Ga0209427, IMG submission 187465) | Marine sediment microbial communities from White Oak River estuary, North Carolina - WOR-1-36_30 (SPAdes) (version 2) | ecosystem: Environmental > Aquatic > Marine > Intertidal zone >...
TATGACTATATCGCAGCGCCTCACCATCGCCAATATGGCTGTGGAAGCCGGGGCCAAGGTCGGCCTGTTTCCCGCCGATAAGATCACCCGGGACTTCCTCATAGAGCATGGACGAGGCGACAATTACAAGCCGCTATATCCAAATGCTGAGGCAAATTATGAGCAAGTCATACCTGTGAATCTCGACCAGCTTGAGCCAATGCTTTCTCTCCCGCACGCTGTGGATAACGTCCGTCCGGTGGCTCACGTGAAAGGAGTCAAAATCCAGCAGGCATTCATTGGCACCTGTACTAACGGGCGTCTGGAGGATCTAGCTGTGGCTGCTCAGATTCTTAAGGGTAAGAAGAGGCATCCGGGCACCAGGTTGCTCATAGCGCCAGCTTCGAGGCAGGTGGTCATTCAGGCTATCGAAAAAGGCTATATCCAGAGCTTAATTGAAGCCGGAGCAATTGTTCTACCGCCGGGCTGCGCAGCTTGTCTCGGTGTCCACCAGGGGGTACTGGGAGATGGCGAGGTTTGCCTTTCTACCGCCAATCGTAATTTTAAGGGAAGAATGGGCAACCCTGAGGCTATGATATATCTGGCCAGCCCGGCTACGGCCGCCGCCTCAGCCGTAAAGGGCGAGATTGCTGACCCTAGGGAAGTTATATAAAAATAGAAATGCAAAGGGCAAAAATACAGAGCAAAAAATGGAAATTAAAGATGAAACATCTTTTCGTTTTGATTTGTCATCTTGATTCTTATGACTTGTATTTTGATTTTCTTCCGTTCTCTTCAATTTCCACGAAGGGTGAAGATGCCTGACTTGGTGCTTAAAGGTAAAGCCATCAAAGTGGGGGATAATATCTCCACTGATGATATCATTCCCGGCAGGTTTGCCCATTTGAGGAGCAACTTGCCTGAACTGGCCAGGCATGTCCTTGAGGATGCCGCGCCCGAATTTGTCTCACGGGCAAAGGCTTTGTTGGCAACGGGTGAAGGCAAGGCAATCTTGGTGGCAGGCAAAAATCTTGGTCTGGGTTCCAGTCGGGAACATGCTCCGGTAGTAATGAGGATGTCGGCGGTAGGCGCTATTTTAGCAAAATCGGCAGCGCGTATCTTTTTCCGGAACGCCATAAACCAGGGTTTGCCTGTTCTGCTTTGCGACACCGATAAAATCGGCGATGGCGATGAACTGGAGATAGATTTGACTGGTGGTACGATTGCTAATTTGACCTCTGGTATTACATTAAGCTGTAGCAAGATGCCGCCGATAATGTCCGCCATACTTAAAGAGGGTGGCCTTATCCCTTACATACAGAAGCATAAGGACTTCAAGCTATGAAAGCGTTGCTGGCATGAGGATTTTGAATTTAGGGCATCTGGATTTTGGATTTGTTTAGAGTTTGGAAATTGGCATTCAGGGTCTATTGTGATGCAGCATAGAGTAACTTTTATCCCTGGCGATGGCATAGGGCCTGAAGTGGCTGAGGCAACACGGCGAGTACTGGAAGCTACGGGGGTCAAGTTCCAGTGGGATACTGTTGTCATAGGTAGCCAGGCTCAAGATAAGTTTGGCACACCTCTTCCCGACCAGGCTCTCCAGTCCATAAGGAAAAACAAAGTCGCCCTTAAGGGACCGGTGACCACACCCATAGGCACTGGCTTCAGGAGCGTCAATGTCGCTTTGAGGCAGATGTTAGACCTTTATGCCTGTCTGCGCCCCTATAAGGTGTACCCCGGTATAAACACGCCGTTCAAAGGTGTGGATATAGCAGTGGTCAGGGAGAATACCGAAGACCTCTATGCCGGCATCGAATTTGCCAGGGATGATTCGGGAACCAAGCAATTGCTGGATTTTGTGCTCGATGCCACGGGAAAAGAAATAAGGAGAGACTCCGCTGTAAGCCTGAAGGTTATATCTCAAACAGCTAGCCGGCGAATTGTCAAGTTTGCCTTTGAACATGCCAGGCAGAACGGCAGAAAAAAAGTCACTGCGGTTCACAAGGCTAACATACTCAAGTTCTCCGACGGACTTTTTCTGGATACCGCCCGTGAAGTGGCCAAAGAGTATAGCGACATAGAATTTGGCGACATGCTGGTGGACGCAACCTGCATGGAGCTGGTCAGGAAGCCCCACATATTTGACGTCCTCGTGCTGCCCAATTTGTACGGCGACATAATTTCGGACCTCTGTGCCGGGTTGGTCGGCAGCATGGGCGTAGCGCCTGGGGCCAACATCGGGGATGAGGCAGCCATCTTTGAACCTAGCCACGGCAGTGCCCCCAAATACGCCGGGCAGAATAAGGCCAATCCCGTGGCTACGATGCTCTCCGGGGTGATGATGCTGCGTTATCTGGGAGAGAAGGATAGCGCCGATAAGATGGAAAGCGCTGTAGCCGAGGTTATAGCTGAGGGCAAGAACGTCACCTATGATTTAAAGCTCGATCCCGCCACGGCCGCAGGCACCAGCCAGGTAGCCGACGCTGTGATAGAGAGACTAAAGCCAAGTCCTTAATCCGAAGTTAGAGAACTGCAAAAGCTGGAATCTATGAGCAAATTTGCAGGGTATATCTGGGGCACCTTAGCTCACCCGGCAGTAACTTTCAGAGACCTATCCCGGGAAGAGAATGTGAAGCAGGGTTGGGGAGCAGTTCTACTCGTCGGGGTCCTGTATTCAGTGGTTTGTGCCATCGCTACTATAAATGGAATCGAACCTGTTGTTGAACCTTTTCTCCCTATAAGCAAAGAGAGTTTTTATTTCTGGGAGATATTCTTCGCCCCTCCAGTGATGATAGGGGCGTGGTATTTGTTCAGCTACCTAAATCTCCGCATTGGGCGAGCATTTGGTGGAAAGGGAACATTCAAAGCCATATTGACATCTTTGGGGTTTGCTTTTTGTATTCCCATGCTTCCCATTATGTGGACTACCGACCTTATCTGCATCGCTTTCACGATTGATTTACGAATGCTGGGAACTTTTGGGCAAGTATGGAATGTCTTCTATCAGACATTCACTATACTATGGATGGCGGCTGCTTGCGTTATCGCCACCCGGGAAACTCACCGTATCCCTTTAGGAAAGGCAATCGTCGCGACCATGATATCAGCGATACCCGCCGTCCTCATCATCGCAGCCACCATACGGTAATCATAAGGTGCCTTTCCTGCTCGAATTGTCAGAAAGCATGATAAAATCTGTTATGCTGGGGATGTGGTGGGCAGCAGTATCATAGCAGTGGGCAAACCGGATCAGGGAAACTTGGAGTTCGCATGTACCGCTGTTAAGAGAAATTGCTGAAAAGCCTTTGAGAAAGCAAGAATTAAACTGTGCCAAAGAAGATGAAAAAATGAAGCTAAGTAAAGTCGAAAAAAGAGTCATGGTCAGCCAGAAGCATGCTGAGCGCGGTATTGAACACGTTGAAAGATTGCTGCCGTATGTAAACCTGAAGGAAAATCAAAGTTATCTCGAGGTGGGGTGCGGCAATGGGCATGTGTGTAAATACCTAGCCAGAAAGTATCACTTGAACGCCACTGGAACTGATGTTGACCCGGAAATGATTCAGTTTGCCAACAAGAGTATTGACGATATACCACATGTTCGTTTTTTGGAAATGGATGCAACAAAAATGCCTTTTGAGGATAACGAATTCTATATTGTTCTCTCTTTCGGGGTCATGCATCATATAAGCAATTGGGAAAAAGCGTTGGAAGAAATAGGCCGGGTTTTGAAGCCGAACGGGTTTCTTATTTTCGGTGATATCGCATATTCAAGATTTACCACCAGAATTTTTAAACCTATCGCAAAGAACTATGGTGTTTATACAATTGATGATATAACCCACTGTTTAAAAGGAAATGGCTTCGAAATTGTTCATAGAGAGGGACCCAAGGGGATGATAATGAAATATCATAGCCTAGTGTTTCGGAAGATAGAGTAAATTATTACGCTATACCTTTGAGCGAAGCAAGCGCGGAATCCCAGGAGAGCACTGGGCCTTCTCACCAGACTTCGGGAATTACTTCAGGACTTTTGACTTACCGGGCATTGGAAGCTAACATATCAGAATGAACACAAATGGGGTGCCCGAACTGGCAATTTTCCCTCTAAGCATTGACGTGAATCGTCAAGGTCACCTTGTTATCGGCGGCTGCGATGTTGTGGACCTGGCTGAGGAATTCGGCACGCCGCTCTATATTTTCGATGAGTATACCCTTCGCCATAAGTGCCGTGAATTTAAAGACGAGTTCTGCAAATATCACCCAGATACACTGGTTATCTATGCCTCCAAAGCCTTTCTCAACAGGGCTCTGGCGCTCATATTCAAGGAGGAAGGCTTGGGACTGGATGTTGTCTCCGGTGGAGAGCTTAGCATCGCCCAGTCCGTGGATTTTCCTCTGGACAGGGTCTATTTCCACGGCAACAACAAGACGCCGGAAGAGCTAAGTCTTGCTCTGGATTGGCGAGTTGGCAGAATTGTGGTGGACAACTTCTATGAACTTGAGCTGCTTAACAAGCTGGCTGGAGAGAGAGGGATTAGCCAGAATATTTTGCTTCGCCTCACTCCGGGGGTTGACCCCCACACTCACGAGTATACTACTACCGGGACGATAGAGAGCAAATTTGGCTTTCCCCTGGCTATGGGGCAGGCTGAAGAAGCGGTAAATCAAGCCTTATCGGCCTCCAACCTTAACCTTCTGGGCTTCCATTTCCATCTTGGCTCCCTGGTGACCGAGATCGAGCCTTATGAGCTGGCTGTGGAGCTTGTGCTTCGCTTCGCCCAGGAGATTGGCAAGAAATTTAATTTTAGTCTTGGCGAATTCAACATCGGTGGTGGTTTTGCCGTTCCCTACCTTCTGGACTCTGAGGTACCCATGATAGCAGAATATGCCCGGGCTCTGATCGGGAAGTTGAGTAATCTTATTTCGGGGCTGGGATCGCGTCGACCGCGGCTCATTGTCGAGCCAGGAAGAGCAATTGTCGGCCAGGCAGGGGTGGCATTATACAGAGTCGGGACGATAAAGGAGGTACCGGGCATAAAGAAATATGTCTGTGTTGATGGCGGCATAAGCGACAATATCCGCCCGGCTCTTTATGGAGCCAAATATGAGGCTCTGGTGGCTAACAAAGCTTTGGGGGCGGAAAGAGAGGTGATTACTATTGCTGGCAAGCTCTGCGAGTCTGGTGATATCTTAGTCAGGGATGTCAGTTTGGCTAAAGTGCATCCCGGCGACCTCATAGCCATTCCAGTCTGTGGCGCCTATTCGATTCCCATGGCCAGCAATTATAATGCCCTGCCCCGACCAGCTATAGTTATGCCAAAAGAAGGTCGAGCGCGTCTCATTCGCCGCCGGGAAACCTATCAGGATTTGATGAGTCTGGACTTAATTTAGCATGTGGAAAGTCGTAGGACAGGACAAAATTCTATCTTTGCTGGATTACAGCCTTAGAACCGATGGTGTAGCCCATGCCCATCTCATAGTAGGGCCGCGGCATGTGGGCAAAAGGACTCTAGCCACAAATCTGGCTCAAGCCCTGAATTGTGATGGGCCCGAACCACCTTGTGGTCAATGCCGTTCCTGCCAGCGAATTCTGGAAGGCAAGCACGCTGACGTCGCCGCTCTTGGACTGGATTCTAAGACGGAGATTGGTATTGACGATATTCGAGAACTGCAACGCTTAGCTAACCTGCCGCCCTACGAAGGTAGGTGCAAAGTGTTTATCATTGATGAGGCGGAATATCTATCTACTGAGGCAGCCAATTCCTTGCTCAAGATATTAGAGGAGCCTCCACAAAGGGTAGTGTGGCTTCTGTTAGCTGCTGAGGAGGAGCGCCTCTTGCCGACAATTATTTCACGGTGTCAGAGGCTGGAATTGAAGCCTGTGTCATCAGAGCAAGTGCAAGAGGTACTCGTCAACTCATATAACGTTAATGCTGATAAGGCGAAGCTTTTGACTCGATTGTGTCATGGTCGACTTGGCTGGGCATTGTCGGCTTTGACAAATGACGATATACTAGAGCAGCGGTCCCAAAGGATAGCCAAACTAGTCTCCTTGTTAACTGCCAGCTTGGAGCAAAGGTTTGCCTATGCCCAGGAATTAGCCAGCCAGTTTAGTCAGGACCGGAGAACCGGGGCGGAAATAATGGAGACATGGCTCGACTGGTGGCGTGATTTGATGCTCATCAAAGGTGGTTGTCAGGAGGCTATCATCAATGCGGACTATGAGACAGTTCTGGAAGGGCAAACCAGGGGATTAAGCCTGAGCGAGATCAAAGGTTTTCTTGATAATCTTGGCTTGCTGCAGGAGGCGATCTCTAAGAATGTCAATCCCCGTTTAGCATTGGAATGGCTGGTGCTCAATCTACCCAGGAAAGAAAGCCCTAAGCACTAAATACGAAATCCTGAACAATGAGGATTTGGAGTTTGTTTAGAGCCTAGAAATTAGAATTTAGGATTTGTATGACGATGGCTAACATAATTGGAGTTAAATTCCGCTCTAGGGGAAAACTAGTCCACTGCGACGCTGATGAGATATTTCTGCAGGTGAAGGACCATGTGATGGTGGATACCGGGCATGGCCTGGAAGTGGCCAGAGTCGTTACTCTTGAAGCCCCATCTCAATCAGGCGAGCAGTTAATGAAAATAGTGCGTAAGGCAGAGCTGGATGATTTAAGGGAAGCTCGGCATAGCCTGGAAAAGGAAGCCTTAAGCAAGTGCCGTGAAATGGTTGTCCAACTCGGTCTAAAGATGAAGCCACTATTAGCTCGGTACGATTTTGAGACTGAGCGTCTGACTGTGTTCTTCAGCGCTGAAGAGAGGGTGGACTTCCGAGACTTGGTTCGTAAATTGAGTCATGCGTTGGAAAGGCGAGTGGAGTTAAGGCAGGTGGGGGCAAGGGATGAGGCTAGGCTGTTGGGTGGCATAGGCAGGTGCGGCTCTCCCTTATGTTGCCAGAATTTCCTAACCAGCTTCGCCTCGGTATCTATTAAGATGGCCAAGGAGCAGGGGCTGGCCTTGAATCCTATGAAGATATCCGGTATCTGTGGAAGGCTCCTTTGCTGTCTGGCATATGAAAGTAAAGATTATGCAGCTGTGAAAAAGAAGATGCCTCAGGCCAAGCAAGAGATGTCAACACCCTGGGGTAAAGCCAAGGTAATGAGCACTGACTTGTTCAAGGAAACGGTAACGGTCCAATTTTTGGATAATGAGGCGGTTAGAGAGATAGCTCTGGACGAATTGACTCAGCCGGAGAAGAAGTCTTATAAGGAAGCCGATCAGACTTAGGGCAAATCGTGGTTAAGCTAATTTAGAGAGGGTAGATATTTTTGCCATTCACCATGATTACTGAGAAGGTGATAGGGAACATAGAAGCCATCATTGTGAGGAGCATGCGGCTGGTGCAACAATGTCATGCGCGCTTCATCTGGCGTACGTCCCCCTTTGCGCCTGTTGCAGGGGATACAGGCGCTGACCACATTGTCCCAGGTGTGCTTTCCACCCCGCCGCCGTGGAATAACGTGGTCTAAGGTAAGCTCCTTAGTCTGACGGCCGCAATACTGGCAGGTATATTGGTCACGGTTGAATACTTCGGTCCTGCTCAACTTTCTCTGATGGCGAGGACGCCTAACCATATAGACGAGTCGGATTACTGAAGGTATCTCAAACACCTGGCGAGCAGAATGAAGCTGACCCCTGCTATTCTCCAGCACTTCAGCTTTGCCCCGAAACACCAGGACTACAGCCCGACGCGTGCGACATAAGTTAAGGGGCTCATAACTCTGATTGAGCACTAAAACAGCGGCATCTATCATAAGCACAACCCGCCTAGTAAGCTCACCCTTCTTAATTCTTCGGCTATTTTAGCAAGCCCTTCTGGCCAGCGCAATAACTTGTACTAGTTCATCTCTCCGTGCGATTTTCACGATATGTCGTTCAGGGTGGGGTTGCCCAATCATATGAACGGCCTGTTGACGACCAGAACGAGTAGCGGGCCTACCCAAGGCACTGACTATTTGCCCCATCTACCTGGATGACTACAATACGAAATGGCATCCGTCTTAGCAGGGTATCCGTGAAAGCAGCTGCGGTGTGAAATCCTGCTCTGGCATGAGCCTCTAAAACATCCCACCTTGAGATAATATCTCTAGCACTAAACGGTTTAACGACCACTCCAGACAAAGGTCTCACATTAAGTGTATCCATCTGCACAATATCTCCAGGCTCCTTAACTACATAGTCTCTGGGTTCTTGATTGCCTAGGGGCGTGGCGTCTGGCTCTTCTTGGCCGATATGCGATTTGGCGAGGGCTCTTTCAATACACCGTAGTTCATAGCTCCTTAAGAATTATGCCCACTGCGGACGCAGATGAGGTAAATCCCTCATGATGCAAGAACACCACTAGCTTATCCTTGCCCCACCTCGGATAGTCTTCCCTTGGCTTAAGCACAGCCTCAACCAGTTCCACTGAATAGGCAGGCTCTCTCAAATGCCTGTGGCGATGGGACGGTCTCCGAGACTCTCTGTTTGCGCGGGATAATAGTGCCTTTTCCAACGATAGAAGCTCTGAGGAGAAACGCTGAAATAGCGACAGGTGCGGCGGGCGTTTTGATTAGGGGGTCGGTAGTAACCGAACCATTTAAGTCGTTGCCCGGCTTTCTTTGGCAGCACCGGGATACCCGCCAGGGGCCCACATCCCAGAATTTCGCTATAAACATTCATAATGCAACCATTATGGCGTCCTTTCATGACTTCTGTGCCACTAATCATATGCAGAAGTACAACTGTTGCAGGGACTATACAGGGGTGATATAATGGTCTAGGTTAGACATTACGCAAAAAACTGGATTATTGCGGGGGTTTTAGGGCAAGTTTACGACTACACTACTGGTGGGGGTTACCCAGAGGAGGTGCTGAGTATTTGAAGAAATATCTGAAGAAGAGGACTGGTCAACAAACGAGGTAAGGGAACGAATGAAGAAGGAGGTTAAAGGTCCCATGGGAGGAAGATTTAGAGAAATAACTCAGGTATTTTGCGTCCTGCTGTTGGCGTTGGGTCTAAGCTTGGCGGCAGCGATGCCGGTGATGGCAGATGGATTGCCCAGCATCTCGCCAGAGATGCTCCAATACGACCTGGACGACCCAGCCGAAGTGATGACCACTATTGACTGGGGCATCGCCGAGGACATACTGGAGATCATCGAACTTGACGATGGTGATCTGGACGAGGGCCTGAACTACGACTACATAGTGTTGAAGAAGCATCTAATCATCCTGGATGGTTATCTCGAAGATGAGTTGACAGATATCGGAGACAGCGTCGAGTTAATCATCGACTTCGATCTCGGTGCTGCTGCGTTGAATATTACGGCAATCGGAACTCAGCCCTCTATCTTTCCGAACACAGCCGACTACGATCTCGACGATCCGGATGATGTCGAAACCACCGTCACCTGGGGTATTGCCCGTGACGTAGAATCCATCTCTGAAAATGGGAGTCTTTTGACCCGGGGAGATGACTACACGGTGGGGGACACCGTCGGGGGTGAGGCGACCCTGACGATCCTGGATGATTATCTCGAAGATGAGCTCACAGATATCGGGGCCGAAGTGGTGCTGACCATCGAATTCGATCGCGGTGATGATGCCACCTTTACCATCACAGCAATCGGAACTCAGCCCTCTATCGACCCGACAACAGCCCAATACAATATCGACAGTCCGGCTGATGTCGAAACCACCGTCACGTGGGGTAGTGCCTCTGACGACCCAGATGATATCGCTATCACTGAAAATGGCAATTCCTTGACCCGGGGAGATGACTACACGGTGGGGGACACCGTGGCGGGTGAGGCGACGCTGACCATCTTGGATGATTATCTCGAAGATGAGCTCACAGATATCGGTGAGGAAGTGGTGCTGACCATCGAATTCGACCGCGGTGACGATGTCACTTTTGAGATCACGGCTACGGGAGTCAATGCGGGGGTGTCTCCGCAAGCAATGGATTACAGTCTAGATAATCCGGCTGACGTTAGCACCACGATTATATGGAATACTGCCACTCCTCCCATAGTCTCCATCGCCGAAAATGGCAGTCTTTTGACGCCGTCAGTTGACTACACGGTGGGGGACACCGTCGGGGGTGAGGCGATGCTGACCATCCTGAATGATTATCTTGTCACCGAGCTCACGGATATCGGTGATGATGTGGTGCTAACCATCGAATTCGATCTCGGTGCAAATGCCGTTTTTACCATCACGGCTGCCGGAACCCAGCCGAGAATCTCTCCGCCGACGGAAGAATACGACCTGGAGAATCCCGCCAATGCCGTAACCACCGTAACCTGGGGTACTGCCACTCCTCCCATAGTCTCCATCGTGGATGATGACAACTATGCACTGACAGAAGACACTGACTACACTGTGAGCATTATCAATGACGACAGCGCCACTCTGACCATCCTCGCCGATTACCTTGGGCGCAAGCACATTGATATCGGGGACAGCGTAGTGCTGACCATTGGCTTTGACGTGGGTGCCGATGCCACTTTTACCATCACCGCTATGGGAATTCAGCCCAGCATCTTTCCAGTAACAGCCGATCACGACGTCATTGACCGGAATGATGTGTCAACCATCATCACCTGGGGCAGCGCCGAAGAAGTAGTCTCTATCGTGGATGACGATTCATACCTTCTGGCGGAAGGCGAACACTACATCGTGACCGATATGCCCGGAGGGTCGGCAAATCTGACCATCCTGAGTAGCACATACCTGGCAGAAAAGCTCGGGAGTTTCGGGGAAAAGCTGGAGTTGACTATCGGCTTTGACGTCGGCAGAGATGCTACCTTGACCATTACTGTGCCCGAAGTATGCTTCATCGCCACCGCAGCTTATGGCACGCCAATGGCCGAGGAAATACAAGTCCTCCGCGAGTTCAGAGATGAATACTTGCTGACCAACCCGCTGGGAGAAGCCTTGGTGGACGTCTATTATCAAGTTAGCCCAGCGATAGCTGAGTTCATAACTGAACATCCCGGCTTGAAGCCAATAGTGAGGGCTGGGCTGTTGCCTGCCGTGGCTATGAGCGCCATAGCCGTCAATACTACTCTGGTCGCGAAGATGGTTATGGTAGGCTTGTTGGTTCTGGTTTCAGCGGGGGTGGCTATATGGGCAACAAAGCGGCGAGGCAGAGGCCCAGAGTATAGCTGAGCGTAAGTAGTCCGTTTGCCTGCTGTGATATCTCCACCGCCGTGCGGGGGAAGTGGTCCTGCGGCGTCTGATCCTGTTTTTTCTATGAGACTGTTTAGTCGTCGCCCTGACCCTGAGTGAAAGGAAGGGAAAGTTCCCCCAAATGCTATCCCGGACAAGAGGAAGGATTCGCGGCTAAAAGGCTCGATACTGTGCTAAGATTTCAATCAATGCTGGGCTCATCCTATGTTATTCGTCGTATGGAGTGTGAGGATATCCCCCAGGTAGCCGAAATTGACAGAGAGGCTTTCCCTGGCGAATGGGTGTTTCGCTCTCAATCAGCATATAAGCAGGATCTCGACAATCCCTCCGTCCGCTACGTAGTGGCTTGCAGGAAGAAGGATGAGGGAGAATCTGGGGGACAGATGGTGCCTAAACCCCCTTGGTTCAAACGTCTCTTTGGCTACGAGCGTCGTCTTAACACGCCGGAAGACATAGTTGGTTTTTCTGGGTTCTGGATGATGGCGGGGGAGGCCCACATCATTGCCATTGGTGTCAGAAATGTTTATCGTCAACTTGGCATAGGAGAAGGTCTGCTAATCGCAACCATTGAACTAGCGCAAATATTGAATGCCAATATAGTCACCTTGGAAGTGCGTGCCTCCAACAAGATAGCTCAGGAACTCTATAACAAGTATGGCTTCCAGGTGATGGGCAGGCGCCCGAAGTACTATTCCAGTGACGGGGAGGACGCTATAATCATGAGCACGGATGATATTACCTCTATGCCATTTCAAGCATCTTTGCAGCAATTGAAGAAAGCCCATGCCCAAAGACACCACGAGATTCTTGCTCACGTCCGCTAGCTAGCACGCCGTAAGAATTTGTCTGGGTCTTTTTCAGGGAAGCCCTGGGAACGCCGCCGCACAAATCGGGGGCCCCCGGAAAGCCTTCGTTTTTTCAGGGCCCGCTAACTATATTTGTTCAGGATAGCCCTAAAGGAATCTATAACAAAGCCTAGCTGCTCCTTATCTGCAGCAAATATGGAGAGCTTGATAGAGCTTGCCATGCCTGGTTGGGGTCCCCAGATACCTCTTTCCTTTAGTTCTTTGTAGAGGAAATATCCCCTCTCTCGAACCCGCTTGGAGATTTCATAGAGCGCAGGGGTGTCAAAGTGCAGCAAGTCGTGCCTGTGCGGTTTTTCGCCTAACTGTATAAAGCCCAATTTTTCAAGCTCAGCGGAAAACCACTCTGCCTTAGACACCTGCTCATCCCAATGGTTAACTCTTTCTTTTACATGGGGAAAGGAAGCCATGAGTGTTATCAGAGGGACTCCCCTTACAGTACAGCCGAGGAGCTCAATATCTTTATTGCTATGCCTCCCCGATTTTCTCATCACTGTCTCTTCCCATTTCTTCTTCATTCCCAGTACCCCAACAGGGCCGGCCGAGGCCATGCTTTTGTGCCCACTGCCGATAATGAAATCGGCTCCCATCTCCTCCATACTCACAGGCATTCTGCCCACTGCATATGCCCCGTTAAGGACATAAGGGATGTTGTACTCCTGGGCGATTTCTCCTAACCTTCTGGCGTCAGGAAGGTTTCCGTAATTACCGTCGGGATAGGTCAACAGGATCAGCTTAGGGGCATGCTGTTTTATGAGTGAGGCGTATTCGTTAACGTCGACTCTGAATTCCGGGTGTCCCGAGCTGGGCACCTCAATCACATCTAGTCCCACCCTTTCGGCAGCTACGAACGTTGTATAATGCCTGTTGCCATCGACAAGAATGGCATCGCCGGGCCTGGCCAGGGAATGCATGACCATGAATTTAGCCTCTCGAGCTCCATGGGTTATGGTGGCAACTTCACAGCCTAGGAATGGGGGCAGGAGTCCCTGGACAAAGTCCCTGATAGGAGGATTACTTATATTGCATAAAACGCCCTGACAAAAATCACACACAGAATATCCGTCCGCGAATTCTGTTAGGGCCTCCCTGGCGGCATCGCTGAGTATGCCCCCTGTTTGCAAGGGCATGAGGTTTATGAGCTCCTTATGTTCTCTGCGCAACCCGCTGAGCTTCTGGAGTAACTTGCTGTCTTTCTGTTCCATCTTGCTCCTCCAATCGAAAGCGTTTAGTAACCCGGACTGTCATAGCGAGCGGCCTGTCCATTAAGGCCTGGCAGGCGGGAACGATGCAATCTCATGCCGCGTTACCAGATTGTTTCGGCCGACTTCGTCAGCCTCGCAATGGTAGTATCCACATTCCGGGCTGCAGTACCTAGAATCTTCTGGCTTCTATGGCTACAAATACGGCGCCACCGACCCCTATCTTCTTCCGCTGTCCTTCAATATGCTGCCGCACGGCTTCGGGAATCTCTAGATTAAGGTCAGAAAGGTGCTTGATGCCCTTCACCTGATAAGTCAGGTTATCGCTGCTGTTTTCTATTGCCGCCGCGGCGCCCATAGAGATAGCACGCATGTAGTTTATGCCGGTGTATACTCCTGAAGGCGCAACATCGCTATAGATAACGCCCTCGGCAACGCAGATTTCATTGAAACCGGCCGGACCGATCAATCTCTTGCCCGCCTCTTTCTCGAGAACCTTCACCTCAGTAGACTCGTCCTTCCAGGCCAGAAACTCGCAGGGGCCAAGCTCGTCTTTGTGCTTTCGAGCGGTCTCCTCGATCGCCCTGGCTATTACCTGTCCCCGGGCAGTCTGAGGGCTGGCCATATAACTGATGGATTTGGCTATCTCCTCGTCGGAATACTCAATTATGGCAAATTGGGGATATGCCAGCTTCCTCATATCATCAATTTCATGAATGAGCATCCCCAGTCGCTCGATGCCGAATCCGGCGTTGAACACAGGGTATTTGATGTCGAAATTGGCCAGGGCCACTGGGGAATACATCCCGATGTCGGCTATCTCCAGCCACGTGTCCTTGTGTTTTACGAAGACCTCCTGCTCCTGCCCCGGGGCATAATATTTTGACGTTGCAGTCTTGGTCTCGAATTTGACATCCGAAAAGCCATATTGCTGCATGATATTCTCGGCAATTGCTCTTCCCGCATCCAGAGACATCGCGGGGTCCATAACCACCATAGATGCGGAATGATGGACTCGCAGATGATGGGCATCTTCTCTTTGTTCGTTGCGATACCTGGGGCCCACCGAAAACAAGGCCACCGGGAAACCGGCTTTGTACTGCAATGCAGCCAGCGTGTGAAACCAGGTCGCTGTCATGTGGCTTCTCAGAGTCTTGTTGGAGGGCAGTGGCTGTAACTCTCTAATCTCAGGAAGGACCCTGTCCAGTAATTCCGTGGCCTGGTAATCGGTGATGCCGAGTCCGATAATAAGTTCTTCGACAAGATTGTCTGCCTCGATTTCGCCCTTTTTGTAGTTTCTCAAGATGGTCTGCAATTTTCCGACGTCCATTCCCTGGGCTATTTTCCTTACCTCGCCCATCCTTCTTGCGCTCAGACCGATATCCGGGCGGGGCAATTCCGCCAAATAAAAGGCCCTGTCGAGGATAACCCGGGCTTCCGGTCCGTACTGCTTGCTTACATCGCTGTCAGGGAGCAGTGTGAGATTCTCGACCTCATCGAAGCCCAGGTCTAGCAGAATCTGGCGGGACTTCTGGATTAGCTCCCGGACAAGATGGGGTTTGCCTTTCTTCGCCAGAGAGATTTCGGTGCCGGTGGGTATAAGCTTAGCCGTAGCTATCCAGGCATCGATAAAATTGCTTTTTGCCTTAGATTTTATCTCACCTGTATCGAAGGCTGCCATGGTGTGAAGTATACCCTAAAGAAGGCGTTTTCTTCTATCAAATCGAGAGTAATTCAATCTGGTTGTTCTCATTCTCCGGTTTGATATCGGGCTTTCTTCAGCAATGTAACTATCTGAAACACGAGTACCACTACAGCCAGTACCTAGCTACCACTCTAGACTGGGTCAGGCAGACCACTTGGTCGGCAGCGACGCAGTATTTTGTCAAAGGTATCCAAGGCAACCATATTCACTGCTTCCGCTAAATGTGGTTTGAGGCGGATTTGTCAGGTCAATAAGCAATACCCCCTTGACGGCCGAAATGCATGATAACTAGAATGGTATTGTTATCAAGTTAGGCATTGAAGTACATGGCTTTATGAGAGGCATTCATTATTGAACGGACCGGTAAGAGGACGTTATTTCTACAGGAGGTTACGATGGATAGCATTCAGGTTCTGAAAAAGGTCGAGATATTTCGTGGATTGAGCTCAACCCAGCTTGAATCCCTGGCGCAGATCTCAGAGGAAAGGAAGTATCGGGGAGGTGAGGCCGTGTTTACTGAGCATAGCACAGGAAATGTGGTGTACATTATCAAGCGGGGCAAAGTGTGTATAGAGTTGGGGTTAAAGGGGAAGCCTAACACGGCCACCATACAGCGGCTGAGTGTTGGGCAGATTTTCGGTGAGTTGGCGCTGGTGGATAAGAGAAGCCGTTCTGCGACTGCTATCTGTGAAAATGACTGCGAGATAATTGCTATTGACAGAGATAAGCTTGATGAGCTTTTTGAACAAGATAGTCGCCTTGGTTATATAGTTATGAAGAACCTGGCTCAACTACTGGCCGAGCGCCTGCGCAGGACAGACTTGATGTTGGTCGCAAGCGTCCTGTGGGAATAGCTTAGGGAGCTGATCTATGGAAGAACTAAGAGTAGATGCCTATTCGCCCCCCGAGATAGCTAAGAGGATTGCGGCAGTTGCCGAGAAGAAGTCTGGCCTCGACTTCTTCAGGATGTTTGTACTGGCTATACTGGCGGGTGTTTTCATTGCCCTTGGTGCTGAGTTCTATACTTTGGTGGTGCATGATAGCGGACTTGCCTTTGGTTTGAACAATCTGATCGGTGGGCTGGTCTTTTGTCTCGGGCTCATTTTAGTTGTAATCGCTGGGGCGGAACTCTTTACCGGCAATACCCTTATCGTTATGGGTTTTATCGAGGGAAGGGTAAGGGCGCGTGAACTTCTAAAAGGGTGGACCATAGTGTACCTCGGCAATCTTGTGGGGTCACTGGTGATGGTATTACTTATGTATTATACGGCGCAGTGGGGTTTTCATGGTGCTATGGTTGGTGGCAAGGCCCTGCTCATTGCCAATGCCAAGGTCAACATGAGCTTCCTTGAAGCATTTATGAGGGGCATTCTCTGTAATGTCTTGGTCTGTCTGGCAATCTGGCTTGCTTTCAGTGGCCGGAGCACAATCGATAAGATCCTGGCCGTTATTTTTCCCATTACAGCATTTGTAGCATCTGGTTTTGAACATAGCGTAGCAAACATGTACTTCATCCCTATGGGATTGGCACTAAAGGGGCAACCTGCTGTTCTGGATGCCGCCCAGGGTATGGCTGGACAGTTGGTAGCGCTGGGCAACTTAACTGTAGCCGGTTTCCTGGTGAAGAACTTGATCCCGGTCACCTTGGGCAATATTATCGGTGGCAGCCTTTTGGTTGGGGGTATCTACTGGTCAGTGTATCTCCGACAGTTCTCCTTTCGAAGCTTGTATCGGGTTGCTCAAGTGGGCTTTCGGCTCATCTTTCTTATTAACCCCCGGGAGCTCTCCCCAGGGCGGATAGCAGCTAACTTTTCTAGTTTTTATGGCTTTCTTCGCCGAAGGCCGACCCGCCGTCGTCCTCTACCGCGGGATCTGACAACCCTCATTGACGAGGAAAGCGAGGATGAAGATTGAGCCGGACGCTCACACATATAGCTACTGAATCCCCGACTACCTGCGTGTTGCCATTCTCATCTGTTCTTCTGTCCCCCGTATTCGCATTCTGTCGCTAACCCTTATTTCCTCGGTCTTCATTTCTGGCAGTTCCTCCCTATCCCTGTAGCCCCAGCAAGAGCGCAGGTCGTTTGACTCGGCAATGCCTTGAGCCACTGAACCATTACACAAAGAGTAGCTGGTGGTTTATTGCTTTTCGCCCTTCTCTCCGGGGGTCTCTTCTACCCTCTCTACCTCGAGAGTGCACTCTGTGACCAGTGCGGCAATTGCTCCCAGCGCAGCCAGGACCGGGGCTGCCAGGACCGTTACTGCAGCCACGCCGACGCCTGCCGTCAGCGGGATATCTATCAGGGGACGCCCCTTATGTATCAGACGGACCCTTCTGATATTGCCCTGATGTATTAGCTCCTTGATCTTCTCGACGACTTGACTTCCATCTACAGTGAACTTCTCAGTTGCCATTGTCCTTAACCTCCTTTCACTCTTGATCTTTGCACCCTTGTCTTCGATGCGGCCCACGAAGTATTGCTTCAGCATCTTCAGCGCGGCTTCAGAAGCATCTCGCTTGTTTTCCTCTCGATTTCCCGGGAATACGTGTTTCTGAGTCAAGGCCCCGCCCCTGGTTGCCAAGCCTAGGTAGAAAAGCCCCACCGGTTTTCCGGGGCTAGCCCCTGAGGGACCGGCAATCCCGGTGTCGGAAATGCATACATCCACATCCAGGAGCTCTCTGCCGCCTCGAGCCATCTCCCGAGCTGTTTGCTCGCTCACAGCACCGTAATTTTCGATGGTTGCCTTTTTTACCCCAAGTAATACAATCTTCACTTCGCTGCTGTAAGCTACCACCGAGCCCTTGAAATAATCCGAACTGCCGGGGACATTGGTTATCCTGTCACCTATCCTGCCGCCGGTGGCTGACTCGACAGCGCCGATGGTCAAGTACTTTCCTGTTTTGGCTTGGTATTCCTGTACTAGCCGGGCAATTTCCGCTTCCAGTTCTATCATTATTCTCTCTTATCCGCTAGGTGCATTTCAATTCCTCCCAATTTGTTAGGTTTTGTTGTTATGATCCACAGTTATGACGACGTGTCCCTTCTTGTGTCCTCGTTCGACGTAGCGGTGAGCCTCGACCATTTGCTCCAGCGGATAGCTTCTATCTATGACCGCTTTTATCTTTCCTGCCGCAACAAGCTCTTTAAGGAAGGCCAGGTCTTCCGTCTTTACCTCGCCTCCGGAATCCTTGTTGACGTTAAGATAGATTCCCCCCTTCTTCAGGGACTTTCTAGCCCGTGAAGACCGAAGTTTATCTACGGCGTCAAAGATAACATCATATGTTTCGTCGCTTCGGGTAAAATCCTCTTTGGTGTAGTCAATCACCTTATCGGCTCCCAGAGATTTCACCATTTCCAGATTGGCGGTACTGCAAACCCCGGTAACCTCTGCCCCAAAGTGTTTGGCAAGCTGTACCGCGTAGCTACCTACACTTCCGGAAGCGCCGTAGACAAGGACTTTTTGCCCGCTCTGGATATTCGCCTTTCTAAGAGTATTCAATGCCGTAATTCCTCCGGAAGCAACGCCGGCGGCGGCTTCCTCATAGGTCATGTTGGACGGCTTCATCGCCACCACTCCCCCTTTTGCCCCTCCCCCTTCCTCGGGCATGCATCTATACTCGGCATGAGCGCCGAAACCAAAACCGGTAAGCGCAAAAACCTGGTCGCCTTTCTTAAATCGTTTTACGTCTTTGCCCACCGCTTCGATTTTCCCGGCTAATTCCATTCCTGGTATGGGTCTTTTTGGCTTTGTAAGACCTAAATATAGGCGGAAGGGGATCACTTGCCAGAAGGGGACGTTGAAACTTCGAACTCTCACATCCCCTACGTGGCAGGTTGTCCCATGTACTTTTATCAATACTTCATTGTCCTTGGGAACGGGTTTGGCTACCTCTCTGAGTTGGAGGACATCTGGCGGCCCATATCTTGTGCATACAATCGCTTTCATTGTCATATCCCTATCTAAAAGTAATTACTCTTAATGTTCGAGGTATTTTGCCACAAAAGCAAATCAGAAATTTTGGAATGGGCGCGCCCCCATAATTTTGTCCACATCTAGTCGATATTAGCACTGAAAGCCTATCATTTTTCGTCCATTTCAAGTATTGCAGCTACCGTCCATCCGGCAGCATTTTCCGTGACAGAACCACATTTTTCACGGTAAAACTCAAGTTCCTTAGGATCCATCTTACTGAAGGCCTCAAGTTCCTCAGCGGAGCTGGGCATTACACACTTGCCAAACAACTTCGTTTGAACCTCGTGGCATAAGTAGCCGCCGTACTCTTCAGCGAACTTTTCCCGCAGCACCTTCGTGGCTGTCATTAGCTTCGCAAAAGATAAGGAACCGCGCTCTGGGTGCTTCATGAAATCCTCTAGGCCCACGCCATACCTTAAGCCCATTGCAGCTATCCCTCCACATACATTGCCGCATAGCCCCGCCAGGCTTGAGAAACCGGTCATAGCCTTGAACAATTCGTCACCGACTGTTAAGTCAAGAGTGTCAGCGACTGCCATCAGCGTGCCGGGCGCACATCCTCCGTATTTTCGCAAATACTCTCTGCCTAATCGTCGTGCCTTTTCTACAAGTCCCCTCTTTTCAGACATGATCTATCAACTCCTTTCAACTCGCACTTATCATTCTAGCAGCTTTCATTGTTATAATTCACTGGTGGCTGAAGTGACCGACACCATTACGTTTCTGGGCACGGCCGGTGCCCGATTTGTTGTGATTCACCAGTTTCTTGCTTCTGGAGGCGCCTGGCTCAACCTGGGCGGTACTCAAATACTCCTTGACCCTGGTCCCGGTTCCCTGGTTCAGGCTGCCAGGAGAAAACTCGACCCCTCGAAACTGGACGCTATTATCTTATCTCACAAGCACCTGGACCATAGCGGGGATATCAATATCATGATCGAAGCTATGACCGACGGAAGGACGAAGAAGCGCGGCACAGTCCTTGCCCCCTCCGATGCCCTGGAGCAGGATCCGGTTATCTTCTCCTATTTGAGGTCCTATCTCCAGAGCATACAGGTCTTGACCGAAGGCCGGTCCTACACTATAAACGATGTTTTTGTTAAGACTCCTGTCAGGCACAAACATCCTGTGGAAACATACGGCTTTGTCTTTCAAACGCCGCGGCATACTTGCTCCTGGATTACTGATACCAGATATTTCGATGATTTGGTTCATCACTACGAAGGTGACTTGCTAATTATTAACGTCGTCCGATTGAAGCCGGGAGCTCCCATTGACCATCTGTCTCTTCCTGAGGCCAGGAGCATAATCGAGGAGCTGAGGCCCAGGGTAGCCATACTTACTCATTTTGGCATGACCATGTGGCGGGCTAGACCTTGGCTGTTAGCCGAGAAGCTGAGTGAGGAGACCGGGATCCGGGTCGTTGCCGCCAGGGATGGCCTGAAGTTCGACATGGCAGAGCTAGGGAGGCAACGGTACACAGGTTCCCCCACACCAACTTCTAGCTGACCATAGTGCGTCTGAATAGTGCAATGCCGACGGCAAACAGCACAACTGCCCAGCCGATAAGCCAGTAAAGATCGAGTATGATAGCTGAGAAGGAGGAGCCGTTGATAACAGCCCGGGAGGCGTCCACGGCATGGATGAAGGGAAGGGCCCCAGCGACGCTCCTGAGAGCCGAAGGCATGAACTCCACTGTGAACATGGTCCCGGAGATCATGGCTACGGGGACGATGAAGATCCAGGAAACACCCGCTTGAGACTCGCTCTTGACTAAGCTGCCCACTATCATGCCTATCCCGATAGCGCAAAGCCCGATAAGAAAGAAAATAAGAAAGGCATGCCCGATATTGCCCACAACGGTCAAGCCCAGCGCCATTCCCACGCCCAGATAAATCAGCGTGGAGACGATGAGCACCGGGATAAAGGGTAATGAGTAACCCAGAATGAAATCCCAGGGTCTTGCCGGGGTAGTAAACATTCGGGCCAGAAAGCCCCTCTCC
>Ga0209427_10002675_pt1 | contig 20958 bp, 17 predicted proteins | sample DeeMarSWOR136_30_FD_187465 | JGI IMG/M metagenome (GOLD analysis project Ga0209427, IMG submission 187465) | Marine sediment microbial communities from White Oak River estuary, North Carolina - WOR-1-36_30 (SPAdes) (version 2) | ecosystem: Environmental > Aquatic > Marine > Intertidal zone >...
GATATTTAATATATTTTTAAGCCAGCACAGGACCTATATAGCCCAGGATCAGATCGTAGAGATGCAGGAGAATGTAAGGGCTGCCATGGATATCATGGCAAGGGATATCAGGATGGCTGGATACGATCCCACAGAGGCAGGAGGCATGGGGATTACAAACATTGATGAGGCGACCCCAGCCCTCTCTTTTACAGCTGATGTGAATGAGAACGGGGTGATTGGCGCAAGCGAGGCAAACGAAGATATCACCTATCGATACGATGTAAATAATCTTGTGATTCAAAGAAGGAGCACGACAAGTGAACAGTTTCAGACACTGGTTGATAATATCCAGGGTTTAACTTTTCGGTACTTTGATCAGAATGGAAATCTCCTTGCGTCCCCTGTGAGTGCAGCAAATGTTCGGGTTGTAGAGATATCAATAACCGTGAGGACAGGCAATCCCGATCCCTATTTCAGTCAAAATGGTGGTTTTAGGACCAGGACATTAACATCAAGGGTTAATTTAAGAAATATGGGATTATAATCAAAAATGAGGGAAAAATAATGAAGAGATTATATAAAATCATCGCTAGACAAGCTCTTTTAACCCTAAAAGATCAGAGAGGTGTGGCTCTGGTTGCTTCGCTGATGATACTCACGTCCCTGGCTGTTTTAGGATTGTGGGGGGTTAATTCGAATCTTATCGATTATCGAGTAACAACCAATTATCGCGACCACACCCAGTCCTACTACGCTGCAGAGGCTGGCTTGGAGCGGGCAAGGGAATACCTTCGCGGTCTAAATTATAATACAGAGCTCCAAAATGCGGCTGGTAGTGACAATCAGCTGGTGAACAGCACCAATATCAATAACTTTCCTGGAGATGATGTCCCTATTTACTCGGGCCAGACAATTGGAGGTAGCTCCTATACCGTCTATATAACCAATGATGCTAATGATGGGGTTACAAACAGCAACGATACCAATGGCAGGATAACCATTACTGCTTTTGGGACGGGGCCAGATGGTTCCACATCCGTTGTTCAGGCGATTGTATCAAACAGTCCCATCTCTCTTTCTCCTCCAGCCCCCATTGTTATCCCGGGTCCAGATGTACAGAGGTTTGATGCAGGATGGAGCAATGCATGGAATATCAGCGGTGATGATGCTGCAGGGGGCTCAAATGTGCCAGGGATCGTTGTATCTAATTCGACTGCCAGAAATACTGTAGTACATGATCTTGGTTACAGAGCTGACCAGGTAACAAGTGGGGGTCAGAGTCCTGCAGTCGAAGCCAGGCCTGATCTCCTTGCTCAGTCTGGCCTGGATAATATTTCGAGTGTCCATGACATGCTTAATAATATAAAAGCGCGTGCAGATTTTACCTCAACGAGTGATCCTGGTTTTAATCTCGGGACTCAAGATAACCCAGAAGTCGTCTTTATTGATGGAAGCTTTGATACTAGAAGATATGGAAACAGCGGGTATGGAATATTAGTTGTTACAAATAAACTGACTCTTCGAGGAAACTTCAGTTATAATGGTGTGATTATGGTGATAGGCAGGGGAGAGTTATATAGAACAGGCAGTGGAAACGGTGTAATTCAGGGCTCCATCATTTTAGCTGATATTGATGGTCGGGACAATCAGCCTTTTACAGCTGATGATAGATTTGAGGAAGCCAATTTTGATACTAATGGAGGTGGAACTGGAAGCATCATTTTTAATAGTGATTGGGCAAACAATCCCCTTCAAAATGATGCACCGAGGATCATATCAATTGCCCAGAAGTATGGACAATAATTTCTCTTTTTTCTGATTGAAAAGAGCCCAAATAGCCAGCCTAAGCCAAGGAAGCGATAATAGCGGTGATTTCAAAGAAATTCGACTAAAGAAAAATACTCTCGTTTTAGATAGATTACCTCTTTATAAAAAATTTTGTATTTATTTCAATGAGGGAAAAAATGAAGAGGTCGTCTTATTACATTACTAAGAGATTTATTTTAAGGGTCTTAAAGCAAAAAAGAGGGGTTGCCCTTATTGCCTCAATGATGATAATGGCAGCTCTAACTATCTTGGGTTTATGGGCAGTCACTTCAAGCCTCATCGATAACCAAATAACAAGCAATTACCGCGATCATATCCAGGCATTCTATAATGCCGAAGCAGGGATCGAGCATGCAGTCAATATCTTAAAGGAGAGTACAGATAGTCTTGATGATATCTTACTGGGAAGTGATGGAACACCTAACACCTCTGATGATGGCATCTTGAGTTTGGGTCCATCTATTAGCTTTGGGAGCGGAGCGTATGAGGTTCGGGTTAGAGATAATGATGATGGGGATGGTGATCTCTTTAGTGACTCTGATAAGATGATTGTGCTTGCCTCAACAGGGAGGGTTAATAACAGCAATGCTGTTAAGACAATCGGGGTCGGCATAAAACCTGCCTATATCTTTAATATGGGGATATTTGCAGATGAGAGGATAACCATCTCTTCAAATGCCAAGACAGATAGCTATGATTCAAAGCTGGGTGTTTATGGTGGAAACAATAAAGGGAGTAAAGGGGATGTGGGAACAAACGGCACATCTACAAGCCCAGCTGCAATTTCCCTCTCAAGCAATGCCAAGATATATGGAGATGCCTTTGTAGGAGAGGGCGGTGATCCTAGCAGTGCTATATCCCTATCGAGCAATGCAGAGATTACAGGAGAAAAAAAAGCGATTAATGAGCCGGTAGAGCTACCTTTGATGAGTGCTCCTTCTGGTCTTCCAAGTATGGGTTCGATATCACTGAGCAGTAACGAGCAGCAGACCATAAGTGGGAGTGGGAGTTATTCATCCATAACCCTTAGCAGTAACTCGCAGTTAACCATTGGTGGTAGTGGTGAGGTGGTCATATCAACAGGTACTCTCAGTCTGAATAGTAACACGCAGTTGAATGTCGGCTCTGGGGTTACAAGCGTAACCATTTTTGTTTCAGATTCTTTATCTGTGAACAGCAATGCCAAGATTAATAGTAATACGAAAGACCCGACAAAGATGAACATTTTTGGAACAGATAGCCTTACAAATTGCCAGTTATCATCCAACGGCGGTTACTTTGGGACTCTTTATGCAAGGAATTCTGATATTACTGTGAGTAGCAATGTAGAAATACACGGTGCTTTGATTGCCAATAGAATAACATTAAACTCAAATGCCAGAGTCCATTATGATGAGTCCTTAGGAAGGACAGGACCTTCGTCAGGCTTAATGGTTTCATCCTGGCGAGAGGAATTTTAATAAAAAAACCATAGAAAAATGAAGAGATCATTTTGTAACATTGCTAAAAGGTTTGCTTTAAGGACATTAAAGCAAAAAAGAGGGGTTGCCCTTATTGCCTCAATGATGATAATGGCGTCTTTGACTCTTTTGGGTTTATGGGGGGTTACTTCGAGCCTTATCGATAATATGATAACGCTAAATTATCGAAGCAACACAGAGAGCTTTTATGCTGCTGAGGCTGGTATTGAGCGGGCAAGGGAATACCTTCGCGGTCTGGATTTTAAAACAGAGCTAATCAAGGCTGCTGGTAGTGACAATCAGCTGGTTAATAGCAAAGATATCAATAGCTTCCCTGGGGATGATATTCCTATTTATTCCAATGTGACAATTGGAAACAGCTCCTATACCGTCTATATAACAAATGATGCAGATGATGGGGTTACCAATGTCAATGATACCAATGACCGGATAACCATTACCTCCTTTGGATATGGGCCATCAAGTTCCCTATCAGTTGTTCAGGGGATTATTAAAAAACCAGAAATCTCTTTTTCCTCTCCAGCTCCCATTGTTTTACTGGGGCCAGGTGTGCAGCAATTTGAGCCGGGCAATAGTAATTCATTCTTTATCAACGGGAATGATACTGCAGGGGGAGAGAGTGTTCCTGCTATTATTGTGTCTAATGAACAGGCAAAGCAGACCGTGGAGAATGGCTGTGAGCCCAGATGTGATCAGATACAGGGTGCGGGGCAGGTCATCCCTTCTGTTGCAGCAGACCCTGGCGCCATTAGCCAAGCAGGTCTTGACAGTATCGAGAACCTCCGCAATATTCTTAAGATTATGAAAGCACACGCTGATTTTACCTCTACCAGTGACCCTGGCTTTCATCTTGGAACAGAAGATAACCCATCAGTAGTCTTTATTGACGGAAGCTTTGATTCAATTTCGGTTGATTCCAAGTCAGGTCATGGCATATTGGTTGTGACTGACACGCTGACATTTCGAGGAGACTTTACTTATAATGGTGTAATCCTTGTTGTGGGACGCGGAAATTTTATCAGATATGGGGCTGGGACCGGGACGATTAATGGTTCCATTATTGTTGCTGATATTGACGGTTTGGACGGCATACCCTTGAATGCTGATGATGCATTCGAGCCAGCTCGCTTTTTTACTGCTGGAGGTGGAGATTCAAAGATTAATTATAACAGCGATTTAATAAATAATCCCCTTAAGAATGATGCGCCGTGGCTTTTAGCTCTTACTCAGAAGTATTAATTATTTTATTTGCTATTATTTTTTAGGTAAGAACAGGCTCCTCAATCTCGAGTGTTGGGAAGACATTCTCAAAATACTTTACAACCTCTGGGTCAAAGTGTGTGCCTGCACCCTTTACAATCTCTTCCTTTACCTCGAGAGGTGAGAGGGCCTTTCTGTAGGGTCTATCAGCAGTGAGGGCATCATAGACATCTGCGACAGCAATAATCTTGGCACCCATGGGAACAGAATCGCCTAAAAGTCCGTTATATCCATTCCCATCGTATCTTTCGTGGTGGTTGATGATAAGGGGAAGAATTCTCAACACTCGACCGCCAACAGGCTCTAATATATCTTTTGCATTCCCTGTGTGGCCGGTTATTTCTTTTTTCTCTTCGTCTGAAAGCTTCCCTATCTTATGGAGAATTTCTGCGCTCACACCGATCTTCCCAAGGTCATGAAGGAGGGAAGCGATTTTTATATCCTCAATCTCAGATTTCGGCAGTCCTGCCTCCTTTGCTATTTTTTCAGAATATTTCGCAACACGAATGGAGTGGTTCTGGGTATATTGATCCACAGAATCTAAAATAAGTGAGAGCATGGTGATAATTCCCTGATATGTCTTTTTGATCTCTCTGTTATATTTCTCCTTTTTTTCATAAAGGGCACCCATTAAGTAGCCAACTATGATAAGAAAACAACCCCATGTCGTAATATCCAACCATTTAGAGATACTCATTTCAATATTGCTTTTTTCTTTGAAGGTCTCTGGGATGAAATAGGCCATGGCAAATACCATAATCACGGAAAAAAAGGCAGAATATGCTCCGTATCTTTTCCCGTAAAAATATGCCCCTAAAAGAACAGGGATGTAGAAGAAGTTAAGGAATGCCTTTTGATTGACTACAAAAAAGTAGATCATGCCGATAATCACTACTAATAAGAATACAATCGCAAGCTCGTTATCAACCTTGAGATGTCTTTTCATATCGTTCATAAATGCTTATCCTTTATCCAAAGATATTATAGATCTGAAAGATTTTTTTACTATACCATTTATATTTTATCGGAAATTTTTAAGTTATCATTAACTAAAAATTAAAAGGATTAAAGGCACGAAAGACAAAAATAACTCCTATTTAATATACTAAATTATGGAAAGTTATGGATGATGTGGGATTGTTTGAGAGGGGGTCTGGTGGTAAAAATATTGTTTATGATGGTCAGGAGAAAGGAATGGAGAGGATATGATGATTGAAAGGAATAGGAGATTAATAGTCTAAAAGAGGATGGGTTAGCGGTTTTTGAAAAGAATCCTTATATTTATTCCCTTCTGTTTGCCCTTCGCTCCAATTCATTTCCTCTTCGCTCCAGTATTGTTACGATAAAGAGGATAATGATTGCCTGGAGGATGAGGATAAATGCATCGACAGTTCTGGCATACCTGAGAACAATGGCTGTGAGTCCTAAGGCAATGCTTAGAAAATATATCGATATAACGGTTTTGTTCTTGCTCCTAAAAAGGGCCTCCAGCCTGTGGTGGAGATGGTCTTTTCCTACATATTCGATAAAGTCATTGAAGTTTTTTATTTTATTTGTGAGCAGTCTCGTAACTGTTATATAACTCATATCAAAAATCAGGACTCCAAATATAAGGAGAGGAGCAGTCAAAGATACAATAGGATTAAGATCAGACCATTCTCCATGTATAGCAAGGCATGCTAAGGTAAAGCCTAAAAAGGTACTGCCTGAGTCTCCTAAAAATATACTTGCTGGTTTTTTGAGTTTAAAATTATATGGCAAAAATCCAAGACATGCTCCAAAAATTCCCCCTGCGAGCCACCCAAAAAAGGGTTGATTTGTCTGAAAGGCCACAATACCCAAGAAAGAGGCGATAATAGCACTTAAGCCAGTAGCCAGGCCATCCATCCCATCAAAGAAATTCATGGCATTGGTGAGCCCCACAATCCAAAAGATTGTCAAAAATATATTTCCCATTTCCCCCCATATTGTCGTTTCACGAAATAGGATGAGAGAGACTCCTGATTTGATAACAATAAATACAGCCAGTAGTTGTACGGCGAGCTTTATTTTTGCAGAAATCCCTCCTCTATTGATATCATCTAAAATCCCTATTATCAGTATAATGGTTCCAGCTATGATTATTCCTTTGACCTCCGTAGAAAATATAAAGTTGAAAAATATTGCAAAAAAGAACGCCACATATACTGCAATTCCTCCAAGGAGAGGTGTGGGGTCGTTATGAACTTTTCTTTGATCAGGATAATCAAGAATCCCTTTCTTTTTGGCTATATAACTTATGATGGGAACGAGAAAATAAGAGAGGGAGAAAGAAACAAGAACGATATATAACCACCTAACCCCTGCTAGGCAACAGAGTTCCTTTCCAACGGGTGAAATCAGAAAGAGAAGAGCCAACAGGACTAAGATATAAAAAATCTTTCCAAGGGTTGTTTTCAGGTTCATACAAATATCCTCTTAACCGAAGAAATGATCCTTTCAATTTCATTATCTGTTAGAGAAGGATAGATTGGTATGGAGAGACTTCTGTTCCATGTCCTTTGTGCACTGAGACATTCTCTATTATCGAGATATTGGTGCAGTGGCTTGTAAACAGGCCTTTCGCATATAATACCCTCATCCATTAATCTTTTTCTTATTCCCAGAAGATTTTTATCCACCTTAATGATATATCTATAAAAGATATGGTTTCGATCATCATATTCTTTAGGTGTCTCAATAGGAAGGTCTTTAAATTCTTGGTTATAGAGTTTCGCTATTTCCCTTCTCTTTTGAACAAACTCCGGGAGTTTGGAAAGTTGACTTAATCCCATGGCTGCTTGGAAATCTGTCATTTTGTAGTTATAACGAACCTTCCACTCTTCCTTCTTATCATATTCTCTGAGGTCTTTGATATTTTCTACTAAGTCTAAAGATGCGGAGGTTATCATTCCTCCCTCCCCAGTCGATATCATCTTTGTGGCATAGAATGAGAATATGGATAAGATGCCAAAACTTCCGACCCTTTCATCAACGTATTTGGCCCCTAAGGAATGAGCACAGTCCTCTATAAGGGGTTTCTCAAATTCCATGATCTCATCAACATCTGCAGGCAGCCCAAACATATGGGGAAGGATGATTGCCTTGGTTTCAGGATTTATTTTTCTTTTGAGATTAGCAAAATCCATATTCATTGTTTCGGGGTTTATATCTATCAAAAGAGGCATTGCGCCTACATATTTAATAGCATTTAGAGGTGCGGTGCATACGAAACTTGGAAGGGCCACTTCATCGCCTTTTGATATCTTAAGAGCAATTAAAGCTAGATGCAGGGCAGAGCTCCCAGAATTTGTAGCAATGCCTCCCTTATGCCCGATAAACGTAGAGAGACTCTTTTCAAAATTACCAACATGCTCTCCCTGAGCAATATTTCCTGATTTTAATACTTGCGAGACAACTTGAATATCTGTTTCTGAGATAGTTGGTCTTGAATGAGGAATAATAGATTCTTTCATAAATAAAGATCTTTAAATATTAATAAATAAACGGAGGGAATTAAAACCCTCAGCATATTTTACCCTTGCCTGAACCCCTCTAAAAGTTGCGGTGGATGTAGCAATCTCTATAATATTTAGTCCCTCTATATTGGTCTTGTTTACCTGTGATTCGTGGGTTTTGAGAGTTGAGATTTTTCCATCAAAAACTGTGCTGATATCAACATACACATTTGGAGTAAAATTTTGTGTTGTTGGGGCTTCATAAAAAAGCACATTTCGAATATATCTGGTGGCTGAGATAGTAGCCCGGGATAAATTTCTATGGTCTTGATGTGTATCATCAAAATAAGGCGTAAATATAAAGTCGGGCTCTATTTGACTCAGTATTCTTTCAATCTTTGATATCACATATTTATTGATTTGCAGCTTGGTGTCTTTAAATCCTCCCCAGAAGACCTTTTTCACATTGATGATCTTAGCAGACTTCATTTGCTCAGCCTTTCTGATGTTTCCTTTGCCGCCCATTTCTCCTTCGCTCATAATAAGAAGATAGACGTTGTGTCCTGCCGTGCTGTATTTGATTAAGGTTCCTCCACAACCGTATTCTAAATCATCAGGATGAGCACCAAGAGCGAGTATATTCATTTTTTACTCCTTCATATGAGATTTAAACTCTTATGCTTTCTTTATTATAGCCCCTTAAAATTTTAATTGATTGAGGGCCATGATTAAAGAGAAGATCAATCGATGACATAAAAGTCAGAAACTCGCCATACAACTGTTTATATACAGGGTGTTTGAAATCTTGGAAGACAACCTTTATATTTTCTTCTTTAAACCTTTCAGTATTGAGATAATTTCGACCATGAGCGCCTGATAAATAGACATCTCCTTTTAGAGTCTTGCAGATGTCAATTAGTCGTTCTGTGGGTTCTTCGCTGAGCTCAAAATCTGATGCTAATACAAGCTCTGTCTTGATATTAAATGCCTTGATGAGATATTCAATGATATGAAGATTAAGGGACGAGAGATATTCCCATGTTCGAGAATAGAGATCTTCAAAAAAGGGGAGATGTTTTTTAAAGTAATCAGACTTTGAATAATTGGTTATTAAGGCATGAAGGTGTTTTTTCCCCCAGTTTGTCTTATTATCTATCCTTACATTATTAATCTTTTCTGGATGGCTGTAGGATGTGGGTACGGTTATCCACTGAGAACAGCTTACAGTTTTTATCTTGTTTCTATTTATCCATTCATTCTTTTTATATTGGACATTATCAAGCAGGACAAAGACATTTGCCTTATCGATTTTATCTAAATAACCGAGCCATGGGAGATGTTGGGGCTGGTGAATAGCTATTATCATTGATTGAATACCTTCTTTCTTTTTTCTTCTTTTTCTATCTGTTTATATTTTTTATAGTCTTTTTTGAGTTCTTTATATTGAGAAGAGTATTTTGAAGCGGTTCTATTAATCAGTTTAGCAGCGTAAAAAAAGAAAAAAGCAAAAATAAGGCAGACGATAAATAAAACAAAGAAGGTTTTGATTGATTTTTTTGCTCTACGCAAACTTGCCATATTTATTTTGTGGCTGAATAAAATTTAACAAATATTGGATTTGTTATAATCCGAGAGTGATCATCTCCTGCGATCTCTAACCGGTAATAGACCTTTTCCCCTTCTTTGAAATAATCATCTTGATAAGTGATATTGAGTGGACTTTGTCCCTTAAAGGTCGATATGATATTTCCAGATCTGATAAGATTTACGCTAATTTCTTGATCATTTTTTTTCAAGGTCACTACACTTATCTTTATTAGTGGAGAAACTTTTAGACTGATTTCTTCCCCCATGATTCCATATATTTCTGTTTTTGGGTCTGAAACAGAAAATAGGTTTAAAGATAGACCTATTTTGTTATTTAAGATACGGGTATAAGTCCTTCCTCTTTTTAATGCCGCAAGAAGAGATATTTTATCTCTTCTTTCAAGGAGGAAGACTGTTTGTATCGTATCAATCTTTTCAAGGGAGCTTCCGTTTAGATGGAATCCTCCAATCTGCCAGGCGGGACTTTTTCTTTGGTTAGAACAGTATTCCAAAAGGATTTTATCCCACTCATTTCCCGTTCTAGTCAGTTCATACTTATCTGGTGTTATTAAAAATCCTGTATAGTTTTTCGACAGAATAAGATCTCTTGGTTTGAAACCGTCTTTTATGATTATGGGGCCAATTTTTTTATCTATTTTATTATCTTTTCTCTGTGACCAAAAAATTAAACCATCTTTATGATTTACATCATCTATCACTTCTTGATACGGGAGCATAGCCTGATCACCGTTATATTGTGTAAACAGGGTTGATCTTAAGGGATGATAATTAATCAGGAAAAGTAGTGAGGAGATGAATACTAATATCCCAATCATCTTGAATATTCCTTTCCATCTTATCAAGAATATACTTATAAAAAAGGCGAGGAGAAAGGATATGGATACTGGGATAAAGCGGAGTGTATATTTTGTTGAGTAGTGATTATGAATAACGGGGAGAGTTTTAAAATCGTTTGGTTTGTTTAGACCAAATATCAGAAATGTCTTTTCCCAGTTATGGGTTGTTAGGTTTTTAGAAAAGGGGCTTCCTGTCCAATAATAAAATGGGATAGTTTCTACTCCTGGGACAAGTATCATATCAGGAAAAATTCTATTTAATTCTTCAAATCTCCTAAGATAGTTCTCAATCCCCATTGAATTTAGTACTGAGGGGGCCCCTATCTTTTTCTTAAAGAGATTTCTAAAGGGTGGGATTCCATACTCCATTTTCAGGTTGTAGTTATTCGTTACAAGAAGAATTTTTATATCTTTAATCTTGGCAATCTTCACAATTTCCTCTAGACGAAGTTGACCAGCGCTCAGATTGTTATGGATGTAAACCAGTCCTGAAACCTCTTGAAGTTCTTCTGATGAGAGATTTTTGAAAGGGGTGAAAACGAGAAAAAGAGATATGATTGTTATAAGATAATATTTTAATACGTTTAACTTCATTATAAATTTATTTATGAGATTTTGATAAAAAGTCTTCCTGATGATCTTAAATTAAATTTTTATCAAATATAATATTATTTTACAATAAGATTTTGCATTTTTTTAATTTGGTTATTCAACATTCTGATCTAACTAAAGTTTTTTTAAAAGGTTTACTATTTGATAAATTTCATAAAAATGGGGTTAGAAACAAGGAAACCAGCTCCTTTTATATCAAGACGATAGTAAATCTTTTCACCAGGTTTATAGTAATTATCTTTAAAGTAGATTACAAAGGGAGTCTGACCTTTAAAAACCTTTATCAACCGCCCTGTTCTTATCAGTCTCAATCGAATCTTATGGCTAGAGTTATCTATAGTTCTAACGATAATATGAATTGTAGCCGGTCCCTTGGAGAGGATTTCATCTCCTTGAATCCCACTGTTTCCTGAAATCGGATCTGTTAATTCAAAAGTATCAAGGATTTTCCGTCTTTTATAATTTCCTCCATAGGCATACATCTTTCCATTTTTTAAAGCGGAGAGAATAGATTTCTTATTAAATGTTTTTACAAGAAAAACAGTAGGAAAATTTCCTAATTTTTCGCCTGCTTCCCCTTCTTTGTGATAATCTGCTGTTGATATACCCCAGATGGGATTTGACCTTAGCCCGAAGCAATATTCCTGAAGAACCTTGTCCCATTGTTTCCCCGGTTCTGTAACCTTTATATCCTGTCCATATACAGCTGCAAAGCCTGTATATAGCTTCGATTCTTCGAGAACTTCAGGATATGGAGGAGTGTTGACATAAATGGGACCCATTTTTCCGATTCCAGATTTTGTTTCAGGGTGATTCCAGAATGTCGTGCCCCCTTTAGAATTTACGTAATCTATGAGAAGCTGATAAGGAGCGATATCCTTGTCTCCATGATACTGGTCAAAGGGAGAGCTTCTAAAGGGATGTTGGTTGATAATGACTAAAATGCTTATCACAAGAAGAATGATGCCAAATTTTTTTGACAGCCCTTTACGTCTGATTAAAAGAATACCAAGGATAAGGAGGATCAAAAATATAAGAAGGGTAGGGAGGGCATGAATTGTGTATTTGAAAGAAAAACCATTATGAAGGATTGGTAAATTTTTATAATCTTTTGGTTTTTCAAGACCAAAGATCAATAGATGCTTTTCCCAGTTATGAGCAGTGAGGTTCTTTTTCAAGGGGTTACCGGTCCAGTAATAAAATGGGGCAGATTCTGCTCCAGGAATTAATATCATTTCAGGATATTTTGATTGAATTTTTCTTATCATATTAAGGTACTTTTCTGCACCTTTACTGTTAATAGAAGGCTTTTCAACCTTTTTGTGGAGGATTGGCCTAAACCTGAAAGGGAAAATACCGTATTCTATTACCATACGATCGTGATCATTAATGAAAAGGAGATTAAATCCTCTTTTCTTTGCCAGCTTGACAAGAAATTCTAAATCATGGGCACCATCACCAAAGCTTGTCTTAAGATCAATGAGACCGGGAATCTGTTTATAATCATTGGTATGGGCTTCATTACTGTAAAGAAGAACAAAGATGAATATAAAAATCAGAAAAAATGTTATTTTATGCAATGTCTTTGATCTTTGCATTAATTGACTTTACTTAACAGACTTTCATACAAATTGTCTATCTTCTTTACCATTGTAGACGCATCAAAATCAGGATAGACTTCCATTTTTCCAATCTTCCCCAATCCTTCAGCTAGTTTTTTGTTTCTTATCAGCCTTGAAATAGCTTTTCTGAGGGCATTAGAATCTCTTGGAGGAACAAGAAGCCCATTCTTACCATCTTCAATCAGATCACGTATTCCTCCAACATTGCTGGCGACAATCGGTTTTCCCAAGGACATACCCTCAATCATAACCCTTCCCATTCCTTCATTTAGAGAGGGGAAGACAAGGACATCAAAGAGATAGAGGATTTCAGGGACATCTTTTCTCCATCCTGTAAAAACAATATTTTTTCTTATTCCGAGAGCTTCTGCGTGCCTTTCGAGTATTGGTTTTAAAAAGCCATCCCCAACAATGACAAAAACTGTTTTAGGAAACTCTTTAATAATCATTTCTGCAGCAGAAACCAAGTACTTATGACCTTTTATGGGTACCAGCCTTCCAACTGTTCCAATTACATAAAAATCTTGTGGAATATTCAATTCCTTCTTTTTCTTTTTAATATCAATATTCAGGTTCATAAACCTATCTAAATCAACACCGCTGTGTATTGTAATAAATTTATTAAGAGGAGCTATTCTTCTTTCAATATGTTCATCTCTCTCTCTGTTGGTTAGAGTGATGATTTTATCGGTTATAAGTGATAATATTTTTTCAGCAATTACAAAAATCTTTGTCAAAGTAGGACCAAAATAACTGTGGAAGACATGGCCATGAGGGGTATGGATAATAATTGGGACCCTCGCTAAAAATGATGCAAAGCGGCCTAAAAATCCAGCCTTTGAAGTATGAGTGTGGACAATATCAGGCCTTTCTTTTCTCAAAATCTTAAAAAGAGTAAAAAGAGCTTTAAGATCTGTCAATGGGGCAATCTTTCTCACCAAGAAGGGAAGATTAATGACTTTTATATTATTCTCTTCAGCGATTTTTAGGCTTTCACTAACAGCCAAGCTTTCTTCATCGCTCATTTCCGATTCTAAAGATAAGCCTTTGATAAGCAAAATACTGTATTTTTCTTTATTCAGTCCCAGAACTGTAAGGAGGGTATTTTCAGCAGAGCCTCCTTTGTCAAAACGGGTAATGATATGAACTACCTTGATTTTTCGCAAATTTTTAACTGATAAGAAATTAATTTAGTTTAGAAGATTTTATGGATTTGAGGTTTTTAATGGTTATAAAAAGTATGATTTATACCAGTTCTCAAAGACAATAAGGTTCCATAACTGCCAAGAAGTGTCCATTCTTTCATTCATGTGATTTTTTACAAGATGATCTATTACGTCATATTCAAAAAAGCCCTGATTATTAATGAAATCTTTGGAGAGGAAATTATCAATAAGAAATTTTAGATCCTTTCTAAGCCAAGCCCCAATTGGCATTTCAAAGCCCCATTTAGGTCGCTTGTGGATCATAGGTGGGAGGACATCTTTAAAGGTTTCCATCAGTATATATTTTCTCTTAAGCCCTTTGAGTTTTACATCGCCTTCCATTTGAAAGACAAATTCGACCACCTCATGGTCTAAAAAAGGGACTCTGACTTCCAATGAGTTTTTCATGCTCATCCAGTCAACTTTATTCAGCATATCTCCAGGAAGCGAGTTTTTCATATCAACGTAGAGCATTCGATTGATATCATCGCCTTCAAATTGGTTTAGTGTCTTTTCAATCATCTCCTTTCCAGCAAGAAAAGAAATATTGTTCCAAAGGTGTTGTTTAATCAAATTCTGTCTTAAATCAGATGAGAATATCTCTCGCCAGCTGTAAAATCTTTCCGTAAAAGAACTGCTCATACCTGTAATAAATTTCTTAAATCTTCTTATGTATTCTGAATGTCTCCTATCTCTGGAATCAGGGAGAAGATTAACTGCGGGGTGTATTACTCTTTCTTTTAATATGGAAGGCAACAGAGAGTAATATTTAGCGAGGTATTCTCCTTGGTAGATCCGATAGCCTGCAAAGAGCTCATCACCCCCGTCCCCGGCCAGAGCAACAGTAACATGTTTTTTGGTTTCTTTAGAGACGATGAATGTCGGAATAGCTGAAGAGTCAGCAAAGGGCTCATCAAAAGTCTCTAAAACAGTTGGAAACGCATTAAGTATGTCTTTATAACTCAGCTTAAACTCGTGATGTTCAGTCTTATTAAATTTAGCTACCTCCCTGGCGTATTTCGTCTCGTCAAACAGAGGAAGGTCTTTATAGCCTATAGAAAAGGTCTTAACCGGTATTACTGAATTCCTGGCCATTAGGGCAACAATTATGCTTGAGTCTACACCGCCGCTCAAAAAGGCACCTAATGGCACATCTGATATTAATCTTCTCCGTACTGACTTATCTATTAACTCATACAATCTCTTTTTATAAAACGCGATTCGTTCACCTTCATTTATCAATTTATCTCTAAGCTGTTCACTGTTTGTGGAAATATCCCAGTATTTCTTGGTTACTACTGTTTCGTTTTCTGCTAGAAGATAGTGAGCCGGTTCAAGCTTTTGTAAATTTTTAAAAATGGTTTTTGGAGCAGGGATATAATTAAAGGTTAGATAAAGATCCAGAGATATCCAGTCTATCTCTTTAGAAACATCTGGATCAGATAGTATCCCTTTAATCTCCGAGGCAAAGATCAAGTTTTGACCATCCCAATAATAAACAAGCGGCTTGATCCCGAGCCTGTCTCGACATAAATAAAGTTTTTGTAAACCATTGTCCCATAGGCAAAAAGCAAACATACCGTTTAGCTTTTTAAGACAATCAATTCCTTCCTCTTCATATAAGTGGATAATAACCTCTGAATCAGTATTGCTTCTGAATCTATGCCCCTTAGTCTCTAATTCGACTCTGATTTTCTTAAAATTATAGATTTCTCCGTTGTAGACGAGCCAGATAGTTTCATCTTCATTACACATAGGCTGATGACCAGCATCGGATAGATCAATGATGCTAAGACGTCTATGTCCTAATCCAATGTGTACCTTTGAGTTTTGAGTCTTTAAGTTTGAGTTACAGAAAAAGCCCTCATCATCCGGTCCCCTATAGGAAAGAGTCTTACACATCTTTTCTAGGAGTTTTTCATCAATTGGCTTGTTTCCGTAACTGAGCTTACCGCAAATTCCACACATTATCTTTTCAAGATTTCTAAGAACTCTCCGGAAATTATTTCTGCTAAAAGACGATGTCCTTCTTTGTTCAAGTGACCATCTAGGGGATAAAAAAGTTGCTTTCCTTTTTTTGAAGCTTGCCGCAAATAAGTTAAGGGATCAATAACAAGGGATTTCATTTTATTTATTATAAAGGAAGAGAGTAAAAAGTTTGGTATAGTTCTATCATATTGTAAGGGATTTAATTTATTAGCTTTTAATAATGCCTCCCAGTTTTTATCATCATATTGGATTTTTTCAGGTACTAAGACTACTATTGGTTTTGATTTGTGAAGCCGAATAGATTCTATTAATTTTTTTAAGAGATTATAAGAAGAATTCCATAATTTTGAATCATTTTTATTTTCTTTGTTATAAAAGGATAGTAAAGCATAGATTTCTCCATACACATGGGTAATTTTTAAACGATGGTATAATTTTTTAAAAGAAGAAATATTAGCTAAACGATAAAGTAAAAAGTGATAGAGTTGAAAATTGTCTCTAATAAAATACATGATCCCTGTTTTATGATGTTGTTCAACTCGCGGGAGGTTATCTCTTAAATCATTTCCAATATAAAAAAGAATAAATACATAATCAGGCTGATATGGTGCTATTTCTTTTGTAAAAATGTTGATTTGTTGAAGGGTGTTCGAAGCAGGAATACCAAAATTGTATATTTCAAAATTGTGGTCTGAAGACTTTTGATTGAGTATTTTTTCTACAAGTTCACTTGTTCGTTTATTCGTTGGCACGCCTATGCCAAAAGTAAAAGAGTCCCCTAAAAAAGCAAGGCGCATGTTGCCTTTATCTTTTTTTTTGTAAAAGGTTTTATCATCCCTGAAACCCGAATTATTCATTTTATATTCTACTTGATATTCAGGTTTTTTTACTAAAAGAGTACTATTTGGGCGAAAGTGTGTCTTTACTCCTTCGATTGTTATTTTTCGAAAATCGGCATGTGGAACGAGATGAAAAAATCTTATCAATCCTTCTAATAAAAAAATGCATATCAGAAGAGATACTGAAACGATAATTAAATTAAAAAATGTCTTACGAACCAATGGAGGAAACATCGTATATTTTCCCTAACTGAGATGATGCTTTTCTGCTTTTCTTCATCATCTATTCTCTCAATATAATATTTTTTTATACTAGACTCAGATAAAATCTCTGGTATAAAAATATAACCATTTTCGCTTTTGTAAGATTTTCCATCTGAAGAAACAAGTCGTTTTATTTTGTTTGTCTTAAGAGTGATGCCTTCTATAGTATTTACATTATAATTAATGATGTGAATTTCATTATTATTTATTTCAATTTTTACTTTTTTCATAAACCTTAACCTGTCGAGTAAGGTAGAAAGAGGAACGAACCACAAATCCTTTTGTTTAGAGAGGTAGAGCATCCGATCTTTAAAAACTTGATTCAGTTTTTTTGTACTAAGATCATAAAAACCAAATTTAAAATGGGTTGACAAAATACATGTTCCATTTTCTTTTCTTAATTTGCTTATGTTTTTTTTACTTAATAATTTTAGAAATAGTTTAATGTTGCCACCGTCTGATACAGAATACCAATAACGAACATAAGGTCTTGAGGGATTATAATAAGGAATAGAAGGATTAATTTTTAGAGTATTGATATCACTGAAGTACCAATCACGATGATACAATGTTTTTTTATAAGCGATATCGCCCCAGAAATAAGGAGACTTTGGATTTTCACCTGAATAGTCTGTAGAGTCATAAAGACTATAAAAGAATCGCATAAGAGAGGAAGAAAAGCGATTCTTGCCAAAATAAATATTTTCTTTATTCGTAGAATGATGGCCATTTACTTTTGGGTACTCGCCTAACCACTCTTTAAATTTTTCATAACCTAGAAGAGTGACTTCTCGTAGATCACTATCTCCTGAGGCGCCATGAAGAGAAATTTCAAATCCTGCTTTCTTTAAATCCTGCATATATGCTCTATAGTAGGGATCAGCCATTGTGTATTCTGATGTAGTATATTTGGACTTTCCTTCGATTACCCATACAGCTTTATTAATACGAATGTTACGGGCTTTTAGAAGTTCATAGACAGGTTTTATATGTTTTAATTTTGCTCCATCTGGATCATCTATAATACTTAATGCCCAGGTTTTATTCGGAGGATAAGGCAATAAAGTTATCGGATAATGTGAGGAAGATTTGTGGAAATAAATGAAATATAAAGAAAGAATCAATACTATTATCAAACTAATAAGTAATTTTTTAGATAGTCCCTTTTTCATTAATGATTTCCTCTTATAAAAATCACAATTGCAGTTTATATAAATTTAAGCGTTTAAGCAGAGAGCCCTTTCAATATTAAAAATTCATTTTTCATCGTTCAGAAACTTCTGAATGGAGTTTCGTAATCGTTCAGATACACATTCCCAGTTCATTTCCGCTTCAACCCAGAGTCTTCCCTCATTTCCTAAGTGTCTAGCTAAATCTGGGTTTTTAAGTAATCGTTGCAAAGCTTTAGCAATATCCATTGGATCATCAGGATTCACCAAAAGTCCGGTCTTCTCATGCAGAACTGCATCTGAAACCCCACCAGAACGACCAGCTACAACTGGAACCCCACTAGCACTCGCCTCAAGAAAAGAAATACCAAAACCTTCAATAAGATCTAGCCTTCCTGGTATTTCTCTACTGGCCATAACAAAGATATCTGAATCGGCATATATTTCAGATAATTGACTTTCGGAAACATAGCCAACAAATGTTACCTGAGATTCCAAGCCAAGGTTTGTGACCATTTTGCGTAAACGTATTTCTTCTTCTCCTTTGCCCACTATAATGTATTGTGGGGTAAAACCTCGGTCTTTTAAGATTGCTAAGGCTTCCAAAACACGATCATGGCCTTTATGCAAATCCAAACGAGCCACAGTAAGCATTTTTTTTTGCTTATTTCCTGTTTGATGTGAACTGATAGGTTTAAAACGTCGTGGATTCACACCATTGGAGATCACCTCAATCTTTTCTCTATCTATTCCTTGAGACATCACGAGACCCGAAGTATAATTGCTAACAGGAAAGATGCATTTTGCTTTTCGAAGAGCTGCGATACGCCAACCCTTCAGGTAACTTTTCAAACGCCTGCGTAATGTTCTTGTGTCATCAAGGATTTCAGATGCATGAACACTTACAAAATAGGGGGTTGGAAAAAGAAAATACCATAAATGGCTAACAAGAGATGTAGGCCAGACAGTGTGAAGGACAGCATCAATGTGATATCGCCAAAGTAAGTATGGGGTATATATGAAAAAGGCTGTTGAACGAAGAATGGGAATTGGAGGAGTACGTATAATCCTATAAGGACATTCTAAATCAAAACTTTTTGTATTTAAGACACCGGGGGCTAAAACAGTTATTTGGTCTGTTTTAGAAAGGGCATTAGCAAGTTCATTAGTATAGGTACTGATTCCGCCGTAAAAAGGAGGGAAATCAGTTCCGACGATTAAAAGATTCATGGTTAAGTTTTCCTCTCACCATACAACCACCACCATGAATCTCCAACCAGCTCTACCTTTGTATTGCATAAATCGCTTCGCTTTAACCAATCAAGCATTTCAGTTTCCTTGTAGTAGTTACTAATGGGTGCTGACAATCGGTCAAACCAATCGGCATAAGCAATACGGAAACCATATTCTGCGTACTCTTTTATACGTAAAGGTGAAGATTGCTTTGTCCATTTACCTATTAAAGGGAGATTTTTTAAGAGCCGATATAGATTTATAAAAATACCGTAATCAACCAAGTTACATAGATAAGCCATACGTCGAATGTTATCATTGGAGAGGCGTTTTGTTACTGAACGTAGAATCTCTAAAACAATTTTACGTGGTGCGTAAGCATAGAGCCATATAAATAAAGCTCCTCCTTTTCCAAGAAATGGTATTAATGTCTGATAGCCAAGCTCAGGATTTGGTAAATGTTGTAACACCCCGAGACTATAAATAAATTGAAAGATTTCTAACTTAAATGGTAGGTTGTAAATATCGGCTTGAACGACATGAACATGCTCATTATTTATATTATTATGAAATGCTGTATCAACTGCCTGAGATAGATCAATAGCGACAACTTCAGCACCCTGTTTGCTGGCCTGAAGAGCATGGCGTCCCCCACCACAACCAATATCAAGACCTAATTTTCCATTCAAAAAACCGGGAGGTAAAGGATTGATAAATCTCTTAAAGTTATCGCAATCATAATCAGAGAAATGTGTCCATTCGTAACCAAATCGATCCATAGTATCTTCTTTTTGTTTATTTTCTTTATCTTTTGTTTGGAGTATTGAATTGTTAAGAAATTCTGGATGATTATTGAAAAAGTCAGGATAGAGTTCTGGTAACTTTTTAAGTAGCGGAAAGGTTAGCAATCTTGGGATTCCTTTAATAATTGGAAATTTTTGTCTGCAGGAACAGCGAAGTATACCTTCAATAATTTCTTTTTCATTCTGTAAACTGATCTCTAAGTTCAGCTCATTATTACATTCAGGACATATTAACCATTGTAAGAGCTTTTCTTTCATTATTCTCTATTATTAGACCAAGTATATTTTTTTACAGAAAGGAGATGTTATTAGGAATAGTGTACTTAAGAATAAAGTCTTTAACTCTTTGAATGCCATTCCCAGGCAGTATTAACGATTGTTCCTATGTCAGGATACTGGGTATCCCAGCCGAGAACCTCTTTTGCCTTCTGGCTGTCGGCAATCAGTACAGGTGGGTCTCCCTCGCGCCTCTCGGCCTCTACAATTTTGAAATCCTTTTTACTTACCTTTTTGACAGTTTCAATGACTTCTTTTACTGAGTAACCACTTCCATTTCCGAGATTAAATATATCGCTTTTTTGATTTTTCTTTAAATATTCCAATGCCTTGATATGTGCATCAGCAAGGTCAGTAACGTGTATATAATCTCTAATACATGTTTTATCCTTTGTAGGGTAATCAGTGCCGAATATTTTTATATTTTCTTTTTCCCCAAGAGCAGCAAAAATAGTTCTGGGTATGAGGTGTGTTTC
>Ga0209427_10002676_pt1 | contig 20957 bp, 20 predicted proteins | sample DeeMarSWOR136_30_FD_187465 | JGI IMG/M metagenome (GOLD analysis project Ga0209427, IMG submission 187465) | Marine sediment microbial communities from White Oak River estuary, North Carolina - WOR-1-36_30 (SPAdes) (version 2) | ecosystem: Environmental > Aquatic > Marine > Intertidal zone >...
TCTAAGGAGTAGGGAGGGTAGCTCGGGGGGATACCTATGAGGCAGCTCTTGCCTCCAGCCTCTGCGACGTGGTCCCAGATCCTCTTCTCCTTTATCCTCAGCGATGAAGCGATCCAGATATCATTGTAGGAGTTGTCCTTCCTGTGCCTGAAGCCGTAGAGTCCCAACCTCCCCGGGGACCTGCTTGAGGCCATCACGGTCCATGCGGGGATGGTTATCGGGGGGTCACAGCTCTCTAATCCGCCGTACACGCCACCCTGCATGAGCTTTCTGAAGTTGGGTAGCCTGTCGATAAAACGTTCGAAGAGGAGCTTGGGGGCGGCGCAGTCCAGCCCGATCAGGAGGGCTTTCCTCATCTCCATCAGCTCACGAAGGGCTCTGGATGCTTTAAGATAGCGTCAACGACCTCGGGTCGCATCATCATCTCCGATGGTCGCTCGCCCTTGACTAGCAGCTGCCTCATCTTGGTCCCGCTGAAGTTGACGTGGTCCTCGGGGCCGTGGGGGCAGACCTTGTCGTTCGCCACCCCGCCGCACTTCTCACAGTGGAAGAAGCTGCGGAAGAATATGGGGGCGATCCCCAGGTCGGGATAATCTCCGAAGATCTCCTGCGCTTCGAAGGGGCCGTAGTAGTTGCCGACTCCAGCGTGGTCCCTTCCGACGACAAAGTGGGTGCAGCCGAAGTTCTTCCTGGCGATGGCGTGGAATATCGCCTCCCTGGGGCCCGCGTACCGCATCTCCATTTCCAGGGTTACAAGGGTTGTCGAGTTCCTAAGGTAGTAGTTCCTGAAGAGAGCCTCGTATGCGTCGACGATCACCTCGTCCCTGAAGTCCCCTGCCTTCTTCTTACCGATCAGCGGGTTGATGAAGAGGCCGTCAGCGAAGGCGAGGGCGGTCTTTTGGACGTACTCGTGTCCTATGTGGGGGGCGTTCCGGGTCTGAAATCCGGCCACGGTTCGCCAACCCATCTCCTTGAAGAGGAACCTCGTCTCCTTCGGCTTCAGCCTGTACTTTGGGATCTTCCCGGGGGTCTCAAGGAATAAGTCGATCTCCCCTCCCAGCAGCAGGGGTCCCATGGCCATTGTCTTGGCAACGCCAGGGTGGTTGGTGTCGACAGTTCTGTAGACCATCTCGGCGTGGGCCTTCCTATCTATCTTGTACCTGTCCTCGATGTGCATTATAGCGAACGGTTTTCCGTCGCAAGAAAGGTGGATATCGTCTCCCTCGCTTATCTTAGAGGCCTCTCTTTCGGAAGCGTCGAGGACGATGGGGATGGTCCAAGGTAGGCCTCCCTCAAGCCTCCCCTTCTCAAGCACAGAGAGGTAGTCGTTCCTATTGAGGGGGCCTCTCAGGGGGCTGAATATACCATACGCGATGCACTCGAGGTCCTTGCGGAACTCGTCCGACACGGAAACGGAAGGCAGCTCTACAGCCTCCGCCGTCAGCTGCGCTCGGTCCTTTTCAGGTGTGATCTTGTCGATCAGCCTGCCGCCGTGAGGTGGAAGCATCTTCTGTGCCTCACTCGATGTAGCCCAGCTTCCTGAGGCGCTCCCTTATTAGCTCCTCCTCCTCCTTTGTGTAAACCGGCTCAGAGGGGAACTCGTTCTCAAGTTTGGAGACGACATATTCCTCGACGGAGCGGAAGCTTGTTCCTGCTATCCTCCCCTCGATCTTCCTATAGAGCTCTATGGGTATGCTGATTGAGATCCGCTTAGATTCGCCTTCTGTCAATTATAACACCCCGAATCATTTGCTATCCCTTCCAGAGGTTATAAAACTCTCTATCTTCACCTCGACATCACACGCTAGGCGATGAAGGACTGTCGGAGTCTGGGGCGCTCATAAATGTATATAAGACGAGATACAACTCATTACAGGTTAAAAGGGGCGATCTGTCATCGTAAAGCTACCGGCTCAACCTGAGATTAACATAGGCACCATTGGTCACGTCGACCACGGCAAGACCACGCTGGTCCAGTCGCTCACGGGCATCTGGGCCTCACGCCACAGCGAGGAGCTCAAGAGGGGCATCACCATCAAGCTGGGCTACGCGGACGCCGCTGTCTACAAGTGCCCCAACTGCGATGAACCCGACTGCTACTGCATGGCACCAAGCTGTCCTAAGTGTGGTTCGGAAGCCGAGTTCCAGAGGGCCGTCAGCTTCGTTGACGCCCCAGGCCACGAGATCCTCATGGCGACGATGCTGAGCGGAGCTGCCGTCATGGACGGAGCGATCCTGGTCATCGCCGCGGACGAGAAATGCCCCCAGCCCCAGACACGGGAGCACCTTGCAGCGATAGACACAGTCGGGTTGAAGAACATCGTAATCGTGCAGAACAAGATCGACATCGTGACGAGGGAGGACGCCATCAGGAACTACAACGACATCGTCAAGTTCGTGGAGGGGTCCGTCGCCGAGGGCGCCCCCATCATCCCCGTCTCAGCCCAGCACGCCGTGAACACGGACCTCCTCATCCAGGCGATGGAGGAGTACCTCCCGACGCCCGAGAGGGACCCCAAGAAGCCCCCGAGGATGCACATCATCAGGAGCTTCGACGTGAATAAGCCGGGAACGTCTATCGAGGAGATCAGCGGAGGCGTCGTGGGGGGCTCGATAGTGTACGGCAAGTTCTCCGTCGGGGAGGAGGTGGAGATACAGCCAGGCCTCCCCATACGGGAGAAGAACAGGCTCAAGATGCACGAGCTCTACACCGAGATAACGAGCCTTCACGCCGGGGGCGGGGCGGTCAACGAGGCTCTGCCCGGCGGCCTCGTGGGCGTGGGCACAACCCTGGACCCGTCGCTGACAAAGTCCGACGGTCTTGTCGGCAGCATGATCGGGGAGCCAGGTACGCTCCCGCCGGTCCTGTCCGACATTAACCTGGACGTCCGCCTGTTTGAGACTGTTGTCGGCAGCCGGGAGATGGAGAAGGTGGCCAGCATAGCCAGGGGTGAGAGGCTCCTCCTCAACAACGGAACCGCTAAGACAATGGGCATGGTCTCCAAGGTGTCAAAGGACTACCTTGAGGCGAAGCTCACGATACCCGTCTGCGGCGAGGAGGGGGACAGGGTGGCCCTAAGCCGGAGGATTGGCGGCAGGTGGCGACTGATAGGCATAGGTGTCCTCAAGGCCTGAGCCCGGAGGGCCGCGGGCGTACGAGGGTCATTCTGGACACCAACTTTCTTTTCATCCCCATCCAATTTAGCGTCGATATTTTCGAAGAGCTTGAGCGTGTCGTCGGGGGCTCCGTACAATGCGTGGTGCCATCAGCTGTCGTCCGAGAGCTGATGCTAATCTCGGAAGATTCGAAGCCATCCTTTAAGAGGGAGGTCGATTTCGCAATCTCCCTGATCAAGAGATGCGAGCAAGTTGATACAGCGCCTCGTCCAGGGGAGACGGTGGACGAGGTGATAGTTAGGCTCGCTGAGGAGTGGGGCTGCTTGGTGGCGACCAACGACTCCGATCTCCGGAAGCTCCTCAGGAAGAAGGGAGTGCCTGTGGTATACCTTCGGCAGCGCTCGCATCTGGAAGTTGATGGTATAATTTAGTGAAAATATGGTAAAATGCGCGAATGTTGTTGCCTCATGTACATTTAACTATGTATAAATCGAATGGGTCCTTGGATAGTAATTATTATAAATGCATGAGATGGGGTTTCTATTGGGGGATTGCTGCTATGGTATGGATGTACGTAGTGCTGGCAATAGCCCTTTCAGCTGGCATCATATTCGGATGTTGCGTCGCCATGGACTATAGCACCTACAGGGACCTCCAGAGGCGCCTTCAGGAGGAGCGCAGGCGTAGGCTGGAGAAGACGACAGTCGCCTCCTACTATTGATTGTCCTTGAAAAACGATGTCCAGGATCCCTAGAAAAGAGGATACTAGGCTGCCCCATCTCCACCTATTTTGAGTTCTGTTCCCCATCAGTCAGAAAAGCATCCATCTTCTTTTGTTCAATCGCCTACAGAGTTATCTAACCGCTTCTTAATAGTTGAGAAACCGAAAATAGTCAACTTTAAAGGTTTTAGTTACGAGCTATGAGGGAATAGGAAGGATAGACTGTGTCCAAGCCGCTGCACGCCCTTTCCGAAGAGGAGGTCTTGAGAAAGCTCGAGACTGACATCGAGGGCCTTTCTAGTCAAGAGGCGAAGGAACGAATCGATAAGTTCGGTTACAACGAGTTGAGGGAGGAGAAGCGGAAGACCGCATTCGACATCTTCCTCAAGCAGTTCAAGGACATCTTCATAATGCTTCTTCTGGCAGCCACCTTCTTCTCGGCCATCATAGGGTACTACGAGTTCTCAGTGGGGCACGCAATGAGCTTCATGGAGGCCTTCGCAGACACCATTGTTATCACGGCAATAGTAGTTCTCGTAGCGATAACTGGGTTCATCCAGGAGTACAGGGCTGAGAGGGCCTTGGAGGCGCTGAAAAAGTTAGCAGCTCCAAGGGCCCGCGTCCTGAGGGATGGAAGGGAGGCGATCATAGATTCGAGGGAAGTCGTCCCTGGCGACATACTTGTGCTCGAAACGGGCGATCACGTCCCCGCCGATGCCAGGATCTTGGAGTCCATCGAGATAAAGACCAACGAGGCCGTCCTGACAGGTGAGTCCACTCCAGTGAACAAGGGGGTGACAACGACTGACGTGGAGGCCCCCATCTCTGAGAGGATGAACATGGTATTTACCGCCACCCATGTCGTCAACGGCAGGGGCCGGGCCATTGTAACCCACACGGGCATGGGTACAGAGTTCGGCAAGATAGCCGAGATGGTTCAGACAGCCGAGCAAATTGAGACCCCTCTGAAGAGGAAGCTGGACGCCTTCGCCGGGAAGCTGGCTAGGGTAGTCATAGCCGTCTGCGTCGTCATATTCCTGCTCGAGGCCTTCGAGGTGGCTACCCAGGGCCACTTTAGTCTGGAGGGCTTCATACAGGCCTTTATGTCCGCCATATCTCTGGCTATCTCGGCGGTGCCTGAGGGTCTGCCCGCTGTTGTTACAATCGCCCTCGCCTTGGGTGCCAGGGAGTTCGTGAAGAGAAACGCCATTGTTAGGAGGCTCTCCTCCGTAGAGAGCCTGGGCGCCGTCACGGTGATCTGCTCAGATAAGACTGGCACAATCACCAAGGGCGAGATGACCACCAGGCAGGTCTGGGTGGGCGACCAGCTGATAGAAGTTACTGGGACCGGATACGAGCCCAAGGGTAGCTTCGCCAACGACGGCGAAGAGGTCGTCATTGAGCACGATATGGAACTACTGTTGAGGATAGGCTCCCTCTGCAACAACGCCAAGCTGAACCGGAACGAAGGATCCAGCAAATGGGAGGTATTCGGCGACCCCACCGAGGGTGCGCTCATCGTTTCGGCCACTAAGGCTGGCCTGGAGTTGAGTTCCCTTGAGGAAGCCTACCCAAGGCTTGACGAGCTCCCCTTCACCTCCGAGAGGAGGAGGATGACGACGATCCACGAGACCCCAGAGGGGGAAGTGCATGCCTACCTTAAGGGAGCCCCGGAGGAGGTCCTGGAGAGGAGTACTAGCATCCTCATGGACGACGAGGAGCTGCCCCTTAGCGAGGAGAAAAAGTGGGCGATATTGGAGGTCAATGAGCAGCTGGCAAGCAACGCCCTCCGAGTCCTGGGAATGGCCTACAAGAGGCTGCCTGAGGCGCCGAAGGAGCACAACGACGAGCTGGAGAGGGGTCTTGTGTTCGTGGGCCTTCAGGGCATGATCGACCCGCCGAGGACCGAGTCCATTGAAGCCAACAAGCTCTGCCAGAAGGCCGGGATAAAGACGGTCATGATCACTGGTGACCACCAGCTGACGGCTTGGGCGGTTGCCAAGGAGGTTGGCATCTGGAGGGAGGGCAACATGGAGCTCACGGGCGTCGAGATGGACTCCCTCAGCGACGAGGAGTTCGATGAGATCGTCGAGAACGTGACAGTCTACGCCAGGGTCTCTCCCGAGCACAAGTTGAGGATAGTCGACGCTCTGAAGGATAAGGGACACATAGTCGCTATGACAGGGGACGGCGTGAACGACGCGCCCGCAGTGAAGTCCGCCGACATCGGCGTCGCCATGGGGATCACAGGCACCGACGTGACGAAGGAGGCCTCCGACCTAGTTCTAACGGATGACAACTTCGCAACGATAGTCAAGGCCGTGGAGCAGGGGCGGGTGATATATGACAACATCAGGAAGTACGCTAGGTTCCTGATCTCGGCCAACTTCGACGAGCTCCTGGTGATAGGCTCATTCGCAATCTTGGGAGGCATCTTCGGGGAAAAGTTGTTCCCGCTGCCGCTTCTGCCTGCGATGATACTGTGGATAAACCTCATGACAGACGGCGCTCCCGCCGTGGCCCTATCCGCCGACGAGCCCGAGAAGGACGTAATGGAGCGACCTCCCAGGAAGCCTGAGGAGGGCATACTACACGGCATGAGCGCCTTCATCCTGGTCTCCTTCATACTGGAGTCCTTTGGCACTCTGTTCATATTCAGCCTGTTCTACTACATCTGGCCTGCACAGCCCTGGCTCAGCGGCGGCGTGATCGATGAGGCGGCACGTGTAGCCAGTTACAGGTACGCCACGACGGCTACCTTCCTACAGGCGGCCATGTTCGAGCTCTTCCAGGCCTGGAACTGCCGCTCCGAGACCAAGAGCGTATGGAGGATGGGCCTGACGGCGCTGCACAACAAGTTCTTCGTGTTCTCGGACCTGCTGTCTATGATCCTCACTGTCGGCATATGCTACCTACCGCTTACACAGCAACTCTTCCGCCTGGCTCCCCTAGCCATGAGGGATCTGGCCATAGTAGTTCTGGTCGGAAGCCTTGGCCTATTGGTCCTCCCTGAGTACCTCATGGGAAGGAAGGTCTGGCGCTGGGAGTAGACAAGGGCGGGGAACTCCCCAACATATTTTTATAACGCCCACGATGGTATTCAGAAAAGAAGCCTCAGACAGAATAGAGGACAATTGAAGGTTTTAACATGTCAGCAACTTTGAGCGAATGGTTGATCGCACCCCTTTCAGCGATCTTATCCGTACTCGCAGGATTCTACCTGCGGAGCTACGTCAACAGGCAGGACCCCGGCACGGAGAGGATGCAGTTCGTCGCCGGCGCAATAAAGGAGGGCGCCAAGGCCTTCCTCAACAGGATGTTCAGGACTCTGGGCTATTTCGTCGCGGGCATGGCCATAATACTCCTCATATTTCTGCCGAAGCCTATTTGGACGGGTAACTTCGTCGACAACCTCGTGCTCACCGTGGCGTACATCTTCGGCTCCGTCTGCTCAGCAATAGCGGGCTGGCTGGGGATGGATGTCGCCACGGACGCGAACCTGAGGTCCGCTAGCGCTGCCCGCAAGGGCATAACCAAGGCCTTCCCGATAGCCTTCCGCGGCGGCGCCGTGATGGGGCTGGGCGTTGTTGGTCTAGCTCTGCTAGGGGTGAGCGTCGTCTACTTCTTGACCGGGGACCCCAACATCATCGTGGGCTTCAGCTTCGGAGCCAGCGCCATGGCCCTCTTCGCAAAAGCCGGCGGCGGCATCTATACGAAGACCGCCGACATAGGCGCTGATCTCGTCGGGAAGGTCGAGATGGACCTACCGGAGGACGACCCGAGGAACCCCGCCGTCGTGGCCGATAACGTGGGCGACAACGTCGGGGACGTGGCTGGGATGGGCGCCGATCTCTTCGACTCCTACGTGGCCAGCATCATGGCCGTGATGACTCTCGGCAGCGTGCTGGGAGGATATGTGCTGGAGCTGCCCCTCGTCTTCGCGGGCTTGGGCTGCATCGCCTCGATCGCTGGAGTCTTTATCGTACGTGTCTCAGAGGGGGGCGACCCCGGGAGAGTGCTCAACCAGGGGACCTATCTCACAACCATATTGTACATCGCCCTGACGGGGGTCGCATCCGTCCTGTTGAACTACGACTATCGGATCTGGGGGGCGTCGGCTATTGGCTTGGCCGCTGGGGTAGTCATCGGGATCACAAGCGACTACTTCACCTCCATCAATCGGCCGCCTGCTAGGCTAACCGCAGAGTCCTCTGTAACGGGGTCTGCCATAAACATCATAACTGGCTTCAGCTACGGGCTGCTCAGCGTCTTCCCACCACTGCTTGGAATAGGATTAGCCTCCTGGATCGCCTACAGCCTCTGCGCCGGCATCGGCCCCGGGTTCGGGGTATACGGTATAGGGGCCTCGGCCTTCGGGATGCTCAGCATCGTGGGCATGGTGGTCGCCAACGACTCCTTCGGGCCGATAGGGGACAACGCCAAGGGGATCGCCGAGCAGTCGTTCCTCGAGGAGGAGACGATTGACATCCTCGACAAGCTTGACGCCGCGGGCAACACGAGCAAGGCGATCACCAAGGGCTTCGCTATCGGGGCCGCGGGCCTCACGGTCATCTCCATCCTGGCGGCCTTCAAGGAGGTGGCGGAGGCCCAGCTTGGCAGCGAGATCGTCTTCAACCTCATGAATCCATTAGTGATGCTCGGCGCCCTAATCGGCATCGCGATGCCCGCTGTCTTCTCCGCCCAGCTCATGCTCGGGGTCGGGAGGAACGCCTTCAGGATGATAGAGGAGGTCCGCCGCCAGTTCCGGGAGATACCTGGCCTCAGGGAGGGCGCAGAGGGCGTGAAGCCCGATTACGCAGCCTGCGTCGACATCGCCACCATCGGAGCCCTCAAGGAGCTGCTCCCCGCAAGCGTCGTCGCGATAGGCGTCACCTTGGGCGTAGGTTTCATATTCGGCGTCGAGGCTCTGGGAGGCTACCTGGCTGGATGCATCTTCTCTGGCCTCGTCTTCGCCCTGCTCATGTCCAACGCCGGGGGACTCTGGGACAACGCCAAGAAGTACATCGAGGACGGCGCCCTAGGAGGTAAGGGCTCCGACGCCCATCACGCCGCCGTGGTCGGTGACACCGTGGGAGACCCCTTCAAGGACACAGCCGGGCCGTCTCTGAACACCCTGGTCACGGTGATCGGCCTCGTCGCCAACGTCTTCCTACCCCTCTTCCTCATGTTCACCATACTGTAGCGGAGCGGTGGACCCCTCAACCTTTATAAATTCGGAACCTGTTCTTGTTCGGTAGCTTCAGACTAGGAGGACATACGATTGTACAGGCACCTCAGGGAGGCTTGGATGAAGCCCAGCGACAGCTACATAGAGGACGTGATGCGCCAGAGAGTCGTCGTATGGAGGCGCCAGCCTGCCATCGTGAGGATAGAGAAGCCCACACGCCTGGACAGGGCGCGCCGCCTGGGCTACAAGGCGAAGAAGGGCTTCGTCATGGTGCGGGTGCGGATCAGGCGAGGCGGCCGGAGGAAGCCCAGGCCCGTGCTGGGCAGGCGGCAGAAGCGGATGGGTGTAAACAAGTATACGCCTGCCAAGAGCATAAAGCTCATCGCTGAGGAGAGGGTCGCCCGCAAGTACCCGAACATGGAGGTCCTGAACTCCTACTGGGTGTGGCAGGACGGCATGTCGAAGTGGTTCGAGGTCATACTAGTAGACCCCTACAGCCCCTCAATCAAGTCCGACAAGGACGTCGGATGGGTAAGCGGCTGACCATCGCGAAACTAGGAAAATTTTCTTATAATTTCACAAATATCGCTCAGGTCTCTCTTTAGAACAAAGACTGGACCACTTATCTAGGTCAGGAAAGAATCCTTATGAGCTTCTCGGCAACGATTATCGAGTTCGCCCGCTGTGACTCCCAGGACGACGCCCCAATATGGGGAGTGCATACCACATTCGCGAGGCCTGTGAGAGAAGTGTCAGCCGGGGGTTCAGGCTCGTAAACGTCCAGTGCCACTCCGGCGAGCTTTCCGTTGACAAGGGCCACCTTTAGTGCCTCCTCGTCGATGACACCCCCCCTCGACGTGTTGATGAGGTAAGCTCCTTCCTTCATCGCCCTCAGCTGCTCCCCACCGATCAAGTTTTTCGTCTCAGGTCGGAGGGGGACATGTAGGGAGACAAAGTCCGAAGCAGAGAGAAGCTCCTCAAAGGCGACTGCCTCTAAGTCGCCTCTCTTCAGTTTTCTACTGATTTTATCTACGTCACGGTTTAGAGTCAAGACCCGCATACCAAGGTTGGCAGCCTTCTCCGCGAGGGCGCGTCCGATGCGACCGAAGCCGATTATTCCCAAGGTTGTACCTCTGAGTTCGATGCCTGTTAGCCAGTCCTTGGCCCATTCTCCCCTCTTCATGCTGGTATCCGCCTCAGCTATCTTCCGGGCGAGGGAGAGCATCATCCCTAGGGCGAGCTCCGCAACCGCGTTGGAGGAGGCCTCCGGAGAGTTGACTACCTCTACTCCCCGTCTCTCAGCGGCCTCCAGGTCGATGTTGTCGAGACCCACGCCAGACCTGGCCACTACTCTGAGCCTTTTCCCTGCCTCTAGGATCTGAGCTGTCACCTTGGTCCTGCTGCGGACGATGATGGCGTCGTACCTGCTGACGGCTTTAACGAGCTCACACTCGGTCGCGGAGAGCTTCATATCGACCTCGAAACCCGCCTTTCTGAGCATCTCCACCCCATCCTCGTGGATGGGGTCGCAGATCAGGATCCTCTTGGCGCTCATCCGGTGGTCACTTATCTCCTCCCCTTGGCGGCGACAATCTGAATTACGTCGTTGTTGTTAAGGGTGTAGTCCTCCCCCAGCCTCTTCTTTGTCCTCGCGTCAACAGCGAATATGAAGCTCTCACCCAGCTCCGTGTGGATGAGGCCGGCGAACTGCCTCGCCGTCGTCCCCCTGGGGACTAGGTAGCAGTCGGGGAGCACCCTTCCCTGATGATCCGAGAGGCTCTCCGCGTTCTCCACGGGGTAGGCCGCGATGTTCTCCAGCAGGTTGAAGAAAGCTGCGTTGATGACCTCCTGGAGCCCCGTAGACCCCAGCCTCTCGAAGCACATCGACCTTATCAACTCCAGTCCCCTGCGCTGACCCGACGTGAGGCTCGAGGTCTCCAAGATCTCGAAGTCGCCATCCCCGGGAGTGTAGCTTATCAGTCCGGCTGAGGCCGCCCTCCTCAGAGCGAGCTCGGCCTCAGCGCAGGTAGGGACGACCTGGTAGCCCGCGCCCCTGATCCTCTTCACGTTCTCCTCGGCTGGTTCCTTGTCCGCTTTGTTCGCCGCCACGATGAGTGGCTTCGAGGCCCTCCTCAGCTCTGTGACGAACCTCGAGAGGTCGTCGTCGCTCCACGATATGGACTTATAGGCGTCGAGTTCAGCCCTCTCCGCAGCGCTGGCTATCTGGAACCTGTCGATGCCGAGGCCGGTGAGCTTCGCCTCAAGGTGGCGGCCTATATCCTCCCTGGCCGACTGGGCCGTTCTGCTGATCTTCTCCCAGTCCTTCCTGATAATGCCGAGGAGCCAGAGGTCGAACTCAGACTCCAGCATGCGAACGTCCTCTATCGGGTCGTGGGTTCCAGGCGGCACCGGCTGACCGTTGTCGTCCGTCGCACCGGCGGCATCGCAGACGACTATAAGAGCGTCAGCCCTCCTCACCTCGTCGAGGAACTGGTTGCCGAGGCCCTTCCCCTGATGCGCGCCGCGGATAAGACCGGGGCAGTCGATCATGTCGACTGGGACGAGCCTGACGCCGTCGACGCAGGCGGAGTTGACAGGGTCGTCCTGCACCCCCAGCTCCTTGCAGACACAGGGCGTCCTGACGTAGGCCACGCCCTTGTTAGCTTGTATCGTTGTGAAGGGGAAGCCCCCTATGTCCACGGACTTCATCGTGGCGGCTGCGAAGAAGGTGCTCTTGCCCACGTTGGCCTTACCGACTAGTCCGGCGATGCGAGCCAAAATGCATCGATTAGAATTCGTCCCCGCCCGCTTTTACTCTTTCCCCGGTGGATCATCTGTCCCTGTCGTAGAAGCCTGGCTCCTTCTTCTTCCCGAAGCTTCGGAGGCCCTCTTCCCTGAGCTGTCTTCTGATGCCCTTTGCGGCCTTGGGGGCCACCTCTCCCCGCTTCTCCATATAGTTGATTATCTCCTCGGCCTCTCCCTCCGTGTCGCAACGGCGTATGAAGTCCACGACGGTGGGGTCGTACCCAGCCCACTTCCTCTCGCCCACCTTCGCCTCCTCTGGCTCGCTTTCTATCTGTCTCTGGCGGATTCGGGAGACCCCTGTCTCCATCTCGTCGGCTAGGTGGGGGAAGAGCCTCTTGAACTTCTCCTTATCCATCGGTTTCAGGTAGAAACGACTGCAGGAGATAGATAAACATGATGGAGCTGGGCCTAGAGGCGTCTGACCTTGGGAGTGTCCGCCCTCAGGAACTCTCCGCTCGGGACGTCCTCGTAGACCGTGAGTCCGGGGGCTATCCAAGCACCCGAGCCCACCTTGACCCCGGGCACCAGGCTGACGTTGATGCCCGTCTGGGCGTTGTCACCCATGATGGTGCCCAGCTTCCTCCTGCCCGAGTCGACCCTCCTTCCCTTGATGCTCATCCTGACGTTCATCTTGTCGAACCTGATGTTCGCCGTGACAGTGCCAGCGCCCAGGTTGCACCCCTCGCCCAGGACGCTGTCTCCGACGTAGGAGAGGTGGGCGGCGTGGGTGCTGTCCATAATGATGCTGTTCTTCACCTCGCAGGCGTTCCCTATCCTAGCGTCCCTTCCGATGCTCGTCGAGGGCCTTATGTAGCAGTTGGGCCCAATATCGCTCCCCAGGCCGATGTAGGTTGGCCCCTCGATGTAGGTCCCTGACCTAACCCTGGCTCCTGAGCAGACCCTAACAGGCCCCTCCATGTGAACCCCGTCCTCGATGTCTCCCTCAATGGAGTGCTCCAGGGATCTTAGCGCTCTCTCGTTCGCCTCTAGGAGGTGCCAGGGCTGCCCCACGTCGAGCCAGTCCTCCCCTGGGAGCTCGACGGCTCTCACTCTAGAGCCTAACTCGATTAGTGCCCCGAGGGAGTCGGTGATCTCGTACTCGTTCCTGGAGGACAGCTTGGTGTCTCTGATACTGTCGAAGATCTCCGGGGGGAAGACGTATATTCCTGCGTTGGCGAGGTTGCTGGGCTCGGTACCGGGCTCGGGCTTCTCCACGATCTCGGTGACAAGGCCTCCCTCCACCCCCACGATCCCGAACTGGGATGGCTCTTCCACTTGCACAACACCCATGACTACTTCCGCCGGCTTATGAGCTTTGAGAACGGTCTTGACGCACTCGGGGTCCAGGAAGAGGTCTCCGTAGAGCCCTAGGAAATCCTCTCCGTCTGCGAACTCCTCAGCCATCCGGAAAGCGTCGGCCGTGCCCCCCATCCTCTCCTGCCTGCTGTAGCTGAGAGATAGGCCCAGGCTCGACCCGTCCCCTAGGCGCTCCCTCAGTTTCTTCCCCATGTAGTGGGTGACTATGAGGGCCTCCTCAATCCCAGTCTCCTTGAGGGCCTCGAGGGACCACTCGATGAGGGGCCTCCCCCCGACTGGCAGGAGGTGCTTCGGCCTCGTCTCGGTGAGGGGATTCAGCCTCTCGCCCTTCCCAGCTGCCAGGACGACGGCCCTCAATCCTTCTCCCCCAGTATACTAGTCACGAACTCGCGAGCCGCCTTCAGCAGCTCCTCCGCCCTCTTCTCCTCCCGGGCCTCCACTGTGATGCGCAATATGGGCTCGGTTCCCGAGGGCCTTATTAGCACCCAGCCGTCCTCCAGCTCTATCCGGACACCGTCTACAGCGGAAACCCCAACGACATCACCGAACTCGGCATAGTCCTTTGACACGGCCTCCATCGCCTTTGGCTTGTCAGTGTTGGGGCACTCGACCTTAGCCCTCAGCGTTGGGTACTCGGGGACCTCTGAGACGAACTCGGAGAGCGTCTTTCCTTCTGCTTCAAGCGCCGCTAAGAGCCTGAGGGCTGAGAGGATGCCGTCCGGGCAGAGGTGGACGTCCGGGTGCACCCAGGCGCCGACGGGCTCGCCTCCGAAGACCGCCTCCTCCCTGAGCATGGACTCTGTGATGTAGACGTCTCCGACCCTGGTCCTGACGACGCCTCCTCCTACAGCCTCGACGGTCTCCTCAACGCCCATGGAGGCGCCAACGTGGGTCACGACGAAGCCCCCACCGCTCTTCTCGACGACGTGCCTCGCGTAAGCAGCCAGGACCCTGTCAGGGCTGGGCATCACCCCCTTCTCATCGACGGCCATCATCCTGTCGCCATCGCCGTCGAAGCCAAAGCCGATGTCCGCGCCCATGTCCCTGACCAGCAGGCCCAACCTAGCGAGGGAAGTCGCGTCCGGCTCGGGATTCCCGGCTGGGAAGTGGCCGTCTGGCTGTCCATTTATCAGCGTGGCGTCGATACCAAGTTCCGAGAACATCTCGGGGGCTATGGTGCAGGTGGCGCCATTGAAGAGGTCGCAGGCAACCCTCCACTCCCTGCCGTAGACGAGCAGCTCGCTGAGGTAGTCGATGTAAAGCCTACCAGCGTCGATCTCCTCCACCCTGCCCACCGAGTTCCACTGGGCCCTGGCATACTCCCCCTTCTCAATTGCGGCCTCCAGCCTCTCCTGCTGCTCTGCGCTGTAGGCCATCCCGGTCGAGTGGAAGACCTTGAGGCCGTTGTACTGGGGAGGGTTGTGGGAGGCGCTTATGGAAACCCCTGCCTCAGCCCCCATCTCCCTCGTGAGGAGGGCCACGACAGGCGTCGGAACGACTCCCAAGCTGCCAACGGCGAAGCCCATCGAGACGATGCCCGAGGAGAGGGCGTTCTCTAGCATGAGACCGGTCGTCCTCGTGTCCCTGCCGACTAGGACCGCGCCGCCCTCGAACTGGGAAGCCAGCGCCGCCCCCACCCTCTGGGCTAGGAGTGGTGTGATCTCGACGTTGGCGACGCCCCTGATGCCAGAAGAGCCGAACAATTTCATCTCTGACGCCTCTTGGGAACGAACTTTCGGAGGGGGTCAGACCTCATAAGCTTTTCCAGTTCCGCCGTCTTGAGCCCCCTCTTGAGGTCGCCGTAGATCTCGCACCTCTCCACCTCCCCCCTCTCCATCTCGGACCTCACCACGACCTCAGCATGGACGCCATCTCCAAGAGCAACGGAGATGTGCCAAGCCCTGATGGTCCTCCCGGCCCGGTTGACGACGACCTCCTCTATCGAGTTGACCTCGTATCCCTCATTATGTAGGGCTTCCTCGACCTTTTTAGGCTCATCACTGTAGACGTTGATGTCTACGTCGCTCCCCCTCCGGGCGGTCCCCCTCCAGACGCTCCCCGTGAGGACTGGACCATATCCGTCTAGGTCTTTCATAAGGTCTAGGGCTTCCCGTCTGAGCCTGACAAGGTGCTCTCGCCTCTCCACTCCCTCCTCCCTGTCTGCCAGGAGGTCGAGCTCCTCAGCCACCTCGTGGTTACTGGGCATGGCGTTGAGGCCGAGGCTTCGGGCCGCCATCTCCTTGGCGTGCTTGTACTCCTCGGCGACTCCCCTGTAGATGAGCCTGGCCGCCTCCCTGGCGACTGCATCCCTGGGTTCCAATGGCTGCTCCTGGGTGATATAGAAGTGTGGTCGAAGATTTAAGGTTGGGATCTGGGGCCTAGTTGGGCATCGCGATGAGCTCGGACTTGCGGACGCCGATGTGCCTAAGGGCGGTGACCTTCCGGGCCTCGTTGTATATGTCCGAGGCGAGCTTGCCAAGGACCATCTCGTGGACTATCTGACCGAATTCGAGGGTTTGGGCCTTTGCCTCGACTATTTCCCTCATCACGTCCCTTATGGCCTGCTCCTGTGAGGTCTTGATCCTCGTGTGGGTGAGAGCCGTGACGACTATCTTGAGCTTGTAGCCGTCGGGGGTGGTTATCCTGAAGATTCCGTCCACCTTGGTACTCCTCCTCCTAACGAGGCTCCTCAGGTAGTCCCTCAGGTACTCGTGGCCCTTGAAGACCGTCCTCGCCGTGCTCTCGTCCAGCTCGGTCACCTGGAAGTAGAGCTTCAGGTACTCCTGGGAGAAGTCGCCTGTTATCTGGGCTAGGGAGGTCTCATAGACCCTGCCGATCAGTTTGGTGGGATCGTCGGAGGGCGTCTCGCCAACCTTGGTCTCGCCGAAATAGCGGGGGAGGTAGATGTCGTACCAGTCCTTCCGCCTCCATTTGTCCCTGACGGCCCTGGACAAGTTTCAGATTACTCTCCTGAATCGATGTCCTGAGAAGTGCACCCGCTCATTTATATCTTTCTCCCTCGGAAAGGGGGCACTCCTCTACGTGTTTAGTTTCTCCAGATTCTGAAAAAACATACGTGCATAAAATATGGATTTGGAGACCTGAACTTGCGGCGTGAGCCTCAATAAAATTTAGTCCCAGAAAAAGGCGACATTCTTAACAGACACGTGTCAAAATCAGCCTCCGACGCCTAAAAAGGGGCCCCCGACGTTGGTCTATCCGCGCAACAGAAGCATATTATAGAAAATACGGATAAATATGATCTGTAGCACGGAAAAAAGCGTGACCGGAAAAGCACGATGCGGGGGACCCCGAAAGGGGGAGGAAGCATAGTGCGAGACGCGGGTTAGCCTGGGTCGGTCCGGCCATGTGCAAAGGCAAAGGCGTTCGCGACAGAGGGCATCGAGGTACACGGGCTCCCGTCGCAGTCGACGACGAATGCCAGACTCGGGGACGCCCGGGAAGAGCCGGCGCTCCGTGCTACACCTTCTGAATAACAACTGCCTGAGAAAGGAGTTTTCACTCTAGGACTTCCGTGAGAGCCCTTTCGGCCGCCTGAACGCAGGATAGGATGTCGTCGACAGTCTCTATGAGGCTACCTACTCCTCTAGCGCAGGAGACTGAAAGTCTCAGTGAGGTGCCCTCGACTTGGGTCTCTATCTCCACGCCTCTCGGTGCGTCGTAGTTGTCCGGGGAGATGGCCTCCAGGACGTGGCGAGCTTTCTCTGCGTCCGTGTACTCGATTCTGATTGTGGCCGAGGCCTCAGGCCCTGTGCTGCTCCCCGACAAGCCTGTCCACCAGCTCCATGAACTGTCCCTCCTTCTCAACGGGGAGGAAGGCCCCCGCCGCTATGTCGTGGCCGCCGCCCCGCCCCTCGAAGGGCTCCGCGGCCTTCATCATGACCTCGCCAAGGTCGAGGCCGTCCTTCGCCATCGCCTCGGTTGCCCTAGAGGAGACCTTAATGAGCCCCTCCTCCGAGAGGGCCCAGGCGACGATCGGCTTCCTGTGCTTCAGGATGCCCGTGGAGAGGAGGATGGAGGCGACTACGCCGACGATGCGGTCGTCGATATCGTTGTAAGCCCTAAGCGTGTAGATGTGGTCCCGCTCCTCAATGCGCCCGCCCTCCCTGCTCCAGTCAAGGTACTCCCCTATCTTCCTCCTGTAGTCGGCGAGGATCGACTCTGCCTCCCTCATGGCCTCGTCCCTGTCGCCTATGCAGATACAGAGGCCTACGCTGGGTCTCCCCATTCGGGCGCAGGCGTTGAGGAGGGAGGCGTACTCCCTGCCGTCCCTGAGGGGCGTCCAGGCCTCCTCTGCCTTCATTGTGTAGACGGTGCCCACGAGGTCGTGGACGGCCTCGGGCTCGCACCCCTCGTATATCATGTGCTTGGAGAGGGCAGAGAAGATGGTGCGCTTCTCCTCCTCGGAGAGGTCCCGGAGAGCCCTCAACCTGCCATCCTCCCTCAGCTCTATCCCCGCCTCCTTAAGGAAGGCGAGGCACCTGTCCTCCCTCCCGCTCAGCCCCGGGATGAAGGGCACCGTGGTGTAGGCGCAGGCACGGGCGAGAGGCCTCGTCTCGTGGCCGTAGAAGATGAGGTCGACGCGCGTCTCCAGCAGCCCCGCCTCCTTGGCGTCCTCCTCGATGAGGGTGTTTATGCCCAGCAGGGACTTCCTCTCCCCCTTGTCCTGCTGATCCGCTAGGGCGCCGACGATGCCCAGGGGGCTCAGGTCGACGTTGGCTTGGTCCACCGCCTTGGCGAAGAGGTAGGAGACCCCGGCGCCGCTCACTCCCCGGGCGCCGTCCAGCCCGTGGAGCAGGGGATTGACGTGAAATATGCTGGGGTCCTCTGCCTCGACTGGTAGATGGTGGTCGAGGACGATGACGTCGGACTGGGTGAGGTGCTCCTTGAAGAGGTCGAGGTAGCCCCCGCCCATGTCTGAGAAGATGACGAGGGGAGGACTCTCTGAGGCGATGGACTTGACAAGTTTCTCGTCCACCCGCTTTTCGCAGGTGGTCCTGAAGTGAGCCCTGAGCCTACTCACGGCCAGGCTCAGGAGGCCACCGGCGGCGACGCCGTCGGCGTCGTTGTGAGTGACAATTCTGATCGGATCCCCTTCCTCCACATGCCTCCTGAAGACGTCGACTGCCGGTTGAAACGAGCTGAGAAAATCGTCGAATTGGGGTATTTGTGACCCCCTCAGATAGTCACGATCTCGTCCCTGTACCGCCAGTCCTGTGGCAGCATGTCCCTCTTCTTGTAGTACCGGGTGAGGGCGAAGATCTTGGACTCGGTGAGCTGTAGCCCCCTCTTGTTGCTGAAGTCCTTGGGGTTGCGCTCCATGTGGCGCCTCAGCCGCGTCGCCCTGACCATGAGGTTGTAGAGGTCCTCGGGTATCCTGGGGGCGAGCCCCGCTTCGCGGAGGACCCTCTCCACGCCGTAGCCGACAATCGGCCTCACGAGTGGTATGCCGTACTCGTCCCTCAGTATGCCGCCTATCTCGCTCTGGTGCCTGCCCTCCCTGGCCAGGTTTATGATGAGGGCCTTCACCTCGTCTGGCTGGTAGACTACCCAGTTGGGCGGCCTCTTGGACACCGGCCGAGTCGAGTGGGATCGTCCCTTCATCAGCGCTATTTTTCCTACCATTTCCATCAACCGTGGCTGAGACTTCGATTTGCTCTAGCTAAGAATGCCCCTTTATTTAAAAAGTTTCCTCGGTGCTCTTGAGCCAACCACCGAGGCCCCTGAAGGCCCTTGCCCTGTGTGAGAGGGCGTTCTTCTCGTCCTCCGACATCTCCCCGAAGGTCCTGCCGTCGCCCTCGTCGGGGATGAAGATGGGGTCGTACCCGAAGCCGTTTGACCCCCTGATCTCGTGGGAGATGGCGCCCTTGACGATCCCCCTGAAGAGCCTGGTCTCGCCGCCGTCCCTGTAAGCGATCACTGACTGGAAGGAGGCACCCCTGTCCTCGACACCCACCATCAGCCTCAGTATCCCGGGTAGGTTTATGGTTCCCAGGGCATACGATGAGTAGGGGCCAGGGAAGCCTCCATAGTGGTCGATGAAGATCCCTGCGTCCTCGACGAGCACCGGCTTGCCCTCCGAGTCGATCTGGCTCAGGCTGTAAGCGGCTATTTCCCCGGGATCGTCCGCCTGTATCTCAACCCTCTCCACCGGCAGGTGCTCCAGCTCCACTCCGTACTCGGCTAGGACGTGCCTCGCCTCCAGGTACTTGTGGCGGCTGCTCGTCGCCATACAGACTCTACTCCCTCTCAAGGTACCTTCCCCTCCTCCCAATCTCCTCCATGCGGGTTAGGGCCTCCCCCGCCTCGGGACCCAGCCCCTCCTCGTAGCCCTCCCTGAAGGCCTTGAAGAGCTCTGCCGTGTGCCCGTAGTGGGTGCTGGTGAGCATCCTGTACATGAGGTTGAGGTCGACGCCCCTGCTCTCCACCTCCCAGGAGACCTCGCCTAAGCCGAAGTCGATGAAGACCACCCTCCCCCCGGACCTAATCATGTTCGAGGTGGTCAGGTCTCCGTGGATGATCCCCGCCCCGTGCATCCTGCCAGCCGTCCTACCGATGAGCCGGAACAGCTCCCGCCTCTCATCATCCCCGAGGACGTCAACCATCTCCCTCACCCTCTCCCCCTCGACGTACTCCATGACGATGGTGGCGGCCTCAAGGTCAACCTGGTAGATGAGCGGCGTGGGGACGCCTGCCTCCTTGGCCCTGTGGATGACGGAGGCCTCGCGGGCCGTCCTGGAGCGCCTTATCTCGGCGTCCAGCTCGGGCACCCTGTACTCCTTGAGCCCCCTCCTCTTGATGAGGACGCGGACTCCGTTCCAGTCCGAGTCGAGCCAGAGGTCGGCCTCCGCCCCCTTGGCCACCAGCCTCAGCCCCTCCAAGGCACCTCCACCTCGTCCAGCCTCCAGCGGCTGTCGATGAAGCTCGTCTCAACTGGCGTTCTTACGCCCGAGAGATATGCGAGCATCCCCGTCCAGGCTATCATCGCGCCGTTGTCCGTGGCGTAACCTATAGGGACGTAACTAGCTTTGGCCCCGTGCTCATCTGCTATGGAGCCTATTATCGAACGGAGGCGCCTGTTCGCCGCGACACCCCCGGTGAGTAGGACCTCCGGCTTCCTCGTGTGGGCGAGGGCCCTCTCCGTCACCTCCCCAAGCATGCTGTAGGCGACTTCTTGGAGGCTGTAGCAGATGTCCTCCAGCTTCCAGCGGCTCGACCTGAACTCCTGGGTGACCGCGGTGAGTAATCCGCTGAAGCTGAGGTCCATCCCTTTGACGACGTAGGGTAGGGGGATCAGCCTCCCCCCCTTTTTCGCCATCTCCTCGATGGCCGGCCCCCCAGGGTAGGGGAGCCCTGCCTCCCTCGCAAAGCTGTCGAAGCAGTTGCCCACGGCTATGTCTAGGGTCTCCCCGAACACCCTGTATAGACCCCCCTCGAAACCCGTGATGATCGTGTTGCCCCCCGAGACGTAGAGGGTGAGCGGGTCGCCGGCTCCTGTGGCGAGCCTCCCGATCTCGATGTGGGCGACGCAGTGGTTCACGCCCACCAGGGGCACACCCAGGTAAGAGGCGAGAGCCCGGGCAGCCGTGGCGCCCGTCCTGAGGCAGGGGCCGAGGCCGGGTCCCTGGGAGAACGCGATGAAGTCCAGATCCTTCCCCCTCAGCCCCGCGGCCTTGAGGGCCTTGCCGATCACCTCCCCCATGTGGGAGGCGTGGTGGCGGGCCGCCTCCCTAGGGTGGATGCCCCCCTCCTCGGGGACGTGTGTGGTGATCTCGTTGGCGAGGATGG
>Ga0209427_10002677_pt1 | contig 20954 bp, 15 predicted proteins | sample DeeMarSWOR136_30_FD_187465 | JGI IMG/M metagenome (GOLD analysis project Ga0209427, IMG submission 187465) | Marine sediment microbial communities from White Oak River estuary, North Carolina - WOR-1-36_30 (SPAdes) (version 2) | ecosystem: Environmental > Aquatic > Marine > Intertidal zone >...
AGCTGCCGAAGAGTAATTATCTGAGACTATAGTCATTATCGTTTAGCAGCGTTTTTACCCTTAAGCAGCTGGAACTTATGTCTCCGGTGAGCTGGAAGGGTTAGCCAAATTCAGAACGAAGGGGGTGTTCGTCGCTATTCTGGTACTGAACAGAGGTGGTAAGGCTTAAGTATATTCTCCAATAGCTGAGAGTCTGGTTTAGTGCCCGACGATACTTGCTTCCTGCGTATTTTCAAGACCCTCACGATCTACATAGGGACACAATCCATACCAATCCACCCATCGCATTTTGCCCCGCTCGCGCGTACGGGCGGGCCTCAGTAACAGGAATGGGTGCAGCCACTGAATGAGCGACACCTGTCCTGTCGACATAAGCTGAATGAAGAGGAGTCAGTGTTCAAATCGCGGCGGTCTTCTCGGTCTATTGCTTCTGTGATCGATTCCGCCTACAATGAAGACAAAAGGGCTTAAGCAGTGAAGAACTCCATCATAATACCCGCATTTAATGAGGAAGAGGGATTGCCCCTTGTACTCAAGGACATTTTCTCCGTGATCGATGACACATTCGAAGTAATAGTGGTGGACGATGGGTCCACGGATTGTACAAGAGAAGTGGCAAAGGAGTTTCCCTGCAAGCTAGTTTCTCGCGATGGCGAAAGGGGTAAAGGACGAGCGCTCAGGACAGGAATTGCAAATGCCCAGGGCGAAAACGTGATCTGGATCGATGCAGATGCTACCTACCCCGTAGAGGTTATCCCAGAAATGGCTGCAGTATTGGCAACCCATGACATGGTCGTTTGTTCCCGAACGTATGGCAGAGAGCATATCCCCATAATGAATAGGATCGGAAACGCCATTCTGACCAAGCTAACACAGAAACTCTACGGATTTAAACCCTCTGATCCATGCAGCGGAGCATATGGAGTCAAGAAGCGTCACCTTGAAAAGATGGAGCTTACATCAAATGGCTTCGGGATAGAGGCTGAGATTGCTCTCAAGAGTGCCCGCATGGGATTGCGAACAGTTGAATTGTTTTTAGACTATCGTCCGAGAGTAGGAAAGACTAAACTCAGTGGGCTGAGGGACGGCTACATCATCCTAAAGACTATCATTGGCTCCCTCTTAATCTATAATCCTACCCTCCTGTTTACAGTGCCGGGAAGTCTCTTAGCGATTACCGGCATTGCGCTGATTGCTTGGTTTCTGGCCAAGCCTATGCCTATGCTCGACAAGCCACAAGAATTTGTGATTATGGTCTCAGCCGTGCTCGCTAGCCTGATCGGCATGCATATTGCCATCTTCGGCATTGCCGTGCAGCTCTATGCCTCAGTACACAGATTTGCCACTCCGGGACGTCTCACTCGCTTCCTTTTTGCCAAACATGGTAGGCGACTTCTTGTGGTAGCAGGCATAGTAGGTGTATGTACCGGGCTAGGGCTCTTGCTAGTTGTAATACCGCATGAAATTCCACATGGCACGGTGCGTTTCGTTGACCTATACGAGGATAACAAGTTGGTAATACCTGCTTTGGTTGCAGGACTCTTCGGCGTGGAGATGGTTATGTTGGCGCTATTCGTGTCAGTCTTTAGACCGAAACAGCAGTAGCCCGAGCAGGCCAGGCTTAAGAGGGGAAGTGAACGTGAACCAGAAGCGATCTAGACTTAGTAGCCGTTGACCTCCAATTCGAAGTGGACATGCTGGTAGAGATAGCCGAGAAGGGGTATACTGTGGATGAGATACCCATTCACTATAGGCAAAGTCCAATCCCCCAAGCTCCGCTTCCTGATGCATTGACCTAAAATAGGGCGAACGCTGACAGCGAAAAAGTTCCGCTGGCAATATCAAGGGCTTGAATCATTATGCTGGTATCAATTGTGGTATGTACCCATAGCCTAGACAAATACCAAAACCTCGTAGAGACGGTAGATAGCCTGCTGGAACAAATTCATCAGGAGATAGAGATCATTATAGTTGTTGATGGCAATGAAGAATTACATAAAAAGATAGTTGCAGGCTATGGCAGCAATGAGGCTATTAAGACAGTCCTGCTGAAGCAAAACATGGGTCTCTGCGTAGCCAGAAATGCTGGCATTAGAGCAGCACAGGGCAATGCCATTGCTTTTCTAGACGATGATGCGGTTGCAGAAAGAACCTGGATCAAGAACCTTGTCGATACCTATGAGAAATTCGATGCGATCTCAGTTGGTGGGAAGGTCTTGCCGATATGGGTTTCCGGCAAACCTGATTATATACCCGAAGAGCTCTACTGGTTGGTTGCCATAACCCATGAGGGATTTGCCGAGGAAAAAGCAGTCGAAGTGCGCAACACATTTGGCCCAAACATGAGCTTCAAGAGAGAGGTTTTCGAGAAAGTGGGCGTATTCAACCAGAACTTTGGCTTTGCTAGAAGAGGAACCTCCTACATACAAGCGGAAGAAGCAGAGTTTAGTTTGAGAATGAAGCAAAAGTTGGGCAAGGGGGTTATGTATAATCCTGAAGCCGTCGTTTACCACAAAATCCACCCATCGAAGGTGAAGGTGAAGATGATGCTCAAAAGGGCTTTTTATCAAGGATACTCCAAAGCGCTGCTGAGAAAGGTCAGCCCCTCGGCCGATCCAATAGCTACCGAGAGAGCCTATCTCAAGACCCTGATCCTGAAGTATATCCCGCGGAGGATAAAGAGGATTTACTACGTATCGGAGCTGAAGAAGCTCTCGATTCTTGTTGCCTCCATAATTAGCGTAGGCCTCGGTTTTGCATATGGATACGTGAAAAGAGACCACTAATGAAAATCAGAGGAGATTCATCGCCTAGATGCAGATGTCGATTGGATGATTACGAAATTCATACTTCTTGGATTATTTATTCGCCTGAGTTAATTTGCCCCAGTTTAGACCTATCTATTCCATACTGAAATTCCCTAGAGTGTTTAACTCATCCCGTCTGGTTGACTTTTCAATTGCATCAGGGCCCAAAAACACGGATAGAGCATGAAAATCCTCCAAGTATGCCCTAAATACTTCCCGGCCATAGGCGGGGTGGAAGATCATGTGAGAAATATCAGCGAGCGGTTGGCTCGCGAGTATGAGGTCACCGTTTTTACCACCGATCCTTCCGGGGGATTGCCCAAGGAAGAGCAGATAAATGGCGTGCGGGTCAAAAGGTTCAAAAGCTTCTCTCCAAACGATGCCTATCATGTGTCCTTTGAGATGTTGAGGGAACTCAGGAGGTCCGAATACGATATCGTTCATGGACATAACTATCATGCTTTACCCCTCTTCTTTTCCCGATATGCCAAAAGAAATAGGCTCTTAGTGACCCCTCATTATCATGGGCGTGGGTCTACGAGGATCCGCGATCTCCTCATTAGGCTCTACAAAGCCTTCGGCAAAGGGATTTTTCAAGAGGCAAACAAGGTAATCGCAGTTTCAATCTACGAAAAAGGCCTTCTGATCAAGGACTTCGGAATAGGCGATGACAAAATCGCTGTGATCCCCAATGGTATCGATTTGGAGGAGTTTAGAGGTTTAGAAAAGAGGGAAAAGGCTCGTAAGACAATTCTCTACGTGGGGAGACTGGAAGGGTATAAAGGGGTACAGTATATAATCAGGGCGCTGTCCTTGTCGGATGACAGTGTCCGGCTCGAAATAGTAGGCAAAGGGCCATACAAGGAGAAGCTAATAAGCCTTGCGAAGGGGCTCGTACTTGAAAACAGGGTTGACTTTTATCAAGACCTCCCCCGAGAGGAGCTGCTCCATAGATATGCCGCCGCAGACCTATTTGTGCTGCTCTCAAGATATGAGTCCTTCTCTATCGTGGTTGCCGAAGCACTGGCCTCAAAGACCCCATGCATTGTGGCCAATACGTCAGCCTTGAGTGAGTGGGTTGACAATGAGAATTGCTTCGGAATAGATTATCCAATAGTTATTGACCGGTTGGCAGAGTTGATAAGCAAAGTCATTGGGAAGAAGGTCCAACAGATCAAGCTCTGGGACTGGGAAGAGGTGGTAAAAGAGACGGTTAGGGTCTACGAGGAACAAGCATGAAGGTCCTGGCGGCGGCGGATGACTGCACATCAGGATATATTGAGGGCCATAATATGACGAGATGGTGGGCAGCGATACTCGGCCTTACATTGATAATCATTCTCACTATTCTAGTATGGGATAAGCAGTCCACAATCTACCCTTACCTCTTCCTTTCCCTGGCTATTGCCGCCCTGTTATCCTACTCCATCATTTCCTACAAAGAGCAACGGAGCATAGCCCCCACCATCATTTTTATCCTAGTCGTATTCGTGTTCCTCCGTAATGTATCTTTCATCTCCACGCACTATGGGGCCTTGACCCCGGGCGATGTTAGCTGGGAGTATGCGGTTATCAACACCTTTTTAGCAGAGGGCGAGATATTTGTTATACGTGGAGAGTCGATGCTAACCTGGTACTCATCCTGGCCTGCCCTTCATAGTGTGTCTCTAGTCTTCTCCATCATCTTGGATGTGGCCCCCGATATCTTGCCGGTGGTTTTGCCCACAATATTTGGTTTCATAGGTTTCCTTTTCCTCTATCTCCTGCTGGATAAATTGACCACAGGTCTGAATTTGAGCAAAGTCCTGGTACCTCTAGGCCTTTTGCTCTACGCTGTAACTCCAGAGTCAATATATTACGGCTGGAAGTTTGTACACCAGGGCTTGGGAGTAATGCTAGTCCTGATTTTGTTCTATTTACTATACAAATACATACGGACTCGCGACCTGAGGATATTGGCTCTAATCATTGTAAACGCGTTGCTGTTAGTTGTTGTTCATCATTACACATCCTTTATTTTCGCCGGCTACTTGCTGATCTTCTCTGGCTTGGTTCTAGCTTCAGACTTACTGGTAAGAGTATGGCGGAGAATCACTCTGTGGAGATTCAGTAGACAAGCTCTTGTGATGGGTATTCTGGGGCTAGTGGTAGCCGGCAGCATATTCCTGTGGTGGAGCGAGGTAGGGACAATCATTTCGGAAAAGGCAGAAACAAGCGCGAGCGCGGTAACCACAGCGCTCAGCGGAGGTGAGCCCATTGACGGGGCGCCAAGTGGAGCGCCAAGTGAGGCGCCAGGTGGGGTGCAAATTGAGCCTTACGTTCCTGTATGGCACTATCCCGAGGAGCTTACGCCTTCATGGATCCATTTATTAAGGGCGAGGGACTTCTTGATATTTATTCCCGTGTTCTTTGGCTTCAGCTGGCTGCTATGGGAAATAGCGAAGAAAAAATCAGTCGCTCCCGAGGAATCATCCGCATTTGGCTTTCTAGCCATCTCGCTTATCTGTTTCGGGGGGATATTTCTATTCGAGTTATTCATAAGTCAAATCGAGCCATACAGGGTAGCCTTGCTGGGTTTACCCTTTATCGCTCTCGGCAGTGGTGTGCTCTACATGAAAACAGTCTCGAAGAGCAGATGGGCGGTTCTTGCCGTCCTTGTTCTGATCACCACCACCAGCTTTCTTGGACTTTGGGGGCATCGGTATGCACCCATCCACTTATATGCCTCATCCGTTAGTGCCGAGGAGGTTGGGGAATCTATGCCCCTCGATGATAAGCACAATGAATTACAGGGGTTCGTAAACCAGAATATTGTATGGGAGGAATTTGACTGGGTACTATCCGATGCTCCCCATCTACTGTACCGCCTGATCCCTTCACAAGAGTACGACAAGATTGGGCCACGGTACAGACACAGAATTGCTGATGCGCTGCATCGAACCCTTGTTAGAAATGAAGACCTGATTGCCATAGATTTAGGTACTAGCCTTTATACCCACTACAATGGGGTTGTAAGCCGAGAAGAAGCGGCTGAGCAAAAGGAGAAGTATTATTCGGAACTCGAGGCCAACCTTGATAAGATATACGATAATGGATTCGAGATTTGGGTAACAAGGAACTAGGGGCTAACCTAGGACATCCCATTGAAATAGCTTGGCAAAAGGGTAATAACGGCTCTTAGAGATATGCCCCCACGATCATAAATATTTACCTAATCCCGATTGGAACGGTACATATACGTGAAATTTGGAGACTAATATGGAAGAGAGACGGAAGGTCTTGGTGATTGGCCTGGATGGGGCCTCATGGAACGTAATCAAACCACTGGTGAAAGAGGGAAGATTACCCACAATTGAAAAGCTGATGCAGAATGGTTGCTACGGAGACCTGGAGAGTTGTATCCCCGCCATGACCTTCCCGGCGTGGAAATGCTACTCTACGGGAAAGAACCCGGGAAAGCTAGGTGTCTATTCCTTTAGAAATGTTGATGTGGACAAACATGAGTTCGGCCTCTACAGCTCTATCTCTTTCAAAAGCGAAGAGCTATGGGACTATCTGGGTGAGAACAACATAACCTGTGGAGTGCTGGATATGCCTACAACATATCCCTGCCGCACGATTAATGGAGTGATGATCTCCCACGGTGCGCCACGGCCCTGGGGATATGCCTACCCCAGAGAGCTGGAGAAGGAACTTAAGGCTAGGTTCAATTACAAGATCGACCCAGACTACTTACCCCAGGTGAACAAAGATGCTGCAGTACCCAGCACCAGAAGCATCATAGAGCAGAGGTTTGACGTTGCCAAGTATATCCTTCAAGAATTCAACCCATCGTTTTTCCACCTGACCATCTTTCACATCGACCCAATACAGCATTACTATTGGAAGGATATGGAGGAAAACGACCCCAAGTATGGGAAGGTCATCGAGGATTTCTGGGCTCTCATCGATAGCCGCATCGGGTCACTGTTGGAGGAGCTTGGCGACGAGAAGACATATGTATTCCTGATGTCAGATCACGGCCAGACCGCGGTAAAAGCCACCTTCCATATCGCAAAATGGCTTATGCAGAGAGATATGCTACCAATGAAGAGACATAGGTCGGCGCTGTATGCCATACTCTCGGGGCTCGGTCAGAGTAGAGACAAGGTCTTCTCCATCGTGGGAAAAACCAGGACTGCTTGGTTGGTCAAGTTCTTCATTCCGAAACACACCAGGCAGGAGATCCTGGGCCTTTTCCCCACCGAGCAAGATGACGCTGGCCAGGATACGCTGCTGCGTGCTATCGACTGGCTAAAGACCAGAGTGATCCCGACCCCTCACGGTCCAGTCTATCTCAACAGGGCGGCCTTCGCTTCAGAAAAGCAGTTTGAGGAATTCAAGAATGACCTTATCACGGAATTGAAGGCGATCGAGAACCCCAGAACAGGGGAGAAACTGGCCAAGGAGGTTTACCGCAGAGAGGAGATATATTGGGGCAAACATGTGGATCAAGCCCCGGATATTGTAATACTTCCCAATGAAGGATATGAAATCGCCAGTTCGGCTGTAAGCAGGCAACTTTGGGATTACTCCGCTAGCGGCTGGTCTGCGGTTCACCGTCTCCAAGGCATCTTCCTAGCGATGGGCCCTGAGATAAAGAAGGGCATTGAAATACAGGGAGCAAGAATCTACGACCTGGCCCCAACCATCCTGCACATTTTCGGCATACCGATACCAAAAGATATAGATGGCAAGGTGCTTAAAGAGATATTCAGAGAGGATTCAACGCTGGCCAAAAGGGAGACAGAATACGTGGAGGTGACCGAAAGGGCAAGGGTGAAGGGGAGGATAAGAGAAATAAAAGGCCTTGGTAAGATATGAGCGAACCGGTTATTTCCGCCGCGGAATTCCTTCCTCCTAGGAGAAGCATGGATTTATTCCGTGCTCCTGACAACCAGTCAATACTGTGCGCGTTGAACCCGAGGACTCAAACTATGGCAAGACAGAGAATAAGGACACAGCCATGACGGATGACGAGTCGTTGGTGTTCCCTTGCACAGAGATGACGGGTACGCCAGCCTCATGATGTCTATGTCATCAAGAATACTGCGGGCGAAGTTATGAAAGTGGCTTTTGTGGGTTCCAGGGGCATACCTACAAAGTACGGTGGAGCTGAGTCTTTCGTTGAGGAAACGTCTGATAGACTAGTGAAACTGGGATTTGAAGTCTATGTTACCTGTGGCTCCAAAATATTCCACAAAGATGAATATAACGGCATTATCAGGATTCACGCCCCTTATATTCAGGGTAAAATCATAACAATCCCCTCCATGAATGCTGTTCTACCAACTCTTTACCTCTTGCTAAGATGCCCAAACATTGAATTGATATATTATACAGGCGCAGGTTCTTCTTTGGGCGCGGTCATTCCGAGACTGCTTGGAAAGAAAGTACTCGTTAATACTGATGGAATCGAATGGAAACGGCCAATAATCAGGAGGAAATACTTATCTACGGGCTGGAAACTCCTTTCCATTTTCGGATGTTGGTATATCAAACTGACGGAGTGGCTGGGTGTCAAGCTATCACATGTTGTCATTGCAGATTCTAGGGCGATTAAGGCTTATCTTGAGCAGAGGTACAAGGCGAAGAATGTGGTGTACATACCCTATGGCGCCAGACAACTGCTCAATTCGGATATCCCATTTGAAAGGGAACGCACAGTTCTTGGCGAACGCGGACTATCTCAAGGAGAATACTACTTAACCGTGGGAAGAATAGTCGCTGAGAACGGCATACACAAGCAGGTAGAGGGTTTTAGGAAATCCAGGTCAAACAAGAGAATCCTTATGGTGGGTAATTTTGACGAAAAAGATAGATATACGAGATATTTGAAAAAATTAAGGGATGGTGATTCAAGAGTAATCTTCTCCGATCCAATATACGATAAGGAAGTCTTGGGCATTCTTAGAAAGAACTGCTACTCCTATATCCATGCCTATGAGGTGGGCGGCACTAATCCCTCATTATTGGAGCAAATGCTATTCAAGAAACCCATAATCGCTTATGACGTTCCTTTCAATAGAGAAGTGTTGCAAGGCGGGGGGATATATTTCAGAGATGAGGATGATTTAGCAAAGTGCATCCAGATGCTTGAAAATGGGGAATTTGACCTAGAGGAAATTGCAGAATGGCAGACTAGGAGGATAGAGGAAGAATATAATTGGGATGATGTTGCTGAGAAGTATGATTCCCTCTTCAGGGAGCTATTGAGCAATTAGCAGCGGGCTGATAGGACACGAGATGGGCATAGGATACAAAGCATTTTATAAAAAGCCGAAAGAATATATTTGGCGCCATTATTTGGTAGGCAAAATGCCTGCCCGGGCCGAGTATTATGCGAACTCAATGCCCAAGCTGCCGGTAAGTGGCGTGGGCTTAGATATCGGTTCTGGTGATGGAATAATAGCATCTCAGATCTATAGCCGATACCGCATTAATATGATTGGGCTGGACATTGCAGTGCATCCGAGTTTACGTGGAGAATTTGTGAGGGCTGATGGTACCAGCCTACCCTTCAAACCAGAATCCTCTGCCAGGGTCACCTGCTTCAGCTTCATTGAGCACGTTCCTGAAAGTCTAAGGGCCAAGTTATATCAAGAGATCTATAGGGTATTGCAGCCGAGCGGTTACCTAGTGGTACAACTCCCAAATCGCTTCTTTCCCATAGATCAGCATTCCTGGCTTCCGTTTATGGGGTATTTACCGGGCAGGTTTCATAGTGTGTTCTACCACGCATTTGTCTCAGTACCATCCCGCAGAAAGCTAATGGCTGACATCCAGGCGACTGGACTACATCTGGAGATGACAATTCCGCTGGAGGCTCCCTATATCGCATTATTGCAGCACCTCTCCAAACTGGGCTTTTTCAAGGTGCTACCCTTCGGCTATTTGATTATTATGAAAAAGGGTGCTATTTCTAACGGCGTCAAGGAGAACACCTTGAAGCAAAAGTCTTAGGAGCCAAGGGGGGAGATGAAGAGGCTAATTTTTCTGATGACCACCACTTTCTATCCCCCTTACCACGTGGGCGGTGCATGCATTCACGTTAAGTGGGTCGCCGAGGAGCTTGCAAGGCAGGGCCACGACGTCCATGTCATGTTCAGTATCGATGCTTATGAAATAAAGCGAGGCAAAGCACAGCAGCCAACCATCGAATCCGGCGTAGTTCATCTCCACCCCCTTAGGTCTCCACTAGGGAGGCTTGAGACCCTACTGGTGTATCTCCGGGGCAGGTCACCGTATTTCTCAGCAGAGTTCGAGAGGCTACTTAAGGAGGTCTCTCCAGATGTAGTTCACCACCACAACATATCCCTCCTGGGCTACGACCTGCTGCGAAAGCGGGACTCATATCTCAACCTCTACACTGCCCATGATTACTGGCTTATCTGCCAACTTAACGATCTCTTTAGGAATGGACATCTGTGCACAGGTAAGCGCTCCCGTGCTATCTGTGCTATCTGCGCCCTTCGCTCTTATCGCCCGCTCCAGCTCTGGAGGCAGCGGGATGCGTTCGCCCGCGCTATTGAGGATGTGGATCTGGCCATCGCCCCCAGCAACTATGTGCGTGATACCCTCTCGCAGAAAACCAAGCTGCCCCTGGTGACCATCCCCAACTTCGTCCCCCCTCCCCCAGAGGTTATCCCACCCTCCGGGCTATCGGACTACTTCCTCTACGCCGGCCGTCTGGAGAAGGACAAAGGAATTGTGGAGCTGGTGGAGGTCTTCAAGGATCACTGGAGGGAGATTGGTGCTCGCCTGATCGTGGCTGGTACTGGCTCCTTAGAGAGACGACTACAGGATTACGTGAAGGGGAACGACCTGGAGGATGTGGTTCGCCTTATGGGCTGGTGCAACCACGATAACCTTTACTCTCTTTACCGCGATGCCCACGCTTTAGTCATGCCCTCGCTCTGGCCAGAGAATGCCCCGTTGGCAGCCCTAGAGGCCCTATCTGTAGGGACGCCGGTGATCGCCTCAAATATGGGTGGCCTGCCCGAGATTGTTGAGCTTCAAGGCCAGGGTTTCACTTGCGACCTGGGGCATTTGAAGGACACCCTTATCAGGGTCAGAAATACCAGCTCAGATCGCGAGCAATTGCGAGATATTTATCACCGGCATTTCTCCCCAGAGCAATTCATATCACGCTACATGGGCCTGATAGAGGAGAAACAGCGTGGCTGCCACGAATAGCTTTCGTCGTCTGGGAGGGCTGTCCCCAGTTGCTAGAAGCAAGCTATCCCTGGCACTCTTTTTCATCGGGCTTGCTATCTCGATAGCTTCCTGTGCCGGGTTCTCTATCAATTATATCACACCCACACATCAATTTGGCCTCCTCCAAGAGTTGCCCGCGTTATTCTGGTTCGGTTTTGCACTTTGCTTAATGTCAGTTATAGAGGGTCTCAAGAGGGATAGCGAAAGGATCTTTATCATCAAAGCCGTCCTGCTTTACCTGCTCATCTGGAACATCCCCATCTTGCTTCTCCAAAATCCCTATCGCTGGAATAGCTACAGTCATACTTTTGAAGCCATGCCCATTATGGTCGACGGTCATGTGCCCGCTTTGAGTGAAACCTTGCCTCAACAGTTCACATACTACCCGGCACAATTCCCTGGATTTCCCATCTTGCTGACCTCTGTTTTTCAGATAACAGATGCCTCTACAATCCGATTTGCCCAGTTTTACCCCATCTTCTCCAGCTTGGTAACCTTTCTAGCAATCCTGCTCTTCTTCAAAACCTTCCTCCCCTCGGTCAACTACCGCTGGGCATTGCTCATATCTGTGCTGGCCAATGTCTACATGCAGTTCCATGTGTCACCGCAATCGATGGGGCTAATCGCTGGAATCCTGATCCTGGTTGCTCTAGAGAAGCCTGGGCTGCTATGGAAATCCATCGCTATCTTGCTTTTCGCATTCGTCGTTGTATCCCACCCTACCACGGCGTTCATACTACTTCCGATAATTGCGCTGGCATGGGTTTTAAGGATTGCCTTAGGCAAAAAAGATATAAGGGCACTGGTAGACTTAGCCCCCGTCTTTGCGGTCATGTGGCTGGTCTGGATGACGGTTCATGCTACGACTCTCCAGCAGAGTGTGGTTGAGCTAGCGGGAGTCGATTCTGGCGGTGCCCCAGGCGATGCCTCAGGCGGTGCTACAGGTATCTTTTTCTTGGACCGCCTAATAGGGACAGCCGAAGAACGCATCGAAAGCATATTCTCCTATGCGCCAAGGATAAGGTTCGCTGTGCTTGCGCTCGTTGGGCTTGGCTCAGCCTACTATTTGCTGGCACAATGGTTCAGCAGAGCTGGCCGGAAGGACAAGAACCTTGCAATCTATACTGCGTTCATAATAGCACCTGTGGTCATGACTGTGTTGGACGTCACTTTCCTCAAGATTGGCCAGTTGCACGACCGATACTTCCTGTTCTTCCTTCTCGCAGCCCCTATTCTGCTGGTGAGACTTACAGAGAGAAACAAGCGTCAACAGATGCCCCTTTCGGCTGGAAGTAGCACCATTGAGCCGCCCAGCGGTGGCACCAAGATAGAATGGCACCGCCTATTTGGCTGGAAAACCCTCCTTCCAGTGTTGGTTCTGCTTGCGTTGTCCAACTTCACAACAACCTATTATCAGTCGGCACTTTTTGTGTCCAGCGAGGAGTGTATTTACGCCTCTCGCTTCGTAAATAGCAAATGTGGTTCCAGCGAGGTGATAGGGGGAATGCTGATCCCTGACCTAGATCATCCCTATGAGTCGGCCCTTTTGAGGCATACCCGCTTCTACCGCCTATACCCAAAGCCCCTTACCGAGCTGGCGCAGCCATCGGTTGTTGTTTTTGACGACCACGATAGAATATGGCATGAGGTTTGGCAGTACCAAGGGATTGAGAAGTACAATTTCTATGCCGATGCAGATGAGCTTGATGATGCATTGAACAAGGTCTATTCTAATAGAAGGTATGATATCTATTGGTTCAAGGGCACAGGAGAGGACGCTCTTACGTTGAGGAATAAGCGTTGTGGATAAGAAAAAGGTTTTGTTCCTTCTAACCCACCTCGCCGGGGGTGGAGCAGAGAGGATAGCGGCGCTGCTCTTAAAACACCTCAACCGCCATAGATTTGAGCCCCTGCTGGTCGTCTTTGAGGACCGCTTCGATTATCTCGTACCAGAAGATGTTCCCATCACCTGTCTTCATAAGAAAAGCCGTTACGATCTGCCCCGGCTTATCTGGCGGCTGGCGCGTGTGTATGAAAAAGAGAAACCACATGTCGTCTTGGGCTTCATGGACTATGCAAACCTTATCGCCATCCTGGCACAGAAGCTCTCCCGGGCTAAGCCCAAGCTGTTGTTGAGTGAGCACATTCTGCTTAGCATTTTCCTCAAACACGAGCCCTTCCCCCACCTTAAAGGCTGCGCTATCCGCAGGCTTTATCCCAAAGCTGATGCAGTAATCTGCGTCTCCAGGGGGATGGCCGATGACCTGGCTAGTGGGTTCAAGGTTCCTCATGAGAAGATACAGGTCATATACAATCCGGTGGACATTCAATATATTCTTAGCCTTGCTGCTGAAAACGTTGACAACCCCTGGTTTGCTGAGGGCGAAGCGCCGGTTGTGATTAACCTTGGCCGCCTGACTGCTCAAAAGGGTCATTCTTACCTGCTCAGGGCCTTTGCCCAGGTGAGGGAGAAGCATCCCTGTCGACTGGTTATCCTTGGCGAAGGAGAAGAGCGGCAGGCTCTGGAGTCGCTGGCACGAGAGCTTGGGATTGAGGGAGAGGTCGCTTTCCTGGGCTTTCAAAAAAATCCCTTCAAGTATTTAGCACGGTCTTACCTCTTCGTCCTCTCATCCCTGTGGGAAGGATTCCCTCTCGTTCCTATCGAAGCCATGACCTGTGGCGTCCCGGTCATCTCCGCACGCTGCCCCTCGGGGCCCGATGAGATCATCACTGACGGGGTAAATGGGCTTCTGGTTCCGGTGGCGGATGAGGCAGCGCTGGCGGAGGCGATGCTGCGGCTCCTCAAGGATAAGGGCCTTGCCGCAAAGCTGGCGCAGTCGGGTAGAAAACGTGCTGAGGATTTCGCGATAACGAACATTGTGAGGGAGTACGAACTGCTGCTCTAGAACTCACCCTTGCCATCATTCCCAGGAGCTCTAACATCGCTCTTTATAAATTAGGACACTAGTAATGATAACCTGTTCTGAAAGCTGCGTTTCAACCTAAACAATACGTCAAGAACAAATTTTTCCCACGCGCCAACTCTTTCCCTGATAAATGGCAATCAAACTTTTCTTATTATTCTTATCGGTCTCTTCAACAAGACAATGCTTCTCCTACCCTTCTTTCACTGGAAGTACGCTTCCGCTTACATCAATACAACATTTATTTAAGTTATAAAGCTGCGCGATTAGCCTTCATAGCCTCAGACTGTTATAAAGGTCCTCGTGTTTCTTGGCTATCTTACGCCAGTCAAATTTATCAGCCGTTTGCCTGTTCCTCTTGGATAACATCTCGGCCAGTTGTTCCTCTCTTAGAATCTCGATGGTTTGCTTCGCAAGCGCACTTGAGTTTTTTTCCGGGACTAAGGTATCCTCATACCCTATTTGTTCAGGAATGCCCCAACGGTTCGTGGCGACAATAGGCTTCCCACACGCCATCGCTTCGAATATAACCGTTGGAAATGATTCATAGTTTATCGAAGGAAACACGCAAACATCAGCAGCGTTGTAGTAACCAGGCATGTCCTTCTCAGAAACGTCTTTCACAATGACAAATTCCTCGCCAAGACGTGAAGACTCTATTCTTTTTTGTAGTTCTGAGTCATATTTCGCAAACTGGTCAGTGCCTCCAATAATGAGGAAAACGGTATTGGGAACCTCCTTTAGAATGAGCGGTGCGGCGTCTATCAGGTATTGAACCCCCTTCTTTCTGACGAGTCTGCCAACAAACAATACCACCTTTTTATCCCCAAGCCCGTGTCTCCCTCGCACATTGTTGCCCGCGTTGGCATCAGGCTTATAGAAGGATGTATCGACCCCGTTCGAGATAACAACAACCTTCTCTTCTGGCAGCTTGTAAATGTCGATCATCTCCCTTATTTGATATTCACTAACTGATATAACCTTGTCGGAATGAAGCCATGAAAAGCGATCAACGTGTTTTTGCATCCATTCATTTATTCTTGCGAGAGTATTATACAGAGAGACACCTTCCAAATTCGCATAGAACTCGGGAATCGAAGTGCCGTGAGCAGTGCTAATTATCGGGGTCTTGATTCTACCAACCTTCCTTAGATAAGCCAATCCTGCAACTGATGAAAAGATATGTGCGTGAATTATGTCGAAGGTCTCCTCACTGGCCAATTCCAGAAACCTTCTTACCTCTCTCAGATTCCTTGTCATGGTCCAAACGATGCTCCTCAGCAGTCCCTCACCAATATCGTATATTTTCACCCCGTTGAAGTCCCTGACAGCCTTATCAGTGTTATGAGTAATTACTGTAACATCATGTCCCGCTCCTTTCAGGGCCTGTGAAAGATAGAATGGGTTCTTCGTTTCTCCGCTGACAATTGCTTCATCAGGTGAGTTTGGGTATTTATTGACGAGCATACAGATTTTCATGGTAGCGTCTTTTGGCGTTTTTTGAGTAAGCATCTGCAAGAACAGTATGTCGACGTATAAGGAAGTCTTGCGCAGATACCTACAATCTGCCCGATTCTCTCAATTTCCGTATGCTACCCTTAACCCTTTCTTTTTCTATGTCAACCTGCTGATACTTGACCTCTGTCTGGGCTATATCACTCTCTTCCTTCAAGACTTTCCTGTGTGCGCTTTCGATGACAAGCCAGGGCACCATGACAAGGTTCTTGGCATAGATACCACCAGGGTGACCATACTCACGGAAGAATAGCGGAGCTATTCTTTCACCAAATAGGTTGCCATGGTCTGCGGAAATCACAGTTCGCCCTCTTAATCTATCCACCAGTTCTTTGACGTGCGGTAATGCAATTTGAAGGTTTTCTTTGTATGCATCCCAGACCTTTTGCATATCAACTTTGTGCCTTAGCATATGCCATACTCTCTCTTGCGGTTTACGGTAACTGAGGTCATCGCTCATTACTTTCTCCCTCACCGTCGCGTTAAATCCTACTATCTCCCTGCTTGCCTCGTCCCCAATTTCACGCCAGGCATTTTCCCCCAGGAATGGATGGTGGGGCTGAAGAAAGTGGATGATAAGACGCTTATCAGGATATTTCTCATCAGCTTCTAAAGAGTATCGCACCATAGTTTCAGGTAGCACTGTTCCATATTCATCGTTCCATCCGTCTTTCCAAACTGGCACAATTCTGTAAAAGCAATCTCCTACTAAGCGGTCAACCATTGGGTTACCGGTTACATAGACGGTGTCAAGATACCTCCTACCTTCAAAATTATTGCGTAGAAATTCCTCCGTGCAGCCGCCCCTCGAAATCCTGCGCTCTAAAATGCCAGGGAGTCTACTAACCTCTCTAAACACATCATAGCGACAGGCGTCGAGGATTATCAGATTGTCCCAGTCTTCTGGCATCACGTCCGTTCCCCTATTCCCAATTATTCTTCGAAAATACAGCGCCTCTATTGATATTTGCCACCAACTTATATCTCGCCAGTTACTCTTTATCTTACTGAAAATAGAGGTCTTCTTGCGGTAGGGCATTCAACAATCTCCTTGTGGAATAAGTCACCCATTTATGAGGAGAATCGTGCAAAGATTCTAAAAAAAATGTCACAATAACATATTTTCGTCTAATGTATTCATAATTTGCCCGACTTTTTCAGCCTTCTTATGCTGGCCTTGATGAGATCCCTTTCGCCGTACGCACTTTCCTCCTCGAATGCAATGTGGGCCGTGATCTTGTTTCTCATTGCCATGGCGATTTCAGGCTGAAGGTCAATTACGTTTTGCGTCTCCTTTGGGTCATCGTCCAAGTCGTATAGCTCATCTTGCTCACCCTCGGTGTAAATGTACTTCCATTTACCCTTTCTGAGCGATATCCTCCTGTGCGTGGTATCAATTCGCGGCCTGATTGCCGCTAATTGGAACTTCCAATGAGGAGGATGTGTATGTGTCTCACTTATGGCGTCTGAATCTCCAACACTTGCCATGTCCCCACTTATTAGTGGAAGGAGGCTATTTCCCACGAAAGCCCTGGGTTTCTCAATTCCAGCTAGGTCTAGAATGGTTGGTGCCAAGTCTAGGAGACTCACCTGCTGACTAATTACTTTGCCTTCCAGTCCGGGGCCAGCAATCATTAGTGGCACGTGTATCAATTCATCATAGAGATAATTCCCGTGTCCATGACGCCCGTGCTCCATGAATTGCTGCCCGTGATCCGCGGTTATAATGATGAAGGTATTGCTCAAGATGCCACTTTCTCTTAGCGTGGCTAATAGGGAGCCTATAGCATCATCGACATGGCTAATTCTTGCGTCATATTCGGCAACAAGCTCGTCTACCTCCCGTGCTGATAGACTGGCTGGTGTCTTGCGAGCCTTTGTGTTGAGCCTCAAGATGCGGTGGGCTTTAAGCGGAGACATGAATCCTGATGAGGGCGTGTACGGCTCATGAGCATCCATATAGTGTATCCAGAGGAAGAAATTGCTCGGATTATCGTATAGCCATGCTATTGCCTTCTGGTTTAACAACTTAGGCTTGTCAATGATACGGGTCGCCATGCCTACCATAAAAATGTGATATACAAAGTAATCGAGTCTAGCATTCCTCGCTATCCTATGCTTGACCAATTCCTTTAGCATACTCAAACGTCTCCGAGACCCTAATTTGGGGATGCCGTCATCGAAGGTGTCAAACCCTTTGTTATAGCCAAAAAATGATGATACCCACGGATTGGTATGAAATGCCGCTGTACAATAACCATGCTCTTTCAGCACCTGGGCTATAGTCGTCCTGGAAGCTGTTATGTAGAGCCAGCCACCATACATCTGGGGATAGGTAGAGGTACAGATGGCTAAGAAAGAAGGGCGGGTAGAGGGGCCCACTGATATCGCTTGCGTAAAAAGTATGCCGGTTCTGGCGATGTTATCGAGATTTGGCGTCGTCTGTTTAGTGTAACCCAGGCAACCTAGGTGGTCTGCCCTCAGGCAATCAATTGTTAGGAGAATCAGGTTCATTCAAGCTTCCCTTGCTGCTTGCTTTCAATCACATCGAGATGCACACCCTCCCGGTCCAAAGTAGAGTATCTTGATGATACCCTTGCTGTCCATAACACCAGTAGAGTGGTTCGATTATACTCAGGCCTTCGATCCCAGTCAAGGAGACGGTGCTATCTACCTCTGGAGAAGGCGCACCCACCTGCTCGGTTGAAGATACGAAAAGATACCTTCTGAGCAGGATGGCGCTGTTTGCTAAAGATATTGATAACCGCGGTAGCAGTCAAGTTTCTAATTCCCATCGTGGGGACTAAGAACTGCATATGGCTTATTTGCACTTTACGTGATATAACTTCCTCAGGGCAAAAGCAACATAAACGCTAACAACTCCATGAGCCGCGATCCAGACATAGCCAATGCCAACTAAACCGGTTGTTGGCGCAATGAAGTAGCTCCCTAAAAGCACAACGATAGCTCTAAAGACACAGAGCGCCACGAGCTCCCTCATCCTGCCTCTCACCCGCAGAATAGCCCCATAAACCCTGTTTATCCCCACAGGTATGCCGGATAGTGCCAAAATCCACAGCAAGTCCAAGGCATTTTGCGAATAGCTCGCTCCAAATAGAAGAAGCAGCCAGTTGCCTAACACGATGACCACGATAATGGCTGGAATCAATAGAAGGAAGATGAACCTGACGGATCGCTGTACATTGACCCTTAATTCATCTTCGAAGTGGGAGCCCTCAGCAAACAGTGACTGAGAGGCTCCCATAGGGATTGCAAAAAGCAAGCTAGCAATCATCCAAGCTACATAGAAATAAGCGTTTTCCGCTGCCCCCAAGAGGTTTAGGATCATTAAGGGTAAAACCAGGGTTGGAGCCGAAGTAAATAAAGCAGCGAAGTAGTTGCCCGCAGAGTACCACCCTATATCCTTGATTATGCCAAGATTTAGCCTGAGCGCCGGATAATAGCGATTCTGCACCCAGGGCAGAAACAGGAACAGCGAAATGGCAAGGCCAATTCCAACAGCAATGGTCCAGGAGCTAACGATGCCAAAGGCGCGAAAAAACAAGACAAAGATGATGGGAAGGGGGATTTTCAGCAGCGAAAAGATGGCGTTCTTAACTAAAGCGAATTCAGCCCTTCTCCCAGCTATGAAGACAAAGTCCATCATGCCTGAAAGTGTCCAGCCGAGGGCGAAGAGAACGAAAACCAAGATGAACATCGCATTCTCCGTTATGAAGCCCAAAGCAGGAGACCACAGGGCTAAGCCAGCGAGGAATATCCCTGCCACAGCCAGGGCTACAATCCCGCTCAGGGTAAAGCATGAGTTTATCAGCTCCACGGGTTTTTCCGCTTTGGGCAGAAAGCGAATAAGGGTAAAATCGAGGCCCAGCCTGCTGAATAAAGCTATAAAGGTGACAGCGGATATTATAGCGGCCCCAAAACCTACCTCAGTTTCGTTATAGAACCTGGCGACAACCAGCCAGAAAAAGAAGCCCAATCCGCTCATAACCGCGGTGTTTGCCATTAAAAAAAGGGAGTTCCGGTACAGGGGGTCCCTAATCTGTTGCTTTATCCACATCATTGTTGAACACGTTTCCTAGTGCTAGAGCTACAGGTATCCCTTGGTAACGACAGCCCTTCGAGCGCTGCTCGATTATACCGTAGGTAGGCGCTACGAGCAAGCAAACCATAGGTTATAGATATTGTCGCCCCAAACCTGACATCACGCCTACAGTCGAAGCGTGCGAGCAGTGCTGTCCTCTACAGATAATCCCTATGTGCAATCTTGCCTTTTAGCCAAGCTTGTATTATAGTCTTCACTAAAGCTGGGGCTATTAGAAGCCGTGGCTCTTGCCACAAAATGGAGGCCTTTTGAGGGTAAAATCTGAAAACGAGCTTGCGGCTATAAGTATCCTGTCCGTCCTACTAATCATTATCATCGCGTTTCTGCCTTCAAACCCGCTACGCATCGTCCTCGGATTGCCTTTTATCCTCTTCTTCCCTGGGTATACGCTCATAGCTGCCCTCTTCCCCAAGAAAGCCGATCTGGGGAGTATCGAAAGGGTTGCCCTGAGCTTTGGACTCTCCATTGCCGTGGTGCCGCTCATCGGACTGATTCTGAACTATACCCCGTGGGGCATTAAGCTATATCCCATCCTTGTCTCCATTACCCTGTTCATTCTGGTCACTTCTGGCGCTGCCTGGTATCGGCGGCACAAGCTGCCGGAAGAGGAGCGCCTCTCTATCAGCTTCAATGTCACCCTGCCACGATGGGCAGCGATGAGCGGTTGGGACAAAGTCCTGTCCATTGTTCTGGTGGTGTCGATATTGGGAGCTATCGGCGCCCTAGCGTATGTCATTATGACCCCCAAGGCGGGAGAGAAGTTCACTGAGTTTTATATTCTGGGACTCGATGGCAAGGCCGCAAACTACCCCACCGAGCTGACTGTCGGTGAGGAAGGAAAGGTTATCTTAGGCATTGTAAACCATGAGCATGAAGACGAGCTAACCTACCGAGTTGAGATACTCATAGACGGCGAGGGCAATAGCACAATCAGCCCACCTGCGCTGGACCACGGCGTGAAATGGGAGGACGAAGTAGGCTTTGTCCCCCAAAAAGCAGGGGGGAATCAGACGGTGAAATTCATCTTGTATAAACAGGGAGAGGAGGAGGTTTACCACTCGGTTTACCTCCGCCTCAACGTGAAGGAAACAAGCTAAATCGAAGCAAACCTCTCAGCATATACGATAACCATCCAGTTTGTATTTTCTCCAATTCAGCCTTGAATTCAACGTCATTTGAAAAAGGATCTGATTGCGTGCAGTATCAGCCCTGTGAAGAGGCTCAAGATACCTACTATGGAAAGTAACACAGCCAGCAGTGCGGGACCGAGCCAAAATTCGCCAAACTCATTATAACCCTGCACCACCCGCCATCCTTGCCATAGACCAA
>Ga0209427_10002678_pt1 | contig 20953 bp, 24 predicted proteins | sample DeeMarSWOR136_30_FD_187465 | JGI IMG/M metagenome (GOLD analysis project Ga0209427, IMG submission 187465) | Marine sediment microbial communities from White Oak River estuary, North Carolina - WOR-1-36_30 (SPAdes) (version 2) | ecosystem: Environmental > Aquatic > Marine > Intertidal zone >...
ATGTATTCACTGCCATCCTGGCGTCTATAATCCAGTCGAAGGTCGACTCGTGCCCGGAAGAGCCCGTAAAAGGCAAGCAACACGAAGAAGGGATGCAAACATTGAAAACCACTACCCTCATCGGCGGCATTCTTAGCAGCCTTAGGAAAGAGAGAAAGAGCTGGGAGGAGGACAACTGATGCCGCCACTTGCGGGATGGACGCTAACCATAACAGAAGCGGTGGAGGTCGTTGAACAGAACGTACCTGCCCTGAACGATGTCATGAGCCTTCTCGTCAGCGACTTTTTCATCCCTGTGGTCATCTGCCTTATCATGCTCGGCCTCTGGGTCGGCCATCCCGACCCCGCGCGCAGAGAATATCTGCAGCGGCACATCATGAACGCCTCGGTCGCCATAGGGATATCCACCCTTGTTGTAACCATAATAAACGTCCATCATTTCTGGCCCCGGCCCTTCGACCCGGCACTCCCCGATACCATTATTCAGCAGAGCGCTTATCTCGCGTCTGATACCATTTTCTATCACACCCACGACCCCACCTTCCCCAGCAACGGAGCCACGATATCCTTCGCCGCCGCCACCGGCATCTGGCTGGGCCACCGTAAGGCAGGAATGCTTATCTATTTCCTGGCCTTCCTCTGGTGCTTCGCCCGGTTTTACGGGGGTGTTCACTTCTTCGTTGACATCATCACCGGCGCTTTTATCGGGGTGCTCACAGCCCTGCTTATCAGCAAGGTATTCATGCCCAGAACCGAGCCCTGTCCGACATGGGCTCTGAACGCGTGCAGATTTCTGTATATAGCGTGAGGATGTTTATTACCCAGCCGCTTCCCTACCTCACCGCTTGGATGCAGCACTCAAATCCCAGTACTTCCTCCGGCAATCATCATGCTTATCCTGGAGCCCGCATGCGTTGCAGGGTCCAGTGCCGCAATTGTGGGTCTCTCGCCCCTGCCTGGTGCGCTCGTATTCCTTCTTCAGAAAAGCCGGTCTAACGCCGGTATCTATATGAGACCAGGGTAATATCTCATCCAGTGAGCGCTCTCTGCAGGCGTAGAAATGGGGATCGAGCCCACATTCGCTGAACGCTTCCTGCCATTTCTCGCAGCTGAAGTGCTCGCTCCAGGCATCGAACCGGCATCCCTTGCCCCACGCACGCTGGATCACCTCAGCCAGGCGCCGGTCACCGCGTGAAAAAACCCCCTCCAGCAGGCTCATCCCAGGGTCCTGCCATGACAGCTGAACTCCTACCCTCTTCAGCCCGGCTTTAAGCACCTGCTGTTTCTCGGTAAGCTCCTCCTCCAATGCCTGAGCTACCCACTGAAACGGGGTATGAGGCTTGGGGACAAAGGTAGATGCATTAACCCTTACATTAATTCTCCCCTTACCGATACCCCTGATCCTGCGCACGAGCTGGACTATTCCCTCTATATCCTCCATGGTCTCGGTAGGCAGCCCGATCATGAAGTAGAGCTTAACGCTTCTCCAACCCCGCTCCCAGGCGGTCTCAATGGCCTTTATTATAGCTTCCTCTGAAATACCCTTGTTAATCGCTCTGCGCAGTCGCTCCGACCCCGCCTCAGGGGCGAAGGTGAAGCTCGACTTCTTGCCGTCACGAAAAGAATCAGCCAGTTCCACCGAAAAGGTATCGAGGCGCAGGCTGGGCAGCGACAGCACAAGGTTTTCCCCTTCGTATTTCCGCGACAGCGTTTCAACCAGGTTCGCGATACCCGGGTAATCGGTGGTGCTGAGGGAAAGCAGCGAGACCTCGTCATAGCCGCAGTTTCTCATTAATTCATCTACCGCCTTGACCACCTCCTCCTGTGTTCGCTCCCGTACCGGTCGGTAGATTATGCCCGCCTGGCAGAAGCGGCACCCCTGGGAGCAGCCACGCTGTATCTCCACCGCCGCCCGGTCGTGCACCACCTGAAGGTAAGGCACCACAGGCCGTGTCAGTGGATAGGGCAGTTTATCCACGATATGCCGCTCTATCACGGGCTTGGCCTCAGCAACCGTGGGTGTGATCGAAGCCACGGTACCGTCAGCGTTATATTCGACCCCATAGAAACCGGGCACATAGATGCCGGGGATTCTGGCAGCCTCTCTCAGCAGCTCCTGTTTCCTGCCCGAACCGTCCTTCCTCCACCGCCGAAACACGTCCAGTAACTCGAAGACCACCTCCTCGCCATCACCAACCACGAAGAGGTCTATGAACTCCGCCAGCGGCTCGGGTTGGAGCGCACAGCTCCCGCCGGCGATGACCAGCGGCAGCGCATCGCCCCGCTCAGCAGCCAGAGCTGGAAGTCCCGCCAGGTTGAGGAGATTCAACACGTTGCTGTAGGTAAGCTCATAGCCCAGTGAAATGCCGAGGATATCGAAGTCCCTGACCGGACGTTTCGATTCCAAGCTGAACAGAGGGATGCCCTCATGGCGCATGACAGCCTCCATATCCACCCAGGGCGCGAAAACACGCTCCGCCAGCACATCCTTCTGCTGGTTCAGCAGGTCGTAGATAATGGCCAGACCCAAGTTGGACATACCTATCTCGTAGGTATCGGGATAGGAGATAACGACCTTTATCTCTGTCGCCTCCCAGTCCTTGACCACGCTGTTCCACTCCCCCCCCATGTAACGGGCGGGCCTCGTTACTGTGGGGAGTATGCTGTCGATGTCCACCATCTTTTTTCTCACGAAGCAGTCATCATTATAGCTTCGCCCTTCTGCCAGCGCAAATTGAAGAGGGGTGGTCTTGACTTACCCCCCACGAGGGCTTAGTCTAAACTCGTAATGAGCTATCAAGATATGGGCCAGCCCCTTGAGCAGGAAGGCAACCCGCCTGCCGTAGCTGACAGTCAGCCTGCCGCGTCAAGGGTGGGTTTCTGGAGCACGAAGCAGCTCAAATATATCGTGCTGCTGCTCGTAGGCGCTCTGGCGATTATACTGGTGGGTGTACTCGTGCAGAAACCGAGCAATCCCCTGGAGTACGCCCGCACCATAGGGTACGGCGGTGTATTCCTCATGGGCGTCATCGGCAGTGCCGCGCCTATATGGCCCCTGCCCGGCTCATGGGCAGCCGGCCTCGCAGCAGCCTTCGGTTTGAATCCCTTCCTGGTAGGCCTGGCGGCAGGGCTGGGCGAGCCCATAGGCGAGCTTTCCGGCTACACTGCGGGCTACGGGGGACAGATAGCAATCAACAGATGGAAGAGATACGCCCAGATAGAAAACTGGATGAGGCGGCATGGTGGCCTCACCATATTCATCGTCTCGGCGATACCCAACTTCTTCATCAAGCTGGCAACCATCGCCGCCGGCGCTCTCCGCTATCCTCTCTGGAAATTCTTTATCTTCTGCTGGGCGGGCAAGACCATCAAGTCGCTCGGATTCGCCTTCGTCGGCCTGCTAGCCTCCGAATGGCTCATAGGCATGTTCGAGGGCACCCTCTAGCCCCTTTTCTAACAGGGGACTAAGTGTGATTAATACCGCGATTCATAATAAATCATACGGAGTACGATGATGGAAACAGTCCTGATTTCGCTGGTCATTATTCTGCTGATATTGCTTATCTTTGTCATAGCCCTGCTGCTCAGGCCGAGGAGAATCGAGGTTCCGGATATAGAGAACCTGGAGGCGAAGCTGCGATTCGCCCTCGCCTCCGCTGACTCGGTCAAGGAAGTGCGTGAGATACTGGCAGGCATGCCCCAAGATGTCGTGAGGTCAATAACCGCCAGCCTGGGCAAGCGCACCGGCAAGCTTAACGAGCTCATCGCCACCCTCGAGATGACCCAGTACGACAGGCTCTTCTATCTCGGCGAGCCCATCGACTTCGTGGGCATCAGGTACGAAGAGGGCGTCGACTTCATCGAGGTCAAGACCGGCAGGTTCCGCCTCACCGAGGACGAGCAGCGGCTACGCGAGCTTATCGAGAACCGCCAGGTGAACTACGTCCCGCTCATCATCGAGCGCGTCGCCATCGCCGAAGAGATCGATATAGAGGAATAAAGGTGAATACTACCTCAGTACATTGCAAATAAATACTATGTCATCATTCACAATCCACTCCGATTTCGGGCTCACCGGCGACCAGCCCCAGGCAGTGGAGAAGCTGGTCGCGGGGCTGCAGCAGGGGTATAAGAAGCAGACGCTTCTGGGCGTGACCGGCAGCGGTAAGACCTTCACCATGGCCAACGTCATCGAGCAGGAGCAGCGCCCCACCCTGGTCCTCGCTCACAACAAGACCCTCGCGGCACAGCTCTGCTCAGAGTTCAGGGACTTCTTCCCCCATAACGCCGTGGAGTACTTCGTCAGCTACTACGACTACTACCAGCCCGAGGCTTATATTCCACGCACCGACACCTATATCGAAAAGGAGATAGACATCAACGACGAGATAGACAAGCTGCGCCACGCCGCCACCCGCGCACTCTTCATGAGACGCGATGTAATCATCGTAGCGTCGGTTTCCTGTATATACGGCCTCGGAGCCCCGGACGAGTACTACAGCTTCGTGGTGAGCCTCTCAAGGGGGGAGAAACGAAACCGTGACCGACTCCTCCGTCAACTGGTGGACATGCAGTACGAGCGCAACGATATTGACTTCACGCGGGGACGGTTCCGCATCCGGGGCGACACACTGGAGATACAGCCCGCTTACGAGGAGCTGGCGGTTCGAATACAGTTCTGGGGCGACGAGATCGAACGCATCGTGGAGATAGACCCGCTGACCGGCGAGCTGCTTGCCGAGCGGGAGCAGATAGACATCTACCCCGCCAAGCACTTCGTCACCTCCTCCGACAAGCTGATGGCCGCTATCGAGGATATAAAGGCCGAGCTCGAGGAGAGGGTCGCCGAGCTCAAGGGCATGGGCAAGCTGCTCGAAGCGCAGAGGCTGGAGGCTCGCACCAACTACGATATCGAGATGCTGCACGAGGTCGGCTACTGCACCGGCGTGGAGAACTACTCCCGCCACCTTGCACGGCGCACTGCGGGAAGCCGTCCCTGGACGCTCCTAGACTACTTCCCCGACGACTTCCTCATGTTCATCGACGAGTCCCACATGAGCATCCCCCAGATCAGGGGAATGTACCACGGCGACCGCTCCCGCAAGGAGACTCTGGTTGAGTACGGCTTCCGCCTCCCCTCGGCGCTGGACAACCGCCCCCTCAACTTCGATGAGTTCGACCAGCACATAAGCCAGGTTGTCTACGTCTCGGCGACACCGGGCCCCTATGAATATAAGCACAGCGCCCAGGTGGTGGAGCAGGTGGTGCGCCCTACAGGGCTCCTGGACCCCACCATCGAGGTCAAGCCCACCAAGGGGCAGATAGACGACCTCCTCGACCAGATAAAGACGCGCACCGACCGCGGCGAGCGCTGCCTGGTCACCACCCTGACCAAGAGAATGGCGGAGCAACTCGCCGACTACCTCAGGGAGATGGGTATCAAGACCCACTACCTGCACTCGGAGATAGAAACGCTGGAGCGGGTGGAGATACTGCGCGACCTCCGCCTCGGCGTCTACGACGTCGTTGTGGGTATCAACCTTCTCCGCGAGGGGCTGGACCTTCCCGAGGTGAGCCTGGTCGCCATCCTCGACGCCGACAAGGAGGGCTACCTGAGGTCGGAGGGGGCGCTCATCCAGACCATGGGCCGCGCCGCCCGCCATATCTATGGCCATGTTATAATGTACGCCGACACGGTTACCGATTCCATGCGGCGCGCCATCGACGAGACCAGCCGCAGGCGCAGTATCCAGGTATCCTATAACCGGGAGCACAACATCACCCCCCAGGGCATCAAGAAGGCTATCAAGGGCATAACCGACCAGCTCAAGGCCGTAGCCGAGACCCGTGCTCCCTACGCCGTTGACACCGCCATCCCCAGGGACGAGATCGCACGCCTGATCAAGAGCCTGGAGTCACAGATGAAGACGGCAGCCAAGAACCTCGAGTTCGAGAAGGCTGCCCTCATCAGGGATCAGATTGTAGACCTGCGCAAGGAGCTTGTATAGCATGGAGGACGAAGAGACCAGGCAGGAACGCCGCGAGAAGAAGCTCAAGAAGAAGCATGAGCGTTTGCCCCAGCACGGGCGCGGCCTGGCACAGGTTTATAAGGACGCCATCCTCAAGCGGCTCAGGAGAGGGCGTAAAAAGGAAGCTGGTTGAAGAGAACGGGAATTTTCTTCCTCTACCTCATCGGGGAGAGGCTCAACGATTTCCCCGAGGAACTCGAGGGCATACTGAACAGGGACAACGTATATTTCTACGAAGCCTTCTACGAGTTGAAACCGACCCCCGAGGAACTGCTGCTCCAGGTGCATTCACCACGTATGATCGAGGGGGTGAAACAGACGCCCTACTACGAGACGGCGCTGTACTCGACGGGAGGCACGGTGCAGGCAGGGGAGAGTATCTGGCGGGGAGAGATAGACAACGCCTTCGTCTTCACCGGAACCGGCGATCATCACGCGGGAAGGGACTACTTCGGCGGCGGCTGTCACTTTAACGGCGCCGCCCTAGCCATAGCCAGCCTGAGGGAAAAGTTCGGCGCGCGAAGGTTCGCCATCCTGGACACCGACTCCCACCACGGCGACGGCACCAGGGACATATTCAAGGACGACAGAGATGTGCTCCACATCTGTCTCTGCAGCCAGAACTACGACAACGGCACCAACGTTGACATCGCCATCCCCTACCATGTAACCGATGAGGAATACCTCGCCAGGCTCGAGACAGAGTTCACACCCCGAATCGCCGAGTTCAAGCCTGAGATTATATTCTGGGAATTCGGCTATGATGCTACCAGCGGCGACTACGGCAGCAAGGGGCTTTCGCCCGACTGTCACCCCCGTATAGCCAGCATCGTGAAGCGGGCAGCGGATGATGTCTGCCGGGGAAGGATGGTGGCGATACTCTGCGGGGGCAGCAGGCGCGATATCGCCCGCTACTGCATCCCCAGGATAATCAACTGCCTGGCGGAATGACACCGCCACAAGGGCGACCCTCCGGGTCGCCCCTACATCGCCTGCCGACAGGCAGTAAGGCTTGAGTCCCTATCTCAACATATGCTATAATCGGCGAGGCTTGCGGGCTATGGGGAAACGATGGGCGGAAGTACTGAGAATCGTAGGGATCGGATGGTATATCGCTGCCTGTATCCTCCTCGGGACGCTAGGCGGTCGCTGGGTCGGACAGAAACTGGATGGTAGCACCAGCGAGGTTATATTCATCCTCCTCGGTTTGGCCCTCGGGCTGATCGTAGCCTTCTTCGGTACCTATCGAATACTGAAAGCGATAACGTCTGAAAATCGAAATAAAGGCGAGGGAAACAGCTAGTGCCCAGGTTAGGTCTCAAGAGTAAGCTGGCGATTGGAATCATCGCTGTTGTCGCGCTCATTCTACTCGGCGCTCTCTTTTTCCCCACCCCCGAACCGGATGTCCACCTTTCCGCCAACTACGGAGGCGACCACACCCCTGAACCTTTTTTCAAGCTGGGGCCCGTCTATTTTACCAACACACTCATTGCTTCATGCATGAGCATCCTGGTGCTTATAGGACTTTTCTATTTCGCCACCCGCAGGATGAAGCTCGTACCCGGTCGCCTTCAGGGCCTGGCGGAGAAGATTATCGAGATAATGCTGGATTTCGTGGAAGGGGTTGCGGGCAGGGAGAACGGGCGCCGGTTCTTTCCCATTGTAGCCACCATCTTTCTCTACGTCCTCACCAACGCCTGGATGGGGTTGCTGCCGATATTCAACGTCATCGGCTGGGGGCATGACGGTACCTCCGAAAACCTCTTGAGCTCGATTGCAGGCTCCATTTTCCCGGAATACAGCGGACATATAGTGGAAACAGCGCTGTTCCGGCCGGCCAATACCGATATCAATGTACCACTCATGCTGGCGCTGGTCTCGTTTATCTCCGTGGAATACTGGGGAATCACCGCTACAGGCTTTCGCCACTATGCGGGCAAGTTCTTCAGGTTCAGGCAACCTCTCCAAGGGCTGGTACTGCTCCTCAGGGGACGGGTAAAGTCCGCGATGGGTAGTCTCTTTTTCGGCTCTATTGAAATCTTCGTCGGCATCGTTGAGTTGCTCAGCGAATTTATACGCATCATCAGCTTCACCTTCCGTCTCTTCGGCAACATGACCGCAGGGGAGGTACTGCTGCTGATGATGGCCTTTCTTATTCCCTGGCTTGTTGCCGTGCCATTTTACGGGCTTGAGACACTCCTCGGTTTTATCCAGGCGCTCATTTTCGGAGGGCTGACGCTGGTATTCGCCACCATGGCGGTTACTCCCCACGAAGTCGAGCATTAATTACAATCCTGAAGGAGGTTAAAAATGGACTCAGAGGCAGCCAAGATGATAGGTGCAGGACTGGCTATGGGGTTGGGTGCTCTCGGTCCGGGGGTCGGTATCGGTATCCTGGGGTATGGAGCTATGCAGGCTCTGGGGCGCAACCCCGAGGCCCGGGGGCCCATCATGACCAATATGATCCTTTCCATCGCCTTCGCTGAGGCTATCGGGATCTATGCCCTCATTATAGCCATCATCCTCGGTATGCTATAGGTCGGCGTGACGCAAAGGAGGCGGAACTATGCAAGATGAAGGCTTACCTACATTCATCGCCATAATGGCGGCATCGGTGCTTATCATCGGGTCCATTGTCGGCGTAATTGTACTGGGCATTGTCCTGCTTATGCCAGCAAGCTGACAAGAGGTAACGGCACCCGATTCAAGGTATGTAACCGTTGTATTCGAAAGGAGTTCCATAGTGAGGCAGCGCATTGGCCTCGTCGTGACGATTATCTCCCTACCGCTGCTGCTCAGCGGCTGCGATGCCGCAGGAGAGCTCGGTATGAACTGGCATGGCCTCCTCGGGCAGTTCATAGCCTTTGGCCTCCTGCTGGGTATCCTGTTACTGGTCGCCTATAAGCCCGTCACCAGGATAATCGACGAGCGCTCGAAGCGAATCAAGGACAGCATGGACCAGGCCGAGTTCATCAAGGAGGAAACTGCGAGAACAGAGCAGCGGGTACAGGAGCAACTGACGGAGGCGCGCAAGCAGGGACAGGACATAGTAGCCCAGGCGGAGCAGATCGGCGAACGGCTCAAGGAAGAAGCGCGGCAGCAGGCGAAGCAGGACGCCGAGGCTCTCGTCGCCAGGGCCCGGAGCGAGATGCAGGCGGAGAGCGAGGAGGCTATCGCCCAGCTGCGCAAGGAGTTCGTCGAGATAGCGATTCAGGCGGCGGAGAAGGTGATCAACAAGGCGCTGGACAAGGAAGCACACCGGCAGCTTATCGAGCAAACGTTGAAAGAGAGTACCGACCTCAAGAAGGAGGACTAGTGGCGAGGGTCGCTTCGGCAAAGCGGCATGCACAGGCGGTATTTCAGATTGCCGTGGACGGCAACGCGGTGGAGCAGTGGCGGTCTGAGCTGGAGACAATCGCCTCAGCCCTGAGTGAGCCAGAGCTGGCGGCCATTCTGGAAGACCCCAAGATTCACTTCAGCGACAAGGTACAGCTTATCGACAAATGCCTTCCCGGGCTCAGCCAGCTTGCCCTGAACTTCGTTTACCTTCTGGTATCGAGGCAAAGACTCGGTATTTTGGAAGGGGTAGTAGCTGAATACGAGCGTATGGCGGATGCCTACAACGGCCTGGAGCATGCCAGAGTTATAACCGCCATACCTGTCGACGAGGAAGATAAAGAGAAACTCAGCCAGCACCTGGCCACGATGACGGGGAAGCAAATAGTGCTCGCAACGGATGTCGACCCCGCAATCATCGGCGGCTTCGTTGCCAGGGTCGGCGACAAGCTCATCGACGGCAGCACCAGGGCAAAGCTGGAGGCTTTGAAAAAGAAGCTTGTCCAGGCGGCATAGGGCAAGGCTGGTAAAACGCGGGAAAAGGAGCAGGTAATATGGCACGGTCTCAAGACATCGCTCATGTTATCAGGCAGCAGATCGAGCAGTTCGGCGCTACGGTGACCGCGGTAGACGTGGGCACCGTAGTAGAGGTCGGCGACGGCATCGCCCATATCCACGGGCTCTCTGGAGTCAAATACAACGAGCTGCTCGAGTTTCCCCACGATGTAATAGGGCTGGCGCTCAACCTCGAGGAAGATAGCGTCGGAGCTATCCTGCTCGGTGATTATTCCGAGATCAAGGAAGGGGATGAGGTAAGGTGCACCGGACGAATCGTGGAGGTGCCAGTGGGAGAAGGGCTTATCGGCCGGGTGGTAAACGCTCTGGGACAGCCTATCGACGGCAAGGGACCTATAGATTACCAGAAAACCCTCCCCGTAGAACGGGTAGCGCCCAACGTAGTGCTCCGCACGTCTGTAGATACACCGGTGCAGACCGGCATCAAGGCAATCGACAGTATCATCCCCATCGGCCGGGGACAGCGAGAGCTTATCATCGGCGACCGCTCCACAGGGAAGACCGCCATCGCTATCGATACCATCATCAATCAGAAAGGCGGCGACCTTATCTGCATCTACGTAGCTATCGGGCAGAAATCCTCCAAGGTGGCACAGACAGTAGCTATACTGGAGCACTACGGGGCCATGGAGCATACCATCATTGTCTCGGCCAACGCCTCCGACTCCGCAGCCCAGCAGTACCTGGCGCCTTACGCAGGCTGTGCTATGGGCGAGGAGTTCATGGAGCAGGGACGCGACGCCCTGGTCATCTACGACGACCTCACCAAGCACGCCTGGGCTTACCGTCAGCTATCGCTGCTCCTGCGCCGTCCCGCCGGACGCGAGGCTTACCCCGGGGACGTATTTTATCTTCATTCACGCCTGCTCGAGAGGGCAGCTAAATACAATGCTGAGAACGGCGGAGGCTCGCTCACCGCTCTGCCCATCATCGAGACCCAGGCTAACGACATCTCAGCCTATATACCCACCAATGTTATCTCTATCACCGATGGCCAGATTTACCTGGAGACCGACCTGTTTAACGCCGGAATTAGGCCAGCGATGAACGTCGGCCTTTCGGTATCGAGGGTCGGGGGCACAGCTCAGACTAAGGCTATGAAAAAGGTGACGGGCAGGCTCCGCATCGACCTCGCCCAGTACCGTGAGATGTCTACCTTTGCCCAGTTCGGCACCGCCGACCTCGACAGGGCGACCAAAGCGCAGCTTGACCTCGGCCAGCGCATTACCGAGATTCTGAAGCAGCCCCAGTACGTACCCGTCCCGATGGCGAAGCAGGTGATGATTCTCTACACGGTAAACAACGGCTACCTCGATGATGTGCCCGTGAACAATATCAGTTCCGTTGAGGATTCGTTCCACAAATATATGGAGACCAATCATCCCGATATCGGCAAGGCCATCGCCGCGGAGAAAATGCTCAGTGACACTACCGAGGAGGCGCTGAAAAAGGCCATCGCCGAGTTCAAGCAGACAGTGTCCTACGTGAGCGACGAGACCAGCATCGTACCCGATGAGAAGACAGAGTAATGATCCCTATTCGCGTTATTCGCCGCCGTATCCGCTCCATACAGAGTACTGCTAAGGTAACCAGAGCCATGGAGATGATAGCCGCCTCCAAGATGAGGCAGGCGCAGCTCCGCGTTGTGGCAGGACGCCCCTATGCCGAGAAGATGCAGGAGGTGGTAGCCCACCTCGCTGCCCAGCCCCAGGCAGGCGAGGAGCCTCACCCGCTGCTTCAGCGCAGGGAGGTCAAACGCATCGCCGTCGTTCATATCGCCGCCGACCGCGGCCTGTGTGGCGGCATGAATGCTAATATCAACCGCATGACAGCCAACTTCATCTCTGGGCAGAGTGTGCCTGTGACAGCAGTCGCTGTGGGACGGAGAGGGGTCTCATTCATGTCAAGATACTGCGAGGAGATGCTGGCCGAGTTCACAAACCTGGGAGACCGTCCCTCCCTGCTCGACACCCTCCCCATATCACGCGTGGTCATCGACGACTATATGAATGGAACGATAGACCAAGTCTACCTGGCTTATACCAGGTTCATCACCACCGTGAACCAGCAGCCCGTGCTCCGCGAGCTTCTGCCCATCGAGCCAGCTCAGCTGGAGCGCACGGAGCACCTGGAATATATCTACGAGCCCTCAGCTACGGTGGTTTTACAGCAACTCCTTCCCCGCTATGTCGAGATGCAAGTTTATCACGCTATTCTAGAATCAATCGCCAGCGAACAATCAGCCAGGATGGTTGCCATGCGCAATGCAACTGACAACGCCAACGATATGATCGAGGAGCTCACCCTCATGCTTAACAAGGCGCGCCAGGAGTTGATTACCAAGGAACTCCTCGATATTGCCGGAGGGGTGACGCCGGTTTAGGGATGTGAGACGTTGGAGACTTTTACAGCGTTGAAAACGAACGCAGTACTAAACGCTTAGAACGACTAGAACATCACAGGAGGCTATCATGGCCAACGGTAGAGTAGCTCAGGTAATCGGTACGGTAGTCGACGTCGAGTTCCCTCCGGACGAGCTGCCGGCGCTCAACAATGCCATCGAGATCCCTCGAGAAGACGGCAAGCTCGTTCTGGAGACGCAGCACCACATCGGGAACAACTGGGCACGCTGCCTTGCTCTATCGCCCACCGATGGGCTGGAACGAGGCGCCGAGGCCATAGATACCGGGGCGCCTATCTCCGTGCCCGTGGGAAGAGAGACCCTGGGACGCCTGTTCAATATCGAGGGGGTGCCACTTGATAACCTCGGCCCGGTCGACGCCAAGGAGCACTGGCCCATCCACCGCCCTCCCCCTCCTTTTACCGAGCAGGAGACCAAGACCGAGATGCTGGAGACCGGTATCAAGGTGATGGACCTCATAACACCATTCACCAAGGGGGGTAAGATAGGAGCCTACGGCGGAGCCGGTGTAGGCAAGACCGTGGTAATTATGGAGTTGATACGCAATATCGCCACCGAGCACGGTGGCTTCTCCGTATTCGCCGGCGTCGGCGAAAGGTCACGAGAGGGCAACGACCTCTGGCACGAGATGAGAGGCTCAGGGGTAATCGATAAGACTGTGCTGGTCTTCGGACAGATGAACGAACCTCCGGGTGTGCGACTTCGTATCGCGCTCACCGGTTTGACGATGTCTGAATATTTCCGCGATGTCGAGGGGCAGGACGTTCTCCTGTTCATCGACAACATATATCGCTATATCCTGGCCGGTATGGAGGTATCGGCACTCCTGGGCAGGATGCCCTCCGCAGTCGGCTATCAGCCCACCCTCGGCACAGAGATGGGCGAACTGGAGGAGAGGATTACCTCCACCAAGAAGGGCTCCATCACCTCCTTCCAGGCGATTTACGTCCCCGCCGATGACTACACCGACCCCGGTATCGTTACCACATTCGGGCACCTCGATGCTGTTGTAGCCCTCGAACGCTCCATAGCCGAGCAGGGTCTCTACCCCGCCGTAGACCCGCTGACATCCACCTCGCGCATCCTCGATCCCAACATAATCGGCGAGGAGCACTACCAGGTGGCACGGGGTATACAACGGGTATTGCAGCGCTATAAAGACCTCCAGGACATCATCGCAATACTCGGCATGGAGGAGCTCAGCGACGAGGATAGGCTTACGGTAGCCCGTGCCCGCAAGATTCAGAGATTCCTCTCCCAGCCTATGTTCGTCGCCGAGGCCTTCACCAATATCCCCGGCAAGTACGTGCCGATAAAGGAAACAGTACGCGGGTTCAAGGAAATCCTAGATGGCAAGCACGATGAGCTTCCAGAGCAGGCTTTCTTCATGGTAGGCGGAATAGAAGAGGCTATGGAGAAAGCGAAGACCATGCAATAGAGGACGGCGATGCCGAAAGTAACATTTGAGATCGTGACCGCTGAGCGAATAGTTTATACCGACGATGTCGATGTCGTGGCAGCCCCGGGCATCGAGGGCCAGCTCGGTATACTGCCACAGCATGCGCCCCTGATGACCATGCTTCAGCCCGGCGAACTCATGGTGAGGAAAGATGGCGAGGAGCAATCAATTTTCGTCAGCGGCGGTTATCTTGAGGTGCAGGGAAATAAGGTTACTGTACTGGCAGACACCGCAGAGCGAGCGGAGGAGATCGATACCGAACGCGCCGAAGAAGCCAGGCGGCGTGCTGAGCAGCGGATGGCCCTGCCCCCCGACCAGGTAGACCACGCGCGCGCTCAAGCGGCATTGTTGCGCTCACTGGTACGGCTCAAGGTAGCCCAGAAAGGCCGAAAGAGGAGAATACAGACGTAGATATCCAAAGGGGTAGGTTGGAGCACCTGCTCCAACTGCGGATTCGTTGCCATAGTAGTAGCGACGCTATTCCACCAAGCCCAATCTGCTGCGCCTGCGGCCGTACCAGCGTAATACCATATACCCCGCCAGGCCAACAGCCATCCAGCCAATACCCACCCACCGGCTATAGTCCTGGACAACGAGTATCACCAGCCATATCGCAACTGTGGCGACGAGTCCAATGATAGCAGTTATCGGCAGTTCACGCCCCTTAATTTTTATGTTGCCGCGCAGCTTAAATGGACGCTCTAACTCCGGCTTTTTTATCCTCAAGGCTATGATAGATGCATGTGCGAAGGCAAACGCAAGGAGAGAGCCAAAGGTATAGAGACCACCCAGATTGCTGAATATCTCGGTTATATCCTCACGGAACAGACCCGGGACGAGAATGAGCAGGGCTACTACGCCGAACACGACGATGGAGATGTAAGGCGTCCTGAAGCGTGGATGCACTTTATGGAAGGCGGCAGGCAGCTGTTGATAGTGCCCTAGTGAGAAAGCGAGCCGGGATATTCCCATAATGCCAGCGTTAGTGGCAATGAGCAAAATGGTAGCCGCCAGTATCGCCACCAGCGGTTCAAATACCGCTTTCAGCCCCGCAAATGGGAAGGCATTGGCGATACCGGCTACCGGGTCACGTGCCCAATCAGTTGCCATCTCCTGTGGGGTCATCGCGGAAAGGCCCACTATGGAGATACCTGAAAACATGATCAGCACGGTGAACATCATCATAATCATCGCCCGCGGCACACGGATATGGGGAAGGCGTGTTTCCTCTGACATCTGGGAAACCGTCTCCACGCCGGTATAAGCCAGCGCTGCCAGAGCAATGCCAAAGACAAGATTGGTCACCGTCGGCCAGTTACCACTGCCGAACATGTTGTCCGCTAGCTGGCTGAAGCTGAACTCAACAATCCCCGGGCTCAATAGGAATACCAGACCTATTATCACCAGCAAAGCCTGAGTTGCCACATCGATTATCGCCGCCCCGATATTGACAAATGCGGTCTCCCTGACACCGATGACGTTAAGGCATATCAGGAACACGACAATGCCCACAGAGAGCGCAGTGCCCAGCCATGGGTCGGTCTTTAGAGGCTCCCAGAAATAGCCGAGATAGGGAGAAATGGTGTAAGCGGAGATCGAGATGGTCACGATATAGCTCAGCAGCAGCGCCCATCCTGCGATGAAGCCTACATGCTGGTTAAATCCATGGCGGGCGAAACTCGCCGACCCTCCCGCCTCAGGGAACATCGTGGCACCTTCCGAATACGTAAGGGCGGTGCATATAAAGAGAAGACCGGCTGCGAAAAGGGCTATCGGTGTTGCCCCCATGGCAACCAGGACAACGACGCCCAGTGCATAGTAGATAGAGGAGCCAACATTGCCGTAGCCGGCGCTGTAGAGGGCTGGTACACCTAACACCCGGCGAAGACGCCCCGTCCCCACCGGGGGGCGGCGAAGACTGACATCCCCTGGCTTACGGTGGCTGATTTCCTTCAGTTCGCTTTTTCGCGAAGGCTCTCTAGATCTCAATAGTTCTTGCCTTGACCCGACATTTCTCGGCGGTGATGATAGACTCAATCTGAGAGACCGCCAGTCCCACCTTGCCTTCGTGATTGACCACCACGTAATCGAACATGGGTAGACTGTTCATCTCTTCCTGAGCAGCCTTCACCCTGAACTCCAGGTCAACGCCTGCTTCCGTCTTGCGCCGCTTCAGCCGCCCCTCCAAATCCTTCATCGAGGGCGGGGCAACGAATAGGAACACAGCTTCGGGCAGCATTTTCCTGATGGTAGCCGCCCCCTGGACATCCACTTTGACCACCACGTCCTGCCCACGATCCAAACCCTGCTTTAACTCACGTTTCGGTACCCCGTAGAAATGACCGTAGACATCAGCATATTCCAGAAGTTCGCCACCCGCTATCATCCGCTCGAACTCGGACCGGGTAACGAAATGGTAGTCCTTACCTTCAGCCTCGCCCTGCCGCATAGGCCGTGTTGTCGCCGTTACAGCGAAGTAAAGGGGGTGGCCTAACCCCTTCAAGCCGGCTATGACGGCGTCCTTGCCCACTCCCGATGGCCCGGAGATAACGAAGAGTAGTGGGGTTGCTTGAAAACCTGTGTCTCCCGCGTTCACCCTAACCTCACTCCGATTTAAATTCAACACCGCGGCTTGCCGCCACCCTGCCAGCGATGGTCTCCGCTGCAATGGCCACCAGTATGATATGCCCGCTCTCCATAACCAGCGCCGCCTTGGTTCTTCTGCCGCTTGTCAGGTCTACGAGAAGCCCTTTGCCTTTTGCCGCTTGCAGCATGCGCTTCACCGGCGCCGACGCTGGCGATACGATTGCTATAACCTTATCTATAGCCACGATGTTGCCGAATCCGACATGAACCAGCTCTGTGCTCATAAAACTCTCCCGCATCAATACTAGTTATCAGCCCGCGCTCAGACGCCCTAAATCCTGCCAGAATGTGGGATATGATATACTTGCTGCCTCCGCATTGTCAATCTCTGACTTCCCGTCGGCGATGAGAGCCGCCACCCCGAGCATCATGGCCAAACGATGGTCGCCATGGCTATCGCATCCAGCACCGCTCAGCTTCCTTCCGCCATGAATGACCATGCCGTCGGGAAGCTCCTCTACATCAGCTCCCATCTTCGAGAGCTCCTTCGCCGTGGCACTTATCCTGTCTGTCTCCTTCACCCGAAGCTCCTGAGCATCTCTGATAACCGTTCTGCCATTCGCCGCACAGGCTGCCAGGGCAATAAGCGGAATCTCGTCGATTACCCTGGGGATGAGTTCCCCACCGATCTCCGTGCCTCTCAGTGAACTCGATTGCACTTCCAGGTCAGCCACAGGCTCGCCATGTAACACATGCTCGTTCCCCACCGCTATATCAGCACCCATCGAGAGCAGCACATCGAGGATACCGCTCCTTGTCGGATTGATACCTGCGTTCGGCAGCCTGATGCTGGCTTGGGGATGAATGGCGCCGGCAACAAGCCAGAAAGCGGCAGCACTGATGTCCCCGGGTATGAGCAAATCCACGGCTTTCAAGCTGCCTGGGGAAAGGTGTATAGTATCCCCGTCGACCTCGATCCCCGCTCCCATCTCCTTGAGCATTCTCTCGGTATGGTCGCGGCACGGCACCGGTTCCTCTATGACAGTATGTCCCTGCGCATAGAGCCCGGCAAGTAGGAGCGCGGACTTGATTTGAGCGCTGGCAACAGGAAGCCGGTATCGAATCCCGCGCAGCTTTCCCCCTTGTATCTCTAGCGGCGCCCGTGAGTCATCTATTTGACCTGAAATCTGGGCCCCCATGAGCCTGAGCGGCTGAATCACACGGTCCATGGGACGGGATCGCAGCGACTCATCGCCGGTGATTACCGAGGGAAAAGGCTGGGCCGCGAGCAGGCCTGCCAGGATGCGCATGGTCGTTCCGCTGTTCCCGGCATCGAGTGCCCCCCCAGCCTCTGTCAAGCCATTCTTCCCCACTCCATGTATGTCCAGCTCGTCACCATCTCCGGTCTCTATCCCTACTCCCAGAGCCCGCATACAGGTAACCGTGCTGAAACAGTCATCGGACTGAGAGAAATTGCTGACCCTAGCATCGCCCTGTGCTATACTGTTGAGGATAACAGCGCGGTGAGATATGGACTTATCGCCGGGGATATGAACCTCGCCCTGTAAAGCGCTGGCGGTCTGAACCCTCTGCCTCATCGACACTCCCCCTCCATCCACCGCTCCCTCGCCTCGCGGGCACGGCCAAGCGCATCTTTGAGTTCCCCTCCCCCCCCCTGAATCATCTGGCTATACCTCTGCAACTCCTCGATGAAACGGTCTATCCATTTGACTATATCATCACGGTTGGTTATACAAATATCCCGGTTCATCTCCGGGTTCCCCGCAGCCAGGCGGGAGAGGTCACGGTAGCCTCCTGCCGCAAGCTCGGCCATCTCCGGCCATAAGGGGCTTTGTATCGTGGCGGAAACAAATGCCGCCGAGAGCAGCATTGGCAGGTGGCTGACTCCAGCAACCAGCCTGTCATGTGCCCCAGCATCGATTATAAACGGCCTGGCTCCTATCGACGTTACCAGCTTCTCCACTTCCTGTACGGCTTCGCTGGCTGCGCCCGCAGCGGGCGTAAGACAATAGACACAGCCCCTGAAGAGGTCGGCGGTAGCCTCGTTCAAACCCGAGGTCTCTTTACCCGCCATGGGATGTCCCCCGACAAAGTTGACATTACCTGGCAGATACTCTTCAGCCCACCCCATAACCTTTGCCTTGGTGCTGCCGGTGTCGGTTACTACACAGCCGGGTGACAGGTGGGCGGATATCTTTTTCAATACCTCTTCGATGGTTATCACAGGGGTCGATATCACTACTAGGTCCGCACCGTCCACAGCTGCTTTGAGGTTGCTTGCGGATCGATCTATAATCCCGCGCTTCTCAGCCCTGGATACCGTCTCTGGGCGACGGCTGAATCCCACGATCTCCGCCTCCACAGCTGACAACTCCTTCAACGCCAGCGCCAGCGACCCGCCTATAAGGCCCAGCCCTATTATCGCTACTCGTTCCAACAGGCACTCCTCATCTTAGTATCCCTCTCCGGTAAAAAGGTTGATGAACCCATCCACCGGCCACATCAAGACCGCCCACAGTGCTCCTGTAAAAAGGAGCAGAAAAACAAACAACAGCAAGAATACCGAACCGTACCTCTCCATCCGTGCCAGGGCATAAGCCTGACGCCTCGGCAGAACGCCAACCGCGACCTTGAACCCGTCCAGAGGAGAAATCGGAATGAGATTGAACACAGCCAGTATTATGTTAAATACGATAATGAACCCTACTAGTATAGCAGCAATCGAGCCTAACGCCAGATCCTCCGGATATAGCCTGCCCGGTGACTGCCATGTCACCGCCCCCGCTCTTATCAGCGCCCCGAATATGGCAGCCAAGATAAGATTGAACACAGCCCCCGCCACCGCCACCATAGCCATGCTTCTCCTGGGGTTGCCCCTTAAAAGCTCGTAGTTCACCGGTACCGGTTTGCCCCAGCCGAATCCCACCAGGAAAATCATCAGTGTCCCCATAGGATCGAGGTGTTTGATAGGATTCAGTGTGAGCCTGCCCAGCTTCTTCGCCGTGGAATCGCCCAGCCAGTTCGCTACCAGGGCATGACCGAATTCATGAATCGTTACCGCAACCAGCAAAGCTATACAGATGATGGCTACGAGTAAAAAGAACGCCGCCGGGTCATCTCTCAGCAAGCCGAAATTGCGAAGGAGCATAGGTATTTGCCCTGTCGGGTTATTATAGCACAGTTGTATCTGCACCGAAATTCAAATGCATCGGTTTCAGCTTGACAGCGCAACCCCGACTTGTTAGACTGCGCAAGGTTAGTTAATAGCGAAAAACGCACATGGAAGCAGATGAATTCTTCAAGGTTTTTTTCACCGCCGCCGCCCCGATATCCGAACTGCGTGGAGCTATACCGCTCGGTATCAACGCTAACATCTCGTGGCCCATTGTTTTCGTTGTAGCAGTCGCGGGAAACCTGCTGCCCGTTCCTTTTCTCCTGCTGTTTCTCGAACCAGTCTCAAAGTTTTTAAGCAGAGTGAAGTTGTTCGAGAGAATCATTAACTGGATATTCCGTCTATCAAGGCGGAGGGGAAGAATTGTAGAACGGTATGAAAGAATCGGGTTGACCATCTTCGTAGCAATCCCCCTGCCCGTGACCGGCGCCTGGACCGGCTCCATCGTCGCTTTCCTTCTGGGGATGAGCTTCTGGCGCGCCTTTATCTCTATCATAATCGGGGTATTAATCGCCGGAGTGATCGTTACATCTGCCGCTGTCTTACTGGACTACGCGTTCTTCGACTAGCGACTGAGGGGCTGTCTTCTATAGACTATGATTCAATCCGCCGGGGTTCAAGACTACTAAATAGAGGGGCAAGCCATGATACTGGACTTCATCACCACCATACGTAAAAACCACGCCCTCGAGCATGCCACCGTATCCGTGCTGATGCGCAAGCTCAGGCCGGGAGCTAGGCTGATGGGCCGGTCTACCGCAGACGGGTTCTATATCTACGGGGACGCTCCTCATGAGGCGGTGTCGGAAGCTGCTGAAGAGGCTCTGGGCAGATTGAAGCAGGGAGAGGGTAACCTGGCGGTATCCCCCTTCTGCGGCACCAACCTTGCCGTAGCTGCAATCCTCGCAGGGCTGGCATCCATGCTGGCAATGAGAGGAGAGAAGGAAGCAAACCGCTTGCCCAACGTACTTCTAGCAACGCTGGCGGCAGTAGTCATCGCCCAACCCATAGGCAGGATTGCTCAAAAATATCTTACGACATCGGCCGACGTAGCTGATGTCGACATCGCGGAGGTCACCTCCACGCGTAAGGGAACACACACCCGCCACAAGATAAGAACTCTGCGAGGCTGATTATCTCTGTCTATTGGTAGCAGCCCCGCAGAGTCGTTTTGCTCCGCACTTCACGGAAAGCTCTTGACCTTAACCGGCAAGAAGCTCTTTGACCTTCGCTATGAACGGGGGCAGCACCTTCTTATAATCTCCGACCACCCCGTACTGGCAGACCCCGAATATGTTGGCTTCGGAGTCCTTATTTATCGCCACCATATTCTTCGAGCCCGAACAACCCGC
>Ga0209427_10002681_pt1 | contig 20932 bp, 15 predicted proteins | sample DeeMarSWOR136_30_FD_187465 | JGI IMG/M metagenome (GOLD analysis project Ga0209427, IMG submission 187465) | Marine sediment microbial communities from White Oak River estuary, North Carolina - WOR-1-36_30 (SPAdes) (version 2) | ecosystem: Environmental > Aquatic > Marine > Intertidal zone >...
AAGCCTTGGAAAAGGTTCCTCGCCAACCAACCTTTAGAAAGATTCGGATCCCTGCTAATCCTGGCAGTGGAGTGCTGTCCCCTGACGGCAAAAATCTCGTCTTTGTGTCTGAAGGTTGTATCTGGAGTGTTCCCATCCAGGGCAAGGTGGATCCTGATATTGCCGGCACCCCCATCCAGTTGACTGAAGCGACTGAAACGATGCGAGCCTGGGATACGTGTGGAACGCTCGCCTTATCTGCTGACGGAAAGTGGATTGCTTTTAATGCACGAGAAAAGGAGAAAATGGAAATATATATAATCCCCTCATCAGGTGGTGAGCCAAAGAAAGTCCTTACTGACATTGATCGTAAGGGTTGGGGTTATGATTTTCGTCTCAGCTTATCACCCGATGGGAAAGTGCTGGCTTTTTCTTCGCGTGAAGAGGAAGAACAAAGCAAAGGCAAAAAAAATGATATTTTTGCTCAAAAAAGTTACATTTATACTATTCCTGTGGAGGGAGGTGTTGCCAAGAAATTGACTGAGGCCATGTCCTTTCAGCCTGCTTTCTCTCCTGATGGAAAAAAGATTGCTTATGTAAAAAGATATCTTTCAGAAGCCGGGAAAGCTCAGACGGATGTATGGGTGATACCTGCTTCAGGAGGAACTCCTGTCCAAGTTAGCGATTGTCCCTCCGGCCGAGCAAGAGGTCCTGTCTGGTCGCCTGACGGCAGAATGATTGCCTTTAATTTTGAGCCCGGGGGCGATGCTACCAGTAAAGAGCTATGGATTGTTCCTGTAGCAGAGAACGGCAAGCCATTGGCGCCTCCTTCAAAAATAGAACTTCCTCTCGAGACGTATCATATGGTCGCCGGCTGGACACCTGATAACAAGATTGGACTTCAGTTAATGAACCCTGAGCATAATGCACTTTACACAGTGCCTGCATCCGGTGGCAAGGCAGTTCAGATCTCCCCAGCAGGCTGGCCGGAAAATCCGAGGTGGTCGCCTGACGGGAAAAGAATATACTTTAGAGACGCTACTGGGGAGGGACCTAATATCTCCTCAGTTCCTGCTGGAGGAGGTGAAGTTACTGTGGTCCCTTTCCGTACAGATAGAGGGGTTTTTGAATCTGCACCGGGAGGCGGAAATGATATTTCCCCGGACGGGAAAAAGCTTGTTTTTTCTGGAGCTGTAAGAGTTACAAAGGATAATATAATAAGCTACGAAGTGGATATTTATACTGTGCCAGCAGAAGGAGGAGAGCCAATTAGAATTACAAAAAGTCCTGGTCAGGATCGCTTCCCTTGTTGGTCGCCTGATGGCAAGCGGGTAGCCTTTATACGCTATTCTGATCCTCCAAAAGATAACACCTACATAATGAACATTTGTCTAGTCTCTGCAGAAGGCGGAGAAGTCAGGCAGATCATATCTGAATCAGATAAGGTTTTTTGGTCATGCATAGACTGGTCTCCTGACGGAAAATCGATTGCTTATTTTTCTAAGGACAATAATATTAAGGTTATACCTGCAGAAGGCGGAGAACCTAGAGTCATTGTCCACGTGGATAAATTATCCAACTTTGCTGAAATGGCCTGGTCGCCTGACGGCAAGAAGCTTGCTTATACTTGCCAAGGAAAAATTTGGATTGTTGCCCCTGATGGAGGAGAGCCTGTAGAAGTTAAAACAGGCATGAGTGCAGAGGCAGCCAAGATCGGCTGGTCTCCTGACGGTAAAAAAATAGCTTTCTCGCATTGGACGGGAGGGGACCACGAGCTTTGGCTTATGGAAGATTTTCTTCCTTCAGTAAAAAAAGGCAACCAGTGAGATAGCAGAAAAGCGGAAGCAAAAAATTCCCCAAGCTATAAAAATATTTCCCTATTAATATCCAGAGCTATTTCAGCCTTTGGATGGTCTTCTTTTTTATATTACTTCGATGATCAAAAACTGCTATTTCAATTGATTTTGATTTGGGAAGTATCCTGAAGTAATATCTATAATCGCCTATTCTTCCCCTGTAAATATTTTTCTTCCCCTTAGCCTTTTTAATATCGCCTTCAAATGGATTGTCCTGAAGACGTTCAAATCTTTCTATTACCTGTTCTTTAAATTCAAATTCAAGATTATCTATATTGCTTTTGGCACTTTTTGCAATTTTACTTACGACCCATCTTTTCCTTTTCGATATCACGCTTCAGTTCCTTGAGTGTGACGTATTCTCCTCTTTCTATCTCTTTTATTCCTTTCTCTACTTTCGCCCATTCTTCTGCACTGAGTCTTACAATTTCGAGTTCTTCTTTTACTAAATTCCGTATTAGCTCTCTAATTTTCCCTGTCTTGCTGTATCCTTTCTCCTTGCATATAGCGTCAAATGCAATATATTCCTCAGCTGATAGACGTAAACATAAGTTTTTCATCTCATTCACTATTACCTCCAGGCAAAAACATTTTTATTCAATGCGTTAAAATGAAATAATATAAATTATATATAATGCAATTACATGCAATTGTCAAGATTTTTTTTGCTGTTTTTAAAAAGCCGGATTCCTCCAAATTTTCGTTTTGCTCATCAAATCCTTTTTTACATTTGCTGACAAAGTTTTACATTTTTTTGACATTTTAATAGTTGGATTTGATACAATTTAAACGAGTTTATCCAAATCAAAGCCCAGCTCCGACATCAACAATGAGAATATTCACCCAGGGGATATTGGCCAGGAGGAAAATAGTCTTTATTTTTCTTTTAGCCATTTTACTTCCTTCCTTAATTATCGGCTATTTGAGCTTTAGCACTTTTGCCCAAAGGCGGGAATCCGTTAGAAGACTTCTTGAATCGAACCTCTGGATTTCAGGCGAATCTGCCCTGAAATCTATCGAGGCCACTCTTCTTGAGCATGAAAAAAAAGCTTTAAAACCAGAAAATTTCACACGTCTAAACGAGCAAAAAGAAAAGCAACAAGCTCTCTCCGACCATTCTAAATTATCAAAGGAGATCCACGGCCAACTATTTCTGGTTGATGCCGAGTACCAAATAATCATTCCCAAAACTGGAAAAGAAGACATTTCGATTTTTCCAGGTGAAAAGGATGTGCAAAATACCGAATTTGCTCAGGCTCTTAAGCAAGCAGAATCTCTTGAATTCTCTAAAAAGAATTACTCACGAGCTGCTGAATCATACAGGAAATGTTATTCGCTTGCCCCCACAAACCAGCACAAAGCATTAGCCTTGGGAGCTTTGGGGCGCTGTCTTTTATCCTCAAAAAAATATCGTGAAGCCTATAGAGCATACAGCGAACTTTCTGCTAAATACGGGCAATTTCAAAACAAATCAGGACATCCTTATGGCATATTGGCTGGCATTCAACTGTATGAAATTGAGCGCCTCCGAAAGAGAGAAGAGACTAGCCTGAAAATTTTGTTCTCGCTCTACGAAAAAATTAGGAACGGAGTTTGGCTTATAAACCTTCCTACCTATGAGTTTTTCATTGTCGAAATTGAGTCAATTCTTGATGATAAATTTCCTGAAGGAAGGTTTCCTGAAATTCGAGAATTTTATCTGGGCCTCCAGAAACAACAATCTTATTATTTAGAGGTGCTCCTTTTTACAGATTTTTTGAAGAGAGAGGCCGTCCCCAAGATAAAAGAAAAGCTGACACTTTCTCATATGGGAGGCGAGGCACAACCAGGACGCTTGCTTGCCGCTCGGAGAGAAGAATTTTGTCTTGTTTCTTACTCTGTACTGCCAAACTTTCAGTCAGGAAAGACTTTTTATGGTGGGTTTTGCTGGGATCTTAGTTCCCTGAAAAGAGAAATATTACCAATAGTTTTGGAAAATCTAACAAAAGAGACCGGACTTTCTCTTCGGATCATCGATGATAGAGGCCGGAATATCTTAACCGGAAAAGAGGAGTTTACTTCAAAAGACTCTCTTAGCTTATCTTATCGCCAATTCCCTTTTCCCTGGAAACTTCTTGTCTCTCAGCTTGCGTTCAGTGACCTTGAACGGACCGCGCGCCGGGAGAATTTTCTCTACGGCGTTCTCCTGACTTTTATCGTGGCTTTAATGCTTATGGGTGCTTTTCTCATAGTGCGTGATATTTCCCGTGAAGCTGAAACAACACGCTTAAAGACCGAATTCGTTCATAATATCTCCCACGAACTAAAAACACCTCTCACTCTGATTCGCCTTTACGGCGAGACACTCCAGCGAAAAGAAGACCTTAAGAAAGATGAAAGGAAAGAAGCCTATGAGATAATAACCAAAGAAAGCGAGCGCCTGTCGCACCTGATAAACAATGTTCTTGATTTTTCCCGTATTGAGATGGGCAGAAAAGAATTCGATTTTAAAAAGGGAAACCTGGCCCAGATCGTTCGTGATACATTAGAATCATACCGTTATCATTTAGAGAAAAAGGGTTTTTCCATTAAAAAGGAAATTGCCTCAGATCTTCCGGAAATGAATTTTGATGGAGAAGCTATAGCCAGTGTGCTGGTTAATCTCTTAAGCAATGCCATGAAATTTTCGCCCAAGATAAAAGAAGTAACCGTCAAATTATTCAAAGATAACGGAAATGCAGTCCTTCAGGTTGCTGATAAAGGCATAGGAATCTCGCCTAAGGATACATCAAGAATTTTCAATAGATTCTACAGGGCAAAAAATGAAATTGTTTCCGAAGCAGGGGGGAGCGGCCTGGGACTGACCCTGGTTAAACACATCGCCGAAGCACATGGGGGCCGGGCAAAAGTCGAAAGCGAGCCGGGTAAGGGAAGTATCTTTTCTGTGATTTTCCCTTTCTCGGGTCCAAAAAAAGGATAAATCAGGATGAAAGAAAAAATATTAATCATAGAAGACGAAGAAGACCTGGTAAAGGGATTGAAACTCAACTTAGCGGACGAGGGATATGAGGTGGATTGGGCAGCCGATGGTGTTGAAGGCCTGCGTAAGGCCCTGGAAGAGCGACCCCACCTGATTATCCTTGATATTATGCTGCCCAAGATGAATGGCCTGGATATCTGTCGGGAGCTCCGTCAAAGAAATATAAGCATTCCGATTATTATGCTGACAGCCAAGGGAGAAGAAATTGATAAAGTGTTGGGATTGGAAATCGGGGCTGACGATTACATGACTAAGCCTTTCAGCATCCGGGAGCTTTTAGCGCGGATAAAAGCACACTTAAGGCGCGAGAAGAGAGAGAAAAAAACAGTCCCAGAAGTTTATCGCTTTGGCGATATTGAGATTGATTTTACACACTTCAAAGTGAAGCGTAAAGATAAGGAATTGGATCTTACATCGCTTGAAATAGAGATTTTAAAATATCTCATTGCTCATAGGGAAGAAGTGGTAACGAGAGAGGCTTTGCTTGATAAAATCTGGGGTTATGAAAGATATCCCACAACCAGAACCATTGACAATCATATATTGAAATTGAGGAAAAAGATTGAGGGGGATCCATCTCATCCCGAATATATCCTTTCAGTTTACGGAGAAGGATATCGATTTGTCGGATGACAATCTTTTACATTCTTTTACTTTTATTTGACAACTCGGGAAAAGCAAAGGCTTACATTGTTGGTGAATGAAAAAACTCAATGGCAGGGCATATTATCAGGAGGTAATATCATGAATTCAAAAAAGACTTTTATTTTCATTTCTTTTACAGTAGCCGTATTCATAGCAGCCATACTCATGGCCTTCGGCTTCCAGAATTCCTCTGAACATAAAGTCCTATTCGAGAAAGCGAAATTCACCATGGAAACAAAGGGCGATCTCAAAGGAGCTATTAATCTGTTTAGCGAGATCATTGAAAAATATCCAGATGAAAGAGAATATGCCGCCAAATCTCAGCTCTATATCGGTCTCTGCTATGAAAAACTGGGTGAAGAGCAGGCAAAACAAGCCCAAAAAGCTTTTCAAAAAGTCATCGATAATTACGCCGAGCAATCAGAAGTAGTAAAAATGGCCAATGAAAAACTCTCGGTTTTAATAAAAGCCGAAGCTGTTGTAGAAAAAGGTGATAAAGAATTCAGAATCCGAAAGATCTGGGAAGGCCTTGATATGGATGAATTTACCAAACCTTCCCCAGATGGCCGATATCTTTCCTATACAGATTGGGACACCGGGGACTTGGCCGTAAGAGAGATTTTGGCTGGAAATAAGAAGCGTCTGACCCAAAAGGGCTCATGGCAGACCTCTCCAGAATTTGCCCAAATTTCTGTATGGTCTTCTGATGGGCAAAGGTTGGCCTATGGCTGGTATAACAAAGATAACTTTTTTGAGTTAAGAACGGTCGAACTCCAGAGCGGCGAGGTTCGCGTTCTCTATGCGAATAAAGAGATGAGTGTATATCCTTATGACTATTCTCCAGATGGGAAGAATGTCCTTGTCTTGTGTGAAAAAGGTGGAAATTACCAGATAGGGTTGGTGTCTGTTGGAGATGGCTCGCTTCGAATGCTCAAAAATCTTGATTGGTATTATCCTTGGAATATAAAATTCACGGAGGGCGGCCGTTATGTTATCTATGATTTCCCCCCTCATAAAGATTCCTCCATACCGGATATCTTTTGCATCTCTCTCGACGCTAGCCGTGAGGCGAACTTAACGAATCACCTAGCCGGCGACTGGGTCCTCGGCGCCGTCCCTAATAAGAATAGCATTTTGTTCGCAAGTGACCGCACGGGAAGCCTGGACGCCTGGCAGATGGATGTCTCGGAGGGAAAAGTTCAAGGAGAACCCAGGCTCGTGAAGAAGGACATAGGCGAAATTGGGCCATTGGGATTTACAAAGGAAGGCAGTTTCTTTTACATCCCTCGAACAAGAATGGACGATATTTATATAGCCGAAGTTAACTTGGCCTCAGGGAAAATCCTATCGACTCCAGAGAGGCTAAAATCGCGTTTTATTGGAGCCAATTTCTATCCTGACTGGTCGCCAGATGGAAAATACATGGCCTTTACTTCAAGACGAGGGCCTATGGCCCTGTTATTACAGACTCGGATTCTCTGTATTCACAATTTCGAAACAGGAGAAGAAAGAGAGCTCTTCCCTAAATTAAACTCTATCGGCCGGCTCAAATGGTCTCCGGATGGCCGCTCAATCCTTGCCACCGGAAACGACTATGAAGGTCGGCCAGGTCTTTATATCGTTGATGTTCAAACAGGAAGCGTCAAATTGGTCAGCCAAGGCGAACCAGGAGCCATAATCAGCACTCCGGCATGGTCTCCGGATGGAAAATGGGTGTATTTTCCCTATCTATTTCCTTATGTGATTAAAAAGGAAAAATTCATCTTTGCCCAGAATATCGATACAGGCGAGAAAAAAGTAATATATCAGAGGCCTGAAGGAGTTCATGACATGCGTTCTTTGACCATTTCGCCGGATGGAAAGCAATTGGCCTTAGTGATGAGGGATGCATCACAGGGTGTAATCATAGCAGTAATTCCGATTAGCGGAGGAGAGCTTAGGGTTCTTCTCAAAGCTCCGGTTTCCGAATATATTGGGGCATGTGCTTGGACTCCAGACGGCCGAAAAGTAATCTATAGCAAGCGAGAACCAACAAAAGCGCTGGAGCCAAATTTCGACCTGTGGTTAATGTCCCTTGAGGGCGGTGAACCTGTTAAGCTTGGACTAACCATGGGCTTATTGAGCGAACTTCGAATTCATCCGGATGGACAGCATATTGTTTTTACCTCCATCAAGCCAGGGGGAGAAATCTGGGTCATGGAAAACTTCCTCCCGGAAGCGAAAGCCCAGAAAAAATAAAGAAAAGTAAAGAAAAAATCGATGTTGCGAATGTAAATTGACTTTTTCTAAATATTTTTAAATAATAAACACAATAAAAAGGCTTGAAAACTAGCCAAAAAATCAAGCGAGAGAAGATAAATAAAACAAGTTAACCTGAATTACCCTCTCTTACACCCAAAAAAGTCATTGATTTGATTCCGTTTGCTTTATGACATTTTCGTGACATCTTTATCTTGGGGGATATTTTAGAATATACTATAAAAAAAGGGTCAACCATATGGCTGTTAGCTCACGTAGTCATCGCAAACAAATCCTTCTTTTTTTGCTCGCTGTTATTCTGCCCAGCGTAGTCCTGGTGGTCTTTACATTGCGTATGATCAGTCAGGAGCGGGAACTGGCCCAAAAACGAATGCTGGATGAGCGTCGTCGTATGGGAAGCGAAATCGGCCAGCACCTGCTTGTGCGCCTGGAAAAAATCAAACTTCAGGAGTCAAGCGCTGCGGCAGATTGGACTCAATTGTCTGCCAAACGCGATTACGTGAATCCCGAGGTCGCGTTGATTGGCATGGTGGAGGGAGATCGACTGTTGCTGCCATGGGAAGAAAATAAGAAGAGTGAAGAATTCCGCCGGCTCCTTAGCAGCTATGATTTTTCCCGAAAAATTCAGCTTGCCGAAAGCGAGGAGTTTGCTAAGAAAGATTTTATTCGAGCTGCCGGGTTATATCGTCAATTGATGGAATCAGCACAAGAATCCCTCCAGAGAGGATATGCTCGCCTTTTGCTGGCACGGGCCCTCGCCAAGTCGGGTCGAAACAAGGAAGCTTTATCGCACTACCGTCGTATTTTGGACCTTCCTTCCAGCGTAACTGATGAGTATGGAATCCCCTTGTCTCTTTATGCAGCCGGTCTCCTGCTCGATGAAGAAGACGCCCATGGAGAAATCTTAGAATATATCCGGACCGAACTCGGGGCGAAGCGTTGGCTCTCGCCTTCTGAGTCTTATATGCTCCAGGAGGTGGTCGAAAAAGTCGTTAAGACCGCTCCAGAAGAGTCAACTCAGGATACTGCCAAGGATTACCAGCGGATGATTAATGATCACATTCTGAAACTTGAGCAGGCTTTGGAACTTCAAGGAGACTTTCAAAAAATAGCTTTTGCATCCAGGCAGGGAAATCAAGGAAAGAGAGACGAACCTATCTGGATCTCCTATGGAGAAATCCCTTGGTTGGCAAGTTTGGCTCCGCCTTTAGCTGGGTCGCAACCTTTGCTTTTTGTGGTGCATGCTCAAGATATCCTCGCTTCTCTCAGGCAGGACAGCGGCTTCTCTGAAACATTTCCCGGGGAGTTCCACCTTGTCACGGGTGAAAGATCTGAAGGAGAATCGCTGGGACCTAATTTTCGCGGCCTAAAAATAGCCTTCGCAGAAAGCGAAGAGACAGCATTTTCAAGCCAGTGGAGCTTTCAGCGATCATTTTACTTGCTTGCTTTGCTTTTAGTCTTGAGCGTGACGCTGTTCGGAGCTTATCTCTTGTGGAGAGATGTTCGCCGCGATGTGCGGATGGCGGAGATGCGCTCTCAATTTGTTTCCAGCGTCTCCCACGAGCTCAAGACACCCCTGACAGCCATCAGGATGTTTGCCGAGACACTGCGTTTAGGTCGTTCCAGGAATCTGAAAACGCAGGCAGAATATCTGGACACAATTGTCAGCGAGAGTCAGCGTCTGACACGCTTATTAAACAATGTGCTCGATTTCTCCAAGATCGAACAAGGAAAAAGGATTTACAGACCAGAACTGACCTCTCTGTCTGAAGTTATCCAGGCAGCCGCTCGAGCCATGAAATATCCTCTGAGCCAACAAGGCTTCGAGCTTAATGTCCACGCAGAAGAAGACTTGCCCGATGTTCGAGTGGATAGGGACGCTCTTGAACAAGCCATATTGAATCTCCTTAATAACGCCATGAAGTATTCGGGTGAGTCCCGTGAAATTGACTTGCGGCTGCAGAGAAAAGATGACCAGGCTCTGATCCAGGTAACTGATAGAGGTGTCGGGATTGACCCACGGGAACAAAAGCGGATTTTTGAAAAGTTCTACCGTGTTCCCATGCCGGAGAATGAGCGCATTGTCGGGACAGGACTGGGTCTGACCCTCGTTTCCCACATCGTCAAGGCCCATGGAGGGAATATCGAAGTAGAGAGTGCGCCAGGCAAAGGGAGCACTTTCTCTATTTACCTGCCTTTGGAGAGCAAACAATGAAACGAATTCTCATCATCGAGGATGACCTGGCAATACTGCGCGGACTCAAGGACAATCTCGAGTATGATAAATACGAGGTCTTGACCGCTACGGATGGTGAGCAGGGTTATTGTTTGATTCAAGAGAAAAAACCCGACCTGATTATCCTGGATTTAATGCTGCCCAAGATGAGTGGGTATGAGCTCTGCCGCAAAGTGCGCGAAGAAGGACTAACCACGCCAATCTTGATGTTGACTGCCCGGGGCGAGGAAGTGGATCGGGTGCTCGGATTGGATCTTGGAGCCGACGATTATGTCGCAAAGCCTTTTTCTGTGCCGGAGTTACTGGCTCGAGTGCGTGCCATTTTGCGTCGAGTGCAGCGGTCAAAGAGCGGGCCTTTTCCCAATGAGCTGCGCTTTGGCAAAGTTTTAATAGACTTTAAAAGCTTTGAAGCCCGCAGAGCAGGCAAGGCTCTTAATATGTCGCGCAAGGAATTCGGGATTCTTCGCTTATTGGCAGCTCGTGCTGGCGAAGTGGTCACTCGTGACGAACTCCTCGATGAGGTCTGGGGCTATGAACAGTATCCTACCACCCGTACTGTGGACAATCATATCGCTTTGCTTCGTTCCAAGCTTGAAGAAGATCCTTCCAAGCCACGTCACCTGCTTACAGTTCACGGTGTTGGCTACAAGCTTGTCCTGGAGAAATGACGTTTTCATGACAAAAAGCAGACAATTTTCAGAAATTATCTTTGCAAAAAAATTGCATTTTCGAGATAACATCGTGACACATTATGAAGCTGAGAGCGCTAAATTGAGGTTGAACTAATTAAACTCGAAGGAGGAAAGGAATGAAGAAATATTCAATACCGAGAAAATCTTTAACCTTGATTGTAGTTTTCATTTCATTGTTGATAACTCTCAGCCTAATTAGCAACGCCCTCCAAAACGGATATGACCTGTTTCAAAAAGCGCTGGCCAAGGAACGAGGAGAAGGTAAGCTTGAGGAAGCTATTGCTCTCTACAAGATGGTTATCGATGGGACAAAAGATGAATCTCTGGCGGCCAAAGCGCAGTTCCGTATTGGAATCTGCTACGAGAAGTTGGGGCAAGAAAAGGCCAAATTAGCCCAGGCAGCATTCCAAAAGGTGATCAGCGAATATCCCGGCCAGAGGGATATTGTTAAGATGGCGCAGGAAAAGCTTTCCAATTTCATCAGAGCGCAGGCTGCCTTAGAAAAAGGAGATAAAGAATTTCAAGTAAGGCAAGTCTGGACAGGCAAAGAAGTGGATGGAAGCGGCGAGGTTTCTTTTGATGGCAAATATCTTTCTTTTGTAGACTGGGAAACCGGCGACCTGGCTATAAGAGAGATGACCACTGGAAAGAAGCGCCATCTCACCCATAATGACCAGGAAAAATCGCATGCTTATGCTATGAATTCTGTTTCGTCCCCTGATGGAAAGCAATTGGCTTATATCTGGGAGAAATATGCTAAAGGTCAAGTTGAAGTGCATATCGTAGGGCTTGACGGTTCAGAGCCTCGCCTTCTCCACCAGGTTGATAGCCATAAGGGATGGGTTGAGCTGGCAGATTGGTCTCCTGACGGCAAGAACATTTTGGCCTTTTTCAGCAACGAGACGAGACAGCGTCAGCTGGGTTTAATTTCAATTAAAGACAGCTCTATCCAAATCCTTAAAGCTCTTGATGCAGTAGACCCCCTTCCGAAGGCACAATTTTCCCCTGACGGCCGCTATATCGTCTATGATTTTCCACAGGAGAGAGAATCCGGAAAAAAAGATATTTCCATCATATCATTAGATGGGATGAAGGAAATTCCGCTCATCGCCCATCCAGCAGATGATTATCTGCTTGGTTGGTCTCCTGATGGAAAATGGATTCTCTTCTCAAGCGACCGTGCAGGAACCAGAGATGCCTGGATCATTCAAGTCTTGGAAGGAAAGCCCCAGGGAGATCCTCAACTGGTAAAGCGAGATATAGGATTAATCGGGTCCCTAGGTTTCAGCCAGGATGGTTCTTTTTACTACGGCACTGAGGGAGCAATGTATGCAGGGTATGATATTTACTCCGCCAAACTAGATCCAGAAACAGGCAGTATCATTGAGCAGCCGAAAAAGGATCCTCTTCCCTACGAAGGACATAACATCTATCCAGATTGGTCACCTGATGGAAAAAACCTTGTCTACATCTCTCGAAGAGGACCAGGAAGACGTCAACCGATTCTCTGTCTCTATTCTGTGGAATCGGGAAGGGTTCGTGAATTCGATTTGAAAGAAAAATTTATTCACTTTAGTTATCCTCGTTGGTGCCCTGATGGCCGTTTCATCCTGTTGCTGGCTGAGGATTTTCAGTCCGGTAAGGGCATTTACAAGATCGACGCTCAAACTGGTGAAGCCAACCTGCTTATTCGGAAAAAGGAAAAAGAATCTTCCGACGCACTCTGGTGGCCTGTAATGTCCCTTGATGGAAAATTATTGTTCTATATCCATGAAAACATGTCTGACAAATATTATCCGCTTGTTGTTCGAGATCTTGAAACTGGAAAAGAAGAAGAGCTCCTTCGAAATCTTCCTTATGATAGAAACACCATAGCTATCTCCCCTGACGGCCAGCGACTGGCCTTACTTTTGCGGGAAGAGGAAAAGTTGAGAGTGCTGAAGGTAATGTCGATTAAGGGAGGCGAACCTCTCGAATTGCATAGATTTGAACAAGGATGGCGCGATTTTATTGATATCGATTGGTCTCCAGACGGCCGCTATATATACTTTTCCAAGCAAAAACCCAGTTCTGAAGGAGGGAAATGGGAGCTGTGGAGAGTTCCAGCTAAAGGAGGTAAAGCAGAGAATCTGGGCTCGACGATGATGCCCTATTTCATATATCTGAGTGTTCATCCTGATGGCGAATGGATTACTTTTGCCTCTGTCCACTCGATGCGCCCAGAGATCTGGGTGATGGAGAATTTCTTGCCTGAAGATAAGAAGGAAGGTAAAGGAGGGCAGAAATGAAAAAATATGGAATCTTGATTGCGGTTCTCATTTCATTGTTGATAACTCTCAGCCTTGTCAGTAACGCCCTTCAAAACGGCTACGATTTATTTCAAAAAGCTCTGGCCAAAGAGCGCGGGGAGGGAAATCTTGAGGAAGCGATTTCTCTCTATCAGAAGGTCATAGCTGAAACAAAGGATGAATCTTTAGCTGCCAAAGCCCAACTTCGAATTGGTTTCTGTTATGAAAAATTAGGGCAAAAGAAAGCAAAACTAGCACAAAAGGCGTTCCAGAAAGTGATCGACAATTATCCCAGCCAGAAAGAGACAGTCAAAGTGGCCAAAGAAAAATTATCCATCCTCGTGAAAGCTCAAACCGTCATCAAAAAAGGCGATAAGGAGTTTAGAATCAGAAAAGTCTGGGATTATGCAAGAATGGGCGGCAGAGGTAACATGGGCAGGCCTTCTCCTGACGGCCGCTATCTTTTGTATTGGGACATGGGTTCGAATAATGTTTGCGCACTTGAATTCGCCACTAAAAAGAAGCATTTCATCACAAAAGAAGCAGTTCTGTCTGCATCAAAAGACCCATCCTCCAAGAAACCTATCGAATTTCATTATGGTGGGAGCATATGGTCACCGGATACAAAAAGGGTGGCTTACTCCTGGCTGAAATTCAAGAATGTTTTTGCGTTCAAAGATAGCTGGGATGAACAGGGAAACTTTAAAGATTCTTTCAAAGAACTGCGGATTATTGGATTTAATGGTTCTAATCCGAGAGTCCTCTACAGTGATGATAATTTGGCAGAAGTGAATCCTCTTGATTGGTCACAGGATGGCAGGCACATATTGGCTGAATTCATCAGAAAAGATAAAACCCGCCAGCTTATGATGATATCTGTAGCAGACGGTTCATTGCAGGCGCTTAAAACATTTGATTATCTCCCTCGCGGTGACGGATTAAGGACAGGAGAGCTATTTTCACCTGACGACCGTTACGTAGTTTATGATTTAAAACAGGAAAATTCTTCAAAGCGGGATATCTTCCTGCTCTCGATAGACGCGAGTCAGGAGGTTGCTCTGGTCAAGCACCCTGCAGATGATTTCGTGCTCGGATGGACTCCAGATGGGAAAAGCCTTATATTTGCCAGCGACCGCACAGGAACTACAGGTATATGGGCTATAAGAGTCTCAGAAGGTAAACCTCAGGGAGATCCTGTTCTTATTAAAAAGGATGTGGGAACGATTTGGCCCAAAGGCTTTGACAAGAATGGATCATTCTATTATGCCTTTGAGACCGTGGTCAGTGATGTTTACGTAGCCGAGATCGACTCCGAGACTCATAAAATTCTGTCAAAACCAGAAAAAGCGTCCGAGTGCTTTGTAGGCTCTACAATGCATCCAGACTGGTCGCCAGACGGTAAGTACTTAGCTTATATCTCATATCCAGAAACTGGACATGATATGCTTGGCTCTGAGTCAGTCCTCTGTATCCGTTCCCTGGAGAATGGTGAGGAACGCGAAATATATCCTGAACTTAGATACATATGGGGAACATGCTGGGATCCTGATGGGCGTTCTATTCTTACAGTTGGGAGCGAAGAGAAGGGTCGTGAAGGATTCTACAAGATTGATGCCAAAACAGAAGATTTCACATCCATTCTTCATTTTAATGAAGAAGATATTGTTGGAGCTCCTGTGTGGTCGCAAGATGGGAAAAAGATATTTTATATGCACAAACTGCCGCAGCAGAAACAAGCCCGGATTATGATGTACGACCTTGTAACTGCACAAAAGAGAGAGATCCATCGTGATAATTTTCAACCTGGATATATTGTAGGGCGTAATGCTTTTTACCCCAATGATCTGGCAGCCTCACCCGACGGACAATTCTTGGCATTCACCGCGAGAGACATGGAAACACTCGAATACATTTTAAAGATTATACCATCCTCTGGAGGAAAACCTGTTGAAGTTTTACGGTGGGAAAAGGGAAAAATCATTACAACGGCAGATTGGACTCCTGATGGAAAAGAACTGCTCTTTGCAGAAAGTCGATTCCAGAGAGGCTATAAATTTGAGTTTTGGCTAATTTCAACGGAAGGAGGAGAACCTCAAAAACTAGGATTGTCAATGGACAGAGTGTATATGCTAAGCGTCCATCCTGACGGACAACACATCGCTTTCAGGGCTGGACAAAGAATAAAAGAAATCTATGCCATGGATAACTTCCTTCCTTTGGCTGAAAAGCAAAGCAAAGGAGGAAACAGATGAAAAAACTTACGGTTTCGATTGCAATTCTCATTTCATTGTTGATAACTCTCAGCCTTGTTAGCAACGCCCTCCAAAACGGATATGACCTGTTTCAAAAGGCGCTGGCCAAAGAGCGCGGCGAAGGAAACCTTGAAGAGGCGATCTCTCTTTATCAGAAGGTTATAGCTGAGACAAAGGATGAATCTCTGGCGGCCAAGGCCCAGTTCCGCATTGGAATCTGCTACGAGAAGCTGGGGAAAGAAAAGGCGAAACAAGCTCAAGAAGCTTTCCAAAAGGTGATAAGCGATTATCCCGGCCAGAGGGAGATTGTGAAGATGGCGCAGGAAAAATTGTCAATTTTCCTCAGAGCGCAGGCTACCTTAGAAAAAGGAGATAAAGAATTTCAAGTAAGGCAAGTTTGGACAGGCAAAGAAGTGGATGGCAGCGGTGAGATTTCTTTTGATGGCAAATATCTTTCTTTTGCAGACCCGGAAACCGGCAACCTGGCTATAAGAGAGATGGCCACTGGGAAGAATCGCCATCTCACCCATAATGACTGGGAAAAATCGGATGCTTTTGCTGAGACTTCTGTGTGGTCGCCCGATGGAAAGCAATTGGCTTATATCTGGTGGGATAATGCTAGAGATCAAGCTGAAGCGCATATCATAGGACTTGACGGTTCAGAACCTCGCCCTCTCCGCCAAGTTGATTATTATAAGGGATGGGTTGAGCTGGCAGATTGGTCTCCTGACGGCAAGAACATTCTGGCCTTTTTCAGGAATGAGGCGAAACGTTGGCAGCTAGGTTTAATTTCAATTAAAGACAGCCCTATCCAAATCCTTAAAACCCTTGATGTAGTGAATCCCATTTCGATGAAGGCAAAATATTCCCCTGATGGGCGCTATATTGTCTATGACTTTCCACAGAAGGAAGAATTTAGGAAGAAAGATATTTCCCTCATCTCATCAGATGGGACGAAAGAAATTCCGCTCATCGCCCATACGGCTGATGATTATCTGCTTGGCTGGTCTCCTGATGGAAAATGGATTCTGTACTCAAGCGACCGCACAGGAACCAGGGATGCCTGGATCATTCAAGTCTTGGAAGGAAAACCCCAAGGAGATCCTCAGCTTGTAAGGCGGGATATAGGGATGGTCGTATCCCTAGGATTCAGCCAGGATGGTTCCTTTTACTACAGCACTGCGGGAGCAACGTGGGATATTTACTCCGCCAAGCTTGATCCAGAAACAGGCAGTATCATTGAACAGCCGAAAAAGGATCCTCTTCCCTACGAAGGATATAACATCTATTCAGATTGGTCACCTGACGGAAAAAACCTTGTCTACATCTCTTTCAGGGAACCAGGGAACCATCCATCGATTCTCTGTCTCTATTCTGCGGAATCAGGAAGAGTCCGTGAATTCGATTTGAAAGAAAAATTTTTTCACTTTTGGAAACCACATTGGTGCCCTGATAGCCGTTCCATCCTGCTGCTTGCTAAGGATTTTCAGTCCGGTTCGGGTATTTACAAGATAGACGCTCAAACTGGCGAAGCCACTCTACTTATTCCGAAAAAGGAAAAAGAATCTTACGGCGCACTTTGGTCGCCTGTGATGTCCCACGATGGAAAGTTAATCTTCTATATCCATGAAAACACGTCTGACAAATATTATCCGGTTGTTGTTCGAGATCTAGAAACTGGAAAAGAAGAAGAGCTCCTTCGAAATCCTCCTTATGATAGAAACACCATAGCTCTCTCCCCTGACGGCCAGCAGCTGGCATTACTTATGCGGGAAGAGGAAAATCTGAGAGTGCTGAAGGTGATGTCGATTAAGGGAGGGGAACCTCTTGAATTGCATAGATTTGGATTCAAGGGGAACAACATCATTGATATCGATTGGTCCCCTGACGGTCGTTATATATATTTCCCCAAAAGAAAACCCGATCCTGAAGGAGGAGAAAAGGAGCTGTGGAGAGTTCCGGCTAAAGGAGGTAAAGCAGAGAATCTGAGCTTGACGATGAGTCACTTCATACAACTGAGTGTTCACCCTGATGGCGAACGGATCACTTTTGCCTCTCGTTCTGGCCACACGATGCGCCCGGAGATATGGGTGATGGAGAATTTCTTGCCTAAAGATAAGAAGGAAGGTAAAGGAGGGCAGAGATGAGAAAATATGCAATCTTAATCATAGCTCTTCTTTTATTTCATCAAAGCTTCGCAAGTTCTGCCCCTCCTTTACTGGAGTTAAAAGTGAAATGACTTAAGGGGGAAGATTCGCTTATTTCTTTTGAGTTAACTGGCTAAAGCAACCTTTATTTTTCCGATTACAAATTCCCCTTCTTCTGGTATGTCTTGACCTTCTTCTTTTAATGCTTCAATATGAGCTTCGATAGCCTCCCGAATATTTTTCACTGTTTCTTCTATTGATTCGCCTTGAGAGTAACAACCAGGTAAAGCTGGAACTTCGGCCCAATATCCTCCTTCCTCAGCTTGATGGAAGATTACTGTGTATTCCATTTTTCCCTCCTACATTAATTCAAGAAATTCTTCTTCAGTCAAACCCGATTTCTTAATTGCTGCTTTAAGCAGTCCGACTTTGAGCTCCTTAGATCCAGGAATAGTTATAATTTGACCGTTCGGCATTTTAATGTTTATGTGATCTCCTTTACCTCTCCTTCTAATCCCGCCTGCTGCAACAAATGCTTTTACTGCTTCTGTGCCTTTGATTCCTCTCAAGCGTTTGGACATTAAAATATTTTATCTCTGCTGTTAATATAAAGGAGATAAGAACAAAGGTCAATTTAAATGGGGGAGCGGCTATCCCATTTTATTGCAATAACACAAAAAATGTGTATAATATGTGTATAAACCTTTTTTGAGGGAGGCGTGATATGCAAGTAAGGCATAACATAACATTGGATGAAGAGGTTTCAAAGGAACTTGATTCTGTGGCAAAGGAACTGGGAGAGAAAAAGAGCAAAATAATAGAAAAAGCCCTTACTGTTTACTTTGATCTTCTTGATCTTAAACTGGCAAAAAAAAGAATGAAGGAGCTTGAAGAAGGCCGTGATAAGCTAATAGATGCAGAGGAGGTTTGGAAAGACCTGGGCATTTAAAGATGTATAAACTAAAGTTTCTTAGAAAAGCCCAGAACGACTTGAGAAATATAGATAGAGCCCACCAAAAAATTATAAAAGAAAAATTGCTTATACTTGCAAAGAATCCTGAAGTACTCAAAAATAATATAAAGAGATTAGGCGGCATAAAGGATGATTATTACAGATTGAGAGTTGGAAACTACAGGGTCATATTCAAAAAGGAAGAGAAGCAACTTATAATTATTATCGTAAGAATAGGGCACAGAAAAGAAATCTATTTTTCACTGGGATAAACGCAAAAGACTATCTATCCAATAATTTTGAATAAGGCGAAATCACTTAAAAATTCCCAAAACAAATTGTATGCGTTTTTAAGGTGAATGGACGAACCGTGATTATATCTTTAATCTTCACCGAATCTTCACAAAATCGTTACACAAGCTTCATTCACTCGAATATTTATTGTGGTATTTTTCCTCCTGAGAAATAAAATATAAAAAGGAGGAATGATCATGAGATCACGTTTTTTTATGCTCGGTGTTTTTGCTTTAATATTATTTTTGGTATCGCCAGCATACGTCCAGCAAAGCGCAGAACAGCTCTACCAATCCGGCTTATACAAAGAGGAAGTTGAAGGGGAACTGGAGAAGGCTGTTGCAATTTATGAAAGGATTCTGAAGGATTTTTCAGGGAACGAGGCCACTGCCGCCAAAGCGCTGTATCATATCGGGCTGTGCTACGAAAAACTAGGAAAACAAGAGGCACAAAAAGCCTACCAACGCCTCCTAGACGAGTATCCTGGGCAGAAGCAAGTAGTGGCTCTGGCAAAAGAAAGACTTGCCAGGCTGACTGAGGCAATAGAAAAAGTGCCTCTTAAACCTACTTTCCGAAAGCTTCGGATTCCAACCAAGCTTTCTTGGGTCATGCAGTTATCTCCGGATGGCAAAAAAGTGGTCTTCGCTTCTCCATCTGACAAAAAGCTCTGGATGATGCCCCTATCGGGGAAACTAGGCTCTGAATTTCCCGGGGTTCCAGGCATAGTAAATACCGGCAGTGTGGGAGTTGATTGGTCGGGACTTGCCTGGTCTGGTGATGGTAAATGGATCGCATTCAATGAATGGACGAAACCGGAAAAATGGAAAGAGAAAGAGGGAAATCAGGGCATGTATATTGTTCCGGCCGAGGGCGGAAAGCCAAAGAAAGTATACGAAAATTACCGTGATGCACGTATAGTAAACTATCAAATGAGTTTGTCTCCGGACGGAAAGATACTGGCTTTTTCATCGGTTGACAGTGATGAGTGTCATGTCCATACAATCTCCGTAGATGGGGGCTTGCCGAAGCAATTGGTTGATGCCCAAGCCAGAGAACCGGTCTTTTCTCCAGATGGAAAGATGATCGCGTATGTAGACACCAAAAATTTAGGAAGAGCGGGTGGAGGTCTATGGGTGATATCCGCTTCCAACGGGACTCCAAAACTGGTTGCCAGTGCCGGGAATGCATCAAGTCCCACCTGGTCACCTGAAGGTGACATGATTGCTTTTCTGGACCTGGACAGCGAGCAAATTTGTATAATTCCTGTTGGAGAGGATGGAGCAGCCTATGGGGAGTTAGTTAAGATTGATGTTCCTGAAGGAACCGGAGGAATCATGTTTTTAGCAGGATGGACGCCTGATAATAAAATCGCAACGGTAATTCGCGAGCAAACGGAATTTGGCCTTTACACGCTGTCGGCAATAGGTGGGAAGGCGGCGCTGGTTTCACATGGAGGGTATCCGGGACAACCCAGGTGGTCTCCCGATGGGAAAAGAATATTTCACACAAATAACATAGATGAGGGGAGTGGTGATTGGGCAAAACTTTCATTAGCCGTTGTTCCTGCTGAGGGAGGTAAAGTTAAAACTATTCCCATTGAGTTCGATGAAAAAATGATAAAACCGGCATGGGGAGGAGGAGGTGATGTATCTCCGGATGGAAAGACGATTGTTTTGTCGGGACAGACAAAAAAAGATACGAGTTGGCACTGGCAAATCTGGACACTACCCGTTGTTGGAGGAAAACCAAAACAGCTCACCCAAACGCCTGCATCCGTTCTTAACGGGTTCCCTTGTTGGTCGCCGGATGGAAAGACCATCGCCTATGTACGCGCCAGAGATGATAAGGCTGGATTTGGTGAGGTGAACATCTACACCGTCCCGGTAAATGGTGGAGATCCAAAGGTTTTGACATCGGATTCCGACAGTGTGAAGTTCTGTCCCATAGCATGGTCCCCTGATGGGAAAATGATTGCATACTTTTCCCCTGATTCAGCAAATGAGGGGAGGGCTGGGATACTGAAAATCCTTTCAATAAATGATGGGGTTTCGCGTGTGGTAGCGAAAGTAAAAATGGTTCATGTCAACATCGAATTGGCCTGGTCTCCGGATAGCAAAAGGATCGCTTTTAATTACGCACCCACCTCTACTTATGGTAAGGTTATCAGAGTTATTTCAATAGACGATGGGAGTATCGAAGACATTGAGACGGATCTGGTAGATATAAACATGTATCATCTTGACTGGTCACCTGATGGGGAGAGGTTTGTTTTTTCAGGATACCAGGGTGACAGTCCAGAATTATGGCTGGTGG